>Ga0180007_10001906_pt1 | contig 26190 bp, 20 predicted proteins | sample MM_PC_MetaG_FD_121122 | JGI IMG/M metagenome (GOLD analysis project Ga0180007, IMG submission 121122) | Groundwater microbial communities from the Aspo Hard Rock Laboratory (HRL) deep subsurface site, Sweden - MM_PC_MetaG | ecosystem: Environmental > Aquatic > Deep subsurface > Groundwater... | reverse complement strand
GATTGAAAAAAACAATGCTGAATTGGTTGGTGCCAAAGTATTGAAAATAGGCAACTATGATTCTGAATATGTCATTGGGATTGTTTCTGGTATCCTCGCAATTGACAGCGATTTCGGCATTGCTAGGCGGATTACCAATTTTATTTCCAATGCTGTTGTACTTAATAAATTGGACATTTTAAGTTCAAATACCATTCTCACACTTGAAGTCCTTCTCAGGGATGGGAAAACAAAGAAAATCAACCTTGAATCATCTGAATGGTCCTTGTCTTTTACTTGGGCCTACGATAAAAAGAAAGTACCTACAAAAAATGAGACCGAAGTTTTTTTTAATGAGAATGATTCTTTGCCGATTTACCTTTCAACGTTTGTTAAATCACCAAACGATCCATTTTGGTTTAAGTTCATACCTGAAGACCGCATGATTTATGTTCAATTAAACCAGGTATTCAATGGCGATAAGGAATCCCTTTTAGGTTTTACAAAAAGGGTTTTGAATTTGTATGATGAAAAAATAGCAGAGATCGATAAATTTGTGATTGATCTTCGGTTCAACGAAGGTGGAGACGCTGGACTTGTCCCTGCAATGGTAAACGAGTTTAAACAAAGAAATGATGCTTTTGATAAAGGTAAATTATTAATAATAACTGGAAGCAATACTTTTAGTGCAGCTAGTGTTTTTATTGGGCAAATGCTGAAAGCCACAAATGCAATAACCGTTGGTGAAATTGCCGACGGACCACTAAACTTCTCATCCGATCCTGTCATGTTCTTTTTGCCTCATAGTAACTTATTAGTGAACATTTCCAGGCTGTATTCACAAGATGGGCACCCTACCGATCGCAGAGGCTATTATCCTCCCGACTATTTTATTCCGCACACTTCAAAAGATTATTTTTCATTTTCCGATCCTGTGCTTAAAGCAATTAAAAACAATGAAGTTAAATCTTTGAAAGATATACTTTTCAATCATGGTGCTAAAAATTTCAGATCGGAGTTTGATAAAAGGAAGAATATAAATGGTCTTGCAAAAAAATGGTTTCCTTATACTTCATATGATCTCGCACTTTATGCATTTAACGATTTAATTCCATCCGAAAAATATGAAGAAGCGGTTGAGATATCAAAACTAAATACAGAAGTTTATCCTGAATCAATCTGGGGTTGGTTCATCTTGGGAATGTTGAATGAAAATATGGGACAACCCGAAGAAGCATTAAAATGTTTTAATCAGTTATTGACTATAGAACCTTATCATATCGAGGCAAAATGGGAATATGAAAAAATCGGTGCAACGCTTAATCCTGTTACTGTTGATGAATCGATATTAAAAAATTATGTTGGTGAATTTGAAGGACGAAAAATACTTTTGGAAGATGCTCAATTGAAATACCAGGTTGGTAGCGGCAAAAAGAGAGTATTAACACCCATTTCAGAAAACTATTTTTTGATCGAAAACTCCAGTTACCGCATCATATTTGTCGGTACAAAAAATAAAGTAGAGAAAATAAGGATTATCAAATGGGATGGTAAGACTCAGGTATATAAAAGAGTAGGACAGTAATTGACTTTTTTTAAATATTGATTATGAAAAAAACAACGTGCATTATCGAAGTTATCATTGTTTTCCTTTTATTGAAATTATTTTCAATGTGGTTAGACTATGTGCTTGTAAAATCGGGGGCTAACTCTGGTTGGAGAACTTTTCTTTTTGGTATTCAAGGTATTGTAATCCCTTTGGCAATAATTGCTTTATCGAAGAGGAAGTGGTCAGACTACGGTTTTTCTTTTATAAATAAAAAACAATTGATCCATTATGGTTTTATCGGAGCAATGCTCATGCTTTTATTGGGTCTTGGTTTTGGATACCTAAAGAGTCAGGGTATCAGTACAAGTGGAAGAACAGGGTCGCTGATTCTATCATCCATTGCCTCCTTAATGATTTTATTATTTGTGTTTTTTAGTAGAAATAAAAAGCAAAAAAAAGTGGGCAAGAAGAAAATAAGAATCAGGGTTTTTTATCAAATGGCTATTTTGTCGGTTATGGTAGCATGCCCCATAATTGTTGCAATTATCAGAGGAGGTGACGTGACTGGTATCATTGCCTGGGATTTCTATTTTCTGTTTATGGTAGGTTTTGGTGAAGAGATAAAGTTCAGGGGTTATTTTCAATCCCGAATTAACGAAGAATATGGCCATCCCTGGAAATTCTTCGGGCTTTCCTTTGGCCCGGGACTGATCATCGTTTCTTTATTGTTCGGACTTTCACATATTGCCCAGTTTGGGGTTTTTAATCCTTTTTTGGGGCAATATCACCTAAATCCATGGATGGGTTTACAGGCTACTTTAGGAGGTTTCTTTTACGGAATAATCCGTGAAAAAAGTAAAAGTATCATTTCCTCAGGAATTGCTCATGGTGTACCCAATGTTTTTGGTCAGGTATTAGCAATGGCATTAAAATAAATAGATTCTATTATTATGAGAACATATTTGATTATTATTTCGTTATTTATTATTCTTTGTATCCAGTCAAATGCACAGGATTATTCTGTTGTATTCTATTCGGGCAGAAACAATACTCAGGATATTTATATGCTTAAAAAAGGTTCGTTAAAACCGGTTAATCTTACTCATAACTCGGCAAAAGATAATTGTCCTGCAATTTCGCCCGATGGAAAACAAATTGTTTTTCTAAGTGACCGTAATGGTAATCAGGAAATATATACGATGAATATTGATGGTTCAGATGTTAAACAGCTTACCAACTCAGCAGAATCGAAAGAGCATCCTTCCTTCAGTCCCGATGGGAAACAAATTATCTTCATATAAGATTTCGGGGAAAAAACCGAAATATGGATCATGAATGCTGATGGTTCGGATCAACATAAAGTAACATCGAATGCTTCAAGAGATGAAAGGCCTAATATATCTCTTGAAGGTAAAAAAATACTTTATATGTCGAATCGTGATGGTAATTATGAAATTTATACCATGAATTTTGATGGTACTACTCAAACCAGAATAACAAATACCCCAGAACATGAAATCTTTCCAATGTGGACGTCCGATGGAAAAAAAGTGGCTTATGGTTTAATTGAAAGAGTCAATGGTTGTCCGGAAGGTAATATTCATATAATGAATGCTGATGGAACAGGAGATATTGTTATTACAAATGCACCTGGGAGGGATGAAAACCCGGCATGGTCGCCTGATGGAAAGCAGATCATATTCCAGAGCGAACGTGATGGTAATTTTGAAGTTTACATCATGAATGCTGATGGAACTAATCAAGTTCGATTAACGAAAGATCCTAAATGGGATGGTTGGCCTTCCTTTGTAAAAAATTAGTCCTCTTGTTTTACTTTCTTTTTTTTGAAACTATATTTTTATAAGTATTAGCACAATAAAAATTCTAAGCTGAACGAATTCAGATAGCATAGTGTAACGTGTCGAGATAAATGAGTCTAATACTCCGCCTCTTGAGGCGAATAAAAAGGCTTTTCCCAAAGATACTCCGATGCTTGCCGCCTATCATGCTTATAATTTGTTAACATCTCATTTGGAAGATGCATTGTGTAGCTCGTAGAATATATTAATATATAGAGTAACCTATCTTCATTCTTCAGGTATTCCCAATCAAAGTGATATTTGATTATTAGATATAATTAGCGTAGAAACAATATCGATTTAATAATGAGTTTATCAGACAAATCAATTTAAAAGGAGAGTTAAAATGTTAAAAAATTATCTCAAAATTGCTTTTAGAAGCTTATTAAAGCACAAAGGCTATTCATTTATTAATATTATTGGTTTGTCTGTGGGTATGGCATGTTTTATTTTGATTTATATTTATATTACAGACGAATTGAGCTTTGATAAATATAATGTGAAGGCCAAATTAATATATAGAGTAGGTTCACAGTTTGGATCTATTGAAAAGAAAGGCGCATATACCGTTCCTCCTCTGGCTCAAGCATTATTAGATGATTTTCCAGAGATTCAACATGTTACAAGGTTATCGCTTTGGAACCGGAATATGTTGATAAATTTTGAGAATAAACAATTCTTAGAAAAAGGGATTATTTATGCTGACTCTAGCATTTTTAATGTATTCACGATTCCTGTTATTTTAGGAGGTCATCAAACTGCACTTAATCAGCCATATACAGTAGTAATAACAAAAGATATTGCAGAAAAATATTTCGGCAATTTAAACCCAATAGGGAAGGTTCTATTAATGGGAATATCGAAAGATCAATACAAAGTCACTGGTGTTGTTGAGAACTGTCCGAAAAATTCCCATTTCCAGTTTGATTTGATTATTTCTCTTTCTTCAAGTAAAACAAGCCGTGAAACAAGCTGGGGAGGATCAACCTATTTTACTTACATTGTTTTGCAGGAAAATTTTCCACCATCGCAGCTTGAAGATAAATTTCCTGAATTTATTAAGAAACATTTGGATCCAAGATTATATAATGAATTAAATAATAATGGGGATGGTTATTACGGTTACTTTTTACAACCATTACTTGATATCCATCTCAATTCAGAGATAACAGATGGTTTAAGTAAAAAAGGCAACAAGACATACGTTTATATATTTTCATTTTTAGCTTTATTTATTTTACTAATTGCGTGTGTTAACTTCATGAATCTAACAACGGCAACATTTGCTAATCGGTCAAAAGAAATTGGGTTACGTAAAGCAATAGGATCAAGTAGGTCTCAATTAATAAATCAGTTTCTGAATGAATCTGTTTTATTAAGTTTTGTATCGCTAATATTCACAATATTATTAATAGAATTAGCTCTTCCGGTATTCAACAATTTTGCTGACAAACAACTTGATCTTAACTATTTCGGTAATCTATATATCATTCCTGGTCTATTATCTTTTGTAATTGTTTCCGGAATAATATCAGGTAGTTACCCTGCATTCTTTTTATCCTCATTGAATCCAATTAAAGCATTGAAAGGATCATTCAAAAAAGTCAAAGGAGGTGGATTAGCCTTGAGACGTGGACTGGTGGTCTTACAATTTACAATTTCTGCATTAATCATTTTATGCACCTTTATTATTTACCAGCAACTACGATTTATGTATAATTCTGATTTAGGATTTGATAAAGATAATATTGTAGTTATTCACAGAGGATTCGCACTGGGAAACCAGTATGAGAATTTTCGACAGGATTTATTGCAGCATCCTGAAATTATAAACATTTCAAATACTGAGACATTGCCAGGCAGGCACTTTGACAATAACAGTCATCGACTTGAAGGATCAATGGAATCAGATTACAACTCATTATATACTATTTATGCAGATTTTGATTTTGCCGATCTGATGGGGCTAAAAATTGTGGAGGGAAGATATTTTTCAAGAGGATTTTCAAAAGAACTGAATTCTGTTGTCATTAATGAAACTGCTGTTAAAAAGCTCAGATTGACAAATCCAATCGGTGCTAGGTTTTATAAAGGTTTTGGTAATGCGAAGGATGGTGAATTTGTAACTATTGTTGGGGTAGTGAAAGATATAAAATATTCCTCCTTACATCATGAAATTGAGCCAATGGTAATTCGTTTTTTATCAGAATCACAGGGTCGGTTTAATTATATTTCTGTAAAAATCCGTCCTGAAAAAATCCAGGAAACATTAAGTTTAATTGAACGCAAATGGAATGAATCATCGAAAGGTCAACCTTTTGAATATTCTTTTCTTGATGACGATCTTTCAATGCAATACAACAATGAACAAAAAACAGAACAACTAATGATTGTTTTTGCTACTCTTTCTATCTTGATTGCATTTCTGGGCTTATTCGGGCTTATTTCCTTTTCAGCACAAGAGCGTACAAAGGAAATTGGGATACGAAAAGTTTATGGTAGCAGTATTATGAATATTATATATTTACTTTTTAGGGAAACAGTTATTCTGGTTTTGTTTTCAAATTTACTTGCAGGACCAATAGCCTATATTGTGATGAATAAATGGCTTCAAAGTTTCGCCTACAGCAAAGGGATCAATTTACAGACTTTTATCTATACTTTATTATTAATGCTATTAATTGCTGTGATCACAGTGAGTAATCAAGCTTTTAAAGCAGCTCGAGTAAACCCTATCAATTCGCTAAAATATGAGTAAGATAAACATTATCGGATATTTCATATAAAGCAAAATTTGAAAGCAAGTGTGTTCTTTAGTCGCGTTCTGGGAAAAAAATTGATTTCCAATGCGAACGTGATGGTAATTTTGAAGTATACATCATGAATGCTGATGGAACTAATCAGGTTCGATTAACTCATGAACCTGAATGGGATGGATGGGCTTCTTTCATGAGATAAAACTAACGAAAATAATATTCCGTATTTCATCTGTTCCAGATGCATTTTGTAGTCATATAATTTACTTTGCCGAATTTCCGAAACATATCGTAACATGTTAGGTTTTAATGTAGTCTATTTGCTTAGTTATCTGATTGAATAAATCCTGATAATTTCAATTGAAAATAATGAAAAAATACATCAAAAACAGGAGGATAAAATGAAAACAAAAAATGGTCTTATGTTGGTGCTTTTTTTGCAGATAGTAATGCTGCCAAACTTGGCGTTCGCTCAATTAAGCAACGAATTAAATTGGTCAATACGGTCTGAAACAATTAAACAACTAAGCATAATGGTCAATGATCTTTATGTCAATCCGGATATTGCAACAAAAATGTCAAATCAACTAATTGTTAATTTGCAAAAGGGGAAATATGATTCGATCGATGATTTTAATCAATTAGGCAGGGTGCTTACCGATGATTTATTCCAAATTGCTCACGACCGTCATCTTCGAACGTATTATAGTCCTTCAAGAGTAGCAATGATTAAAAAAGCGCATGCCGAGAAAGGAGAGGATTGGATAAAAGATTTACTAGAAGATGGCAGGCCGGTCAATTATTGGTTTCAGAATGTTAAAATACTTCCGGGCAATATTGGTTATTTGCGATTGAATAGAATGGAACGATTAGATTTAGCAGGTGAGACTGCTATTTCGGCAATGAATTTTCTTTCAAATTCAGATTTCGTAATATTTGATTTGAGAAATATTACAGGAGGGTGGCCATCAACGATACAGTTTTTAGCGAGCTATTTTTATAAAGAAACCGATAATATTATTTTATTTGAAAAACATTATAGAAAAGACAATGAGATCGTTAAATATCGTTCGTTGCCTTATTTACCGGGTAAGCGAATGGATAAAGTTCCACTTTATATACTGATTAGTTCAGAAACCTTTTCCGCCGGAGAAATTTTTACCTATAGTTTACAAAAACTTGGGAGGGCAGTAGTTGTTGGGGAAAAATCAAATTTTGGAGCTCATGGAACGGAAGGTCCAAGAATATTAAATGATTATTATGTGGTTGATATGCCAATATTGAAGAATATCAGTCCGGTTACAAAAACCAGTTATGAAGGTATTGGAGTCGAACCCGACATCAAAACAGAAAGTAAAGATGCACTCGATAAAACAATTGAAATTATTTTTGATAAACTAATTGAGGAGAACAACGACGAGCGATTCATAAACGGTTTAGGATATTCACTTCTTGAAGACGATCAATTCCCATCTGCGATCAATGTATTTATAAAGAATACAATTTTGTATCCGCAATCTGCAAATACTTTTGATAGCCTTGCCGAAGCCTACATGATTGCAGGCAACAAAGAACAGGCAATTAAAAACTACGAAAAATCGTTGGAGTTAAACCCACAAAACACCAATGCGGTGGAGCAATTGAAAAAGTTGGGAGTAGAGTAAGAATATTGGAAAACATATCAAAAGGCGGTTGAAATGAAAATAAAAAATGGTGTTATGATGATGCTTTTTATGCAAATAGGAATGTTGTCAAACTTGGCGTTCGCTCAATCAAGCAACAAATTGAACTCTTCGTTACGGTCTGAAACAATTGAAAACCTTTCCAAAATGCTTGCCGATTTTTACGTTTATCCAGAGAATGGGAAAAAGATGGCAGACCTATTAAAAACTAATTTACACAACGGCAAATACGACCAAATTGATAATTTTGATCAATTTGGTTCTACACTTACAAGAGATTTATTTGAAGCTGCAAAAGACATACATCTGAGAATTTATTATGACCCGACAGGAGTAGAAAATATAAGAAATGATAAAGCAGTATCGGAAACTGAAAAAGAAAACGATTTACTAAAACAGAAAAAGGATTTCAGTAAAACTAATTTTGGATTTAACCATCTCGAAATTTTACCTGGTAATATAGGTTATCTAAAGTTAACCTATATGGAAAGAGTGGATTGGTCTGGAGAAACGGCTACCAATGCAATGAATTTCCTTTCAAATGCAGATTATATAATTATTGACCTGAGAGATAATGCTGGAGGAAATATTGAGATGATACCGTTTCTTGCAAGTTATTTTTATAATTCAATCGATGATGTTTTAATATTTGAGACACAAATTCCTAGTGAGAATGAAGTAATTCAATATAGAACCTTACCTTATTTGCCAGGTAAACGAATGGCCAAAACACCACTTTATATATTAATTGGCAGAAATACAATTTCTGCGGGCGAAAGTTTAGCGTACACACTGCAAAAACTTGGCAGGGCAACAGTTGTTGGTGAAAAAACAGTTTATGCAGGTGCCCACATTCTCCGTTACTCAAAAATCGTGAATGATTATTATTTGGTCAGAATACCTGAGATGCTATGTGTTAACCCGATTACTAAAACTGATTGGGAAGGTGTTGGAGTTGAACCGGATATCAAAACAGAAAGTAAAGATGCACTCGATAAAACAATTGAAATTATTAATGATAAACTAATTGAAGAGAACAATGACGAGCGATTCATAAACGGTTTAGGATATTCACTTCTTGCAGATAATCAAATTGCATCTGCGATAAAAGTGTTTATAAAGAATACTAATTTGTATCCGCAATCGGCAAATACCTTCGATAGCCTTGCCGAAGCTTACATGAAGTTTGGACAAAATGATTTGGCCATCAAAAATTATAAGAAATCTCTCGAATTGAACCCCAATAACGAGAATGCAAAAAAAATGCTGGAAGATTTAATGAAAAAATAACACATTATTGCGAATGGGATAGCTAGGTTTCGTTTGTGAAAATTTAGCCCCATTGCTACTTCTAAAATTGGTTTTATGTAGGTCAATCAATCATCTGGCAGATGCATAGTGTGACTAGTAGAATTTTGTGTAATTATTTAGTATTCGTGAAGTATTTATAAATAAGCCTGACAGAAAACGAGTAATTCAATCACAAATTGAACTTGAGTAAAAGTGAAATATTCTGAATATAGTGATTAACATAAAATTAAAGATCTGGCATAATATTATAAATAAAAGATGAATATGAGAATAAAAAAATTAAAATTAGTGGCTATGGTTAGTATTATACTAATCTCCACAAATGCCCATACACAAAGTATAACTCAAAATTGCGCTGTAGTATCATGGTCTGATGGCAATGATGTATTTACCGGAAATAATGAAGATTATATATACCCGTTTACATCGGTTTTTACTTTTCCACCATCAAGTGACAAATATGGATGTATCATTTTCGGGTTTTCATTTAGTGAAACAAATCAAGGGTATTGTGGGGGCATGAATGATCAGGGATTGTTTATCGATGGGTTGGGGATTACCAATACAGGATGGCAACCGGACGAAAGCAAACCATGGACACGAGATATTGAAGGGTTTAAGGGAAATCTGGAATCATATGTCCTACAACACTTTGGTACGGTTGATGAGGTCATAAGCTTCTTCGAAAAATATAATGTACCACATTTCCAAACAGGTAAATTTCTTATTGCTGATAAGTCGGGGGCTTCAATTGTGGTTGAATGGGGGCAAAATAAATTACAAATTCTAAAAGAAAACGAAAATTATCAAATTGCGACAAATTTTGTTCAGTCAAATTTCAAGAGAGGGGAATATCCTGATTTTAGATATAATCTTGCAGAAAAAGTTTTTAATAATTCAAAAGATCATACCAATATTGGAACGATCAAAGAAGTATTAAGTGCAGTTCATTGGGAAGAATTGGAAAATCACATTTCAACCACTTTATATTCTTATATCTGCGATCTGAAAAAGGGGGATATCTATATTTATAATTTCCATCATTTTGAGGTTGCTGTTAAATTGAACATCTACGATGAGCTCAAAAAAGGGGAAAATATCTATCCGCTAATCTCCCTCTTCCCTTACGAAACTTATGCAGAAAATGTATGGAAAGGGCAGAAAGTGGTTTCGTTGCTTTACGATAGGATAAAAAATGAAGGAGTTAACGGTGAAAATGGATCCATAGCATTGTATAACGTGTGGAAATCATCAGCTATTTTCAATCATTATACCGTAAGTGAAGAACTATTATTATCCGTTGCTGACAAATTAAAAAATGATAAAAGATTTAATGATGCGATAGAATTATGCAAATTCATTGTTTCAGAACACCCTGATTCTGATATTGCATCGAACGGGCTGAGCATGGCATATTTCGATGCAGGTGAAATGCAGTTGGCAAAGGAGAACCTGGAACGGCACCTTAAAAAGAATCCTGATAATACCAGTGCTAAATGGTACATTGAATTAGTAAATGCTTCAAGTCACCCTACGAAAATTGATGAGAGTGTTTTAAAACAGTATGAAGGAATTTATGGAGAAAGAAAACTTATTTTTGAAAACGGGATTTTATTTTACCAACTGGGTTCCGGGGCAAAAAGAGAGTTGACTCCAATAAACGATACCACTTTTAGGGTCAAGGAGATCGATTATTACCGAATTGGAATAATTCAAAATAGAGATCAGGTTATTGCTATTGAAGGGATTTATATGGATGGCAGGAATTTTAGATATGACAAAACAATTTAACCCCAAAAATATTTATAAAAATGTACAGATTAATTTACTTTTTTGGGTTATTTATTCTCCCATTTAATAATATTGTTTCGCAGGAAACAGATTCATTAGCCAGAATAACATACATTGCCAACGAAGGATTCTTGGTAGAGACTACAAGTCATAAATTAATAATTGATGGGCTTTTCGGCAATCTAAATGGTGACTGGTGTGAACAACCTGGGGATTCTATATCAGATTACATGATGAATGGGACAGTACCTTTTAATGATATTGAAATACTCCTTGTTACACATAATCATACAGATCATTTTAACGAAGCAATGGTTACCTCTTTTATGGTAAAACATACAGGTACAGTGCTGATATGCCCCGAACAGGTAAACGAAGTTCTAAAGGTTAATAAATCCTATCCTATTTTTTCAGAACGGATCATATCAACAGGAGCTGATATGGACTCCGTAATAAATATTAATGGGGTTAAAATAGTTCCTGTTCCGGTACACCACGGATCTTATATGGAAATTGATACTGTTACAGGGAAAAGCTATGATCTGCACAGCCATATCCAGAATAATGCATACATTCTGAAAATAGGTGGATTCACTCTTTTTCATTCGGGTGATGGTTCATCAAAAAACATTCAGGAATATAAAGGATATTTTTCGGGCAACGATAATATTGATATTGCAATGATGGACAAGCAATTTTTAAGAGCCGAAGGTATGCAAATAATCAACGAATTAATAAAACCTGAAAACCTAATTTTAATGCACATTGCCCCATCACAAACAGAATACTTTTCAAAAATGGTTGAGGCCATACCTGAAATATTTGTTTTCAAGGAAAAGATGGAAAGTAAAATATATAAGAAAGATAATTAGCTTATCTATTTTTTATAACCTCTATAATTATAAAAAGATATCTGCAGGAATAATGTCAACTACTCATTCCTGTTATACCTAATATTTTAAAAATCTATAAAAGTTTTATGCTGACGCAAGTTGAGTTTTAAGAAATTGAAAATGATTATTCCCAGCATAAAAAATTTTAATGCTTAAGACACTCCGGATTTGATGAAAATACCTAAAACATATTACAAAATGATATAACAAGAAAATTAGGAGTTGCTTTATGTTTTCAAAATCTGGTATAAAAGAAATCGAATTTAAATTAATATAGAAATGAAAAAAATTATTATTATTCTTTTATTTGTTAATTCTTCAATCTACTCCCAATCTATTATGGATGAAGATAATCTAAGGCCAATCAAAGAAATCTCAAATATTGATTTAGTTTATGTAAAGGGGGATTATTTTATTATGGGTTCCGAAGCTGATGTAGCGAGAGAAAACGAAAAACCACATAATGTGCGTGTTAAGAGTTTTGCGATGATGAAATATGAAGTAAAGGTTAATGAATTCAAACAATTCATAGATGCTACCTCTTACAAAACTGATGCAGATAAGCAAACGGATGGGTACGGAAGTCATATTTATACAGCTAGAGGTGGGAAAAAAGCAGATGGGATTAATTGGAAATATGGGGTTTCAGGAAGTTTAAGACCTCAAACTGAATATAACCATCCTGTTATTCATATTAGTTGGTACGATGCAGTAGCTTATGCTGAATGGCTAAGTAAAAAAACAGGAAAAACATGGCGTTTGCCAACCGAAGCTGAATGGGAATTTGCTGCCAGGGGTGGACAAAATCATGATTTTGCCGGAAGCGATAACATTGATTCAGTAGGATGGTACAAAGGAAATTCTGATAGTAATACACATCCTGTTGGATTAAAGAAACCCAATTCATTGGGATTATATGACATGACAGGAAATGTGTGGGAATTTTGCAGCGATTGGTTCGGAATCGATTACTATGCAAATAGCCCGATCGATGATCCCAAAGGACCCTTGACTGGTTCAGGTAAAGTGCTACGTAGCGTTAGCTGGGGGCATGATGCTATATATTGCAGGGTATCTCATCGACATAATAGAAGGCCTGATGCTCGAAACTATTATAATGGATTTCGTCTGGTTATGGAATTATAGTGTAAATTAAAATAAGTTTAATTCTTATCTAATAACCTCAGTTCGATCTAAGCATATCTCATGAAACTGGTTCAGTATATCTGAAATTTAACCTTTTGAGCTAATAAGGTGTTAGCTATTGGCATTTAGCTGTTGGTCAAAATAGCAATTGACTTTTGTCTAATTCTGAATCTTAGGTCTTGAATCCCTGCCAATGGCCTGCAAATTGTGTCTAATTTCTAACATCTAAAGTCTAACGTCTTATATCTTAATTTATTAACACGCTTATGACATAAGAAGTCTGTATTTTAATGTTTTCTTATATCGAACTCACGTTAATAACAATTTAAAAAATAAACAGATGAAAAAGCTAGTTTTATTAATATGGTTAAGTGTTCATCTAATTGCAGGTTGTACATCGCAACAGGATGATTCAAATCTCGAAAAACAATATACTTTCGTTGAGAACATAAGCTATAAATCCGATTATTTTCAGGATGAATATGAGGAAGAAAGATGTAAACTTGATTTATATCTTCCAAATGAGAAAAAAAATTTTCCGGTAATGGTATGGTTTCACGGCGGAAGTTTAAAGCGTGGAAGCAAGGATGATAAGATGACCCGTTCGGTCGGGATGAAGTTTGCAAATGAAGGAATTGCAGTTGCCGTTGTTAATTACAGGTTGTCACCCAAAGCTAAATACCCGGCCTATATTAATGATGCCGCTGCCGCAGTGGCATGGGTATTTAAAAATATTTCAGGATATGGTGGTAATCCAAATTCTGTTTTTATTGCTGGGCATTCTGCCGGAGGATATCAGGTGTATATGCTTGCGTTGAATCCTGAATTTCTTAAAAAATATGATGTTGAAAGTATTAATATTGCAGGTGTAATTCCTGTTGCAGGGCAGACTTTCACCCATTACACCGTTAGAGAAGAGAGGGGAATTGAAAAATCCGAAAAAACACCTGTAATTGATGATGCCTCACCTTGTTTTCTGGCAAATAAAAACACCCCCCCTATGTTAATCATATGGGCCGATGGTGATACTTATGCCCGGATCGAAGAAAACAAATCACTTATAAATCTGCTCAATAAAGAAGGAAATAATAACATTTACTCAAAAGAGATTTTGGAGAGAACGCATTGGAGTTTAATACGAAAAATACCTAAAAAGGATGATCCACTGGCCAAAGAAATAATTGATTTCATTAGTAAATATCATCAATTAAAATGAAAACCCCAGTTATTATCATTTGCTTTTTGCTGACTATAAACATAATAAATGCACAGCAATCCGAGTTCCCCTTGCTTTCAGGTGAATATCTCGGACAGAAAACTCCCGGATCAATGGCCGAACTATTTGCGTACGACTTACTTTCTGCTGGTTTTCAGGAGGGTAGAATTGTATTTTCGCCGGATGGAGCCGAATTAATTTATGAGTTAAGCATTCCATCCGGTAAGTATTTTAATGATATTAAAGGATTGTTTGGATATGGTTATACCATGTATTCATCCAATCAAAATACTTATTGGACCCTGCCCTCGGAATTTTTATATGCTTGCGGTTATAAGATTGAGTACCCCTTCTTCAGCCCCGATGGGAATAAGATATTTTTTAATTCTACTGGTCAACGCAATGTTTTATTAAATACTCCATCATCTCGCTTATGGTATATTATTAGGCAGGATGATGGTTGGAGCGAACCAAAAGCAATTGATTTTGGTGAAGGATATCAAGGCAGAGGGGCTATATACCCATCGGTTGCCGCCAACGGTAATCTTTATTTCGCCCAATTCCCGGATGGGGTTCATGGATTTATTTACAGGAGCAGATATGAGGACGGTAAATACGTTTCTCCTGAAATATTGCCGGAAGCAATAAACGATCAAGGGGCAAATCATCCTTATATAGCTCCTGATGAAAGCTTTATGATTTTCGATTCTGAACGCAACGTTACTTTTGGCTTAAGTGATTTGTATATCAGCTTCCGTGATATGCAAGGTAATTGGATGAAACCAATAAATCTAGGTGATAATATTAATTCCAAATATGATGAAAGAAGGGCCTTTCTGTCTTATGACAGAAAATATCTTTTTTTTGTTAGTGATAGGATTAGTGCGGATAAAACAAACAGCCCACTGACTATTACAGACATAAAGCAATTAGTTGATTTGCCAGCAAATGGTAATCGGCATATTTACTGGGTTGATGCCTCTTTTATTGAAGACCTCCGTAAAAAATAAAACTTTTTGAAAAGTAGTAATAAGAAAGGGAATAAAATGAAAAAAACAATAATTTTCTTTTGCTTAACTGCAATTGTTTCAATTAAAGCAAATGCACAGCAAATATTCGATGCTATCCGTAATAATGATATTACTAAAGTTCACGAACTAATTGAAAAAGATCCAAATCTGGTGAATACACCAGGGGATAACCATTTTACACCGCTACTATTCGCAACAAATAGCAACAAACCGGAGATTGCAGAATTCCTTATTTCAAAAGGAGCTAATATCGAAGAGGTTTTTTTGGCTGATTATTATGGAAGTACTCCTATATCTTTTGCCATAAGAAATAACAACCTCGATTTGGTAAAACTTCTGCTCGCAAAAGGAGCGAACATTCAATACAGAACAAAACTTGGTGAGAATTACCTGCATTTTGCCGCAGCACAAAACAGGGTTGAAATTGCCGAGTATTTAATAAATAATGGTATTGATATTAATTCCGTTAAAAATGGGGGGCTTACACCTCTTCATATAGCTGTGATAACTGGAAGTGTAGATGTTGTTAAACTATTAATAGATAAGGGAGCTAAACTTAATATAAGGTGTAATGATAATGGCACACCAATACATTTTGCATTTGCAACAAGAAACAGGGAAATAGAAGATATCCTTCGAAAAAATGGAGCTAGTGATTTTCCAAGAAACTTTCCAGAATACAAGGGGAAATACCTAGGACAGCAAGCTCCCGGAGAAGAGCCTGTAATGTTTGCTCCTGAACTTTTCCGCGATATTTACCGTTCATATGGAGCTCCTCAGTTTTCACCCGATGGGAAAGAACTGTTCTTTTATGGATATTTTATGCCAGGTGTCGGGTTTAGCAGTATTTGGTATATGAAGGAAGATAATGGTATTTGGACCGTTCCTGTATTAGCACCATTTTCAGATTTTAATTCCTGGGGGCCTTCATTCTCTCCCGATGGTAAAAAACTATATTTTGCTTCTACCCGCTTACGAGGTGAAAAAGCAACTTCTGATGGTGATTTATGGTATTCGGAGAAACAGCCTGATGGCACCTGGAGCCTTGCTAAGCATCTGGGATCTCCACCCAATAGGGATAAATACCATGACCATTCTCCAAAAATCGCAAATGACGGAACACTCTATTTTACTTCTGGCGGTTCTGGAGGTAGAGGTACATATATTTATAAATCAAAACTGATAAATGGGAAATATACTAATCCTGAAGCCTTAGATGATTATATAGAATCTGACAAAAAGGACGATTGCCTTGATATGGAAAACATTATTTACTTTCTGTTTGGACCTGATGGCGGAAAAATATCCATTTGCTTCCACAAACCAGATGGCACCTGGTCGAAGCCCGTATATATGGGTGATAAAATCCATCAGGGGCAAGGCTCATCAGATGCTACAATTAGTCCGGATGGAAAATATTTCTTTTTTGTTCAAAATATTTCCCCTTATTGGGTTAGTGCCTCTCTTATTGAAGACTTGCGCAAAGAAGCATTGAAAGATGATAAATAATATAAAAATAATCAGGAGAGATTAAAATGAAAAAACAAGCATTAATTATTTGTTTGCTGCTAGTGGTAGCATCTTGTACTAATCAACAACAGGAAGTAAAGTCTGGTCCGTATTTAGGAGAGAAACAACCCGGGATAGATCCTGTATTATTTGCCCCGGGAACTATTTCAACAGGGCTGGAAGAAACGCTTTGTACATTTACCCCTGATGGCAATGAAATCATTTTTGGAATCCTTTATTCCAAACCGCATAGCCCGAAATTGCACTGTTCACTGGTAAGGAGCTACTTAACAGGTGGAGTTTGGTCATTTCCTGAAATAATGAAATTGTCCGAAGATAAATACAGTCATATGTATCCTTTTATTAGTTATGATGGGGGCGAACTTTATTTTCAATCTGATTTGCCTACAAATAGCCCTGAACTAAAGGATAAATACAATATCTGGAAATGCAAAAGAGTTGGCGATCATTGGAGCGATCCTGAACCTCTGCCAATGCCTGTAAATGGTAGAGGAGATGTTTCCGGGCCTTCTATGTCAGCGAATGGTGAGTTCTATTATACCTTGATGAGTGGAAACCCGAAGCTTGATGGGATTTATAAATCAAATTTTCGGGATGGCACTTTTTCTGAGCCGGAACGCCTGCCTGAATCTGTAAATGTAAAAGAAGGCAGTTTTGATGGCGTAATATCGCCAGATGGGACTTACTATTTAGTTAATGTATATGGTAAGGAAGATAGTTATGGTGCAACTGATTTATATGTTTCATTTAAGGATGAAAATGAGATCTGGACACCTCTTAAGAATCTGGGTTCGACAATCAATACAAAATTGAATGAAGGTTCGGCACGAATTTCATCTGATGGGAAATATATCTTCTTTTCAGCCGTATTGGGAAATCAGGACTTTTACAACGATTCCCCTACTTACGGCGATATCTTAAACACCCGTACCAAACCTCATTTTGGCAATTATGATATTTACTGGGTTTCAACAAAAATCATTGAAGGGTTAAACCCTGAAAATGTAAAATAAAAATCGATCAATCCCATAAATATTCCCGGGATTCCCAATTACCAATATTATTCCTTTACAATAAAATGTCTATCGAAATAGCAATCCGTTAAACCAGAATAAGCAATCGCAATTGCTATAGCACCCATTGAATAATGTTCAACTATAATCGGATCATGAATATCTGTAAAGGTTTGAACACAAAAATCAATGTCGCTAAATGTTCTGAAGCGGTATGATTTAAAATTTTAACCTAAAACTTAATTAAAAAAAAATGAGTTACAGTAAATTAATCCCTTATTTAAGGATACAAATTTTAATTTTATCAATATTGATAACGACTTCCGCATTTAATCAGGAACAAGAAAAAATCAAAACATTTCAAGCCACAAAGATTAACCAACCTATAAAAATTGATGGGGTTTTGGATGAGCCGGAATGGAATAACTTGCCTCTGTTAAGCGGATTTATACAATACTCTCCCTATAATGGAGCTGACCCATCAAAACCCACAAAAGCAAGGGTTGGATACGACGAAACAGGAATTTATTTTGGAATTATTTGTGAAGAAAACGGAAAAGACAGTGTAATGACCGAAATTACACAACGGGATAACGACGAGGCTTTTGTTGATAGGGTTGGCATCATGTTAAGTCCTTACAACGATGGGATCAATGTTTTATATTTTATTGTCACGGCAGCGGGTGTTCAGGTTGACGTAAAATTTACAGAAAACGGAACAGATTTTAGTTGGAACCCTGTTTGGGAATCACAAGTAAATATTGAGGATTCAGAGTGGACGGCCGAAATTAAAATACCGTATTCGGCCTTGCGTTTCCCAAAGAACAACGTACAGGATTGGGGGATCAATATTTGGCGCAAAAGGGTCAGTTTTAATGAATGGTCAAGCTGGAATTATGTTTCAAATGATATCCAAGGCTTTTACAGGGTCAATGGCCTTATTCAGGATATCGAGATTAAAGAAACCCCTGTGCGCTTATCTTTATCACCTTACATTTCAACCTACGTTGAAAGAAATATAAGTAAAGAGTGGTCATCGAATTTCAATGCCGGAATGGATTTAAAATATGGAATTTCTGAAAGTTTCACTTTAGATGCCATTCTAATCCCTGATTTTGGGCAGGTGCAGTCAGACGATCAGGTATTAAACCTTACGCCTTACGAAATAAGGTACAATGAAAGAAGGCAGTTTTTTACCGAAGGAACAGAATTATTCAATAAAGGGGACATTTTTTATTCACGGCGGATTGGCTCACAACCGAAAGGCAAAAACAAGGCCTATGATAATCTAAATACAAACGAAATAGTTACAGAAAACCCTAACGAAACAAAACTGATCAATGCACTGAAATTTTCTGGAAGGACCAATAAAGGCCTTGGCATTGGTATCCTTAATGCCATGACAGGCAATACATTTGCAAGCGTGAATGATACCATAACCGGTGATTCGAGAGAAATAAGCACACAGCCCTTTACCAATTACAACCTAATTGCGCTGGATCAAAACCTGTTTAAGAATTCCTATCTAAGTATAATTAATTCAAACGTTTCCGGAAAAGATATTATGGCGAATGTAACCGCAACCGAATTCAAGTTCGCAGATAAAGACAATCGCTATAGAATTAAGGGAGTAGGTGCATTAAGCAAAGTTCTCAACGGATCAGAAAAAGAAACCGGCTATAAATTTAACATAGAAGCAGGAAAATTCAGGGGAAACTTCCAGTATTTGTACAGGCTTAGTGCAATTAGTAATAAATACAATCAAAATGATCTTGGATATCTTTCCAGAAATAATGAGTTCAATAATACATTCTCTACAGGTTATCACATTTATGAACCATTTGGCAAATTTCTGGATATGCACCACAGTATTTGGGTTAATTACAATCGACTTATGGAACCTTCAAGTTTTACGGAATTTAGATTTGCCTATATAATCGAAACAAGGTTAAAGAACAATTACCACTTTAGGATGCATGCTGCATTGGGTCCGTTAGAAGGACGGGATTATTATGAACCACGGGTAACAGGAAGGTTTTTTCGTACCCCCAGATATTATCATAACTGTATCACGCTTACCACAGATAACAGAAAACCATTGGTTTTATCGTTTGATGCTGATATAACAAATTCATACCAATCTGATTATAAAATTGAGAACATGAGCTTAAATATTGGATCAACCTATCGCATTAATAATCAGTTTAATGTAGCTTATCTTTTGTCTTTCGACTCGAACAAAAATGAGTTAGGTTTTGTTGAGAAAAGTGCAAACGCTGAACAGATCTATTTCGGGAAACGAACCCGGAAAACATTCGAAAACACATTAAGTGTCAACTACCTTTTCAATAACAAAGCTTCCTTTAACTTCAGGCTAAGGCATTATTGGTCGCAGGCAATTTATGACTCTTATTACGAATTAATGGATGATGGTTATCTGACACTTTCATCCTTAAATGCTAATCATGATGTTAATTATAGCACTTTTAATGTAGATATGACTTATATCTGGAATTTTGCCCCGGGCAGTGAATTACGCATAAACTGGAAAAATACATCTTATAATCAGCAAATGGATACAGATGATAATATATGGGGCAATTTGAGCAATACTTTTAATTTGCCCCATGCCAATATATTTTCTGTTAAACTGCTGTATTACATCGATTATCAGGCCATTAAATCAATGATAAAGTAAGAAATTTGGTCTGTAAATTATCGATTGTTGGTACAAGTAATTTTGATTAAATAATAGAAGGAAAGCTAATATCAATAATTAAAATTATGAAAAACACAGCTCTTTTGTTGATTATATTTTATTCAATTCATTACTGTTATGGGCAAAATCTAATTAATCAGGATCAAAGGCTTGACTCTATTTTCATGGATATTCAACTGAGCTATATCGAAGGAGGCACATTTATCATGGGTAGTGACGACAGTTTAGCCAGAAAAAATGAAACACCTCATATGATAACCGTAGGGGATTTTGCCATGATGAAATATGAAACCACGGTAAATGAATTTAAACGGTTTATAGATGCTACTGGGTATGTAACTGATGCTGAAAAACGAATTGGGAATTATGGAAGTCTCATAAAAACTAACAGCAAAAGCAGGATCAATGATAATAACCTAAACTGGAGATACGGCGCGACAGGCGAGTTGCGGCCGATAACTGAATATAACCATCCCGTCATTCATGTAAGTTATAGTGATGCAGTAGCATATGCTAATTGGTTGAGCAAAGAAACAGGGCAAAACTGGCGCTTACCTACTGAGGCCGAATGGGAATATGCCGCAAAAGGCGGGCAGGATTTTTTATATGCCGGAAGCAATAATATTAATGATGTGGGTTGGTTTTCAGGGAATTCAGGTGGGAGTACCCATCAGGTTGGACAAAAAAAACCAAATAAATTTGGGTTGTATGATATGACCGGTAATGTATGGGAAATGTGTTCCGATAGGTATGATTATGATTATTACAAAAATAGTCCGATGAAAGATCCAATAGGACCCGATTCAGGAAGAGGGCGCGTGTTGCGCGGAGGATGTTGGAGTCATAATGCACAGTATTGCAGGACGGCTCAACGCCACCATCGAGGAATAAATGAAAGAAACTGCATTAATGGGTTTCGACTAGTTATAGTCGAGTAAGTTATACTACGAAATTATTAATAAATTTTGTGCTAATTATAAAGCAGTACATATAAAAAATCATTGAAGAATTAAAACCCCAAAATCATAACTTTACAAAAAATCACAATGAAAAAGATAGTATTGCTCCTTTGTTTAATCGCTTTGTCGATAATTAATTTACCTGCACAAAAAGTTGAGATCAATTCTTGTTTTTCGGTAGATACCGGATACATTAATGTTGATGGCGGAATTTTATTTTACGAAGCAGCCGGCTCCGGTGAAAACATTGTCCTTGTTCATGATGGATTAATTCACCATCATATTTGGGACAATCAGTTTCAAATGCTGGCAAATAATTACCATGTAATCCGTTATGATCGTCGTGGATATGGGAAATCATCTATTCCACAGGACAACTTTTCAAACGTAGATGATTTAAACAAACTGTTTGAGCAACTAAAAATCGACAAAGCTATCATATTTGGTATGTCAGCAGGTGGTGGGCTCACCATCGATTTTACATTAAAATATCCCGAAAAAGTAAATGCTATTGTTTTGGTTGGCAGTGTGGTGAGTGGTTTGGGCTTTACTGATCATATGTTTACACGAGGAGGTCATCTTGATCCTTCTCTTTCGCCATATAATGATTTGCACAAATGGCTCATGTATTTTGCCAAAGATGATCCTTATGAAATATATTACGAAAATTCAGAAGCAAAGGAAAAAATAGTAAAATATATTGAAGACAATGAACCGGGTGTTTTAGCTCGGTTGAAATACACATTACCCCCGGAAAGACCCGCTGTTAAAAACCTGTCAGAAATCAAAATCCCTACATTAATTCTTACTGGCGAATTCGATATACCGGGTGTTCATGTTCATGCAGGTGCTATTGAAGCTGGCATTGCAAATTCAAAGAGATTCATTATTCCAAAATCAGGTCATTTGATTCCGTTGGAACAACCGGAAATTTTTAATGAAACTGTTCTTAATTTTTTAAAACTGAATTTATAAAGCACAAGGTTGTTTTCAAATATTTAACTTATATAATCATATGATTTTAGCTGTAATTTTAAGAATCCTCGTTCTGGTAGCAGTCATACAGACAGTTATATTGCTAATACATTTAGTAAGAATGAAAGGCCGTTCTTTTAGCCGCTCTATTTTGATCGCACTATTCTTTTGTTTTGTGATCTTTTTATCAGGTCATTTATTCCTTTTTATACATAAAAAATTCTTTTATAATTTAGCCTACCTGACTAATCTTTTTGTATTCCTTTCGGCACCCATTTTATATTTTTATTTTCTTTCCTATGTTGAAAAGATACCTCGGTTTAAAAGGAAAGATTTCTTTCACCTGATACCTTTTCTGATTATTTTTATTATCATGGCCTATAACCTGAAATATAATGCTGAAAAAGTGTTTGTGTTTACAAGTTTTGGTATCGCATTGCTGTCGGTTCTATTTATTCAAAATATTGCATACTTGGTTGTTATTTATAAAAAGCTTAGTCTTAAAAAAATTGATATTTTCAGGACAAGGCCATCTATGCTTGGTGATGAAATGCGTTGGGTTGTAATGCTGATAAGGGCATTCTCCATATTGATTTTTTTACAATTGGCCATATTCCTTTCACATAATATATTAGGCTTGATTGAATTTTGTCTTTTCCTGACAGATATATTCTTTATAACTTCTTTTCTGATAATAAATGTGATTATATTGATTGGATTATCAAAATCAAAATTGTTTGAAGATAAACAGAAATATGAAAACTCGCCTTTAAACGGGAATATTAAAAAGGAGTACTTAATGAAGTTAGAAGAAGCATTTGCGGCAGAAGCATATATTGATCCTTTGCTTACGCTTGATAAATTGTCGAAATGTATTCGGGTTCCAAAAAATTATCTATCTCAAATAATAAATGAATCATTCCAAATGAATTTCAACGAATTGATCAATAAATACCGTATTGAAAAAGCAAAGAAATTAATTGACGAATCGAATGGGGATGAAGTCATTATTGAGATTGCATATAAAGTTGGTTTTAACTCAAAGTCTACTTTTAATAAGGCTTTTAAAAAATATACAGGGATGACACCCAGCGGTTACTTTACCAAGAAAAAATAACAGGGTTGCGGATCCTTATCTTCTGTACAATTTCTACATTTTAAGGTACGGTATTATCTTTTGATACCTCTGATTGATTTATAAATTTTAAATTTCCTCCAAATATTCTATGACCATCTTGAAAAAGACCTGAATGCAATTGTTCGGTTTTTATTGAGATGATTTTTAGGTGAATTAATTAAATAAAAAAACAAACTTTATGGAAAATAGAAAAAAAAACCAATCAAGTCGCAGGCAATTTATCACCAAATCTATCCCAGCGTGTGCATTGTCTGTACTCGCATTAAGCCAATTAAAAGGGGCAATACCCACCGAAATAAGTGAAGCCACTCAAGGTGAAACTATGCTGCAAGATGCGATGCAATCACAACACTTATTTGATAAAAGAGTAACAAGTACCATCAGACAAATCTTTGCATCTAGTGGAAGAAAAGAAATCAATCTTATTAATCCTTTAGTCGAGGTATTCGGGAAAGATAAAGTAATTAAGATATTGAAAGATATAGCTTATAAAAGAGCAAAGAGTAATGGTGAAAGATATAAGAAAAATAACGGAACGAATGATTTTGAAACATTTAAAAAACGTTTTCTTGGACCCGGAAGTTATACCGAATCTCTCATCATTGCCGAAACAATTGAGAATTCAGATACTGCACTAGAATTAAAAGTTTCCGAATGTGTTATTGCTGAGGAGTTTATCAAACAGGGAGTTGGAGATTTGGGTTATGCATATCATTGCTATGGTGACCATTACTGGCAGGATGGGTATAACACTAAAATAAAGCTAATCCGTGACAAAACACTTATGGAAGGAGATGCTTACTGTAACCACCGCTATGTATTTGAAGGGTAAGTAAAAGTGATAAAGATTATTTAACTAAATATAAGTGACCAATTTAAATTCAAAATATCATGAAAAAAAAAGTATGTTCTTTTATTATGTTCTTTGCTGTTGTTTTAATTGTCCAATCATGTACAACAAACAAATCTGAATACAATCCTGATGTCATTACTAAGGAAATATTGGCAAAATATAACGAACTTAGTGGGGTTGTCGATGATTCTAAAATTGATTTATGGGACACCTATTTCTTAAATCACCCCAATGTTGGAAATACTTATGATAACATTACTAATTGTGGATGGGAAACTGTTCATCAGGCATTAATCAAAGATAAGTCCTTACCAAGTAATGAACGATTTGTTTTTGAGCTATCTGATATTACAGTTCATCCAATCAATAAAAATACGGCCTGGGTAAAAGGAAAAATTAAATTAACTTTTCCCGAAGGTAAGATCAATAATTATATTTTCTACGATTCATTAATTAAAACCATAGATGGTTGGAGGGTATTTAATAGTGTCGTTAATAGTATCGAAAAATAAAATTTTATATAGAAACACTTAATCATAGCAAGCATAACATTCTTGAACAAAAAATATTAAAAACTAATTAAAATTAAAAAAATTATGAAAAAAAATGTGTATTATTTTATTATGCTCTTAGTTGTTGTTTTAATTGTCCAATCATGCACAACAAACAAATCTGAATACAATCCTGATGTTATTACTTCGGAATTATTGGCAAAATATAAAGAACTCGATGGGATTATTGATGACAAAAAAGTTGATTTATGGGATACCTATTTCCTTATTCATAAAATGATTGGGAATACCCATAATAATAATTCAAAAATCGGATGGGAAGCATTCCACAATGTTATAATGGGGGATAAATTATTACCTGAAGATGAAAGATTCTATGCCGAAACATACGATATTACAGTATATCCAATCAATAAAAATACAGCATGGGTAAAAGGAAAGCTAAAGATGGTTTATCCAGATGGCAAGGTCAGTGAGAATTATTTCTACGATTCATTAATTAAAACCAAAGATGGTTGGAGGGTGTTTAACAGTGTGGTTAATTCTATACCTGAGGAAAATCTTAACGACTGATAATATTGAAACAAGACTAGGATATTTATAAAATGCAAATTTAACATTCGGACAATTTATTAAATCCTAATGACTTATAGACAGGACTGAAAAACTGCATCCAATAAATAGAAGAATAGCTCATCCTTGTTTCTTTCCAGATGAAAGTCACTACTTATTTCAAGCAAATATTCCTTGACGTTTTAGTGGAAATGAAGTCTATTTATCTTTCCAAAATAAAGATGATATATGGTATGTTCCAATTAACCTAATCGAAGTAATTAATTCCGAAAAATATGATTATTGTCCCATGCTTTCACCAGATGGGAAATATATATTTTTCTTTGACTATGCAAACAGAATGACTTATTGGGTTAGTTCAGAACTTGTTACATCACTGCGAAATATAGATTGAAATAATAAATTGCGGTTATTTATTAGTTGTGATGCCAAAGTATGTGGTATTGATCTGTATTAGTATATAATAGAATTTGTCAGCAAAGAAGCATTAAAGGACGATAAATAAATATATTAAGGAGAAATCAAAATGAAAAAACGAATCTTAATCGGTTGTTTGCTGCTGATGGCGGCAATAACCATCAACGCACAACAAACAGATTTTCCAAAGCTTAACGGGCCATACCTTGGACAAAAACCGCCGGGAATAATACCTGAAATTTTTGCACCGGGAATTGTGTCAGTTGAGAATTCCCAAGACTGGGCATG
>Ga0180007_10001905_pt1 | contig 26199 bp, 25 predicted proteins | sample MM_PC_MetaG_FD_121122 | JGI IMG/M metagenome (GOLD analysis project Ga0180007, IMG submission 121122) | Groundwater microbial communities from the Aspo Hard Rock Laboratory (HRL) deep subsurface site, Sweden - MM_PC_MetaG | ecosystem: Environmental > Aquatic > Deep subsurface > Groundwater... | reverse complement strand
TCCTCATACCGCAAAATATAAACCATGGCAATTAAAAATCTCAATTTGTTTTAATGATAAACACAAAGCACATTCCTTCGAAAAATATTTAAAAAGTCATTCGGGTCGTGCTTTCACAAAAAAACATTTCTGAATATAAAAACATCTTATAATATTCCTTTAAAAAGCTAGCAACAAAAGACGAATCTATAAAGATTTGAATTTCTTAATAAGTAAAGGGGGCAAAGTGATATTTGTATTAGAAGTTATAATAAAAATTGCAAAAAAATAATTAGTTGCTATTAATCAATCAAATAGTGTTGCAATAAATAAAACCTGCAAATTTACTGTTATAAATAATAAGTAAATCCCAGGGACAAACCAATTGACCAATAGTATGCTTTAGTACTTACGGTGGAACTTCCAATAAATAATTCACCTGTTTGTGGATATGGCTGCTTAAGATTAACAAGTTGTTTGTATATATCATTGCTTCCGTAACTTCCTATTATTCCCAATGAAACTTCTTGATTTTCTAATTTATATAAAGCCCCTATCGAACCGTGGTAAATATTCCAATCGCAAATGCCAAGAGTATTTATAGTATTATTAATATTTTTATTATATCGAAAATCTGTTCTAAAACTCAAATACGATTTAATAATTTCACTTAATTGATACTCAAGTCCAATAGCAAAATTTAGAACCTGCTTTTTTTCATCCACTATTCTTAAAATGTTTTTACTGCTAAATTCATTTTCAAACTGTGGTAAATCTAAATCCTTAAAAAATATTTTATTTTCAGGTTGTGTAATTGTGTATTGATTCAACCCTAAAAAGTATTCTACTGTTAAACCAATATTCACTGATTTCGTAACGGAGGTTTCCAAACCCGCAGCAATTGAGAGTGGAGATTTATATACAGCTGATAAACCAGGCTGTCTGTCCATAGCGATTAAATCCAAATATATATTTTCCCCAGATTCAGGATCATTTATTTGAAAAAGATTTCTGGATGTTCTTATAAATGCCACGGTCGCGTCTCCGTATAAATTTATACTTGGAATTGTTACAGTTAATCCCGCTTTAATATTTTCCTCATTATATGAAAATCCAAATTTTGGTATTAAGCGGAAATTATAATAAGAGACTGATTTCATGATTTGGTTCGACGCGCTTTGATATTTGTTTGCGTCAACGGCATAAATATTTAGATCGTCTGTTTGATCTTGATCTCTGTAAACAATAAAAACTGTAATTCCGTATGACAAATTATTATTAATTTTTTTTGCCCAACTTAAGCCTGCCCAATATTCTGTAAGGGATTCATTAAACTCAAATTGTCCTGAAAAATCTTCAGGTCCATCGAATATATCTGCAAATTTATTATTGCCAAGATATTTTCCATTTTCAATTTTATTGATAATATCAATTTTATCGTGATGTAAAGCATTTACTTTTATTAATGAAAAATCTTTTGCGGCGATTGAATATGAAAACTCCATCCAAGGAATAAAATCAATTTTAAACACGCCAGACACAAGGGAAGGAATAATTCGAATTTGGTCGGACTTAAATTTGATATTTTTTCCAAGCCCGTCATTTATTATAATATTATTCCATTTGTAAGCATTTGAACTAATTGAATGGCTAACTTTATCGACAAACGCCAATGCTGCGGGATTATATAAACCGGCACTATTATCGCGCACGCCTCCTACAACGGCCCCTCCCATTAGTGCTGAACGAGTTCCACCCATATTCATCCAATAATGATGATCCTGCCCAATAATTATTTGATGTAAAAATAAAATCAGGACGAATAAAAAGAATCTATGTGAAAAAATAAAGGAACAAGAATTCTTTATTATCATATTATTTTTTGCCCAAAATTTTTATAAGAAAATAATTTATTTGAAAACTGCTGGATGAACAATAAAAAACAGAGAAATATTGACTTTGTGATATAGAAATATTGTTTTTCTACCTTAATTCTTTCAACCAAATCAAATTAAAAAAAAAATTTTGATATAAATGGAAAGTTAATAAGTACTGATCATGAGCTACTATAATGATAAGTTAACAGACACATGAACTTAAATAAAAACCGGATCCTTATACTGGATCCGGTTAAACTATAGTGAATAAATCAAATTATTATGCTAGTATTTTCTTTTTGTCTATTCTGCTTGTTACAATATTAAATACAAGCAATGCCACTGCAGCAATTGCGGCAATTACTACAAAATAATACCATATAATATGCGCGTCAGTGTAGTATGCGGCAATTTGAATTTCGGACAATCCTTCAGGCAGAGTTTTTGGATCCGGGCAATATTTATCAAGTAAAAATCCGGACATTATAAACCCAAATAAAGCTGAAAAGAAAGAATGGAGGTGACTAAATCCCATATAAACGCCTTCTTCGCCTTTGGGTGCTTGAAGAGCAAAATATTCCAGGAATCTTGGGGAAATAAAACATTCTGCCAAACCTTGAATTCCTATACCAATTATCATCATTACTGTCAAAGGATGCATAACAAACCAGCCAAGTATAGAAATCTCCGTACCGGTAATACTTTCCAAACTTTGACTTCCAGCCATCGCCAAACCCGATATAGGCATAATTACCATACCGATAAACATAGCGGTTGAAGCTTTATATTTTTTGAAGAATTGTGTTATAATAACTACAAACATAACAACAATTAATGGATTAACATTCGCCAGCCACTCGGGCTTAGCTTCTTCACCGAGCAACCGTATTACGTACTTAGGCATAGTGGCATACAATTGATGTTGAATAATCCAAAATCCGGATACAATTAGTGTAAGAATTATTAACCTAGGTGTGCTAAAAATTTTTTTTAACGCGTTGAACACGTCTTTTATCGATTTACCGGCCTTCTCACTATCTAATGGTTTGAATAAAATTAAAGCCAGAATTAATCCAAGTAGAGACATTCCGGCGGAAAAGAAATTAACATATTCCAACCCGATACCCTGCCGTATACTAGGTACAACTGTTTTTCCGCTGAATGCACCAATGTTTACAATCCAATAGAATAAAGAAAAACCTCTCGCTTTGTTTATTGCGGAAGTAGTTTTGGCAATAGTTCCAGTAATCAATGGTTTTATAAATGATCCACCGATAAGGACAACAAACAGAAAAAATATAACTAAAACTTTGGAATGAAAAATACCCAGAAAAAAATATCCAATTGTTAAAAGCGAAAAAGCAATTATTAGTCCGTTTTTGAAACCAATTTTATCTCCGATAGCCCCAACAAATGGGGGGAAAAAATATAATAAAGCAAAAAATACTCCGGCAACCACACCGGTTTCTGTGTCTGTAAAACCCACAATATCGGTAAGATATAAAGTGAGTACAATAAAAAATCCATAATAGGCCGCGCGTTCAAATAATTCCATAACATTCGCTAGCCAAAACTCTTTAGGAAATTTCCAAGTTTCTACTTGCACCGTTGAATCCATATTTTTCCTGTCTTGTATGAAATAATATGCGCTAAAATAATAAACTAAAATCGAAAAATCTTAATACTTAAGAGGATCTTTTGTATAGAGGTAAGTATCCCTTTTAATAAGATTTAATGAAAAGGATTTTTGAAAAAAACGTGAATTTACAGTAAATGCTAAAAGAATTATTTTCTAAAAATAGAAATGAAGATTAAATACAAAATTTTGGCGGAGGCTTTAAGCGTGCCACCTATAGTTCCTGTTACTTTCGATTTACCAATTCTTTTACGGTAATTTACAGGAACTTCAGTACAATTCAATTTATGCTTTGCTGCTTTGATTTGCATTTCTACAGTCCAGCCGAAATTTTTATCGGCCATTTGTAATTTTATAAGTGAATTATATTTAATAGCTCTAAAAGGTCCCAGGTCTGTAAAGGAGTAATTCCAAAATAGTTTTATTAATAACGCAGATAACCAGTTACCGAACATAGCTTGTGGAAGCATCGATCCTTTGGCGCGCTTTCCTATCATCCTTGAGCCGATTACCAAATCAAAATTTTGATTGATTATGGGGTCAATTATCGCACTCATTTCTTCAGGATAATCACTATAATCACCATCGAGGAAAACAATAATATCGTAACTTTTTCCTTTAAGGTATTCAATACCCTTTAAACAGGCGGCACCGTATCCTTTATCCATCTCATCAAGAACGGTAGCGCCACATTTTTCGGCAACAGTTTTGGTGTTATCGGTGGAACCGTTATTTACTACTATAATCTCATCTGCGAAAGGTGGAATGTGATTTATCACATGTACAATTGATTCCTTTTCGTTAAACGCGGGAATTATTACCGCGATTTTAGAATTTTCTATCATAAATTTTACCTTAAACTGTAGCTCCACCGCAACTGCTGCCATTGCCGGCCGTGCATCCAAAGCAATGTGAATCGAAGCAGATTTTTCTTTTTAATAATAAATCAATATCAAAATTAAAAACAGTCATAGGTTCTATATTATAAATTTGCATTCCCAGCATCTGATTAAAATCACAATCAAATAATTTGCCGTCGTAACTTACACTTAACAATGACCTGCACATAACTCCATTTGCCGCTGTGGGATTAAAAGCATTTATTAGTTTTTCCATATATTCATCATAATTGCCAAGTCTTTCCAATTGCTCTCTAAATCTGTGAATTGGCATATTAGTAATGGTGTATAGGTTATTAAACTTAAGTCCGAATTTTTCCCATAATTCTTTTTTAAAATCATGCTCTAATGATTGCTGAGATGCCGGGAGAAAAGCACCTGCTGGATTATAAACCAAATCAAGTTTTAGATCAGAGTTTTCGTTGCCGTAACCTTGGTCATTTAATAATTTTAATGAATCAATGCTTTTATTAAACACACCTCGTCCACGCTGCTTATCCGTAAAATATTCCTGATAATAGGGCAAAGAAGAGATAACTTCCACCGAATGCTTAGAATAAAATTCAGGCAAATATTTTTTTGATTCTCCTGTAGTGGGATCGCCATCGATTGTAATGGTTAAATTGTGTCTTACCATTACGTGTTTGTCCAACTTTTTCGCTTCTATAACAAGATAGTCAAAATGCGGATTAAGTTCGGGTGCACCTCCGGTGATATCAATATTTTTAATTTCCTTATGATTCGAAAGTATTTCAAGGCATTTATCCACGGTGATTTTTTCCATCTGCTCCGTTCGTTTTGGTGATGAATCCACATGGCAATGTAAACAGGCCTGGTTACATTTAAGAGTTATATTTACCTGTAAAGTTTCAATAGAAGAGGGGGGGAGGCTTAATGAATTTTTAGTTAATTTCTCTTGAAAATTATATTTCCCGTTTTGAATAATTGCTGAATTGTTGTCTCTCATTATAAATCCTTTCCTAAATGTAATTGTGGGAGATTACACACCACTTTTTTCCAATATATTAAGCATTTGAACACCATGTACCAAATTCATTCCCGCAGCCATCGATGCCGCAACATGTATGGCTTCGGTCATCTGATCGGGGTTAGCTCCGCTTTCTAAAGACGCAGTTGTGTATGCCTCAATACAGTAAGGGCATTGTTTGAAATGTGAAATTGCCAAAGCTATTAAAGCTTTTTCTCTTTTAGATAGCGCTCCATCGGTATTTGTGGCCGCATTATAATAGTCAAAAAATTTTTTCATTAAATCGGGCTTAAATTTTCCAACCTCAGCAAAACGACCTAGATCTTTGGATTCATAATAATTCATATTTAGCTCCTTTAATTAATTTTATTCAAATTCCAGTTGTAACTTTTGTACTTAATATTCCAGTTTTGCGGTTCGCGTAAAATTGATTTTTTAATCGCATCGGGAAGAAACTTGGATATATAAAGCATCACTTTTTTATCGGAATCCCCAAAGTCTTCATCAAACCAATCGAATATTTTAGAAAGGTGAGCTGTTCTTTCTTTTAAATCGAAGAAGTTTCTGGAAGCATCATTCAAGAATAATATTGCCTGGTCATTTAGTTGTTCGTTAATAATATTTGCCTCAAAAGCTTCATTTCGCAGCGGCGGGCAGCTTATTGACGCGCAAACAATAGCAAAATGTATTCTTGGTTCTTCAAATATTTCCCTAAGAATATTATGTTCTATATCGTTTAATGAATATCTATTACTATTTATAGTAATAAAATCATCATCCCAAATTGTTGTTTTTAACAAACTCCCCAAAATTAATCCGCCGGTATGCAAATCGTTTATACTTTTTACCGGGTAGTTATCAACTATGGCTTTAAGTGTAAAAGCATTGTAGGCATTAATCCAAAAAGAAAGTTGTTCTTCACGCGTTAATGTTTCCGGATTAGTCTTATTAAGCTGATGAAGATAAGCATCAAGACGAACATCATTTTTTAATTTATCATAATCAACTAACCCATTAAAAACACAATCTTGTAGAACGGAGCTGAACAATTTGTGTTGTTGAGCATTTGATGGCTGAAAATAAAGAATTATTAAAAGCATTATTGCGGACAATGAGCGCATCTTGTTTTTACCTTTCCTTTAGTAAGATTATAAATTAATTCGACTTCTTTTTTTATCTTCGAGTTATCTGCTGAGTTGATCCATGATATTAAATCTGATTCAGTATCAATATCCATTAATTCAGGTAGTAAGCTTAATTTAAGATTCAATCCTTTTGATTTTTCAATTGTTTTGGAAAATACGCTGTCGGTGCTGTATTTTATTCCATCAAATAATGCGGGATAATATTTTTTCATACCCAGTAGGTAAAACCCACCGTCTTTAGAAGGGCCAATTACAGTATCATTCGTATCAAGTAAATCTATTGCATATTCAATTATCTGTTTCGAAATTTCCGGAATATCGGTACCTACTATAATAACTTTTTGCGCACCGTGACTAAAAACTTTTTCGAATGCGAATTTCATTCGTTCACCAAGATCATCGCCGACTTGGTTGTGATAAAAGAAATTCCTACCGAGCCAATTCTTAATTTTATTCCTTTCAGTTTTCTCAGAATAAAAAATATACTGATATATATTTTTTACTAATTTAACATCAGAAATAATTTTTTTAGCAATTATTTTGTAAAAGAGAGCGGCATAATAATTTCCAACTGTTGAGGCCAACCTCGTCTTTACTTTTCCCTCCGTCGGAAATCTTGTAAAAAGTATTACTGACGCCCGATTAGTATTCACTTGTTTTGTGTAATAGCTATTCTCGTAAATAAATTTTCTAAATCCTAAAATATATTTAATCAGCATAAAACCGCTTGAAACTTGCTGTTTAATTAATCCATTTTTTGTAAATGTTCGCGCGGAGGACTCAACGTAACCTGGCAGCACATTAATATTAGTACGCTTATTAGCCTCTCTCAAAAAATGAACATCCTCCATAAAATTCCAATTGGGAAATCCATTAAGCGAATTAAAAAAATTTTTTCTAACACAAATGCTTGAATCCCCAAATCTTGTGAACATGGAATCAAATTTTGAGAAATAGTGATATGTATTAAGTATCCAATGATCAATATCAAATAACAACAGAAACCTGCATATTTTATTTTCCGAACTTTCAAAAAAAATGTTTAATTGGTCAAAACACTTTTCTGTAAAATAACTGTCTGCGTGTAAAAATATAAGAATTTCCCCGCTGGCATGTTTTGCGCCCTCATTTAACTGCTCACCGCGTCCGCGATTAGAATGGAGAATTTTAACATCAAAATTTTCGCAAATTTCTAAAGTATTATCTGTACTCCCTCCGTCGGAGATAATTATTTCAAAATCGGGTTTAATTTCATTTAGTATGGCGATGTTTTTTCCAATAAATAATTCTTCGTTGAAAGTTGGAATTATTATTGAATATTTAATATTTGATTTTTCCTTCGCTGTCATTTTATAGTCCGGAGGTCCAATCCTGTTTATCTAAACCAGTCACGTCAATTTTAGTATATAATATATTTGCAGTATCCTTATTAGGCAGACTACCAAATTTTAAAACTTCTGTAGGACAATTTATTATACAAGCTGAACATCTAACACATTGAATATCGTTCATTGGAATTCCTTTATTGGCATAGTTCATTACATCAATTCCCATATGGCAAACTTTTGTACAGATGTTACATGAAATACATTTCTTCTTATCCGCAAATATTCTGTAACGAGAAAATCTGTTTACAATATGCATCCATGCGGCAAGCGGACATCCGAATCTGCACCAGACTCTGCCACTTAAAAAGAAGTATACACCAACACCCAAGACACCTGCAAAAACAACATCAATACCTATGTAATAAAACTTTTGAAAAAAATCAGCAGTTAAAGATATACTTTCGTTTAATATAGGAACAGAAGCATTATAGAGGATGCTAACAAGTTTTAGTCCCGTAATTAAAAATGCAGCTAGTAATATCCACTGACCTAAATTCTCTAACTTTTTCGCTTTTGGTCCATGTATAGCCAATGTTCGGTATTCATCTCCCAGTGTTTCAGCTAATGCGCCGCATGAACAAATCCATCCGCAATATGCACCTTTACCCCAGCGGTAAACTATATATGGAATTATAATGAATGTTTGAAAAAAACTAAACACCAGCCAAAACGAAGTGATATTTGATCCATATAGATTGCTGAAAAATAACGGCCAGGCAAGTATAAAGCCGTAGGAACGCCAGTAACTGTTTCCTGGAAAAACCTGTGTTAAAATAAATCCTTCTTTTCCACCTAATAATCCCGCATTACCAAGCATCGGGAAAATAAATTCGGGTAGAATAAATAAAGGAAAAACCTGTATTAAAATTAAAGTCCAGGTTTGAATTCTAATATATCTGGTTGGGTTTACTTTAATACGGCGTAGTCCAAAAATTAAAATAGTTAAGGAGTATAATCCCGTATAAAAAAAAGATTGAGACTTACCCAATAGCTGAATGCCAAAATATCTTCCGCCAAAAAATATTACCGCAAAAAATATTGCAATGCCAATAAAGTATAAATGTTTGAATGTATTCCAGTCCGTTTTAAACTGACGCGTATTATCTTTAATAAATTTTAAAAGAAGATAAATCCCAAGTATTACAGCTGCAAAAAACGAAAAATAGGCAACAAGCCCGTTAATATATTTTACTGAGTTCCATAATTCTAATTTATCTGAGAAAATAATATCAATTATCTCTAACGGCAGCGCTAAAAATTTGATCCAAAATTCTAATGATAAACTCCTGCTAATAATATCGTTCCATGAAGCGGTTTTCCCGAACAGATAAGAGTAAAAATCGGCACTACTTTTTCCGAAATATATTATCCCAGCGATAAGTATCAGAAGTAAAAATTGTAGTTTTGCAGTAATAGATAATTCACCTTCCATTTTAATTTTGCTGCGCCTTAAAAAATCAGTGGGCAATTCTTTTCCAATCATTGTATAAACGAGAGAATTTTTAACAGAAATATCTTTCCCATTTTGTGAAAGTATAACGGTCGATTCTGTAACTTCTTTTATATTTGAATTAAAAAGTAATTTTACTTTACCTTTTACATTTAGCGAATTTATTTCATTCAGATTTTTTTCTTTTGCTCTGGAAAACTGATCTTTTCTGTAGGAAATTGTTACAGACTCTGCATAATCCGAAACTGCAATAGCTGTTTCAAGAGTGCTGTCACCGCCTCCAATTACTAAAACATTATGTCCGATGGCTTCAGCGGGATCTATTAATCTGTTAAAAACTTTGGGCAGGGTTTCACCTTTTACATTTAACTGCCTGAAGTTTCCGGATTTACCGATTGCCAAAATTACAACCAGGGCTTTATATTCATTTTCAGAAGTGCTTATAACAAAATGATCCTCTTTCTTTTCAATTCTTTCAACAACAGTATTTTCCTGAATAGGAAGTTCAAATTTTTTGATTTGTGAGTTTAGATCCTCGAGTAAAGATTCTTTAATTCCATCTTTAATTATTAACTTCGATTCTTGTTTATATTCAATGGGTTCGGCTAAAATCGGTTTGGCTTTGGGAAAATTAATTATTGTGTTAAATTTTTTCGCAGCTTCAAGGATATTGAATTTATATCCATATTTAAGAGATTCAATCCCGGCGGCGATACCCGCGGGACCCGCACCAACAATAATTATATCCTTTACATCATTGAGGTTAGTATTATTGCGCAATTTGAGAAATTGCTCGTTTCGGCTAAGGTGATCAATTATTTTTTTCCCGCTTTCGGCTGCGATCTTTAGTAGAGGTATACCGGTAAGGTCCCCGATAATATAGATTCCTTTTACGGAAGTTTCGCCATATTTATCAATTGCGGGGTATTTTTCTACGAGCCCAGAAGGAGTGTCTTTTTGAAGCCAATTGAAATATTTTTTAATCAATCCCATATATAAAATCCATCTATAAATGACTTCAAACTGAAATTGTTAACTTGATAATTTCTTAATTTACCCTTACTCTGAACTTATTACAACTTTTTATAATGAACTCAGTAGAAAAAATTATAAAATATTGATCGAAACGATAATTGAATTATTATTACAGACCCATATCTTTTTTCAGGTATATTAAGAATTTGTAATGAGAGTTAATTTAAGTAAAAGGAAAGTAGCAATCTGTCGGAATTCTGACAAATCCGACAGATTACCTATATCTGTAAGTTACAACTTATTGTTTCATTTCGCGTTTAACAACAGGAACAAAATCTCCCGGTCTTCCTTTTTTTGGTAGACCAAGTAGTTCTCTTGCTTTATCAAGTGAATCATCAATATTTCCGAAAATATATTCCTCTCCAATTTCATCCAAAAGTCCGTATTGCGTAAATGCGAAAAGTGGTTGAGCATGGACGCCGGATAAAATTAAATGTGTTCCATCTCTTCGGCAGTTATACACCAGTTCTCTAAATAAATTTAAACCGGTCGCATCTATTGCGGGCACACTGCGCATTCTTAAAATAAGTACTTTCGGCGGATTCTCTATTGTACTCATTGCTTCTTTAAATTTGGTTGCCGCGCCAAAGAAAAATGGTCCATTTATTTCATAAACTTCTACATTATCAGGCACTGACCTTGAGTTGATAGAATTGGGATCTTCAACTTCATCTTTGTCCTTAATTTCTTGAGTAATTATTCCAACATTGGTAACCATTGACATTCTTCGCATAAATAAAATTACCGCCAATACCATTCCAATTTCTATCGCAATTGTTAAATCAAAAATTACAGTCAATCCGAATGTAGTTAACAAAACAATTAAATCACTTCGCGGACTTTTTAACAATTGTTTGAATACTTTATATTCACTCATGTTAAAGGCCACAATAATAAGCACCGCTGCTAATGTTGCCATAGGAATCAATTTAGCCCATTGACCTAGCGCAAGCATAATTGCAAGCAATGTAATAGCGTGTACAATGCCAGCAATGGGTGTTCTTCCGCCGTTTTTAATATTTGTTGCAGTTCGGGCTATTGCCCCTGTTACAGGAATTCCACCGAATAAAGGTGAAAAAATATTGGCGACTCCCTGCGCAACTAATTCCATATTTGATCTGTGTTTTCCGCCTATCATACCGTCTGATACAACCGCTGAAAGCAAAGCTTCTATAGCCGCCAGTATAGCTATAGTAGTCGCTGGTAAAATTAAATTTCTTATAGTAGCCAAATCCATATTCGGTAATGAAGGAGTTGGAAAAGAGGAAGGGATTGATCCGAATCGTGATTCAATTGTATCCACATCTAATTGAAAAAACTGGACGATAAAAGTTGCGACCAAAATAGCTATTATCGACCCCGGGATTTTTCGAGATATTTTCGGCCAAAAAATTATAATTAAGAGAGATAACATTCCTATAAAGAACGTTTCCAAATGAACAGTGCTATAATTCTTAAAGTATACTATCCATTTCTCTGTAAAATCCGCAGGTACTTTATCTATAGATAAACCGAAGAAATCATTTATCTGACTTGAAAAAATTACTACCGCAATGCCACTTGTAAATCCAACTACAACTGGATATGGAATAAATTTAATCATAGAACCAAACTGGGCGAATCCCATAATTATAAGAATTACTCCGGCCATTAGAGTTGCAATCATTAATCCATTAACACCGTACTGTTGTACAATTCCATAAACGATTACAATAAATGCACCGGTGGGTCCCCCTATTTGAACACGGCTACCTCCAAGGAAGGATACTATAAATCCTCCGATTATCGCTGTAATTATTCCTTTTTCCGGAGTAACGCCCGAAGCAATGCCAAACGCTATTGCCAGAGGTAAAGCGACAATACCAACCAAAACCCCTGCTACCAAATCAGTAAAAAATTGTTTGCGAGTAATATCTTTGAACATTATAAATAACTTTGGTTTAAACATGATAAAGCCCATAAATGTAAGAAATAGAAAAAATTAAAGAGGAAATGTTAACTGAAGTTCGTCAATATTCCAATAGTTTATAGCAATAAAAAATGTTATTAATTAGTTAATTGAATTATGGCAAGAGATAGTATAGCCACTAAATAGTTTTAGATTCGCAGTGATCATCACAGGCGCAGGATAATTTTCCTGTTTTTACTTTTTCAAAAGCTTCACGGCCTTCATTAAATGCGAAATAAGCGATGCCCAGAGATCCAATGGAATCAATATAACCGATATGAAAAATTTCGTACAATACACTTGAAGCGAGCAAAAGAAATGATAAGTAGAAACATGTTTTAGTACAATTCGCATCAGCTATTATTGCGTCGGAATTTAATTCTTTGCCAACTTTTAATTTACTATTCATCAGAAAATACATTGTCAGCAGGGATATTGAAGAAATTATAACACCCACGATTGTCGTTTCGGGTACAGAGTCATTAATAATATTTATTAACGCACCTAAAACAAGTCCAACCGATAAAAGATAAAAACTGAATCCAGTTATACGTAGAGCAGTTTTTTCAAACTCATCACGCGTTTCAACTTTTGAATGACGCATCCGTAATACCAAATGTAAAATTCCTATTCCGGATAGCACTTCCACAAAACTATCGGCACCGAACCCGAAGAGAGCAAGTGTTTCATCCTCCAATCCAAAAAATACTGAAACGACACCTTCAGCCAAATTATATACTATAGTAATTAAGCTGAGCAGTAGAGCTTTTTTTAACAATTTATTCATTTCTTATATATCAACTAATAACTTGAAGAATCTATTTTTACTTTTCCTCTGAACACCCAATATATGCTTACTGTATATGCGAGGACAAACGGCACTCCTATCATTGCAATGGTTAGCATTATCTGCAAAGTTTTTTGCGAAGAAGCGGCGTTGTATATATTTAAACTATATTCCGGATTTGGATTTGATAAAACCAAATTTGGAAATATACCTATTGCGAATAAAACAAGCAGAGATGCTATTACTGCGCCCGAGGAGAGGAAAGCAAAAAAATCTTTTCTGCGCTGAATCACTCTTGGTATATTGGCTATCGCTAGCATATTCAAGATTGCTATAATAAATAATCCCGGATTTTCCACAAAATGTTTTGTCATATTTGGGTAATAAATAAGTGTCGCCATGGTAGTTGTTGTATACATTATCACAAAAAATATTATCGCATTATTTACCCAGGTTCTAATGGTCTCGTGCAAATCACCCTCGGTTTTCATAGTAAGATAAATCGAGCCGTGCATCATAAACAAAGCCACAGTTGTAATTCCAACCATAATAGTGTAAGGAGTTAACATTCCGAGAAACGTACCTGCAAATTCTTTGTCAGGTCCAATTGGTACACCTGTAATAATATTACCGATTGAAACTCCCATTAAAAAAGCGATTAATATACTCGAAATGCTGAACGCCCTATCCCACATATTTCGCCACCACTGCATCGGTTGTTTACTTCTAAATTCTATAGCGACAGCACGAAAAATAAGCATAAAAATGAGAAGCATAAAAGCATTATAAAATCCTGAGAAAACCGTAGCGTAAACATGAGGGAATGCCGCAAACAAAGCTCCGCCGCCGGTTACAAGCCAAACTTCATTTCCATCCCAAACCGGACCAATTGCATTAATTGAAATTCTGCGATTGTTATCACCTTTAATAAAAAGATGAATCGCGCCAACTCCCAGATCGAAACCATCGAGGAAAGCATAACCAGTTAGTAAAACTCCGATAAGTATAAACCAAATTGTATTTAAATCGAATGTGAATTCCATTTTCGCTACTATTAGTTTGTTGAAAAAAGTTGTTTTGAGTGCGCGTATTCAGATGATGTATCATCCGAATCATCAGGTCCATGTTTGATTTTTTCGTTTAACAGAAAAATAAACAGAACAAATAACAACAAATAAATAATTATAAAGAGTATCAAAGAAAACAAAATCTGATTAGCATCAACCGTTTTAGAGAGGGCATCCGATGTGCGTAATAAACCATAAACAATCCATGGCTGTCTTCCAACTTCGGCAGAAACCCAACCTATTTGATTTGCGATTTGAGGAAGCAAAACAGAAAACATTAGAATGTACAAATACCATTTATAATCGAACAATTTTCCGCGCCACCATAAAAATGCTCCAAATAAACTTATGCCAATAAGCCCCATTCCAATAGCAACCATCATATGATATGTCTGAAACACAATATTTACCGGCGGTCGTTCATCCTCGGGAAATGAATTCAATCCTTTTACCGGAGTGTTAAAATCCCCGTAAATTAAATAGCTTAAAAATCCAGGCAAGCCAATTCCAAAGTTAACTTCTTGTTTATCCTCATTTACCCAGCCAAATAAATACAAAGTTCCCGGCGCAGAGGAATCATAATGAGCTTCAAATGCCGCAAGTTTTGCCGGTTGATTTTCACTAATTCCAACTGCACTTTTATGCCCTGTAAACAGCTGAAAAAGTGAGGCGAATATTGCTAATGAAAGAGCAATTTTAACTGCTTTCTTTGAAATTTCCACATGGCGATTTTTAATTATATAGTAAGCGCTGACACTAAGCACAAAAAAGGCTCCGGCTAACCAGGCTCCAGAAAGTACATGAGATAATCTTTCCATAGAAGAAGGATTAAAAACCATTTGCCAGAAGTCAGTAATTTCCGCCCGTGCATTTAAACCTTCGCCAACAATATGATATCCGGCAGGAGTCTGCTGCCACGAATTTGCCACTACAATCCAAACGGCACTTAGCATTGAGCCGAAGGAGACCATTATTGTGGAAAGAAAATGAATTTTCGGAGAAACTTTGTTCCATCCGAAAACTAAAATTGCAAGAAAACCGGATTCAAGAAAAAAAGCAAAAATTCCTTCAGCCGCCAAAGCACTGCCAAAAATATCACCGACGTACCTGGAGTAAGTCGCCCAATTGGTTCCGAACTCAAATTCCATAACTATACCGGTAGCAACACCAATTGCAAAAATTAATGCAAAAACTTTAACCCAAAATTTGGTCATCCTTTCGTATTCTTTGTTTCCGGTTTTTAAATACATACCTTCCATTATAACAAGCAGCACTCCAAGTCCAATGCTTAAAGGCGGATAGATATAATGGAAAGCTATTGTGAACGCAAATTGAAGACGCGCTAATATTTCTACATCCATAATATTCCCTCGGTTTGTGCCGATAATAAAAAATCAACTTTTCAATTTACAAAATTACATAACATTAATTGAAGCATATCAAATTAAATTATCAGGTTGTTCACTATTTATATGCCGATCTAACAAATATTATACTTGATACTTTCTAAATTTTATCAGTGTGGCTTTCATGAAAACGTATCAATTATTAATTCCGATACTTTTAAATTAGTAGTTCAAACTGTAGTATATTTGATTTGTTGATATGTTAATTTTTGTTTTTCGTCTAATATCGTTTAACGAAATTGAAGCATTGGTAGATTATCAAAATATTCTTACGATTAAGTATTAATTAAAAAAATAATGTGTCGTCATGAAAAAAAATCTGTTCTCCCTTTTCTTTGTTTTATTAGCAAGCAGCCTGGTCGGAAAAAATTTTTCAATTACAGGTACAATTTATAACGCAAATAATAATTTTGCTGTCGCAGACGCGAATGTATTATTGTCCGAAAAGTATTTTTCAACAAGTAACGAAAGCGGAAAATTCGTTTTCAATAATGTTGCTAAAGGAGAGTACTTGTTAAAAGTAACTCATATAAATTATCGCGAAAAATCTATCACCATTAAAATCGAATCGGATACTTTGCTCAGCATATATCTTTTGCCTGATCACATTGAACTTGAAAATATAACGGTCACTTCCAGTAAGTACGAAAAAAACATAAATGACCTTTCTTATTCAGCATCGTTTATAACAAAAACTAAAATTGAGAAAGAACCCCATACAACATTGGCAGAACTTTTGCAGTATGAGCCTGGCTTGTCTATTATACGGGAAGGCGGATGGGGGACTGAGTTGAGCATAAGAGGATTAAACAGGTCCAATATTGTTACCCTGGTAGACGGGAACAGAATTGAAACAGCCACTGATCTTAGTGCTCGTTTATCATTGCTTGATTTAAATGATATTGAGAGAGTCGAATTAATTAAAGGTGCGGCATCTTCTTTGTATGGCAGCGGTGCGACAGGCGGTATTATTAATATCATTTCGAAGTCCGGATATTATGGAGATCAGTTTTATTTCTCTGGAAATTTTAATAGTGGATTTAATTCGGTTAATAATAATTTTTCTAATGGAATTACTTTGTTTTCTGGAAATGAATACTGGTATGGTAAAATAACCACTTCATACAGAAAAGCGGGTAATACTATGGCACCCTCCGGTGAGATCAAAAACAGTCAGTTTACCGATTATAGCCTAAATGCTTCCGTAGGAGTTAAAACTTTTTCTGATCAGGAAATAAAATTTGATTTTCAGCAATTCAAAGCTTTGGATGTGGGCATCCCTGGTGGATCCTCACTTTTTACTGATCAATCTGTAGTTCGCTATCCTCAGGAAATCAGAAAAATGTTAAGTGTGGAATACAAATTTAACGATTTAACTTCCTCATTTAACAAATTATCTATAAAATATTTTCATCAATATATATTCCGGGATGTAGAAAATATTCCGGGAATAGTTCAAAACATAGCCGGCAGCTCAGGACAGCCGTCTAAAAGAGTATCTGTGCTATCAATCAAACCATCTGCGGATCATATAATAAACGGTTTTCAATCGCAGGCTAATTTTACAATAAATAAGAATAATTATTTGATAGCCGGCTTGGATTTTTGGAGAAGAAATTATTCTGGCGAACGTATAAAAAATCAAACTATCGAAATGATAGATCCATCTACAGGTTTTATACGCAGTACGATTAATAAGTCGATTTACGAAAAACCATTACCCGATGCCGAATTTAACAGTGCGGGAATCTATGCTCAGGATGACATTCAGATAATTAATAATAAACTAAGTTTATCTATCGGATCACGTTACGATTATATTTGGATTAGTAACGAAGAAACATTTAATCCGGTTTACGAAACCAACAATGGTGTGATAAATAATAAACCGGGAAATCAATCTTTAATTTGGGCACAAAATAAGGCTAAAAATAACTCATATGCATATAATCTTGGGGTGTTGTATTCGCCTAACAATTTAATAACATTTACTTTAAACGGAGCACACTCCTTCCGATCGCCATCTCTTGAAGAACGTTTTCAGTATATAGACTTGGGCAGTGTGGTTAAACTTGGAAATGCGCAACTTAAACCTGAAGTTGGAAATTTTATTGATTTAGGGCTTCGGTTGCAGAATGAAAAGTTAATAATTACATCAAGTATATTTTTTAATAGCCTAACTAATCTTGTAACCGATGAACCTTCTGAATATGAAAACAGATACGCATTGGTTAAAACAAATGTTGGGAAAGCCGAACTTTTCGGTTTCGAAACCGCTCTTAAATATCAGGTCTTTAAAAATTACCTTTTATACGGAAATATATCTTATGTCCGTGGAAAAGATATTCATAACAATTCCGATCTGCCGCAAATTTCACCACTTAACGGTATATTAGGCGTTAAAACAAAAATTATCAATTGGATGGAAATCGATTTTACTTCTGTACTTTTCGATTCACAAAATAAGGTGGCTGATGGGGAAATAACTACTCCCGGCTATGTTTATTTTAACTTGTATTGTAATATGGAAAAAGTTGATTTAGCTAATACACTTATTCAATTTTCATTTGGTGTAGAAAATCTATTGAACAAAGAATATCGGAATCATCTTTCAACTAGCAGAGGGTTAATTAGAAGTGAAGCCGGTAGAAATATTTATTTAAAAATTAACTTAACCTGGCAATAAAAAATTTGGCACATGTTTCTTTCATTAAATAAAAATGCCGGTTAAATAACCGGCATTTTTATTTAAGTTTGCTGCCCCGTTAGGATTTGAACCCAAACAAACAGATCCAGAGACTGCTGTGCTACCGTTACACCACGGGGCAGTTTTTAAGTGTGTAAAAATAATCTTTTTATGGAAGTTATCAAATTTCCTTTTGCAGAATTAAAAATTATTTTTATTTGAATTCTCTCAGATTTTGTTTTTCAACAGATTAAACACAAAAAGAACACTATTGGGAAAAAAAATAATATGGGAACAATTGTTGCAAACTGAGCTGGTGTTTCTATAAGAATAATATTTTTAAAAGTTAATAGAGAGTAGAAATTATTAAATGAATTTGCGGGATCAATTTAAGTTATAAATAATTGGATTTATATTCCGTAATTAAGATAAAAGCATTTATGAAAGTTGAAATATTAATTATTATTGAGGGCTTTTATAACACTTTCCTGAAATTCTATTTCACCAAATGGTTTTAATAAAAAATAATTTGGTTCAAGTTCTTTGACTTTTTTTAAAGAATCTTCATCTGCATAAGCCGTTAAAAAAATAATTGGAGTATCAACTTCCCTTTTTAATATTTTTGCGGCTTCCAGTCCGGTCATCTCTCCCTTTAAACTAATATCCATCAAAATAAGATCGGGCTTACATTGAATTATTTTTTTTATCGCCTCCTCACCTCTGGAAGAAGTTCCGGCGATCTGATAACCCAATGACTGGAGACGATACCGAATTTCCATTAAAACAATACTTTCGTCTTCCACTATAAAAATTTTTTCATTCAATTTATTTTGTTACCTACCATTTAAATGCAATAACATGCAATCAAATATTTCTAACGTTGGTATAGAGATGAAGAATAAAGATCATAAAATAAATTGCAAAATTCAATAAAACTAGAAAATTTTTAGTTTAGTTTAAGTAGTCAATAATACAGCACTTTAACGGTTAGTTGTAATTCAAATATTCCAGAAATCATACTCTACAAAAGGATACGAAAGAGGATTAGTTACTTACAGCGCAGGATTACTTACTGAAAGATATTTAAAAGTGACTGTAAATTTTATTTCAACACCAGAATAGGGCACAATATATAAAGCAATTTATCCCGAAAATTTAACAGAATAATTATTCCGGAACATGCACAAGAAAATATTCTTTGGCGGTTTTTCCTATTTCTTCGGCCTGCGGCATGGTTAAATGTGTGTCGTCTTCTTCGTCAATTGCCCCAGCCTCAATGATCGCCAAATCGGAATCCTTAGACATTTTTACGAGTGATTCGCAATAGGCAGTATCGCCGCCATAACAGATAGATTTTCCTTCGTAAATAAATTTGTAACCGAGTGAGGGAACATAAACGCTGTTGCCGTCGTCGTGCATTTCTCTATGATTAACTTTGAACGGCTGAATAGTGATCGATTTTCGTTTGAACTTCTTATTCGAATTTATTGGAATTAAATTTATGGCGTAATTAGTTTCATGGGAATATACTTCTTGAAAGGCTTTATGAATACTTAATATTTCCTGACATCCTTCAGGAAAATATATGTTTAATGGCAAAGTTCTTTTCATAACGGAAAGATATGTAAGAAACGACCACACACCGCCTACATGATCATGATGACCATGACTTATAAAAATATCTGAAATCTCCAGAATGTCTTTTCTGCTAATATTTTTATTCAAGTCGCGCAAAATCCCATCTCCGGGATCTACAACAAATTTTGCTTTATCTGTAGTAATTAAAATGCCTGTTGCTATATTTGGAATGGAACAGAAAATTTCTATATAAAAATCATCTTTCTGCCAAACTAATGGATATTTGGGTAAATATTTTTTATTTATCATAAATTATTTCGTAGTTAAGAAAAGTAATTTTATTCCTTATTTTCACATTTTTCGTCTTTACATCTTCCGAATATATTAAAGGAGTAACCGCTAGACTCAAAACCCAGTTGGCTGCAGATACTATCAACAACCTCATTTATTTTTGCATTACTGAATTCTGTAATTTTCCCACACTTGGTACATATAAGGTGATCGTGGTTTTTCCGGTTAAAGCTTGATTCATAATATTTTTTATTGTCTCCAAAATGTCTTTTTGCAAGCAGATCGCACTGTTCTAAAAGCTCCAAAGTATTATAAACCGTCGCGCGAGATACGTTTGAATCGTTATTTTTCATTTTAATATACAATTCATCAGCTGCAAAATGACCCTTATATTCCAAAGCAAAATCAAGTACTTCAAATCTTTCGGGAGTAATTCTATGTTTTCCTTTCTTCAGGAATTTTTTAAATTGTTCGTGTGCGTTGGATTTATCCATCATAATTCATTTTATTTTCTTATTAACTAAAAGTAATTATTCTCTCTGGAATATCAAAGTTTTTGAAATTCAATTAAATAAAAAATAAATACATGTCATCTTCTTTAATCTCATTACAAAAAAGATTAACTTTCATTTTAGAATAAATGAACAATAAATAATTAATTGGGAACTTATAAACTCAAAAAGGAGTTTTTATGTCAAAGTCGTTTGAAATCATAGAAAGAGTCGGTATTTCACTTGTTAGTTCTAGCGAAGCGATTAAATCCGCAGTAAAAGAAGCTAATTCGGAAAATAAAGTAGGCTGGTTCGAAGTAATTGAAGAACGCGGCAGAGTTACCGGCGATGGTGAAGTTGAATTTCAGGTAACAGTTAAAATTGGAAGAAAATTGGACTAAACATAAAAAAAGGGGTAGTATATGTCGATAAAAGTAGGTGATTTTGCGCCGGATTTTACACTTAAAAATGTAAATCAGGAACCGGTTACTTTAAGTGATTTTAGAGGAAAACAAAATGTGGTTTTATTGTTTTTCCCGGCGGTGGGTTCAGGAGTTTGTGAAAAAGAGTTATGCTCAACACGAGATTCACTGAAAGATTATGAAAATATGGATGCTCAGGTGTTCGGAATTAGTGTTGACAGTATGTTCGCTCAAAAATTGTGGGTTAATTCTTTACAATTGAATTTCCCTTTATTAAGTGATTTTAACAAAGAAGTTGCCCCCAAGTATGGCGCGTTTTACGACGTATGGGTTCCGGGCAAACTTGATATGAAAGGTGTTGCCAAAAGATCGGCTTTTGTTATTGATAAAGAGGGAATTATAAAATATGCCGAAGTGTTAGAAAGCGCCGGTGACGAACCAAGTTATGAAGCTGTAAAAGCTGCACTAACATCTTTATAATATAATTATTTGATTAATTAACCCCGTAGATAATACGGGGTTTTTTATTTTAAAGGAACCTTATTACCCAAAATTATGTAATTATTTTCGAAATACTTATTTTTAAAAAATTAATTGGAGTATTCTATGACTGAGTTGAGCGAGGGTAAAAAAGCGCCCGCATTTACCCTTCCTAACGAAAACGGCGAAAAAATATCGCTTAAAGACTACAAAGGTAAAAATGTTATTCTCTATTTCTATCCGAAAGATATGACTAGCGGCTGTACACAAGAAGCCTGCGATTTTAGGGACGCTTTCCCAAAATTTGAAAACACAGATGCTGTTGTGCTTGGACTTAGCAAAGACCCAATAAAAAAACATAAACAGTTTATTGAAAAATATGATCTGCCTTTTTCTTTATTAAGTGACGAAGAAGGTGAAATATGTGAAAAATACGGCGTATGGAAAGAGAAAAGTATGTATGGCAGAAAATATATGGGTATAGAAAGATCTACTTTTATTATTGACAAGGAAGGAAAAATCAATAAAATATTTCGTAAAGTTAAAGTAACAGGGCATGTACAGGAAGTAATAAAATCCTTAAACTAATATTCAGAGGAACCGGATGTTGTTTGTAACAAGACGTGCTGTATTTAGCGCCGCACATAGGTTATACAATCCCGAATTAACCGATGAGGAAAACGAAGCGATATTCGATAAATGCAACAGTTATAATGGGCATGGACATAATTATGTGCTTGAGGTTGTTGTCGCCGGCGAAGTGAATCCAAAAACTGGATATGTAATTGATCTTAAAAAATTGAAAAAAATTATCCGTGAAAATGTAATAAAGAAAGTGGATCATAAACATTTGAACTTAGATGTTGATTTTTTGAAGGGAATAATACCAAGTGCCGAAAATATTGCGATAGGAATTTGGAATCAGTTAATTGATAAAATTGACGAAGGAAAATTATTTTCAGTTAAATTATACGAAACCGAAAATAATTATGTTGAATATAGAGGAGATAAATAAATGGATTTAAATTTAGTTGCTTCAAATGTAAAAACTATTTTGGAGCAAATAGGAGAAGATCCCGAAAGAGAAGGTTTGCAAAAAACTCCCGAACGAGTTGCCAAAGCATATCAGTTTTTAACACAGGGTTACCAAAAAAATATAGACGAAATTTTGAACGGCGCAATTTTTAAAGAAGAATACGACGAAATGGTTATTGTAAAAGACATAGATTTTTACAGCATGTGCGAACACCATTTATTGCCGTTCTACGGTAAAGTTCATGTCGCATATATTCCTAATGGTAAAATTGTCGGTTTAAGCAAAATTCCTAGAATTGTTGATGCATTCGCGCGCCGTTTACAAATACAGGAAAGAATGACAAGACAGATAGCTGATGTTATTGACGAATATCTCTCTCCAATTGGTGTTGGCGTAGTTGTGGAAGGATACCATATGTGTATGATGATGAGGGGTGTAGAAAAACAGAATTCAATTACAACTACAAGTGCTATGCTAGGTGTGTTTAACAATGAGGCAAGCACCAGATCAGAATTTTTAAATCTAACATCGTACAAGAGAATTTAATGTCCAATAATAATTTAGTTTGGGTAACAGGGGCCAGTTCCGGTATTGGTCGAGCTATAGTTGAAGAATTGGTGGTTAACAGTTTTAGCATTGCCGCCACATCAAGAAAACTTTCATCGCTTCAAACCATGATTAAACAATTACGAGAGGATAAAAATAAAGTATTTTTATTTCCCGCGGATGTAAAACAATCATCGGAACTCCACGATGTGTATTCGGAGATAGCAAAAAAGAATATAGTTACATGCTTAATAAATAATGCCGGAGTAACATCATTTAAATCGGCGGAAGAAAATTCTATAGCTGAAATTCAAGAAATAATTGAAACAAATTTACTCGGATCGATTTATGCTATCAAAGCGGTTTTACCCGATATGATTAAAAATAAATCGGGGACAATAATAAATGTTTTATCTGTTGCTGCAATTAAAACATTTACAAACAGTTCCGCTTACGCTGCATCAAAATCCGGACTTTTGGCTTATACTAATTCTTTAAGAGAGGAATTACGCAAATACAATATTAAAGTTATTAATATTTTTCCAGGAGCAACAAAAACTCCAATATGGTCGAATGACGCTCTCGAAAAATATTCCGATAGAATGATGTCGCCAAAAGATATTTCCATAGTAATTCGTGATATTCTTTTATTGAATGGTAATATTGTACCGGAAGAAATTGTACTGCGTCCAATAAAAGGAGATCTTTAAATGCGCAAAGAAACTGTAGTTGTTACAGGCGCCTCGCGCGGCATTGGAAAAGCAGTAGCACTAAAACTTAACAATGAGGGATATAATGTAATTCCATTCGGCAGAGATTCTGCGAATTTAGAAATCCTTAATGCGACTTTGAAAATTAATAATGTCGATACCAGATTTTATGTTGGAAATGTTGAAGATGAATTATTTGTTCGAAATTCTATAAAAGAAATTGAGGACAGATACGGCAGAGTAGATCATCTAATAAATAATGCCGGCATCGCCATTTTTGAACAATTTGTTAACTCAACACTTACACAATTTAAAAAACAGATCGATACAAATCTTTATGGTGTATATAATTTCACTAAAGCAGTAGTCAACGGGATGATAGAAAGAAATTATGGGTCTATAATCAATATATCATCGTTAGCGGGCAAAAATGGTTTTGTAGGTGGCACAATGTATTCATCTACTAAATACGCTTTAATGGGTTTTACAAAATCCTTGATGCTTGAATTACGGCAGTACAATATACGTGTTTCAGCTGTCTGCCCCGGTTCAGTTGCTACAGATTTAATTATAAATTCAAAAATGAAGCCAAATAATATTGAGAAAATTTTACAACCCGAAGATGTTGCTGATGTTATTTGGCAGGTGTTACAGCTGCCGGCCAGAGCTTGTGTTAGTGAGATTGAGATTAGACCCACAAATCCGAAATAAAAAAATGCCGCCTCCTATAATCGGAGACGGCATTTTACGTGTCTTACCATAAGGGATTAATTTAGGGATTTGTTAAAATTACCTTTTCCATTCGTTCTTCTACCACTGCCACATTTTCCCTTGCGGGCAGATTTATTACCTCTTAATTCTTGGAAACCTTTCATTTCGGTGAACTTTACTTTCTGTTCATCATCTAGAAGCGAATAAATATTTAGGAACATTTCAGCACGCGAGGTATTCATTGCAGATTTTAAATCATTGTTTTTATTCACGAGAGCAAGATAATCCGATTTATTCAAATTGCCCGATTTAATGGTTTTTCCCATTTCCAATTTGTTCTTCTGTAATTGAGCTTTCAATTCTATCATTTTATTTTGATGATTAAATCGGAGATCATCAATTTTTTTCTGCTGTTCTGTAGTTAAGTTAAGTTGTTGGATCAACCGGCCTTTTCTATCGAAGTTTCGTGAATTATTTTTCCCTTCGAATGGTTGAGCCATTACTAGGGCTGAGAAAACAAAGAGCAGTATACTAATAAATAACAGATTCTTTTTCATTTTATATCTCCTGAATTTTTATAAATGAATTCCTTTTGTACTTTTGACATATAAAGTTGGGGTCGGGTTTAAAATATTTTATTTAAACCTTTCAATTACTTAATTTGTCAAACAAACGAATTCAATTTTCGGATTATGGATAAAACTGACAAAGAATTAGTAGAAGAATTTATAGATGGTAGTGAAATTGCCTTTAATAAAATTGTTCGAAAGTATCAGCAAAAAATTTATTGGCACGCAAACCGAATGCTCGGTAATCATGATGACGCCGATGAATTAACTCAGGAAGTTCTGATAGTTCTTTATAATAAATTGGTTACCTTTAATTTTCAATCGGGGCTATATACTTGGATCTACAAAATAACTTCTACACGTGCAATTAATTTTATTAGAAAACGAAATATAAAAAAATTTTTTTCATTTGAATCTGAATCAGATATACCTGAAAAAAGTAGTTTTGATATTGCAAAATCAATTGAAGACAGGGAAAAGTTGGAATTAATTACTAAAATGTTACAGAAACTACCGGTTAGGCAGAGAGAAGTTTTTATCCTCCGAAATTTTGAAGGATTATCCTACAACGAAATAAGCGAAATTACTGGAAAATCAGTCGGCGGATTAAAAGCAAGTTATTTTCATGCGCTCAACAAGATTACGGAGTTGACTAATGAATAATAAGAAAAGAATATTAGCATATATTAGCGAGTTAATGGATGAAAATGAAAAATTAAAATTTGAATCCGAATTAAAAACATCTGATTCTTTATTTGTGGAATATCAAGTAGTTAAAGCTGGTTTGAGTAAAATTAATGAATTGAATAACATTAAAACTAATGAATTCTATTTTAATAATTTACTTCCACGTATGCGTTCAAAATTATTATTGGTTAGAAAAAGAGATAAAAAATTCGAATTTATAACAGGTCTATCCTTTGCATTAATTTCAATATTTACTTTGTTTATAGTACTTCAATTTAATTTAAATGTAAAATTGCCTGATTCTAATCCCTCGAATGTTGATATCAGTGAAATATTAAAAGATGTTTCGGACACGGACTTAATTAAAACCGGCGAAATGTATTCATA
>Ga0180007_10001904_pt1 | contig 26215 bp, 20 predicted proteins | sample MM_PC_MetaG_FD_121122 | JGI IMG/M metagenome (GOLD analysis project Ga0180007, IMG submission 121122) | Groundwater microbial communities from the Aspo Hard Rock Laboratory (HRL) deep subsurface site, Sweden - MM_PC_MetaG | ecosystem: Environmental > Aquatic > Deep subsurface > Groundwater... | reverse complement strand
CGGAGGATCCACGTGTCCGCCTCGGCGCCCTGGCCGAGGCTGGTCATGGCCGTCGCCGCCTGATAGAGGGCGTCGGCCTCGTCCCGAGGCGGGATCCTGCCCGCGATGCCATCGAGATGGGCGATGGCCTCGTCGGAGCGGCCGAGTTCGATCAGCACCAGCGGGTAGATGTCCGCGACCATGGGAAACGTCGGATCGAACCGGCTGGCCAGGTCGAAGGCCGTCTCACTGCGGCTCAAGGCTGCCAGGTAGCGGTTCTGATCGGTCTCGGGGATTTTCTGGGCCTGGAGCAGGAGATCATAGCCGGCACGGATCAGACCGGCCGGATAGTTGCCCATAAGGTTGTCCGCGTTGATGTCGACGAAGTAGTCCGTCCGAAATTCCCCGAGCTGCCCCGATAGGCCGGAGATGTTCCAGTTCGGTTCTCCCTCGAACCGTCCGGCGCCACGTTCGGTGATGGCGTTCCACAGACCCTCGACGTCGAACACGTCGTCGGCCACGCTGATGCCGTCGCGGAAGTTCGTGGCCGCGAGGCTGCGGTTCTGATCGGCGAACATCCGACGCCGTTGATCGGTGTCGCCGTCGAGGGTCGCCCGGTAGTCGTAGATGCCGTACATGTTGGCCAGCATACGCTGGGCGTTGACCGAAGGCATCCCCGTGCCGCTCTTCTGACCCGTGAACCGGTAGGCCAGTCCTTCCATCGACAGCATGTCGAAGTAGCGGTCCATGTTCTCCTGCGGAATCGTCACGGCGAAGAACACCGGCGTGCTCCCCGCATTCTGCAGGATGTTGTGGACGATGTAGTCGCGCACCCAGACGACTTCGCGCTCGCCGGTTTCGGGATCCTCGTAGGCCACCGGCCGCAGCTCGTCGATCTCGCTGTCGGTGTAGGTGATCGGCAAGGGGTCCGCGGCCTTCTTGAGCTGCTTGTCGTACCACGGCAGGTTGACCAGGGCGAGGTTCACGACCCTGACGTCCTTGCGCACTCCCTCGACTTCCTGGAGGTACCACAAGGGGAAGGTGTCGTTGTCGCCGTTGGTGAAGATGATCGCACCAGGATCGAGACCCGCCAGCAGATTCCAGGCGTACTCCCGGGCGATCGTGTTTTCGGTGCGGTCGTGCACGTACCACTTGCCGCCTTCGGCATGGCTCATCGGCGAGATCATCGGCAGGACGGCCACCAGCACCAGCAGTCCGGCGACGATCGCGCTCGGGCGCGTGATGGTGATGGGCTTGGGCATCACTCCCGCTTTGAGGGCCCGCAAGGGCGCTCCGAGTGGACCGGCGAGGTAACGTGGCAGCGCCGAGGCGCCGAGACCGATGAAGACGGCGAAGAACAGGAATCCCGCGAAGAAGAAGTAGTCCCTCTCCCTCACCTCATGGTCCGAGAAGTTCAGGTAGAAGTTCAGGACGTCGGCGTTGATCAGGTAGTTCACGACCAGCATGAGCCCGAGACGACGCACTCTGGTCAAGCTGTGAACGGCGCCGAGCAGAGCCAGGAAGATCGGCACGATGAAGACCGACACCCTCGAGGCGGTCGGATTGCCGAGGCTCAGGAATGTGAACTGGCTGAGCAGGTAGTCGTAGTAGTAGCCGATCTGCCAGAGGAGGTCGGCCTTACGCTCGAAAGGATTGATCGGCGGGTACTGTTCGCGGCGCAGCACTGTCATCAGGGTGGCGAAGTTGTCGGGTTGGGACTGGTTGATGGCCGGGTCGAGTCCGGCGCGGATCAACATCATCAGATGCACCGACAGCCCGAGCAGGAACAGCCCGCAGACGATCAGGATGACCGGCTGACGTCCGAAACTGCGAACCGCCGCCACGGTCAACAGCACGACCAGGGCTCCGGTGAGCACGAAGTCGTCCTTGATCATCGTCGAGAGCATGAACAGCGCCAGGGCGAAGCTGATGCCCAACAGATCGACCAGGCTGAAGCGGCGTCGATCGGCGAAGAGCATAAGCAGGAAGATGCCGGGATAAACCAGCAGCGTCCCCAGATGAAAACCAACACCGAGGCCCAGCACGTAGACCATCAGGTAGACGATCTTGTTGCTGTCGACCCGGTCGCGCATGTCGAACCACTTGAGGGCCAGCCAGGTCATGAACATCAGCACGAACGCCGAAAGACCGTACACCTCGGCTTCGATGGCGTTGTTCCAGAAAGTCTCGCTGAAGAGCAGGAAGAACGATCCGGTCAAGGCGCCGGCGTGCGGCAGCCAGCCCGCGTCGGGATCGGATTTGCGGGCCACCTTCTCGATGATCAGGTACAGGAACATGACCGCAAGGGCGCTGAAGAAGGCGGACATGAAGTTGACCGCCACCGCCGTCGAAACGAACGGCGAGAGCAGGACATCGAATGTCCGGCCCATCAGCACGTACAGGGGCGTACCCGGCTGATGCGGGATGCCGAGGATGTGGCTGGTCGCGATGTATTCGCCGCAGTCCCAGAAACTGAGGGTCGGCGGCAGGGTCAGGGCGTAGACGACGATTGCGGTCACGAAGACACCGAGCGCCAGCAACGGCGTCGGCTTCCGCATCCTCTCGGAAACGGTCATGGTACCCCCAAGGACGGGTGTCGGGTTCGAAAAGCAATCGCGCCAAGGTAACACATGCGATCTGGGCCAACAACTAAGAGCGCCGTTGGGTTCCCCCCGTCGAAATCAGCGGGAGGCCCGTCGTCCGGCCAGGAACAGAGCACCGCCGATCAGGCTGACCGCCACCTGCACCAGGTAGGCGGAAAACTCCACGGCCACGGCGTCGGCTTCGGATGTGGTGACCCCGACGGCCACGAACAGGCTCGCCGCCGCTATCTCGCGCAGACCCAGGCCGTTCAGACTGATCGGCAGCGAGATCAAGATTCCGAGCAGGGGAACCACCACGAACAACTGCAGCACCTGCTCCCCCTGGAGATCCACTCCGAGCCCCCAGGCACAGAAGAGATGGGTTGCAACCCGCAGGAACTGCACAGCCAGCGCCATGAGAAAGACGCGGCTCAACCAGGCTGGATGCTGGCGGTAGCGGCGAAACTCGGTCAGGAAGTGATCGAGACGCTCCGACGGCGTCGTCCAGGGAAGACGCGTCAGAACGGCGATCATCAGGCCGGCGAGACGGCGCGAGAACAGCACCGCCAGGGCGCCGATCCAGGCCAGCAGGGCCAGCAGCAGCGGCAGCACCGGCGGGAGCTTCGTCTGGGTGCCCATGGCCAGGGCCACGGTGGCGAGCGCGAGAACGGTCAGGGCCAGCAGGCCGACCAGACGATCCAGGGCCGTTGCTCCGAGCACGGTGACCGTGCGGCCCTCGAGACGGCCGAGATCGACCACCTTGACCGCGTCCCCACCGACGTTGCCGAGCAGGAAGTTGTTGAAGAAGAGGCCCACGAAATAGATCCGAATCATCTCGGTCACCGGCGAGGTCAGGCCGGCCGTGCGCAGGATCCAGGCCCATTGCAGGGCGCCGCCAAGGGCCGAGACGGCAAAAACGCCGACAGCGATCAGGAGCCAGGACCACTCGGGGTCGGCCAGGGCGTCGGTCACCGTAGCCAGGGGGATCCTTTGCAGCAGGATCACCACCAGGACCATGCTCACCAGCACCTTCGACCACCTGGAGCTGATCATGGCCCTCATCGTCGTCCTCCGGCGATCTCGGTCATGAGCTCGAGGGATTCCCGGCCACAGCGCTCCCAGCTGAAGGACGCGGCCCACGTGCGCGCGGCATCGCCGAATGTGTCCCTCAGCGACGGAGCGCTCAGGATGATCAGCGCAGCCTCGGCCATGGCCTGGTCGTCGCCGTAGGGTGTGAGCAGACCCGTCTGTCCGTCCAGGACCGAATCGCGCAGCCCGGGACTGTCGCTCGCCACCACGGGCAGTCCGCAGCAGTTGGCCTCGATCACCGTCAACCCCCACCCCTCCTTGGGGCTGGGATTCAGGAAGACCGAGGCGCGGTGAAGCAGCCTCACGAGCTCGTCCCACTCCAGGTGGCCGGTCATGCGGATCACCCCGTCCAGGCCCCGCCTGGTGATGTGGCGTCGCAGACGAGCCTCGTCGGGGCCGCGTCCCATGATCGCCATCCGTGCTCCCGGCATCACTTCATGGATGCGGGCGAAGGCGTCGATGGCCCCGTCGACGCTCTTGTATTTTCTCAACCGGCTCCAGGTCACCACCAGCGGCGGATCGTCACGCGACGGCGGGTCCGTCAGGGCGAAACGTTCGTGTTCCATGCCGCAGAAGACCGTAGTGATGCGCTCGACGTCAATCCCGCGCGATGCTAGGTCGTCGGCCGTCGAGGGGCTGATCACCTCGAAGTGCGCGCGTCGATGCACCAGGGGAATGAGTCGCTCCGCGACCCAGACATAGGAGGCCAGCAGCGGGTTGGTCTCGCGGAAGACGGTGGCGCCGAAGAGGTGGGGAATCACGGCCAACACCGGGACATCGCCGGAGTAGAGCGGCGTGAAAAACGGCACCTTGTTGATGTCCTCGATGATCAGGTCCCAGGACTGCTCGCGCAGGAGACGTCGGAGCAGTTTCGGCAGCACGAAGTTCGCGACGGTCCAGTGTCCACGACGATGGATCCGGATCCCGTCAACGATCTCTTCCGCCAGCGCGCCGGCGTAGCCCGAAACCACCAGGTCGACCTCGTGCCCTTCCGCCACGGCATACTTGAGGATCTCGTGCAGATGCAACTCGGCTCCCCCGCCGAGGGGATCGCCGATGTCGCGCCAGTTGACCGCCAGAATGCGCAATGCGGACTCCTAGGATTTGGTCACGACGACACCGATGGTCATCATGGTGTGCTGGGCCCAGCGGGCGTCCTTGTTGCGATCCCGCCACGAGGCCATGGCGCGACCAAGCGCCGGAACGGGATCCGGGGTCATGGGCAGACGCAGCCCCAGGTGGGCCAGCAGCGTCTTGCGCAGGGCGCGGTACCAGAGGCCCGGCACCATCCAGTCGCCATAGGTGCGAACAACCTCTCCTCCGGCCTGCCGTGCCAGGGCTTCGAGCTGACCGGGAGTGAACTGGGTTTCCCAGCCGGCGAACCACTTGTCGAAGGCGATGAGGATCTTCTTGCCGACGGTGTAGTAGTGCCAGGTCTGGGGCACATCCACCAGCAGATGGCCTCCGGGTTTCAACACGCGCAGATCCTCCCGCAGCATGTCGATGGGATTGCGGAAGTGTTCGAGCAGCCCCTGATGGAACACGATGTCGAAGGAGTCGTCGCTGAAGGGCTTGACGAAGGCGTCGCCGCCGACCGGTCGAACGGTCACACCGGCTTGCTCGGCCGCCTGCAAGGTCAGAGCCAGGGATCCCGGGACGTAGTCGAGGGTCCAGACCTCGGCACCGGCGCTGGCCAGTGCCACGGCGTCGCGTCCGGTTCCTGCTCCCACTTCGAGCACCCGCTTGCCGGACAGGTCGCCAAGGGCAAAGAGTTCGCGCACGATCCGACCGTCATTGCCGTACACGTCCTGGAGGCTGAGGCGATCGGCCTCCTCCCAGAAACGCTGCCAATGACCCCGGGTGGTGACTCTCACGGCCGCTCCGACTCCCTGATACCGCGGGCCGCCTTGTCGAGCAGTCCATTCACGAACCTGACGGCGTCCTCGTCGCAGAACAGACGGGCCACCTCGCACGCCTCGTTGATCACGACGTTGAGAGGGACGTCGGGGCTGGAGCGCATCTCGGCCATGGCGAGGCGGAAGATCGCGCGCTCCACATTACCCACGCGCTCGGGATTCCAGTGCTCGAGCAGACGGTTGAGACTGGCGTCGATTTCCTGTTGGTGCCTGATGATATGGTCAGCCAGAGGCCGCACGAAGGCAGCCGTCTCGGCCGAAGCCTGTCGGCGTTCGAGCTGATCGTCCAGGCACACCTGGAGTTCGTTTCCGCTCAGCGCCGAAGCATAGAGGGCCTGAACCAGAAGTTCCCGGCCTTTGCGTCGCTTCCCCAATGGTGCCTCCCGGGGTGTGAAGCCCCTAGCGTCTCAACCCTTGTCGATGGACTGCCACAGGTCGATCATCTCAAGCGCCGCCATCGCAGCGTCGAACCCCTTGTTGCCGGCCTTGGTTCCGGCCCGCTCGATGGCCTGATCCAGCGTGTCGGCGGTGATGACACCGAAGGTCACCGGCACGTCGCTGTCCAGCGAGACTTGGGCGATGCCCTTGGTGACCTCGCTGCTGATGTACGAGAAGTGCGGCGTGTCGCCCTGGATCAGGCAGCCCAGGCAGATCACCGCGGAATACCTGCCGGTCGCGACGAGGCGCTTGGCTGCCATCGGGATCTCGAAGCTGCCGGGCACCCAGGCCTTGTCCACATTCTCCTCGCTGACGCCGTGGCGCACCAGGCAATCCATGGCACCTTCCATCAGCTCGCTCACCAGGAAATCGTTGAAGCGGCTGCCGACGATGGCGATCTTCTTGTCCCCCGCATCGAAGCGGCCGATGAACGTCTTACCCATCTCGATCCTCCTTATTCTCGGTTCTCCAGCTCATGTTCGTCCAGATGTTCCAGCATGTGGCCCATCCGGTCCTTCTTGGTCTGCAGATACTTCCGGTTTCTGGCATTGGGCTCGATCTGGAGGGGCACGCGGTCCACGAGCTCGATGCCGTAACCCTCGAGGCCCACCAGCTTGCGGGGGTTGTTGGTCATCAGGCGCATGCGCCGCACGCCGAGATCCCGCAGGATCTGCGCGCCGATGCCGTACTCGCGAAGGTCGTCGTCGAAGCCGAGCCGATGATTCGCCTCGACCGTGTCGGCGCCCTGATCCTGGAGGCGATAGGCCTTCAGCTTGTTGATCAGCCCGATCCCCCTTCCCTCCTGACGCATGTAGAGCAGCACACCACACCCCTCGCGCTCGATCTGGGCCAGGGCACTCTCGAGCTGATCGCCGCAGTCGCAGCGCAGGGAGTGGAAAAGATCGCCGGTCATGCATTCCGAATGCACCCGCACGAGCACCGGCTTCTCGGACGTGATCTCCCCCTTGACCAGCGCCACGTGTTGGCGGGAATCGACCGTGGTCGTGTAGGCGGTCATGGTGAAGTCACCGATGCGGGTGGGCATGGGGACTTCGACGGCGCGCTCGACCAGCCTCTCGTTCAGGCGGCGATAGGCGATCAGATCGGCGATGGAGATGAACTTCAGGCCGAACTCGTCGGCGATCTCCCGCAGCCTTGGCAGCCTGGCCATGGAGCCGTCGTGGTCCATGATTTCGCAGAGGATGCCCGAAGGCTCGAGACCGGCGAGCTTGGCCAGATCCACCGCAGCCTCGGTGTGGCCGGATCGGGTCAGTACTCCACCGCCCTGGGCCTCCAGGGGAAAGATGTGACCGGGGCGATCGAAGTCGGCGGCTTTGGTGTCTGGGGCAGCGATCAGACTGATCGTCCGCGAGCGATCCCCGGCAGAAATCCCGGTCGTCACGCCTTCGCGCGCGTCGACCGACACGGTGAAGTTGGTCCGAAGTCGTGCGGTGTTGTTGTGGACCATCTGGGGCAATTCGAGATCCCTGGCACGCTCGCTGGTGATGGCCGTGCAGATCAATCCCCGGCCGTGCTTGGACAGGAAGTTGATCGCCTCGGGTGTGACCTTCTGCGAAGCCATGATGAAGTCGCCCTCGTTCTCGCGGTCCTCATCATCGACGACGATGATGACCTCCCCCGCGGCAATGGCGGCGACGGCCGCCTCGATGGTATCCAGGACAACGTGTCGCGTCATATCAGTGCCTCCGTCCGGCACGACGGAATCCCCGTGCGCGGATCGTTTCAATCGACAATGAGGAAGAACCGACCGGGGTCTCGATCGCCGTCAGCGCTGCGCTGCGGGCGGCCGCGCCCTTGGCAAGGATGTCCGCTTCGAGATTCACGCGATGGCCCGGCTGCACGGTCTCGAACAGGGTCGAGCCCAGGGTGTGGGGAATCAGACTGATCGTGAACCCTTCGCCGAAAGGTCCGGCGTCGAGGGTGAGACTCACGCCGTCCACGGCGATGGAGCCTTTAGGCAGCAACCAAGGCGTGAGCATGGCCGGCGCGTCGAAAGTCAGCATCAGGTTCGCGCCGAGGCGGACCGAACGTCTCAGCACGCCGACGGCGTCGACATGGCCGAGGACGAGGTGGCCGCCCATGGCGTCACCAGCCCGAAGAGCCGGTTCGAGGTGCACGCGGCGGCCGCTGCGCCAGAATCCGAGAGTCGAGACGCGACGAGTTTCCTCGACGGCGTCGAGGGCAATCGTGTCGCCGCGGATGGCCGTTGCTGTCAGGCAGATCCCGTTGACAGCCAAACTGTCTCCAGGACCGAGTGCTGAGGCCGAACGTGGCGCCCGCACTGTCAGCCGGGTTACCGATCCGGCACGGCGGATGCCGGTCAGGGTGCCGATTTCCTGCACGAGGCCTGTGAACATGTCAGTCCTCCTCGTCCGGGCGGCCGGTCAGCAGACGTCTGGTCGCGAGGAAATCCCTACGATCCCAGACCATGATACTGTCGCGATCGCAGCGCGTGGATCGGGTCAGATGCCAGTCGCGCGAGGCCGGATCCGTTTTCCAGCCCGGCGGCCAGCGCACGCCGTCACCGAGCACGAGGGGCGCCACGAACTGGACCCAACGATCGACCAGTCCCGCTTCCAGGAATGAGGCCGCCAGACGCGGTCCCCCCTCGAGCAGGATCATATGGGCCCCTTCGGCCTGGGCTCGTTCGAGAATGCAGCGGGGATCGACACGTCCGGCGATGCTGTCACAACGGATGATCCGCGAGCCGCGCCCGAGCAGCTGTTTCTCCGCTTCCGGATCCGCCGCATCGGTCGTGAAGACGGTCACCGTATCGTCCCGCCACGCAACCGCCGCGCTCAGGTCGGCGTCCACGCAGGCCGGCAGCGGGTCCTCGGACGGACTCCAGCCGCTTCCTTCGGCCCGGCGTCCGTCAAGCCGAGGCGCGTCCGACCGCACCGTTCCGGCTCCCACGATGACCATGTCGCACCAGCGTCTCAGCCGATGCACTTCGTCGAGGGACTCATCGCAGGTCATGTAGAAGGGGCGGCCTGACAGGTCGGCGGCCGGTGCGAAGCAACCGTCGAGGCTCTGGGCCGTTTTCAGCACGACGAACGGACGGCTGAAGGCTTCGGTGACCACGAAGGGCCAGATCAGTTCCAGGCAGCCCCGAGCCAGGACGCCCACATCCACGGCCAGCCCCGCGTCGCGGAGCAAGGCGATGCCACCACCGGCGACATGCGGGTTGGGATCGGCGACGCCGATCACGACTCGCGAAACGCCGCTGCGCGCCACCAGGGGGGCGCAGGGTTCGGTGTTGCCCTGATGGTTGCAGGGCTCGAGGGACACGTACAGGGTCGCACCTTGAACGCGGTCGCCGGCTTCGGTGAGAGCGACGATTTCGGCGTGAGGAGTTCCGGGACCGAGATGGGCGCCCCGACCGACGATCTCGCCTTCGTGAACGACCACGGCGCCGACCGGTGGATTCGGCCAAGGGCGTTCATCGACCAGCCGGGCAAATCGATGGGCTTCGGACATGAAGTGGGTATCGCGACTGTTGACGGCCATGGCACCTGATCAAGCGGTTTCGGTTGATCGGGTCGATGGGCAAGGCAGGCGCGCGCGCCGTTCAGAAACGACGCACGTGACCAACTTCTCCCATCCGGACTCTGACCGTCGGCCCCGGATTTTCACCGGGTCAGCGCGTCGCGTGAGCGACGAGCTCGCGGGCTTTCACCGCCGGTGGGGAATTGCACCCCGCCCCGAAGTTGATTCGATTCAGACTGTTCCGTCCCAACGCTAATCCGGATCCGAAGCCATGTCAAGGTCCTGGAGCCACCTTGCCCGTGGCGAAGAGCGCACGGGCGAAATCCTCGGGATCGAAGGGGGCAAAATCCTCCAACTGCTCTCCGACACCGATCCAGCACACGGGCAGGCCGAGGGTCTCGGCGATGGAAACCACGATCCCCCCCTTGGCCGTTCCGTCGAGCTTGGTGAGAATCAGGCCGTCCACAGGAACGGTTTCAGCGAAGGCCCGGGCCTGCTGGAGTCCGTTCTGTCCCGTGTTGGCATCGACCACCAGGAGGGTTTCTGGATCCCGGCCCAGCTTCTTGCGGATGACCCGGGCAACTTTGCCCAGTTCGTCCATGAGGTTGATCTTGGTGTGAAGCCGTCCCGCAGTGTCCACGATCACCATGTCGTAGCCTCTGGCTTCGGCGGCCTGGAGGGCATCGAAAACAACTGCGGCGGGGTCGGCGTTCTGTCCTTGCTGCACGCACTCCACGCCGACACGCTCAGCCCAGATGGACAGCTGTTCCACGGCCGCGGCCCGGAATGTGTCGCCGGCTGCGAGAAGCACTCGGCGTCCTTGCTGCTTGTGATGGTAGGCCAGCTTGGCGATGCTCGTGGTCTTGCCGGTTCCATTCACGCCCACGACGAAGATCACATGGGGTCCCTGCCCGGAAGCGGCTGCGGAAATCGGGGCGTCAACCGATCCCATCCCGGCGGTGTCGGTCTTCCGGCCCTTCTTCCTTTTCTTGGGCTGATTGTCCGCTTCGTCCCAACTCCGCAGCTTGATGCGCGGCCTGGCGTCACGCAGGACTGCGGTGATGTCCTTGCGGATCACTTCGACGATGCTGTCCATCGAAGCCTCGCCGCCCTCCTCCTTCAGGCGTTTCTCGATACTCTGGGTGATGCGCAGGCTGGCCTGGACGCCGAGATCGGCCCCGATCAGCATCTCCTCGATGGCGTTCAGGGTATCGGTATCGAGACGGACACGGCCGCCGAACATGTCGCTCAGTCGACCGACGAGCCCCTGACGGGTTTTCTGCAGCCCCTTGCGAAGCTTGTCGTATGCGCCCCAGGCCATCTAGTCCTCCGGAGTGACATCGTCGTTGATGGAGTCGTCGACGATCGTGTCCGGTCCGCCACCAGCCGCCGCAAGGGAGGCCACCGGTGCAAGATCTCCCTCTTCCTGATCGTCGAGATCGACGATATCGAGACCGGTCTTCATCTCCAGGGCTCCATCCGGTGAGATTTCGATGTCGTGGAACGTCTCGTCTGAATCTCCATCCATGCTGAAGCGAACCTCATGGTCGCTTTCACCGAACGGGGTGATGTTCCCGGCGGTAACCGCGTTTTCGATCTCCCGGTCGTCCAGTTCACGACGACGACGTGCGATGACCTTGCCGAGTTCTGTGTCGTCCCGACTCGCAGCGACGTCACTGAAGCTTACAGAGACGAGGTTACTGACGCCCTCCTCCATCATGGTCACGCCATAGAGGTGGTTGGCCGTCTCCATCGTCAGCTTGTTGTGGGTGACGACGATGAACTGTGTCTTCGCACTGAACTCCCTCAGCATGTGGGCGAACCGGTCCACGTTGGCGTCGTCGAGGGGGGCATCAGCCTCGTCCAGCAGACAGAAGGGCGAGGGCTTGACCAGGTAGACGGCAAAGAGCAGCGACAGGGCCGTCAGGCAGCGTTCGCCACCGCTCAACAGGCGGATGTGGTCCACGCGCTTGCCGCGGGGTTGAGCCACGATGCGGATGTCCGCCTCGAGAGGGTCGTCGGTCGCCTCGATCAGCAGGTCGGCATGGCCGCCCTCGAAAAGGGTCTGGAAGACGGCGACGTAGTTGCGGCGCACCTCCTCAAAGGTCTCCAGGAAGAGCTTGCGCGCCGTGATGTTGATCTTTCGGATCGTCGATGTGAGGTGGTCGCGTGCCTTTTCCACATCGGCGAGCTGGGATTCCAGGAAGTTCAACCGTTCCTGTTTCTGTTCGTATTCCTCGACGGCGAGATGGTTGACCGCCCCGAGCCCGTTGAGCTTGCTACGGGCGCTTTCAAGCAGACGTCGGGCCTGGTCCATGTTGAAGACGCCGTCGTCGAACTCCAGTTCGCCCGGCAGCATCCCGTGATCGACACTGCGAATCAGCTCTCGGAAGTTGCCCTTGTGCTGCTCCTCCACGCGCTCGATGAGGTTGCTACGCCTCACTTCCATCGTGGCGAGTTCGGTTTCCGCGGTGTGCAGCTTGTCGCGTACGTTGTTGCGGACGTCCTCGATCTCCTTCACGCGGTCGACCCAGACGTTGGCCTCCTCGTGCAGGCTCGCGATCGCTTCGGTCGAAGCCTGGACCAGTCGGCGACGGCGTTCCCGTTCTTCGATCCCCTCAGCCACACTCACGCGACGGCCGACGATTTCCTTTTCCATCTCTTCGAGTTCGCGACGGAACAGCTCCATCTCCTCGCGAAGGCGCACCTCGGCGGCCGTCATCTCGGCCATGGAGTCCTGTCGATGGCGCACCGCACCGTCGAGCTCGCGAACTTCTCCCTGGAGCCGGGAGTTCAGCAGTTGCTTCTCGTTGACGACGCGGCGCAGGGAGTCGCGCTCCCGTTCCCCGTCCACGACGTTGCGGCGCAACTCGTCGAGTCGGGTCGTGCTGCCTTCACGGTCGCGGCCACTGGCGTCGACGCGGCCCTGCAAGCGGTCGCCGCTGGCCTTGAGTTCGCCGAGGGATGACTCGATCGAATCCTGGTCGTTGGCGATCGCCTCGATCCGCCGACTCGCCGCTTCGACGCGGCTGCGTGCTTCGGCTTCCTCGACGTGATGGCGTCGCAACCGATCGTCGAGTTCGTCCATCAGCCCGCGTCCCTCCTGGACCCGTGACTTGAACGCCATCACCTGTTCGAGAGAGGCGTCGCGGCGCCGGGCATGATCCTGGATCTGAGCCGTGATGTCCTCCAACTCGGATTCGATGCGTTCGAGCTTTTCCCCGCGGCCGAGCATACTGACGTCGGCCCCCTTGCCGCGTCCGCCGCGCACCAGGCCGTCGCTGGTCACAAGCAGGCCGTCACGGGATAGGCAGATGATCGTGGCTGCGCCACCCTGTTGGGATGAGGCCGCAGCCAAGGCGCCTTCGTCGTCATCGAAACACCAGGTTCGCGACAAGAGCGACGACAGGTGGGAGATAGCCCTGGCATCGCCTCTCACGAGATCGATCGCCTTTCGGCCCCCCTGCGGGATTGGGGGCTGACTCGCCGACGGGGCTTCACCGCTGTCGACGATCAGGTTGATGCGACCCTTTTCCGCGTCCCTGACCCGGCTCGCATATTCGGTGGCGGTCCGGTTTCCGTCCACGACCACCGCGTGCACCAGGTCGCCGAGCAGAAGCTCGAAGGCGTCGGTCCAGGCATCGTCGACTCCAAGACGGTCGGCGAGGCTGCCGCGCACCCTGGGATCGTCGGCGCCACGGTCGAGGACGTCCTTGGCTGCGCCAGAATAGCCGTGGTAGCTCTCCTTCATACGCCGCAGGAGCTCGTGACGAGAGCGCAGCGATTCCCGTCGGGCCTCGCGCAGGGACACCTCGTCGCGCAGGCGTCCGACTTCGTCCTCGCTGTCCTGGAGAGAACGTTCGGTGTCGGCGAGTCCCTGGAGTACGGTCTTGCGTTCACGGCCGAGTTCGTCACGATCGAGAGACAGCTGGTCGAGGCGGGCCTGTTCGGAGCGACTTCCCTCTTCCTGCTCGGCCTTCTCCCTTTCGAGCAGCCTCAGCCTCTCGCTGCGGCTCTCCATGCGCACCTGGATCTCGCGCAGTTCGGCATGGTGACGATTGTCGGTCTCGATGAACTCCATGTTCAGCTGGGTCGCCTTCTCGAGCGCCTCCCGGTCCGCGGCGAAGCGCGATCCGATCAGCCGCAGATCCTCCTCGAGCTTCATCAGGTCAGAGGACAAATCTTCGACCTGTTCCCCTACCTGAAGACGTCGACCGCTGAGATCGTTCATCTCGGCATGGACGTTTTCGCGTCGGCTGCAGATGTCGGCTACCTGCTCGGTATGTTCCTGAAGCCTCCGCTTGTGGTCGTCGATGCGATGCTCGAGAAGCACCACCTTCTGCTCGATCTGCTTCAGTTCCGAGTCGAAGGCCTGCAAGGAATCCTCGAGTCCTCGTCGTTCGGCCTCGCGCTCGTCGACCGCCGGGCGCGCGTCTTCAATCTTCCGCCGCATTTCGGCGAGCTCGCCGCTGTCCTGTTCGGCCAGCACCCGGAATTCCTGGGTCGAGGATTTCAACTCTTTCTCGCGGGCATCCATTTCACGCCAGGTTCGTCCGGCCATCAGCAGATCGAGCGAACGAACTTCCACGAAAAGGCTGCGGTATCGACGGGCCTTGCCAACCTGCCTCTGCAGAGATCGCACCTCGCGACCGATCTCCTCGACGATGTCCGTCAGACGCAGGACGTCCTGCTGGGTCTGGTCGAGCTTGCGTTGGGCCTCCTTGCGACGGGCCTTGTACTTGACGATGCCCGCGCCCTCCTCGACAAGATTGCGCACCTCGCTGGAGTTCTCGGCGAGCACGCGACCGATCTTCTCCTGCTCGATCACCGAGTAGGCGGTGTTGTTCACGCCGCTGTCGAAGAAGAGATCGCGAAGGTCCTTGAGACGGACGGGTGAGTTGTTCAGGAAGTACTGGCTGTTGCCGTCACGGGTCACGCGTCGCTTGATCGACACCTCGTCGAATCCAATGGGAAGAGCGCGATCATTGTTGGTGAACGTCAGCGCCACCTCGCAGAGGTTGACCTGCTTTCTCTTCGCCGTACCCTTGAAGATGATGTCTTCCATGGTCGTGCCGCGCAGCTGTTTGGCGGACTGCTCGCCCAGCACCCAGCGCACGGCATCGACCACGTTGCTCTTGCCGCAGCCGTTCGGTCCAAGGATTGCGGTGATCCCGCTGTCGAATTCGAGCACGGTCTTGTCCACGAAGGATTTGAATCCCTGGAGTTCCACGCGTTTGAGTATCAAGTCGTCCTCGCTGTCTTCATCTGTGGTGTGCGTTCCATCATTGGTTGACTGCGCGATCGGTTCTGACGGGCATGGCCCATTCCGTCTCCAGTCGCCCACATAGCTCGTCGATCGCCAGCCTGGCCTCACCGGAGGTCGGGAAACTGCCAGCGTAGACGCGGTACCAGATCTTGTTGGTGTCATCCCTGCCGGGAAAGACCCGGCCAGTCACTCCGCGCGTTGCCATGCGCGCGATCTCCCTGGTCGCCATCACGCTGTCCCCCAGGGAATAGACATGGAGGCACCAGCCGGCCTCTCCCACCTCGACCGTGAAGGGATCGAGGGGTGTCATGACTTCCGGAGACTCCTCCACGACGATTGTGGGGGGCAGGGACGTCACCGGTTCTGGAACCGGTTCGGCCGACGTCTCCAGCGCGGTCTGATCATCCTCGTGAGAGTGGTCGATCAACTCGGGAGTCGGCGGTTGATCGACGACAGGCCCCGTCTTGGGCTCCCCGTCGAACAGCCCTGTCCACCAGACGATCAGCACGACGACCAACAGTCCGAGCAGTCCCGCCAGACGGCGGAACACCGGCGACGATTTCCTGCTAGGTTCGGTCCTTCCGGCGATGATTCCATGGTCGATCGAAGCGCCTGTGTCACTGTGGCCGACCAACGCCAGAACCGCCGCGGGGCGTTCCCCCAGCAACCCGGCGTCGCGGACCATGGCGGCAACCACATCAGCGGGTTGGATGTTCGGGCTCCAGCAGACCGTACGCAGCGACGGTTGGACCGCCCAGGTCGCCCCGCGGTCGCCGGCAGAAGCACAGGCGATCACCACGTCGGCTTGGCTGCCGAGGTACTCGAGCAGCGAAGAGAGCTCATCGGCGCTGATCCGCGTCGGCTGGTAGGAGCCGACACCGAGGAGCCGGCCACGATCCGGAGCCCATGGCAACGGAAGCGAGGCGGCCTCCACCGACACACCGTAACGGGCGACATCGATCCAGCCCTCTTGATCCAATCGCCCGCACCAGCGAGTCAGGTCGGGAAGGTGATCGTCGCCATCGAGCAGCAGCACGGTGTGATCGCGTCGGATCAATTCGCCGGCCAGCGCGAACGCGGCAGCTACGCGGGTGGCCGTGTTGGGCGGCTCATCCAGGACCACGATCAGTTTGGGCAGTTCCTGCCAGCTCTCAATCCAGGGGCCGAGACCCGCTTCGGCCGCCAGGTCGGAGGCCAGCCGGGCAAAACCACCCACTTCACTCAGATCGAGGCCCACGCCGGTAGATCGAATCTCGTGAACGGGAAGATCACCCGGTCCGATTCGAGGTTCTTGGCTCATGTGTCCCCCTTCCCGGCCTGATCAGAGGCCAGTTCGGACCAGGCCGTGCGCACGGCAGTCGCCAGAAGATCGATTTCATCATCCCCGACCGCCCGGGTGTCGAGACCCAGGCCCTGCTGGGAAATCCTGGCCACGACGGCGGGGGTTCCCCGTCGGAGCAACAGGTGACAGCGCTCGAGTTCGGTCGCTGGCCCCGTCCAGAGGAGCATGCGTCCCGGCAAAATGGAATCGGCGCCTGCGCCGCCACCGACCTGGGACTCCGATTCCAGGACACTCCAGGCCCAACCCTCCGGCAGCTCAGCAGCGAGATCTTCGCCCAGGGATCGAGCCGTTCGCTCAAGTTCCTCTACTGATCGATCGAGCCTGCGCAATGTCGGGACGGATCGGATCTGGTCACCGATCAGGTATTGGGTCAGGACCCCATCGACGACCGCAAGCGTGGTCTTGTCGATCCGAAAAGCACGACACATGGGATGGGCTCGCAGTTTCTTCACCAGATCGCTTCGTCCGATAACCAGGCCAGCCTGACCTCCGCCGAAAAGTTTGTCGCCGCTGCAGGTCACCAGATCGGCGCCTGCAGACAGATCTTCGCTCACCGTCGACTGGGATGGCAGATCGAAACGGGACGGCGACTCCAGCAATCCGCTGCCCGCGTCGTAGATCAACGTGTGTCCCTTTTGACGGCAGAGAGCCGATAGATCCGGCAGTGACGCCGCCTCGGTGAAGCCTTCGATCACGAAATTGCTGCGGTGGACCTTGAGCACCACGGCGCCCGGGGTTAGGGCGCGGGCATAGTCGTCGACCGTCGTGCGGTTTGTGGTCCCCACTTCGACGAGCTCACAGCCAGTCTCCTGGATGATCTCGTGGAGGCGGAAGGAACCTCCGATGGCCACGACTTCGCCCCGGGAAAGCAGCACACGACCACCGCCGGCGCATCCCCGCACCGACAGCCAAAGGGCGGCAGCGTTGTTGTTCACGATCAGGGCATCCTGGCCACCTGTCAGCAAGGCCAGCTTTTCCTCGACACCACGTCCTCGATGACCGCGGACACCGCCCTCGAGATCCATCTCCAGATCACAGTTGTATCGGGCGGCTTCGACCATCCGCTCCACGGCGAGCTCGGGGTAGCAGGCCCGGCCCAGGTTGGTGTGCACCACGATTCCCGTCGCGTTGATCACGCGCTTCATGGCCGGAGCCAGCAGGGCCGTGCGGCGGGCCAGGATCACAGTGACGAGCCGCTCTGTCAGGATCTGGCGGTCGACGACGTCGGGATCCCGGGATGTTCGCAGTTCCTCTCGGAGATCATCGACTGCGGACTGCACCAACCGCGTCATCCAATCACGCACCGTCCCGCCTAGTAGCAGGGCGATCCGCGGATCCTCGAGCAGATGCCCGACAGGAGGAAGATGGCGGAGGGTCTCGTGACTCATGGACCTGCGATCGATTCGGGCCTGATGATGCATGCCGTAGGTTGTAGCGACAGAGCGGTCGGACCTGGCCCACCGTGGCGATCCAATTTACCAGACGGCTCCCCCCCTGTCCAGAAGGGGCAGGCCCAACCCTCGATACGGCTCAGGAGATGCCACCAGAGCCCGGCGAAAGCCCTTCTGGACATGAAGGTTGCCGGACCGATAGAGTTCGGTCCCAACGAAGGAGTTTTCCATGTCCAGGAGCCTGTGCCTCGTAACCGCCCTGATCCCGTTGTTGCTGATGCTGTCGTCCTGCGCCAAGCGCGTGGACGGGCCCGCCTCCAACATCGGCTACGACGCCCTTCGCGAAACGCTCGCCGGCCGCGACTTGGGTCCTCTGTCCGGCCGCCGCATCATGCTCGATCCGGGCCACGGTGGCGTGTTCCCCGGTGTCGTCGGTCGCGACGGCTTCAGCGAAGCGAATGCGAACCTGGGCGTCGCCCTCTACCTGCGCGGATTGCTCGAGGCGGCGGGAGCTGAAGTCTTCATGACCCGCACCAGCGACCGGGATTTTCTCACACCGGCCGATTCCTCCCTCGCTGGCGACCTGAAAACCCGATCCGCCCTGATCGACTCCCTGCACCCCGACGTGTTTCTCTCTCTGCACCACAACAGCAACGCCGCCCTCGACCGTGACCTGAACGAGACTCAGACCTATTACCCCGTCGGGCGCGACGGAGCCGATCTCGACCTGGCCCGCGCCGTCCACAAACACCTGGTCCGGAATCTCGAGATCCGCCCGGCCAAGATCCTGGCAGGAAACTTTTCCGTGCTGCGCAACACGCCCCACGACGTCCCTTCGGTTCTCGGCGAACCGTCCATGCTGTCGAATCCCAGGGTCGAGGCCAGGTTGAAAACCGCAGAGAAGTTGGAACTCGAAGCCCAAGCCTACTTTCTCGGCCTCCTGGAGTTCTTCGATGGGGGCCTCCCCCGTTGGCAGGCCGACCCGGCCAACGCCATGTGGCGCACCCTCGGTGCCACTTGGCATTTCATCCCCGGCGACCGGGGCCCGCGGCTCGATCCTTCCAGCCTCGAACTCCAGATCGATGGCGCGCTGTCCGATCTCAACCTGAACGCCGGCGCCACCAGCATAACCTGGACACCGACGGCGCCGATCTCCAATGCCCCGCGCCTTGTCGAACTCCGCGGCCGCAACATCGCCGGTCGAACGACGCCCATGTTCCGCGACACGCTGCCCGATCGATCGGTTTTGCATGAGGTCAGGATCGTCAGCGTCGAGGAAACAGACACCGGATCACCAGAGCGAAGTCGGCTGATCCGGTGGAGCCATCACGACGCAACCGGCGCTCCCAGCCCTCTGCCTGGGACGGCCTGGATCGGCCGGCAGGGGGGATCCAGAGCCGAGGGCTTCGTCCTGTCCACAGACGTTCATCACTCCGGCCACATGCTGGTTCCTTTTTCGCTCTCCTTCGGTCAACCGTTTGTCACGACTCAAGGACTCGATGGCGTCCTGGTGAGCCAGGAAGCTCAGTCCACTGACTTGTCCCTCCGGCCAGGTCAGCGTTGGATCGTTCTCGACGACGACCAGCCCCCTGGAGACAGGCGCCCTTGGACACCACGCCTCCATTCCGGATTCGCAACAGCGCCCTCCGCCCTCGATCCCGCGCTTGTCGATCGTCGTCTCCCCTACGTGCCGGTGAAACCAACCGACACGATCTGGCTCGAGCTGGAGGGATACCGACCGCTTGTCCGCACCTCGAAGGAAGCCTGGAGGGACACGCTGGCTTGGCAACCGGTCTTCGCCGCCTTGGCCGGCAAGACGATCGTCATCGATCCCGCCGGAGGTGGATCCGACCATCAGGGTTTGGCCCCGATGGGCACACCGGGCAGGGAATTGAACTTGCGGACGGCCGAGCGTCTGGCCGCCCTGCTGCGCGGTGCGGGTGCCCGGGTGTTCCTCACCCGCAAGGATCCAGGCTGGGTTCCCCAGGAACACAAAGTGCTGCTGGCCAACCGGGAACGCGCTCATCTCTTCCTGACCATCTCCCGCCACTCTGCTCCCGACAGCATCCAACTCACTCATCATATCGGCAGTCGCAACGGAGAGCGTTGGGCCGAGTTGACTTCAGCTGCCTGGAGGGAAGCGGGAGTCTCGGCCATCGCGGCACGGCCTTCGTACGCCTATCTGTTGCGTCACACCGCCCCGCCGGCCCTGAACTGCGCCATGCCCATGCCGGAGACCGAGGACGACGAGGACCTGGCCCGTTCACCTGCCCGCCAACAGGCCGAGGCCTTCGTTCTCCTGCGAGCCATCGCCGCGTACTTCAGCGAGCCGGGTGGCACGAGCTTGCCTCCAGGGTGGAATCCCTCTTTGTTCATGGAGAGGCACCGCACGTCAGTGCCCCGCCCCGACGACGTGGACTGGATCCGTGTGGACGGGAATTGGCTGTGGCTTCCTCCTGGATCCACCGGGCCGAATCCGATACTCCCGGCGTCGAGCGGCGCACGCACGATCGAAATCCGCGTCGGCGACCAATGGTGGCTCTTGGAAGCGAATCCCGGCGCCGACACCCTGATACCCCGATTGTATGGAATCGGCGATCGGGCTCTGGAACGCTCCGAGTCGGAACCGCCCGAGCTCGAGGTACTGCATGCTCCTGCCCCACGACGTTGAAACCGAGCAGCAGCGTTTCCGACGCGGTGGCAGACGACGTCTGATCGGCGCCGTGCTCCTGACTGCCCTCACTCTGGTGTTGCTGATTTTCCTCGGCCCCGATCGGGACGATGTCAAAAGGCGGTTCGAAGTCTCGGGCGAGCAGGGGCCGCTGCGCATCATGCCGGAACTGTCCATCGACCGCGGGCGGGATCAGCTCCACCAGGATGAGCTGAGACGCTCCCTCGAACTTCCCATCCCGGCTCCCGAATACGAAATCGAACGGGATGATCCCGACGCCACGGAATTGGTTCCGCTTCCGGTCGAAAAGTCCCCTGAGGTCCGGGAAGCGATCGATCCCACCGAGGACCCCGAACTCGACGTGGTCGACATGGTCGAGATGCGCCTGCCCTCCCAGAGCAATCCCTGCTTCCGTCTGGTCCGGATGGTGCGTCCACGCTATCCGAGCGACGCGACAGCCTTGGAGCGTCGGACCCCCATGATCAAGGTGCACGTGGCTTTCTTCGTCTCGGTGGCAGGGCAGGTCGAGGGGGCGTACATCGTCAGCAATGAGGGCAGTCCGGACTTCGCCGAGGTCACCCTCCGGGCCGTCGAGCAATGGGCGTACGAGCCTGTGGAGTGTGATCTCGTTCCGGAGGGATTCTGGGTCAACTTCGATCTGGAGTTCTCGTCACCGAACGTCGGTTTCTGAAACGACCTCGGTCTCGTCATCGGGTGCGGCCAGCGAGTCAGCCAGCATCAGGGATTCCCGGAACAGATGCATCGGAAAAGGTCGGATCTCACCCGCGGAGAACATCCGCAGCGAGGCAGCAAGGGTCTCGGGGTCCACCTCGGTTTCACGCCGAATCTCGAAGCGATCAGCCAGACCGGCAGTGAGATCCTTCGGGTTGTTCGCCCCGGTTTCTCCCAACGTCCGAAATACCATCATGGCAGCCAGGAATGCCTGTTTGGCGATGGCCGAGGCCTCGGCCGGCAATTCCGTCCCGTCCCATTGGACATCGAACTGGGTCGACCATTCCGGTGGATACAAGGCAGCAGCGGAGGGAAAAACGGCCCGCTCCAGAATCGAACCAACTTCCTTCGCCAGGCGAGGCGAATTCCAGCTGCTCGGCCCGAGGATCAGGGCACCGGTGTTGTAGAAATCGAGCTGGGGCCCGAGGATCATCATCTGATCCTCGTCCGCCGGTATGAAGATGGCCTCGGGCTTCGATGAGGTGATTCGCTTCAGAGGCTCGCGAAAATCGGTCAACCCCGCGTTGAAGGCCTCGAGTGCGACGACCTTGCCGCCGAGAGCCATCACCTCTTCGGCGAAGACCTGGGCGCTTCGCAGACCGGCGGGCTCGTCCGGATGCAGAATCGCGATGCGTCCCTTGAGCATGATCTCGACGACAAGTCGGGCGAGCAGCCTGGCTTCGAACAGACCGGTCACGTTGGGCTGGAAAGTGTGGGGCCCCAGTTCCCAGATACGCTCGTTGGTCGCCGTGGGCGAAACCAGCGGCACGCCAAAGGCCTCCGACGTGAGCGACGCGGCCACGGTCGGGGCGCTGAGCAATGCACCGATCAGGACGATGGGGCGTTCCTCCTGCATGAAGCGGCGAACCGCCAACGCGGCGGCGACCGGATCACCTTCGGTGTCGCGGACGCTCAGCACGTACTGACGCCAGCCTTCGCGATTGGCCTGGTCACGTGCCAGCCGCACGCCGTCGAAAAAAGCGTTTCCCAGGACCGTATAGCGTCCGGTGAGCGGGCAGAGAACACCGACTTGCAGGGCATCGACATCACCGGGCAGGATTTCCCCCGGCGCTGCCGCGCCGATCTCGTAGGTCGGATCTCGCAGCAACTGTTCAGCGTGGGCGGTCCAGGGATCCTCGGGAGTTTCAGTTTGAAGCTCGTTCAGGGCGTTGATCGCGGCCCTGCCCTGATCGGCCTGGACCAGGGCACGGATCCAGACGTAGGAGAGATAGGGGCGCAGCCGGCTTTCGGGATGGGCATCGTGCAGGATGCGCAGCTGCTCCGGCGTCATCGTGACCACGATGGCATCCAATCGGGCCGACGCATCCTCCCTGTCGATGCTCAGGGATGCGGCATCGTGGGCGAGAATCAGGGCGTCCGCGGCCCTGGGCCAGTTCCCGTCGGCTTCGAAAAGTTCAGCCCGCAGATCCAGGACATCGCGCCGACTGGGGCTGTTCGGCCACTCGGCGAGGAATTCGGCCGTGAGGCGCAAGGCTGCATCAGGCTCACCGATCTTTTCACTCGCACGGGCCGCGGTCAGGACCACGTGATCCAGTCTCGAATAGCCCCGATAGTGGTCCATGAGCTCGTGGCCGAGACGCAACGCCGCCCGATCCCGCCCCTGGGCGTGCTCTTCTTGCATGCGCGTGTGGAGGCGGGTCGCAAGCGCTTCTGCCTGGGGATCGAGACGGGTGCCTGCATCGCGGAGCCCATCGGTCGATCTCGGTGCGCCGGCGCAACCGACGATCAGGAGGCCCAAGAACGACACGGCGATGATCCGGCGCCAGGAAGCGCTCAAGACGAAATGCGATGCGCTGAGGGTCACATCCCCTCCTCGACGCCGGGCTCTCCGGTCACCTCGAAGGCCAGCGACTTCAGAACTAGTCCGTTTTCATCCAGCACCCGGACTTCCCAGGCACCCGTCCAGGCCGGCAGCAGGGCCTTGCTGGACCAGGTACGCCAATCGGAAGATTGAACATTCAGAGACACCCGGGCCCGGCTGCGTCCTTCATGGAACCAGACGTGGGTGATCGTCGTGTTCTCGTCGGCTCCGGTCAAGCGCGTGAAGCAGTACAGTCGATCCAAACCGGCAGGAAAGTTCTCCGACGAACCAACGGGAATCCTTGCGACCCGATCGATGGCTTGGCAGATACTCATGTCCACGACAACCAGTCCGGCTTCGCTCTCTTGTGCGAAAGTGCCCGTCGGCACGAGCATCAACAGCCCATGTGCCAGAATTGCCAAACGAATCATCTTTTGCAGAGCCATCTGAACGACCTCCATGGTCGGGCAACGGGCGAAGCCGGGGATGTTGGAACACAACGAAATACCTAACACAAACGAGGAAACGTCGCAACGCTTCCTCGTTTGGTATCGGCCGTTGTCCCCGAGAGTTTAACGGGACAAATTCTGAAGCTCCTGAATGCTCTTCGGCGCCCGGAAATCGATCTTGCCCATGTTGTTCATGATGTAGTCGGACTGCTCCCGAAGATCGGAATCGGGATGGTCCCTGATCACCTGACTCAGGTAGGTCCGGGCCCTTCTGGTGTCACCCCAGTTGTCCAGATAGATGTTCGCCATCATGAACAACGCCTTGGGAACGAACTCACTTTCGGGAAAGTCGTGAAGGACCAGTTCGAACAGCTCCAGCTGCTTTTCGGGGGAATTGGCCAGCACGCCGTGCTGGAACAACTCCTCCACCGAGCGACCGCTGCCCGGGGCATACACGCCGTAGAATTCCGGTTTGGCCACCCCACGCAAGACATTCAGCCGCTCAGCCAGCAGATTGTTTTGGAGCGACGGCATGGAGTCGGCCTTGATCCTGTCGCGCACTTCGCTCAAGGCGAGTTGACGCTGTCGTTTGCGATCGAGAATCTCGATCACGTGCCAGTCGGTGCCAATGAACTCAGGGGGATGCAGGCCGATTTCCCAACCGAAGACGTGGCTGGCCAACTCCTTGCCGTAGGTCACATAACGGATAAAACCACCGTCGTTGAACCAGCCAAGGTCTCCGCCTTCTTTGGCTGTCATGATATTGCGCGAGTACTTGGCCAGGACTGTCGGAAAGAGCGAGTCTTTCCCGCCACCGGTCAGGGCCGCGTAGGCGGCCTCGGCTTCTGCCTTGGTCGGACATTGGATATGACGGGCCCGAACCGCACCGGCGACAACGTATTGATCCATGTTGAGGTTGTAGTACTCCTGGATTTCCGCTTCGGGCAGCTCAGCACCGGCGAAGATCTCGTACTGCTTGTAGGCGTCGATCAGGGTCCCGCGTCTAAGGGAAATGATCTGCTGGGCAACCAAGGGGTCGCTCTCGAGGTTCTTGAGCTCCGCTTCGCGTGCAAGGATGGCTTCGTCGGCCATGAAGCGGATGAATCGTTTTTGCCAACCTTCTCCCGAAAAGCGGCCCTTCACGTTGGTCGGCAGTTCAGCGAATCGCAGGTCCATGTCCCGCTGGGTGATTTCGATTCCGTTCACCCGGCAGATCACGTCGGTCAGATCCTTGGTCCTGTTGCCGAACAGATCCTTGTCACCTGCTTTTCCGCTGCCGGAATCATTGCAGGCGACCATGAACAGCACCAGGGCTGCCAGGAAGAAATGAGGCCACACACTGCGAAGTGAAGACTTGGACGACATCAAGATCTCCTTCAAGACGGGGACTGAGGGAAAGCAGACCAAGGGTCGCTTTCCGAAATCTCTTAAGAAAACGACACGGGGGCCCGGGGCTGATGCCCAAGCCCCCGTGTGATCCTCGCCCGCCCCTTGATCGGAACGGCCATTGGAACTGCGTCAGGCTCAGGCTTCCGCCTTCACCACCCAGACCTTGACGGAGACCGTGACGTCTTCGTGAAGATTCAGGGAGACTGTGTAGACACCGAGTTGCTTGATCGGTTCCGTAAGGACGACCATCTGGTGCCCGACCTCGTGGCCGAGCTCCTTCAGCGCGGCAGCGATTTCACGTTCGCTGACCGAACCGTAGAGATGCTCTTCCTCGTTGGCTTGCACGCTGAGGGTGCAGCTCACGTCCTTGAAAGCTGATGCCTTGTCCTCAGCGACTTTTCGCTTCTTGTTGCTGTGCAGCCCGGAAAGCCGTTCACGTTCGGCGAGTGCCTTGCGCTGGCTGGTATCGGCGGCCACGGCCATACCCTTGGGAATCAGGTAGTTCCGGGCGTATCCCGCGGCGACGCTGGTGATCTCACCGGTGCTGCCGAGGTTCTCCACGTTCCGCAGAAGAATCACTTCCATGGCGACTCCTTATCACGTCTGGCCGGTCGGTGATTGATTCCGAGCGGCGTCCAGGATCCGGTGCTGTCTACCGGAAGTATTCCTTGATGAACGGCACGAGTGCCAGCTGTCGGGCACGTTTGATCGACGTTGCCAACAAACGCTGGTGCTTGGGGCAGGTGCCCGTATTCCGCCGAGGCGCGATCTTGCCTCGTTCGGTGCACATTTTCCGCATCATGTCCGTGTCCTTGTAATCGATCACGACCATGCCTTCGGAGCAGAAGAGACACTTCTTCTTCTTAGCTGGCCGCCGTTTCTTCTTCTTGTCCTTCGCACGAGTCTTGGCCATTGCTGGGTCCTTTCTGGAAACCGATCGGCTCTGCCGTCGGTCGGTTCGACTAGGCCTCGGGGTCCGCCGGGATCTGCTCGACGGCGGAAGACTCCTCGGTCACGGATGCTTCGGGAGCATGGGCAACAGGCGCCGCGACAACCGGGGCCTCGATGGCTGCGGTCGGTCGTCGACGGGCACGATTGGCTTCGTTGCGCGCTTTCCACTCCTCATCCACCACGATCAAGTGGCGGAGCACCTTGTCGTCCAGACGGAATTCTGTGTCCAGGATGGCGATGGCATCGCCACGGGACTGAAACAGAAGATGCATGTAGTTGCCGCGCGTCTCATGCTGGATCTCATACGCCAGATGACGTACGCCCCAGTGATTCCGCTCGGTGATCTGGCCGTCGTGATCGGCCACCACCTTCTGCACCTTTTCGACCCGGGTCTCCATCTCAGACTCGGGTTCATCGGCTTGCAGCACGAAAATCATCTCGTACTTGTTCACGGGTTCACCTCCCTTTGGTCTGCATGGCCCGAACTCTCCCTGAGTGACAGGTGTTTCGGACAGGGATGTATGAAAGCCATCGGCTGGGTTCAACATATGCCGGGCTTTCCCTATTGAGCGGCGGCTCTATCGTGACACTCCCGATGTTCGGGATGATCACTTCACCGCCGGGCCACCTCTCGGCGACCGACCGCCCATGATAGTTCATCAGGCCCCGGATTGCAAATCCTCTTCATCGG
>Ga0180007_10001903_pt1 | contig 26242 bp, 23 predicted proteins | sample MM_PC_MetaG_FD_121122 | JGI IMG/M metagenome (GOLD analysis project Ga0180007, IMG submission 121122) | Groundwater microbial communities from the Aspo Hard Rock Laboratory (HRL) deep subsurface site, Sweden - MM_PC_MetaG | ecosystem: Environmental > Aquatic > Deep subsurface > Groundwater... | reverse complement strand
AGAAACACATAAAATCCGCCATTTTCCACCAGGTGAGATTTAAACTCCCTATACAAAAACACCACCTAGAGCAATCCTCTAAGTGGTTTTCTTTTGATACAGTGTTAATATTTGACGTTTACGCTGTTTTAGCCAAATTTAAGCACAAAAAAAGGCCTGATTATTGAATCAGACCTATTCTAGTCAGATGTCTTGTCATAACCAAGTTTGTGACACTTTTGGGGTTGTCACAACCAAGTTTGTTTTATTCTTTATCCTTCCACAAACCATTTGAAATGATTATGTTATCGCCTAATTTTTTCTTGGGATTTTTAATAATAACCTCAATATGTGGCATTAGTGTATATTCTTTACCATAACAACAATGCTTATATTTTTTATTCGATCCACAGGGACAAGGTTTATTCATGAAAGCATTCTTAAACTCTGGTTTTGGCACTTGTTTTTCAATGTAATCCCATTCTTCAAATGCATCTGATAATCCATTCATCAAAAAATCAAGCAAATCATAATTGTGTTCTTTGTCGCTTAGCTTTAAAACTGCATATTTATCATATGGATTTTCTACAACTGCAAGACTTATCAAATCTAATTTCGTAATCTCATATGCGCATAGTACACCACAATAAACTCTTCCTGCCTCATGCCCGCATGATTTAGCCGGATTCACAACGGCACCGCAAATCCCACATTTCATTTCCTTAATTATTTCTTCTCTACTTGTAAAAAATTTGTAGGGATAAAATTTTTGAATTTTATGGATATATTCTAAAATATAATCGATGTGATAAATTTGAGGAATTTCAAAAGTATCTTTAATCATAATAATAGTGTTTTCCAAATCGGCCAAAGACGACCACGCTTCACTATACTGTTTGTTTTGCAGCATGTTAAATATTTCAACATAATTCATCCTAATTAACATGAATTGTTTTAAATACCACAGTTCATTTGCTAAAGAGCAATTGCTAATTTTCGCTTGAACAAGATCATTTTGTATAGATTTCAGCAGTTCAATATCAACTCTTATTGGCCACTCACTGAGATTTTTAGCTATTGTGTCCATCATCATTGGCGATTTCCTTAATACTTCTCATTGCCTCTTCTAGCTTTGTCGCATCACCTTCAAAGCTAAAATCAATTGTTTTGGACCCTTTTTTAACTTTGATAGCCAAATCAACCTTAACTTTTTTGGGGTCCTTTTTTCCTCTTTTGATTTTGTCGGTAATAAAAGAAACAATTAATCCTGTCACAATGGGTAACACACCGCAAGTAACAGCGATTTCAGCTATCCTAATCCATTCGCTGTGCATCACGTTTTCATTATAGTAATCATCAAATGCCAACTTCATCTCTTGATTGGATTTAACTTTTAAATAGTTAAAAAAATCTATTGTACCTTCTGGATAAGTATAGCCTTCCTTACCTCTAAATCCTATTAGTGGTATTAATGCTATCTGATTGTCAGTAATCGCACGAATACATTCTCTAACATAATTATCTTCAATGTGTTCTATATCGTTTGTGACATATTTTATTTCTTCCATATAAATTTCCTCCTTTGTTGATATCATGATAATTTAATTAAGTTCCTTTGTGATATAATCACATTCAAAATTCAAATTCCAGATACACCATAAAATCAATTACAATGAGTTGGCTGTGATTAATTCTTGTGCAATCGATAGCAATTTTTCACTGCCAACATCAATTAAAGGTTCATACATAAAGCTGTTCACATGAATAAATGATGGAGCAACCGTAACGGCTCTGTCATATAACTTTTTCTCATCCAATGTCAAATAATGGAGGGATAGTCGCTTCAGTTGTTTTGTCCAATTTTGACCAACAGCAATAATTGGATTTGCACCTGCGTTGTTACTTCTGTATTTTTCAAGTAGAAAATAATCTGAAGCCAACCTGATAAATAGACCCAAAATTAACTTCTTTTTAATATCACTTTCAACAACTGGACTAGTGATGCTTTTTGCTTCGTGGATTAACAAATCCCAATATGAAGTAGACGAAGATATACTCGTATGCACAATTCCATTACTCGAATACACTGAAGATAAACCGTTCAAAGATAACGTGGATGTGTTCAAATTAAAATGAAGATAGTCACAAAGCATAGTATAATTTGCAGATGTTTCTCCTTCTTGTAATTCAACAAGATTTCTTAAAAATGGAATTAATGCAATTAATGAAGGGATATCGTTTCTTGTTTTCCAAACTCTAAATAATTGAAATGACTCATAGTCCGATGAATTAGCGTTAAATAATGAAACATCCTCACTTGTATCTAAATATGCAAAAAGTCTAGAATTGAGATTCCCACCTAGTGAAATACAGGTAGAACGATAGAAATCAAAATTGTGCGTAAGTACAATTAATTGGATATTGGTATCAGTACTCAACTCTGATAAATATTCAATCATGGCATATTTATTTTTATAGTCAAATGAATCGACAATATCATCAGCTATTATAGTATATGGAATTCCAATCATATTTTTCAATTTTATTTCAAATAGAAAATAAAGAATGAATATAGCACGTTTTTCTCCAGAACTGAATCTATTGAAAATCTCATCATTTATTTCATTCCCGGAAGTTTTTAGCACCTTTGTAAATACCGGCTCCTGTGTACCTACAATCGCATTAACCTGATTTGAAATAGCGATATCAAAATACCTATTGTTGAATCTTTGATTATATGTTTCAATAACACTTCTCCAAATTGATTCTGTTTTCTTTGCTTCAATATAGATCTTGTCAATTTCAAGCTTAGCTACTTCAATATCCTTTCGTAGCAAATCAATTTCGTCTATAAATTTCTCAATTTTCTTGAAGATTAGGTCGATTTTAAATTCTGATGGTTTGGCTAATTTTTCAAGTAACCACTTGTTATCTGTTATTGCACTAATAATTTCTCTTGAATCTTTATTTGCATCTAGCACTTTTTTTGCAGCTAGAAATGAGTTTTTCATTTCTTCAGAACCATATGCAGTTTTTATAGAATCTTCGATAAGTTCATCTACACCCTGTTTATCTAAATCTTCATCATTTATGTGAAGCATATGTCCTGCCTCATAGTACTTATTTGTTACCAGGCTCTTATGAGAATTTTCGAGTTGTGTAATTCCAAAAGCAGAATTAAATATTTTTTCGTTAAGTTTAACATCCTTGAGTTTTTGAAACTCTTCGCATTTTTGTTTAAAACTATTGTCATTAAGAATTGGTTCTGTCTTTGCATTAAATAATGAAGAATAACTAATAGATGAGCAATCATCTGTGATGTCATTATGGATTGTTGTGAATACTGAATTTATTTTCTGGAGTTCACTTTCTCCATGAAACATACTGAAAAATTCGTCAATCTTTGTGTTCTTAGAACCTTTTTTCTCTTCAAGAACATTTACTGCAAATATTGTTTTAATTAAGTCGAGTTTATCTTTGATGGATGCCATTTGCACTTCATATTGCTTTTTTAATGCAGTCGAAACAACTATTTTAGCCATTTCTTTATCTTTAAAAATTGTGTCAAATATATCTTCACCCTTAAAAATAACTAAATCTAAATGTTTTGGAGTTGTAATTTCCGTTATGGAAACACCATTATTTTTGATCGAAAAGGAAGCAGGAATACTGTTGAAAACATCTCTAGGGTTTTGATCTAAAGATATAGCAAGAAGACCATCAGTAAGGGATGATTTCATAACACCGTTAGGCGAATATATTATTGTGTTTTGATTAATTAAATCACAATTATTTAATTTTTTTATACCAAATACATTCTCTAGTTTACTTATTTCAATCATGTTTCCGCTCCGTTTCTAATCAATAAAAATTGTAAAACCAATGAATTCTTAAAAATATATAACTGAGAAGTATAATTCTTAAAATCAGACAATGTTACTAGATTTACCTATCCACTATAACACTCAGCAATTATTTTTTATAAACTTGATTCGGATCAATTTTAATGGTTTCTTTAATAATTACTGTTAAAATGAATCCTATTAGAATTTGAACATCCTTAATGCTATTAAAAAGTGTAATGCCAAAAATATTATCAAGCTCTAAAATAGAATCAGAAATGAGTTTAAGAGATAGTAGAATCAGAAACCATATATTAAACGCTCTAACGAGATAAAATGGGTACCTTTTATTTTGTACCTCCTTCTTGTTTTCAATTGTTGTACCAATCGATATTATGATTGGTGGAAATACATACAAAGAAAACTTAAATAGTAATAATAATAGATATTCCCAACCAGGATAAATGATTGATCCATCTTTCTGGCGTCCCCATGAATCCCATGTTTGTGAAACGTCCAAAAAGCCAAATAATAATATGATTAAGATTGGCACAAGAATCCCGAGTATGGTAAAAAGAATTCTTATTCGACGTTTTCTCATATAACTAGCTCCATTTAAATAAATCAGTGAACTGATCCCAGAGTGTTCTTTGTGCTTTTTCAATAATTGGTTTAATTTCGTTCAACATGTTCGTGATAATTTGTTTATCTGAAGCACCAAAATCGTCTTCGAAAATGTCTTTCAGCAAATAATCAACTTTCTCAAAATAATCCTTTTTAGTGCTCATAATGATTTTGTCAATGAAATCTTTAAATTTCGTATCACGGAATCTTGAGTTATAGGTTACTAAAATTGAAATCATTTTATCTTGTTCCTTTACATCATCCAAATAATAAAGCATATTCATTATCCTAAGTTTTAGTCTACTCTTTTCTTTCTTATCCATAACATTTTCCTCCTTTGTAATATAGGTACTAGATTTTAAAACAACTCTATTTTGATTTCTTTTCTATTTTTCTAATTTCATCTTCTAGAAAATCATCAAGATTTGCAATATGTTTATCCTGAATAAAAATCACACTGATATTATTTTTCTTGTAAAAACTTTTTTTCTTTTCTTCTGTTTTCATATATTCAGGAGTAGAAAGTCCAAAATACTCAATATATGTCCCGTTATTTCCACCAATATATGGTAAGAAAAAATCAGGAAAATATGTTTCATTGCTTTCTTCATTTACTATTCTTTGTTCGTAATAGTGAATAATTTTTCTAGCTGTAAGTGCATCATCAATCATTTTCTCAGATTTAGATCTTACGTAATGACCATCTTTACAACGAAATGTCATCGGATAAACTCTTCTGTAATCTAATACTTCCTCTTTATCGATTTTTTCTTCACGGGGAATGTCTATTTCGCTTTGTTCTTCAACTTCTGGTTTCGCTTCTCTTTTCCCTTCAGTAGCTGAGTTTAAAGATAAAATGTATGCTTGTTTCTTTTCTAGGAGATTAACAACATCAGTGTGAGCTTTATCAATGTTTCCCTTCACTTTAAACTCATTTTCTAGTTTCTCTCCAAGTGCAATAAGTTTTAAGCATCCTGTGCGGGCATAATCCATTTTTTTTATTCTGAAAATGTTGTATTTTAGATTGTTGTAGTAATCTTTAACTTCATCGAACTCGTTTATTCCGATGAGTTCTTCTTTGATGTGGTTTTTTTCTGTGTAGCATGTAAAACAAAGTTTATATTTTGCTTCCTTTCCACAAACAATACACTTCTCCATTAAGTAGCTCCTCCAATTTTGCTAGTTTATTTTAAACTTTTTAATTTATTGACAACTTCGAACTTCACTTCTGAATCAAGCACTTCAAAGTGTTTTCTGCCACAAAGGATTTTATTGCTTTCTCTTTCTCTCAGCTCTTCATCCTTTTCAGATCCTTTTGTTTCAGCAACGAAGTATAGTTTATCTTCACCACTAGATTGTATAACAACTATCCAGTCAGGATTATACGTACCAAATGGTGTGTCTACTGTAAATCTCTTTGGAAGTTTTGCGTAAAGCGTCACATCTTCATCTTCTTCAGCATCAATAGCAAACTGCTTTTCAATCGTCGAGTCAAAAATGACATGATCATATACGTTTTTCTCATCAGAAATATCAATGATGTTTTTATCCTTATATCCATAGAGATCAGTATCATCAAAAACATCCTCTTGTACAAAATATTCGTCTGATTGATAGTATTTTAGTCCCTTTGATAAGTTGGACTTTTTCACCTGGTTCAATATTGAAGAAACGTTCTTTATGAACGACTCCGGATTGTCGTAAAACTCGGATAGTCGACCTGATTCTTTTATGATTTCAATAATGGTAGAACGCAACAAGTGAGTAGCATCTTGAAGTCTTCTGATAAAGTCAGGATAAATAATTGTGTCAAACTCATTGATATCACCAACTGAACCATATCTTGTAGATCCTTCTTGAATGACCCCACCACTAGTAATATTTAGCTTCGTTCTTTCACGTTCAATCTTTTCAGCTATAATTTTAGGCATTACCTTTAACTTATCAATGGCATCTTCTTTAAATTTGTCGATGTCCATTTCTACTGAATAAAGGGTTTTACGCTTAATTCTATTCCACATATCTTTAAATGCATCTGATAGGAATATTTTTTTATTGATACTAACTTTAATTTTTTCATTCGCATTTTTAATTTCAATTTCACGTGACAACTTCTTAATCATTGTTATCACTTTATCTTGAAATATAGCATATTCATCTGGTAGTTTAAATTCATTGTTTTGAACATCACTAAAAAACTTATCATCAATCTTGCCATTTGATTTTAGATAACCTTTTGTTTTCAGTTGAGCATAGATTTTAGCTGAGTCTTCTTGAGTAAGGGTAATTTCAACGCCATAGGGTGTTGTAAGTTCCATACCAGCAAAACTTACTTTCTCAATAATTCCAAACTTGTATCCAGCATCTGATTCGAGTTCTCTTTGTAGTCCACTCGCAAAATCTTTATAGGATTCGTTTGCAACTACACTTAAAATATTAAACTTAGGTTCATTGACTCTATCACCATCTTGATTGACACATATACGTAACCCACGACCTATCTTTTGTCTTTTAGTCATTGTATCTTGAGTCTCTACTAAAGTGCATACTTGAAAAACGTTAGGATTATCCCATCCTTCTTTTAAAGCTGAATGAGAGAATATAAAACGCTTAGGTTCTTCAATACTTAATAGGCGTTCTTTGTCACGCATGATGAGTTCATAGGTCGATTCATCAGCAATAGAATCACCTTTTGTGTCTTTCGCTCTGCCTTTATTATCAACAGAAAAATAGCCGTCATGAATCTTTTCTGGGTCATATGATATAGAGTTGCCATACGTATCTTTAAGTCGTTTAAAACGCCCATTGATGAGTTTATTAAACTCTTCTTCGAACCAAATACCATATTGACCTTTATGTTGTTGTCCGCTAGTATCATAGACTCTATATTTATCAACTTGGTCAATGAAAAACAAACTTAAAACTTTAATGCCATGTTTTAAGTAGGTTTCTTCTTTTTTTAAATGAAGCTCAATCGTTTCTCTGATTTGAGCACGCTTTATCGCATCTTGATTGACTTCACCAACTGCTTCACCCTTATTCACTGTAACGCCATTGGCAAAATAGATGTATTCAACATCTTCAAATGTTCCGATATCATCAAGGATGTAATTCATTTCTTTATAGTAGTCCACACCACCAGATTTTTCCCATAAATCCTCACCAATTTTGGCAGTAACTGTTCCTTTAGAAATAGAACCATCACTTTTTAAAACATTAATCTCCAGTTTTGCTGAAAATCCGTTCTTATCATTAATTGATATTAGTTTGACATAAGGTTTAGCTGTCGTTTCATCACTTTGAAGTGAAGATACTTCAATATGCTTAACTAGATTTTCCTGGTAAGCATCGACAGGTGTTAAACGATACATCAAGTTATATAACTCACGATGCGTTGCTGAATAACGTAATGTGCATAAAGGATTTAACGATTTGATCGCATCTTTCGCTTTAGGTGTATTATCTACAGATTGTGGTTCATCGATGATTACAATTGGATTTGTGCTTGAAATTAGGTCAATAGGTTTATTACCACTTAACTTATCACTCGCACGGTGGATAATGTTCGCTTTGGTTTCTTTTTCAGGATCATCAAAGCTCTTTCTAAATGCGTCGATATTGATAATCATGATTTCAATATTTGAACTGGTAGCAAATGTCTGTATTTGAGTTAATTTACTAGAATCATAGACGAAATAGTTATAAATCTCGTTATCATATTTGAGCTTAAAGTGGTCTTCTGTGATTTGAAAACTCTTATAAACCCCTTCTTTAATCGCAATACTAGGAACAACGATTATAAACTTAGTAAAGCCATATCGTTTATGAAGTTCTAAGATAGTCTTGGTATATACATATGTTTTTCCGGTTCCAGTTTCCATTTCAATGGTAAAGTTTCTACCATTGATATCCGTACTCTTTAGAATGCCGTTTTTTTCTTGTATCTTACGAACATTGGCTAATAGTTCTGCATTATCTAGCAGTAGTTTGTTGGCATATCCTAATTCATAAGTTACCCCAACACCTTCAGTTCGATACTCAACTAATTCAGTTAATCCTTTACCTTTAGAAATGTCGATGGTAAAAAGCGAGTCTTTAACTTTAGACCCTTCAAATATATTCACAATAGATTCAACAGCATCGGCTTGATATTGTTGATCAATAAATTTTAATTTCATCAATATCCCCCCTAGATGCTTTTAACTTCTTCTACACCAAGTTTTTCTAATGTATATGTTGCATTAATCTTGTCATTATCGTTTCTAAATCCAGATTCTTTGAATATCACATTACGTGGCTTTAATTTGCCAATTTCTTTGACATCTTCTAGTGAGATATTGTTATCAAGACAAACAATTAAATAACCCTTAGCAATGCTATACATTGTTTTACCATTAACCTTAATCTCTTCAACAGGTTTGTCGAACACACCGTATTTAAGCATGATTTCGTATAAGACATCAAGACTTGTTCTATCTTCTTTTATAACTTCTGTTTGTGAAAAAATAGTGTCTTCATCAAATTTGATAGTTCCATCCCAAGGAATAATATTTGTAGATTCAAGTTTGAACACTTTAAATCCATTATCAAAAGTTTCTGGATCAACGATGTTGTCATCAAGTAGACCAGCTTTGTTTTTCTTATCAATTAACTCCTGTTTGATCTGTTCACCCGCTCTACGGATACGTTCTTTTCCAATTTCACAAATGTTCTTGTATCCTGCTTTATAAGCTTCTGAAGACTCATCTGTTAATTCTGGTAATTGGACCATGATAAATTTTCTATTTCCACCATCTTCAGCGTTTAGTTGCATAACTGCATGAGCTGTTGTTGAAGATCCAGAGAAAAAATCTAGAATAATAGAATCTTGTTCTGATCCAGCAATTATTAAATCATATAACAAACCAATTGGTTTAGGAAATGAGAATAGCTTATTTTGGAAAATTTTTTCCACTTCAGCAGTACCACGTCTACTTGAATATTTTGTATCGATTAAAAGACTACGTATTAACTTTTCACTATGTCTCATTTTTTGAACAATTCTATATTCATCATTAACTTTATAACCAATAATTTCAGTATTTAAGTTTTGAGATGCTTTTTCTTTTCCCCATCTCCATACAAACTGAACATTATCTTTTACACTCTTTGGAGGATACACTTCAATACTGTTAGATTTTTTATCAAGACCAATTCTATAAAAATCATCTTCTTGTTCACCAATATAAACATAAAAAGGATAATATAAATTTGGTCTATTTTTATTTGTAAATGCGACATTACTGTTATATAACGGATGAATATTAAAACCACCACGATTGTCGTTATATTTAAAGTTTCTATCCAAATCTGCAATCATACTTGTTGTCGTGTGTTCAATACTTTTTGAATAAAACAAAACGTATTCATGCATTTTCCCAATATGTCCATAATCTCTAGCATTTGGGGTGGAATTAACAACAAACTTCCCTATAAAATTGTTGTCACCGAAAATTTCATTACAAATCTTGGATAAGTTCTCATCTTCATTGTCATCAATACTGATGAATATAACTCCATTTTGTGTTAATAGGTTTTTTGCTAACATGAGTCTTGAGTACATCATATTAAGCCAATCAGTATGATATCTACCATTTGTTTCAGGGTTAGCACGATTATTTTGTTGAGTTTGTTCCTTATAGTTTTGAATATTATCTTTAAAATCATCTTTATAGACAAAATCTCCACCTGTGTTATAAGGAGGATCAATATAGATCATTTTAATTTTTCCATAATAAGTCTTTTGAAGTTGCTTCAACACTTCAAGGTTATCACCTTCGATATATAAGTTTCCTGTCGTATCCCAGTTTTTACTATCATCTTTCGAAGGAATCAATGTACCAGTTGATGGAGATTGTGCTAACTTAATTGTGCTGCTTTTACCATTCCAGGTGAATTGATATTTTTCTACTCGATCATCAACTTGATCACCTAAGATAATTTTCAATTTATCAAAATCAATTTTACCCTCAGTAACCACATTGGGAAACAATTCCTTGATTCTTTCTACATTGAGTTTCTCTAAATCTAGACTTGTACTTTCTATTTTATTCATTAATCAGTTCCTCCTTCAAATCCGAAATGAATCTGTCAATTTCATGCTCTTTATTTTTAATCTTCATGTGATAATCCATCTTCTCAGACATCATTGTTGCTTGTTTATAGTTATTATTCAATTCATTCAAAATACTTGTTTCATCCTCAATCTTCTTAATGCTTTGCTTCAAATCCATTGTTTTTGGTATATGTCTAGGAAATGACCCAATCATTTCAATTAATCTTTCTGAATAAATAGTGTCGGTCAGTTTTTCATAAAAATCTTTTAGATTTAATGCCTTGACCTCAGATACATTAAGCAAAGCCAAGAAGTCATGATGCTTTTCATCAATTACAAAAGTGCTTGTATAATAGACTGATTCTATAACAGACTTATCCTTTGTCAGTTTATTAATTCGTTTTGGTGCAAGCGACACTCTTGCTCTATCAGCTATTAAATAAACGATTATAAGTGGATTTGGAAATGCTGCATGTAGTTTCTCATTTATTAGTGAAAAATGTTGATCTGTCTTAAGTGAGACCTGAAGAACATATATGGCTTCATATAAATGCTCATCACTTACATAAGATGGTATTCTGAGTGTTTGTGCATCTAATACGCCTTCAAGATAAATTGAGTTTACTTCCAAATTCAAAACTTTTTTATCTTGAGCGGTTGGATTAAGTTGATCAGAAATCTCTTTTACTGATATTCGTTGTCTTGTTTTTCCTGATTTGGGAATATGAAAATACTCTAGAATATCGTTCATTTGACCACCAAAAATGTTACCAGTTCAAAATCATTTAATCCAGTTACCTTATTATCGAGGATTGTTGACTTACCAAGTCTAAATAGTGACTTGACACCTTTTTCTTCAATATATCCTTTAATATCAAAAATTGCTTTTTCCAGTAATGATGTGTATTTCTCCATCTTGTTACCATTTCTTGTTTCAGTGTTAAACTCATTCACTAGATCTTTAATAATCTCATCTTTCCCAATACAAATCGCTTTATAGACATCGAGGATTTTCTTTGGGTTTGTATTTTTAACTAAAATACTACCATCATTTTTGACATAAACTAGATGGTATGGATATAGAGAGTTTTGCCCTTTATCTGCTTCATTGAAGTTCTTTTGCTTTAGACAAAAAATAACTCCTGGATATGCATCATCTTTAAGTTTATCATTAATGTTTGTTACACCGTATATACCTGTAGGATATGACTCTAACAATCCAGGATGTGCTTTAAGATACTTATCTAAGGACATCATGAAATCATCCAGCGTCAAATCTGTGATAGAGATACCACCAGATAAGTCCTCAAGATCAACGACTTCATCCTGAAGTTGTTTTAATTGGTCTTTACGATACTTCAAGTTCTTACTTTCAGGATTTAGTAAATCATCTTCACCAGTTGCAGACAAATCTACCATCATCATGCGATTTCTTACACGCGATTCAAGATTGATATATTCATCGAGTTCAAGATTTGGCCAGAAATTGACGAGTTGTATATCTTTATTTTCAGAGCCAATCCGATCAATTCGTCCAAAACGCTGAATGATTCTCACTGGGTTCCAATGTATGTCATAGTTAACTAAGTAATCACAATCTTGAAGGTTTTGTCCTTCGGAAATACAATCTGTAGCTATCAATATATCTATCTCTTGTTTCACTGCGGTTTTATTTGATTTCGGTGAAAAATGTGCGAGAATTTCTTCAAAATCATTTCTTGCTTTTGGAACGTTTGTCTTCGTAGCTTGTGAGCCTGTTACAATACCTGAATAGATTCCAAACTCATTTAATAACCAGTTTGATAAATTATCATATAAGTAGACAGCTGTATCAGCAAATGCAGTAAACACAATGACTTTTTTATTACCAGGATTCAAAGGATGCTTAATCTTATCAGAAATTTGCTCTTTAAGTTTAAGTAGCTTTGCATCATCATCTACTTTTACCTTTGATGAAACCTGAAGTAAGTATTCCAAGGCAACTCTATCTTCTTCTAAATCAGCTTTCAATCTAATAATATCTAAGTCTTTAAGTTTAACTTTAACTTTGGTTCCTAATTCGAGATCATCAACTTCTTCATCATCGATTTCATCTTCAATATCAACTTGATAATCTAAACCAACTTCGATTTTTGATAACATTGCATCCATCTTGTCTTTGATGCGTTCAATTGTCAGTTTAAAAGAATGTACACTACTTTCAAGACGCTTCAGAATATTAACGCGCATCAAATTAACTAGGTTTCGTTCGCGGTCTGATTGTTTAAAACTACCTTGCCCACCCTTAACAACTTGTTCGTATAGTTTTTCATATTCATCCATCTTAGATGGCATAACATATAATAATGGTGAGTAAATTGGTAGGTTCAACTTTGAAATTAATCCATTGACTTCATTTAATTCTGGAAACTTATGTTTCTGATCAATTTCTGTCTTTATTGATAATGGCTTTAATCTATTTGGAAAATCACCAATGTCCTTTGTATCATAATACTTTTGGATATGCTTTCTACTTCTTGCGATAGTGACTGTGTTGAGTAAATTAAAGAAACTATAGTCCAGCATCGGTAACAAGGTTTCTGTTGTTTGATCTTCTTTCGGAAGCTTAGACCATTCACTAAATCGATATTGGGCAACCCTAAGTGTGTTTTCAATGCTATCAATGTTTAAGTTATCTTTAAATGCATCATCTCTATCTTCGGTGATAAACATGATTTGGTTCTTTAAATCTGCAAGTCGATTATTGACTGGTGTGGCTGAAAGCATCAATACTTTTGTTTTAACACCGCTTTTAATAATCTCTTCCATCAATTTTTGATATCTTGTTTTTTTACCCTTAAGTGCTGGGTTATTTCTAAAATTGTGGGATTCATCAATGACAACCAAGTCATAATTACCCCAATTCACCTTGTTTAAATCAATATCTCCAGAATACCCGTTTTCTCTAGATAAATCCGTATGATTCAAAACATCATAGTTGAATCGATCATCTACCAGTGGATTTAATTTTGTGTTTTGTTTAAAACCAATCCAATTCCCACGAAGTTTTTTTGGTGCTAACACCAATACTCTTGCATTTCTAAGCTCGTAGTATTTCATGACGGCTAAGGCTTCAAATGTTTTTCCTAACCCTACTGAATCAGCAATGATGCATCCATTATACAGTTCCAACTTCTTGATTGCACCGACTGCAGCATCTTGTTGAAAGTTATATAGCATCTGCCAAACTTTGGTATTATGAATACCTGTTCTTTCCTTGATTTTGGCCATATCATCCATATTGACTAATTTTTCATTGAATAGATGATAAAGCGTAACAAAATACACCAATTCTGGTGAATTTTCTTTATATAGATTTGAAATATGTTCGAGAAGCTTATCTTTAACATCAACGACAAGACTTGGGTTATTCCATATAGAGTTATAAAACGTATCATAGTCCTCTATGATATTCTTCTCAGTTAATACGGTATTAAAATCCCATCTTTTTCTGTCGGAGTAACCTAGTCCATCGAGAGAAAAGTTAATGCCATTACCTGAGATTAAATATTCTTTGCCTTGTGGGTTTTTAACGCTAATATTACTTGAAGCAATTATACCAGAACTAATAACTGATTTAACTTCAGCTTTACTCTGAATGAATTGATAACATTTGCTTGCTACTTGATTTTGATCTAAATTGTTCTTCAGTCCAATTTCAAGTGGAAATTCAGAGACGTTTTTTTCTCTTTGAGTCATTTGAAGTTGAAATTCTTTAACTTCTTTTTGATTGGACTCCAAACGTTTTATAAATGTCGGTTCATTAAAAAGGAACCGGATCTTTTCAGATTCGTCTAGTGTTTTTTTAAGTTCATCGTAAGCATAAATCGTAAAAAAAGATGACGATATATCGATCTTTGCTTTTTTTGACGTATGTTCTTTTAAGTACTCGCCTACTGAACCTCGCTTATTTGTATCAAGTACAATCGACATCGCACCACCGCCTATTTAACACTTGTTTACTAGATTATAACATTTTCAGATTAATTTTCCTATATTAAGTAAGATATTCCCTGATTTGTTTACTAATTAATATGTTTAGTAAAATCCATTTTTTGATTTTGAAAAATCTGGTTCCACGCATTTTAAACGTCCCCTCGTACGGTACCCGTCAATGAGAATATTTATTCTATGGGGGGGTAGAAAATAATGTTAATATAATTATTTTCATAAATATTGGCTTGTGTCGAGCATTTATACAGATGGCAATCAATACTCAAAACAATAATAAAAACGCCACAAAAAGGCAGTTTAACCTTAATGTGGCGTTGTTTTTATCTTGTGTGAATTTAGACTGTTAAATATTATTATCGAATACTTCTGGCATCTCTATAAGGTGAGTTTCATGAATATAAACTTCTTTACTCATATGAGTCTGAATACTTCTAACGTATTTGGTAACATCATTAATATCTTTGAAGGTTCTCGACTCAATTGGCGTTAACTCGACATAATGATCATCAAATTTAAAAACATTTACTATGAAATTGAACAGTTCTTTTCGATAAGTAATATAGATTAGTTCATGATTCTTCATGCTCTTGAAATCTTCTTTTAGTCTACCGATAAGTTTGCCATTGGTTGTTTCATCGGTATAGTCGGATATTAATAGGGCTTTGTAGTAAGTGGGAAAGTTTCCATTCATTAAGTTATCTATATCAATCATCTGATTCAACCTCTTTTCCTATCTCAGGATCAAGAACCCATTCGTCCTGTTTTTCATCTAGTCTGCGTTCCATAAGATCAAGTTCATCTTTTCTATCATTGAATGATCTTCCAAACCTAACTACTAGTAAATACTTAGCGCTATTTAAATCTGGTGGATAATATTTCTTTGTTTTTACTATCTTCTTCTTCGAACGACCATTCTGATCTTCAATTAACGTTTGAATCTCCTCATGTTCAAACCCCATGGCTTTCTTATAGATAGCTCCTATGAGATTATCTTTCATATCGAGTTCGCCTTTTGCAAATGCTCTAGCAAATTCTACATGCTTGTTTTTAAGTTTTTGTAATGTCTTTTCAGATATACCTAAAACAGTAGCAATCTTCTCTTGGATGACATTCTTAGAAACTAGATCTTCAATCGTTCTTAACTTTTCTTTTAATGTCCCTTGATTTTCCCAGCGTTCGAATGAATCTAAAACCCTTGCCAAAATGGTTGCTCCTTTAGAGGGGGTAAGTCGCTCACCCTTTGCTCACCTCTTAATTATATATTTGACTCCTTTTTTAAGATAGACAACCAGTGGCGACGTTTACACAAAAATCACTTGATATGTAATTAGTATATTTTGAACGGTATAAATAGTCTCGTTATCCCTGATGATATACTTCATACATCCGCTAACATAGATTATCGGTAATAAATTAAATTAAAAAGCCACAGACCTTTGAAAATCAGGTATATGGCTAAGTTAAATTTAGTTAATTTCATGTATCTACTTATTAGTTAGTGCAACGATCTCTAGATTTTTCCATTTGATGTTACTTATATATAATCTCAGCAGAGCAATTAGAAAGCTTATTTCCAGTTCTATCGCCTTCAACTTTCACAGTCAAACCATTTTCGATTGCATTAAAGATTATGTCTTTATATCTTTCATATTCAAACTCGCAAACCAACTTCTGTATCTTAGAACTTGCAGATGATATCGATTGACCTTCAAGACTTACAACTAGGGTCTTTCTTTCAATAACCTCAGTATTATCTACTGTTAGTTTATATAACTTGCCTGTAAATATGTTATCTAATTTATTCGTCTTTTTGTATTCTTCAACAAAAGCAAATACCTTTTTTTTATATCTACTACTAAACGAGGATTTAATATTCTTTACGTCGTTGTTTTTAATCACTGTGGATGAAAACTCTATTATCGTTTCATCGCTCTCGTCCCCAATACTTGATAGTGAGCTAAGATAATTGACACTAACAAAATTTTCAGATGAAGGATCAATAATTATATTTAAATCCTCTTTATCATCAATAATAGATTTAACTAAATCCATTTTCTCGATCATATTTAATATGGCTTTTCCATTGGAATCTAGGAGTTCTTCATTACCAGTCTCATTATTAAAATCAAAGTTTTGATTTTCGAAAATATCTCCATCATGTAACTCAAAATTGATGTCTTCCTTAGGAATTAGCAATGGTATTATGTAGCTTCCGGTTGTAGTTTGTCCAAACTCTAGTCTACCGTCTAAATTTTGTATTTGGTCCAGTGTTTTTCCTCTGCGATATGGAGTTGCTGTTATATCTTTTAAATTTACATCAGCATAAGAATTTAGATATAATTTTTTTGCATTTTCAAGTAGCTCGTACAATATTGAAGCTGGTATGTTTGAATTTTTGACATTTGGATTAGCATATCGTATATTAACGACATACTTATCGACATTAGCAATGTTATTTATAATCACGTCTTCATTAGTTTGCTGAACAAGAGCTATTTCATAGATTATGGTTTGTATTATATTTTTATAACTTTGGCTTGAGCCTTTCTTCTTAGGTATTAGTAATTGCTTAAAATCCTCGTCATTTTTAGAAAGTAAATAATTGGGACTGTCAAATGAATCATCAATAATAGTCCAATTATTTTCTTTTAAATACCTCATCAGTTTATTTGGAGTTATGGAATCTAAAATATAATCATTAGAATATCCCATATTAGTTTCCTCCTTTTGAGATTAGCCAAGCATCATGCATTTCATTACATTTACTTAAGAAATCCTTTGGGTCCACAACATTTGTAACCGGTATCGATATTCTTTTTGTGGAACCGTTAATTGTTGTATCTTCTTGACTATATTCAAAATAGTACATCCGATGTCTAATTAGTAATTCATTTCCACTTAATTCAGTCCATATACTGCTGTTGGGGTTGACTTCGAGAATAAAAAGACATGTTGCCCTAAATTCATTATCACATAACTTGTTATGAACTACAGAATCTAAATCATAATGGATAAACCCTTGTGATGTGTTTAAATTTTGTGTCGACTTTAATTGTACTAGAAGTTCCCTCTGTTTATCATTATCGCTATAAAAACGTAGCGTGCAATCTGTCCCGTCTAAATCTCTATCAGCATGGTCAAAAAATAAAATACCCTGACTAGCACAAACACTGCGTAGATATGCTTTACTCAAGTCTTCTTGAAATTTGGTTCTTTGTTTATCAAAAAATGTCATATGTCCCCCAATAATTACTAATTGAAAAGGTTTATTATGAATATTTTAACATAATTACTGATATTTCAACGATAATTTCTAACACTTTCAATCCATACTTTCTTTGTAATATATTTCTTGGAACTCCCTATATCTATGAATTCTCTCAGGTTCTGATTCGTTATAGTCGATATTGTTATTAATCGTCGTTTCAAGATAAGGTTCTCTATTCACGATTTCATATCCATGTTCATCCCTCCATTGATTGTGATTGATGCGTTTGATGGTGTAATAGATTGCCTTTCTAACATCATCTTTATTCCGCTTGCTTGTAACAGTATATAGATAATCATTTAATACGGTTATCCATTCTTCAGTTCCTGTAACGATATTGTTTTTGATTAGAATTAAAAGATAATAATTAAGTTTAAATGGAATAGTAGCGGGATCGACAGATCCAATATCATGATTTATCATTCCTTTATCCTTTTTTCTTTTACTATTACTATTACTTTGTCTATGCTTGTTTACATCTATCTCATCTTTGTTTACATGAATGGTATCTTTGCTAACAAGGATTGAATCATTGTATTCAGATTTGCTATCAATCAAGTTCATGTCCTCTTGACTTAATAAACAGCACTCTTCAAGAATCCTGACCTTTCTTCTCTTGGTTGCGTAATAGTATCTTCTTTGGATTTCATGCGAGGTGAAGTATCCTTGATCAAATGAAACTTTATCGAACAAACCTACTTCAACTAGAAAGTCGATAATCTGTTTAATTCGTTCTTCACTCACATTAGTTGATTCAGATAGCCCGAAAATGACATCTTCGATGTTGTCATATCGCCAAAATTGTCCTTTTTCATATACCCAAGATAAAAGGAACATTAGGATGGTATACCCCTCTGTCCCATATTCTCTCATCAATCTTCTTACTTTCATGTTTCGATTCATATCTACATCAACTGAAAAGAACTCCAGTCCTAGTTTAGGTTTTCCAGCCATGACTCTGTTCGCTTAAACGAATGAATTCATCGAGTGCGTCTTTCGTTACTAACCAACTATGACCCACTTTAAATGCTCTTATTTTCTTCTGATTAATATATCTGAGTACAGTTACTCTTGTCACTTTTAACAGCTTCATAAGGTCATTAACGTTATATAAAACCACATTATCATTCATGTTATCGCCCCTTTCCTTTAAATAGTAATTTGCTCATTTTCAACTCACCATCGTTTTGAGATCTTGCGAGTGAGTGATTATAAATCTGAGTTGTTGATATATCCTTATGTCTTAAAATCTGTTTTGCTTCTTCTAGTGTTCCATTGCCATGAAGTATCAAATTTGTCGCTAAAGAATGCCTTAAGCTATGAGCTGTATATCTCATATCATCGATACCGATTTGCCTTAATTGTTCTTTAACAATGCCTCTGATAGACCTGGTTCTGATTCGTTCGTTAGAATTGCTTCTACCATGGGTGATAAATAAAGGCTCTAGATCATCATTTCTATCCATCAAATACGTCATGATGATTTGATAAACATCTCTAGATATTTTTACATACAGATCTTTATCATCCTTACCCTTGCCTTGAATGAAAAGTTTGTATCCACCACTATTCATGACTAAATCTTTCACATTCGCTCTTTCTACTTCGATGGTTCTTAACCCTGTCGTCGCAATTAATGCGATGATGGCGTAGTTCCTTTTACCTTCAATGGATATGGCAAGTTTACTTGCTTTATTGATCAATTTTTCAACTTCACTTAATGTGAGTGCAGCTCTTTTGAATGTTGGTTCTATCGAAACACCTCTGATTCCTGTCATGATGTTTCGATAGAGTTCTTCTGAATCTAAATACGTAAAGAAACCCCTTAAGACAACTATTGTCTTTTGAATCGTTGCTGATCTCACATGTTTTGATAGATATTCCTTATAGCCTAAGATATCCTTTTTATTTGGCGATAAAAGTGAATGTGCTAACAAGTACCTATAAAAACTTTGTAAAATGTCGTCATATGATTTTTTTGTAATTTCCTTTAGATCTAGACTTTGAATATATAGATCTATATGCTTCTTAAAATCAATATTTAACTGATTCATTGGAAAGTTCTAGTTCATCTAGATAACTTTTTTCAAGTTGATATAAATCATCTAGCGATATGCCCAATACTGTCGCTATTCGACCAATAGTAAGAAATGATACTTTTTTCCCACGATCACCACTTTCTATCTTGGCATAGTGCTGATAGGATATTCCTGATTCTCTTGCAGTTCTTCGTTGCGAGTACCCTTTACTTTGTCTTGCGTTTACTAAATACATCCTTAAATCCATTAAAAAATCCTCCTAATTATCTGGTTGTTAAACACTGTTAACCTAATGATAACCTAGATTTTAACGCATGACATTTTTATCCAATATCGATTGGAATCATGGATAATTGCATGAATAGAGTACCCGATAACTATTATTATCGGTAACGATTAAAACACATGAACTGCGTTATTCAGCCATTAATACGGAAAATCTAGGCAAATATCAACTTAAACATATGTTTATGTATTAGGTCTTTTTTTCATTATTTTTATCACGTTTGACATACGTGTGTTAAAATTATGGTATACATTAGGAGGAAATACCGATGACAGTAAATGATACTCAAAAAATAATCAATGATAAGCTAAAGAAAGTCAAACTAACTAACGACCAAATGGAAAATATAATAAAAGTTGGTCATGATTTATATAAGCAAGTGTGGTCATATAAAGGTATTGATTCTGCTTATAGAAAAGCTAAAGGATTAACAGTCAAAAAATGTATTGATACCTTTCAGCTTCAAACAACAGAAGCAAGTATGTCAGCTTATGAAAATGGTAAAAGAGAAATCCCCTCATCACTCCTTATTGCACTTGCAAACCATTTAAATGTATCTACAGATGCGCTTCTCAAAAGAGATATAGGTTTTTTCAATGATAAATTTGATAATAAAATCAAAAAATATGTCTACTCTGATTACACGATTAATATGAGTGATACTTTGGATAAAGATGACTTCACTGATATTGAAACCGAAAATAACATGTATTATCACCTTGATGAAGGGTTGGAGAAAAGTAACGCCGTTATCGCTGTTGAACTAAAGCAGGAACTCATGACGTTGAACGCTCCAAAAGGCTCAATTCTCATTGTTGATCGAAGTTTTGATATCATCAACAAAGATTTAGATCATACGATCTCTTGTATGCTAAAAGGTGTAGATGGAATCTACATTACTAAAGTTGGTCCAGTTTTTAGATATCCAGAAACCAAGCATTCAGATAAACTGCTTAATTCCTATAACTACTTCCATTATTCAACCCAAGAAGGTGAAATACGAATTGCTAAGTTAAAAGAGATCGAAACCTTATTTTTCGGTCAAATCAAAAAGGTCATCATTGATTTAGATAATATTTCAGGAATTTACTAAAAACGTCTACACTGGTTGGTCACATTAAATTTTTTAATTTGATAGAATAGAAATGGCGATAAAAGTGAATGGGTCATTTGACCTAAGATGTCCTACGTATATCAATGCGTAGGATTTTTTGTTCTTTAAAGGAGCGTTCATGAATCAAGATTCTCAAAACTTATATGATTATCACACTAAAAAAACCATGTTAAGTACCCTATACAAACAAGGTCAACTTTCATTCATTGAATTCTATGATTCATTACTTTCTCTTTTTGAAGCACATCAAATGAATTATGCAAAATAAACTCCATATCGATATGACTTGATAATAGTTTGTTTTAGAGCGAATATGTGTGATGACAGAATGGAGGTCAACATAGTGAATGAAAGAAAAGTTATAAGAATAGATGCTTCCCCAGGTTTAACACCTGATCGTCCTGATCTTATAAAAAGAAAAAAGCGCGTCTGCGCCTATGCGAGAGTTTCTACTGACACAGAGGATCAGTTAAACTCCTATAATGCTCAAATCAAAGAATACACTACACAAATCAAAGAGAATCAAGATTGGGAATTTGTGAATATGTACGCTGACGAAGGCATATCGGGAACTGGCACCAAGAAACGAGTTCACTTTTTAAGAATGATTGAAGATGCAAAAGCGGATAAGATTGATTTAATTCTCGTAAAATCATTATCAAGATTCGCTAGAAACACAGTCGACTGCTTATCTATCATTCAAGAACTCAGAGCAATCAATGTTGAAGTTTTCTTTGAAAAGGAAAACATCAGTTCAAAGGATACAAAAGTTGATTTCATGATGACCATCTTCTCATCGATTGCACAAGAGGAAGCCAGAAACATCAGCGAAAATGTTAAATGGGGAATTAGAAAACGGTATAAAGATGGCAATATCAGAATTAATACAAGTCGCTTTCTTGGATATGATAAAGATGCCAATGGAAAGATAGTTATTAATCATGTTGAAGCAAAAACCGTGAAAATGATATTTAACTTGTATCTCTCTGGGATGTCTTATCGTGAAATATCAACACACTTGGTAGAAAACAACATTAAAAACGGACGAAACGAGGTTATTTGGCATCCAGCAAACATCATGAACATTTTAAAGAATGAAAAATATTGTGGTGACGTATTACTTCAAAAGCGCGTTACACTCGATTACTTAACCCATAAATCAGTTATCAATACAGGTCAAGCTCCACAGTATTATATTGAGAATAATCATGAACCTATCATTTCAAGAGAATTATTCCAAGTGGTGAAGCAAACTTTAAAGACTCGTTCGAAAGTCAACGATTCGAGTAGATATGGGAATCAGTTTCCATTGAGTGGTATGGTCGTTTGTGGGTGTTGTAATCGCGTATTAAATCGTAATTACTACAATTACGGAACGCCTAAGGAGCGAGTGGTTTTGACCTGTAAAAACACATCTAAAGAACGCATTCCGTGTGACAATCGACCAATCGATAATGAAACCCTTGAAATGGCATGTAGTGATGCGTTAATTCGACTCAACTATTCATCCACTTTTTTAATCGATAACTTGTTAGAAACTATGAATAAGAACTTCGATTCATCAATAATACTTAATTCAATAAAGGATATAAACTCTGAAATTGCATCGAAAGAAAATGATATTAGAGCCCTCATTGATTTAAGAATTTCTGATACCGGTAATCAAAATGATAAGTATTTGATCAAAGCATTTGAAATGAAAAAACAAGAAATTGAAACGCTGCATGAACATTTAATGGAATTGCAAAATAAATTGGCTACCTTTCATATCCAAAATGAGCGGACAAGTAAACTTAAAGCATTCTTAGAGAATGACATGAACTTGAGCAGAGATGCGCTTCAAATGGTTATCAAGAAAATCGTTCAAATCAGTAATACTGAAGTAGTCTTATACATTAAGGGTGATGAATCATCTAGTGATAAATCATCAATCTTAGAATCCGCAGTTACAAACGATAAGACAGGATTTTCTATCAACTACAAGGTTGTAAGATTAGGAAGTGAAGTTGCATGACAGAATTGATTAAAGTTATAAACCTAGACAAACTAGATCTAAATCCTAAAAAGAAAAACGTTTGTGCCTATGCTAGAGTATCTACTGCATCTGATACACAGCTTAACAGTTTTACATATCAAGTCTCAACCTATACAAATGAGATACTAAATAATCCTAATTGGAATTTCATCGCCGTTTATGCAGATGAGGGGATCAGTGGCACTGGCTTGAAGAAACGAAATCAGTTCAATATGATGCTCACTGCTGCTAATCATGGTCTCATCGATTTAATTCTCACAAAATCAATATCACGATTCGCGAGAAATACTATTGATTGCTTAAAAACGATTCAGGATCTAAAACGAATCGGTGTTGAGATCTATTTTGAAAAAGAAAACATTTCTTCTTTTGATCCAGGAATCGAGTTTGTTATATCCGTTTTGAGTGGTATGGCTGAGGAAGAATCACGAACGATAAGTGAGAATGTGAAATGGGGGAATACCAAACGTTTTGAAAACGGTATATTTCACATGGTTACTAAACGCGTACTTGGTTATGAACATGATCTTCATGGCCAAATAATCATCAACGAACATGAGGCTTCAACTGTAAAAAAGATCTATGAAATGTTTCTTGAAGGATATGGCTCTACCCCAATTATCAAGTATCTTGAGGATAACAACATTAAGTCTCCCTTGGGTAACACACACTGGAATAAAAGTGCTATCTACGGCATTTTAAAGAATGAAAAATATACAGGGAATGCTATGCTTCAAAAAACGTATAGACCATCATTCAAATCGAATGACAAGGTTATTAACAATGGAGCTTTACCCAAATTCTATGTATTGAACTCTCATCCGGCCATCATATCCATAGACATGTTTGATGAAGTACAAGCGTTAAGAAAGCAAAAAAGTCTAAAGTATCATAAAAGTGATATGAAAGACTTAAACATAGCCTTCAGTAAAGAAACACCTTATACAGGATTGATACACTGTCCTCATTGTGGTAAAAGCTTTAATATGAAGACTAACAAGATCGGTAGTGATTTTGCATGTCGATATCTACAGTGCTCCACTAATAAGCTTCAAAAGAAATGTATTTCTGAAACCATCTCGTGTCATGTCATTGATCAGCAAATCATCCAGCAAATAAACCTGATTATTCAAAACAAAAATCACTTCATAAAATGCCTCACGGAGGCCTTAAACTCTGACATCAGAATCATTCAAGCAAAGTCTGATTTAAATCAAACACAAGCCAAAATTGAGGCTATAGAATCGAAACTAGAACTGATAAAAGATTCAATTGATGAGTTTCATCAAACAGTTTTATCTCAACTCGATAAGGACTTGTACGAGCTAAAGATAACAGAAGCAATGATAACTAACAAGCTAATAACCGAGATGAATGTCGATGCTTTTATACTTGAAATAAAGCAAATCTTGAAACCTCATCAAAAACCAGTATCTATGCTATCTGAGTTTCCATATAAGAGTCTATTCTCAAAAATCATTATTCAATCTCGTGATCAAATCATCTTTGTTGTAGGTATGAGAAACGATTACAAAAACATAAAAATCACAGGTAGTCTTTACTTATCTGGTGTAGTTTCCTGCAACATTAGAAAGACAGCGTTTCAATCTACACATGGTATTCTATTCTATTAAGTCATAAAGATGTTTAATCCGCCAATTTCCGCCATGACGGATTTCAACCCCCACGTATGAAATCGCCTTATATCGCACTCCTTGAGAGTGTTTTTTTATTGGATAGTCATACCATTCGTGTTCAAAGTTCAAATCCCCCTTGTCATAGCAAAGAATCAAAAAGAAAAAAAGACAGTCGTTTAGTCCTCAAAGTTGATACTTCAGAACCTCACATTGTCTTTTTATTATCGATTATCGGATGATTTAAAGAAGAAATAGTTAATGATTTCAATATCAAGGTATCTGATGATTCTGTTAAAACCTTAGAAGCTTATATCAAATTCTTTAATGAAGATAGTTCTGCTTACTCATTAAACTATTTAACACCAAAACAATACAAAGAATTTTTTTAAGTGAACGAAAGCTAATCACAAATTTAACTAAGTGTCTACTTAACTTTGACTCGCGCATTAGAAATAAGTATTTCTCGAAAATGACTGCTGAAAATTCCCTTTGTAGTCCATCCTAGTTATCTATCAATTCTTGAGTTATTCTATAATCGTAGTTAAATTCATAATCTATTCTTTGCCCATCTGTTCTTCCATTATAAGCTTCAGAAATCATGTAATATTCTCCATTATATGTAACTTTTGCATATACGATATAATATGTAGTTGAACTAAACCAGCTTCTAAAGCGCATGTTACTCACATACCAAGTATCTTCACCAAGATATGTCCATGTACCAGCTGATGTTAAAGTTAATTTGTAACTTCCAGAATATGAATAGGGATGAAATTTAGATCTATCAATATAGTTTCCAGAGTCGTCAAGTGTATCTGGTGCCATATAATTTGTCAAAGCAACCTGAACAACTTTTTTTGCTGATTCGAGAGTGAAAGTTATTAGAACTGCTGTAAATTGAGCAGTATATTCTTGCTCCTTATCTGCTGCATAAACTTCTGGACTCCATTTATCAAACACATATGTGTATTCGTTATCTGCATCTTTAGTAGGAATTTCACCGTTATAGGCTGGAATTGTTCCATATTTAGTATTATTATCGACTTCTAAAACTGTCCCATCGTGGTTCTTCCATCTAATTGTAAAATCATTTTCTTCTTCTAAAAATAACGCAGTATAAGTTTGCTCCCCTATAACTTCTGCTAATTCAGGAGTCCACCCACTAAATACGTATCTAATTTCATTTAGTGAATCCTTGACAGGTGTACTTCCAGTATAATTTGGAATTCTTCCCCATAGTATATCTTCAGTTTTAATAACGGTTCCATCTTCATATTGCCATGTTATTGTATATTTTTTCTCTGTTGGATCATCAGAAGCTAGCATTGAGT
>Ga0180007_10001902_pt1 | contig 26252 bp, 33 predicted proteins | sample MM_PC_MetaG_FD_121122 | JGI IMG/M metagenome (GOLD analysis project Ga0180007, IMG submission 121122) | Groundwater microbial communities from the Aspo Hard Rock Laboratory (HRL) deep subsurface site, Sweden - MM_PC_MetaG | ecosystem: Environmental > Aquatic > Deep subsurface > Groundwater... | reverse complement strand
TGCACAACGAATTGTCGGCGTCCTTGTGGCGACCACGAATATAAAAATTACGATCTTAGCTGATTATCAACAATGAATGTCTATTAAAAAACGGTTAGTTATTTTTTTTATTTTCATATAAACCCTCATCAATTTTTAGCGGCTTTTTTATCCAATATATTTGGAGCCTTCATTGAAGCATAGAGTTGTTATTGATACAAACGTCTATATTTCTGCAATTTTCTGGGGAGGAAAACCCCGAAAAATAGTGAACTTGGGTAGAATTGGGAAGATAATCATTTTCACTTCTAAAAATATTGAGAAAGAAATTGCTGAAAAACTAATACACAAATTCCATTTATCAAAAACTGAAACTGATCAAATCTTGATTGATTTTTCTACATTTACTAACAGTATTAACACTACGAGCAAAATAAACATTATTGAATCTGATCCTGATGATAATAAATTCTTAGAATGTGGAGTAGATGCCAATGCCGAATTTATTATATCCGGGGACAAACACCTTCTCAATTTAAAAGAATATAATACAATAAGAATAGTTAATCCGTCTGAATTTCTCTCAATAAAAAAATGAATTTCGAATTAAATTCGAGTAGAATAAAATGAATTAGTTTAGACCTAATCGATACTACTAAAAAAAGCGTTAGTGGCAACAGTTTTCGTTTTTTCAACCCAAGCAACTCAACGAACCCAATGAACTCAAGTAACCCGTTAAACCCAATGAACCAGTATCGTTTTTCCCAATCAACCATTCAACTACTACCCTACTTGAAATGGAAGAAGGATTTCAAATTCGTGAGGCAATCGAACCCTATAATGCGTTTTTTGACCCCAAAAAATGCGATATAGGCCCTAAAAACGGCCTTTTTTTTAGATAAAATATTGAATTTATGTCATTCTGCTTGGCCCGCCCCAAGCCTTTTCTAATCTCAGACCAACAGTTGACAACTTCAACAGAAATCAATAAACTACCAGTATAAAAAAATAAATATTTAAAAAGCATAATTAAATAAAAGGTTTTTAAAATGCCGGAAATGTTAAATTTAGATGGTTTATCAGAAGTCAACAAGACTAAGGTAAGGCGCCTTGTTGAATCTTTAAAAGCTGAAGAACAGAACAGAAATAAAAGCATTCAAAAATTGACTTTTAGTTGGGCTGGTGCGCTAAAGGGAATGTTTGATGAAATGAGCTCTGTTGATTTACAGCATAAAATATCAAACGAATGGAGATGAACTATTTAATTGACACGAATATCTTCCTTGAAATTTTAAGGGCTCAGGATAAAAGAGGAATTTGCGAGAAATTTCTTTTAAAAAATATAGGAAGACTAAATATTTCCGATTTCTCATTTCATATCCTATATCAGTACCCGTGATAGAGAATTCAAAATCTGTAACCATTCGACTATTCAACCATTTAACCAATATCTCTATTTAACAAGTATTTCGTTTTTTCAACCCAATAAACCCTATTAACTCAATAAACCATGGCACCCAACGAACCCAAGTAACTATGGTACTCAAGTAACTTGCATTTCTTAAATGCACCTTTTTATACCCAAAAATATCAGTTTAAGCCGAAAAAATGGCCTATATTTTAGATAACTTATTGATTTTAAATCATTTTGCTTGGCCCGACCCCGGATGCCGGATGTGATGCAATAAAAACAGCAAAACGCCGAGCTGTTGATAAGTTGATAACTCCGTTTCCCCTCTTTTCAAAACTCATAAATTTGAAAAAAATCTTGTAGGACAATTTGTCAAGAATAAAGACCCTATGCCACTATAATAATCCTATAATGCATTTTTTAACCCCAAAAAATACGATATAGGCCCTAAAAACGGCCTATTTTTTGATAAAATTTTGAATTTATTTAATTATGTGTGGTCCGACCCCAGGATGGAGTCACAATTGCCAGCCCCGGATACCGCGATAGACTAACGAAATGATTGACATGGATCATTCAAGGGCATATTTTATAAATATATTATTAAAAAGAAATTATTTATAATTTTTAAAATACAAAAGGATTTTTGTTATGGATTATCAATATATTACTGATGAATCAGGCGTCCCGGTTTCTGTTGTGATACCAATTTCAGAATGGACATTAATTCAGAAAAAGCTTCGACAAAAATCAGGCAAAGAACCAATAAAAAATATTAAAAAAGATATCGAATTGATAACTAAAAAGTATCAGGCAGTTAGACCATTTGAATCAATTTCTGCCCCCTCAGATTGGCAAAAAGGCATTCGCGATGAATGGTAAAAACGCTCTGATAGACAGTAATATAATAATTTATCTTTCAAAACAGGAACTTTCTCTAGATTTTATTGATAAGTTTGATGATTTATCTATTTCAGTAATTACCTATATGGAAATTCTTGGATATGAATTTCAGAATCAGGAAGAAGAGAAATATATTCAGGAGTTGTTGGAACTATTTAGGGTTCTCTACATTGACAAGGTAATTGCTGATACTGCAATTAACATTAGGAAGAAAAGAAAAATTAAGCTTCCCGATGCCATAATAGCTGCCACAGCGGTATCGAAAGATATTCATCTTATAACAAGAAATATTGATGATTTTAAGAATACAGGTGTAAAACTCATAGATCCATTCCAGATTTAAAAATCAAAAAAAACTAATTCAACAGGTTACTATATAGACTTTTGCAAGTGAAACATTCACAAAAAAAAATCTTGGCCCAGCTGGGGCCGAAAATAAACGGTCGAAGAATATTTGAAATGGAAGAAGGATTTCAAATTCGTGAGGCAATCGAACGCTATAATGCATTTTTGACCCCCAAAAATGCGATATAGGCCCTAAAAACGGCCTTTTTTTTAGATAGAATGTTGAATTTATTTAATTATGCGTGGTCCGACCCCGGATGCAGAATGTTGGGAGATCTAACGGATGCCGAAATTTTGATGGTTGGAAAAAAATTATAAACCTGCTATTTTAAATAATAAAAATATCATTCATAACAGTTTATAATGATGCCCGTAATGAATGAAATATTTTATCAAGTTTCATCCATAGTATATATGTATTTGCAGATGTTTTTATAACAAGGGAGACAAGCTCATGGAAGCTATAGAATTTAAGACAAAAGTAAAGAATGGGACAATCCATATCCCCAAGAAATTCAAACTTAAACAGGGCAATATAGTAAAAGTTATAATCATAAGCGAACATCAGGTTGATAAAACTGATATAATTGATAAATTACTGTTGAACCCCATAAAATCTGAGAAATTTTTGCCTTTTTCAAGAGAAGATATTTATGAAAGAATTTAAAATACAGCCTGATTCAACCTATTTCATCGATACAAATATTTGGCTTTATTCATTCATCCAAGCCCAAGATAAGAAGAAGACTGAAACTGCAAAGAATATTATAAAAGGGTGTGACATTTTTATTAGCACTCAAATTATCAATGAAATGTGCATAAATCTGATTAAAAAGGTTAATTTTTCAGAAGATAAAATCCATAATTTAATTGAATCATTATATAAAAAGTATACCGTCGTTGAACTATCTCAAGATATACTTCTTAAGTCATCAGATATACGTAATAATCATCAGTTTTCTTTCTGGGATAGTATAGTTGTCGCAAGTGCGTTAGACTGTGATGCGGACTATTTACTTTCAGAAGATATGCAAGATAATTTCACATTCAAAAGCGGCCTAAAAATTCTAAATCCTTTCAAATAAAACGTATTTATTTCCAGAGAATTCTATTTTAGTTCTCCTATGTGGCAGAACTGTAAAGAGACAAACATTATCGGATTGCAGTCAAAATAAAGAGGTTCAGGGTACCAATTTAACCTATTTAACCATTTAACGACTTAACTATTTAACCAATGCCCTGTTTAACTCAATAAACTCAAGTAACCCGTTAAACCCAAGTAACTCAAGCAACCCAATAAACCCAAGCAACTCAAGTAACCATGGCACCCAACGAACTCAAATAACTGTGGTACTCAAGTAACTTGCATTTCTTAAATGCACCTTTTCATACCCCAAAAACATCAGTTTAAGCCGAAAAAATGGCCTATATTTTAGATAAATTATTGATATTAAATCATTTTGCGTGGTCCGACCCCAGATGCCAGCCAGCAAAATGAATTTGCGCTTATGATTGGAGTGAGCGTTGCTACTCTCCAAAATTGGGAACAAGGCAGGAGAACGCCTGATGGTCCTGCAAGGGCGCTTTTAAAAGTTGCCGCTGAAGCCCCTGACGCTGTTGCAAAAGCCTTGGAAGCATAGGCCTACTATTTGAGATCAAGCCATAGTGATTGTGGCATAGTTTAAGATTAAATTCGACACTACTACCCTTTTGAGTCGCTGTTTGCAGTTTGTTTTTTCAACTCAATGAACACAAGCGACTAATCAAAACCTGAAACTGAGAAGATGAGAGGTTGTGAAGCTGGGCAAGTTCTGATTTTGATTTTTTCCCAACTTCACCACTTCCCAGCCACCCAACTTCTGTTTTTAAAAGACCCAATAAACAAACCCAATGAACTCAATAAGCCAATAACGCCCCTTTGATTTTCTTAAACAGCCTTTTTCGAGGCCAAAAACATCTGTTTAAGCTCAAAAAAGGATTTGTTTTTTAACATAAATAATTGATTTTAAATGATTCTGCTTGGCCAGACCCCGGATGTAAGACGCTGTGGTACCACCCCGGGTGAAATACAGGCGACACCAAACGCCCCAGCAAAGACAAAGAATCTGTTGACACTATAATTAGCAAGGTGAGACAATGTATAAAATTTAAAATGCTGGTGTGATAACAGGTTAACACCTCATTGGCATAAAAAAAGGGAAAAAAATGGAACCAAGTAAAATTGCCTCTGAAATCAAAAATTTAAGTATTCAACAAAAGTTGACCCTTGTTCAAGATGTTTGGGATTCAATTGCCTTGGAGAATGGCAGGCTCCCAATTCAAGAATGGCAGAAAATAGAATTAGATAAAAGATACGAAGAGTACAAACAAAAAAAGTTGGCGACATTTGACTGGAAAGCTGTTCACAAAGACTTGCGAGAAAATCATAAGTGAAATTGCTGTACACAGAAAGGGCGAAAACTGATTTAAGTTTAGCCTTTGAATGGTACGAAGAGCAGCGAATTGGCCTTGGTCTTGAATTTCTTGATTGTGTTGAAAGCTCAATAAAAAATGTTTTACAAACACCTGATTTATACGCAAAACAGTATGCTGATTTCCGGCGAGTCCTAACAAGTCGATTCCCCTTTTCAATTTTTTATACAATCGAAAAAAATAATGTGATCATTATACATGCTATATTTGACAACAGGCAAGACCCTAATAAACTTCCATGAAATCAAAAGGTGGGAAATTTTCTATAATGCGTTTTTTTGCCCTAAAAAACGCGACATAGGGCCTAAAAACAGTGTTTTTAAGGATGATTTCTTTAATTTTCAATAACTTACTATGGTCGACCCCAGGCGACCTGCCTACCCCACGTTTGTTTAAAAAAAATGCCAAGAGCAAATAGACACTACATCCCAGGATATGTTTGGCATATAACCCATCGCTGCCATAAAAAAGAATTCTTATTAAAGCACGCGAAAGACCGCCAAAGATGGATGCAATGGTTATATGCTGCAAGAAAAAAATTCAACCTGGTCATATTGGACTATATGGTAACGTCAAATCACGTCCATTTGCTGGTTTACGATCAAGCAGGAAAAGAAACAATTCCAAAATCAATTCAGCTATTAGCCGGAAGAATCGGCCAGGAATATAATTTAAGAAAAAAAAGAGTTGGCGCATTCTGGCAGGATCGGTATCACGCCACAGCCGTGGAAACCGGGGAACATTTAAGGAAATGTATCGTCTATATTGATTTAAATATGGTTCGAACCGGAACAATAGATCACCCTTCTCAATGGACATGGTGTGGCTATAATGAAATCCAAAATCCAAAACGTAAAAATAGATTAATCAACTACGAGAAACTAAAAGAATTGACTGAATTTGACTCCTACGAGATGTTCAAAAATGCGCATAAAAGTTGGGTTGAGGAGTCTCTGTTATCAAATAAAAACAAACGGAAAAACCACTGGTCTAAAAGCATTGCCGTTGGTAGTGAAACATTCACAAAGAAAGTTTTTGCCCAGCTCGAGTCGAAAATAAAGGGGCGAACAATATCTAAAATGGAAGAAGGATTTCAAATTCGGGAGGCAATCGAACCCTATAATGCGTTTTTTGGCCCTGAAAAAGGCGATATAGGGCCTAAAAACAGTGTTTTTTGGGAGTGATTTCTTTAATTTTCAATAGCTTATCGTGGTCCGACCCCAAGCGACTGCCAAGCGGTAACTTACTGTGGTCCGACCCCAGGCGTGGTCCCCAGGCAACGGGAACAGGCATACGCAAAAAAACGTTGGCAAAAAAATATAATATTGGTATTTTAAAAACAGTAATAATTTCATATAAGTATTTTCATTTTTTTAGGAATGAGGCTTACGATGTTAACTAAAAATAATATATTGCTATTTTTAAAAAATAATCAGGGTGAGCTTAAAAAGATATATCATGTTAGCAAAATTGGTTTGTTTGGCTCATTTGCTAGAGATGATCAAAGTGAAAAAAGTGATATTGATCTAATGGTTGAATTTGATGAAAAAGTTGAAGACATTTTTGAAGTAAAATATAAACTTAAAGAGTATTTGAAAAAGAATTTTAACAGAAATATTGAGATTACCAGAAAAAAATATTTAAAATCTTTTGCCAAGGAAACTATTCTAAAAGAAACGTTATATGTCGAATAAGGATAAATTCAATATTATATCGATATTAGAAGCAATTGAAAAAATTTTTGAATATTCTAAAGACTATTCAAATGCTGAAGATTTTATAAATTCGAAAAGAGATTTCGATGCATCAATGATGAACTTTGTGGTCATAGGAGAAATGGTGTGTCGATTATCCGATAAATTTATTGAAGACCATAATCAAATTAATTGGCAGCAAATCAAAGGTTTCAGAAATATTGTAGCTCACAATTATTTTGGAATTGATGCGGAAGAAGTATGGGCAATAATTAAGAAACATTTACCAAATTTAAAAAATAACTTAGCTAATACAGGTAGTTCAGACATAGGCTGAGGTTTTCGACCCAACGAGCGCAAGCCAATCCCCTTAAAAAACTAGATTTAGAGTGAAGGATGCAAGGCCATAGGATCCTATAGTCTTTATCTTTCAATCCAATAAACTCAACGAAGCCAATGAGCTCAAATAACTCTGGCACTGTGTGGTACCAAAAAACCAGGAAATGTTCCTATAATGCGTTTTTTGGCCCTAAAAAAGGCGATATAGGTCCAAAAAACAGTGTTTTTTAAGGGTTATTTCTTTAATTTTCAATAGTTTACCGTGGTCCGACCCCAAGCGAAATGCTCAAGACGATCCAAACTTTTTTTTCACCGATAGGGACTGAACGGAACCAACGATGCACTTTGCCTCGCCGATTTAACATGGGGGGAACGGCAAACAGGACACCTAAGGCTTGTCAAAGGTTCTTCAATCCAAAAAAACACATTACCTCCAATGAATTGAGTATTAATAAGGTTGTAGCCACGGATACCAAAAGCATGATATAGAAGACTGGTGGACATGAGGGGCTCCTTTATTTATAGATTTGGTCGTCGATAAATAAAGAACACCGATTGTCCACATTTTTTCAAGTTTTATGTACGCAAATTCCGGATGAATCTAAAAAATATTCAGTTTATCAAAATTTATAGGTAAACTACCAGGGAGAACAAATATGAACATAAAGGAAGCAATATCAAAAGAGCTGAGTAAATTGCCAAAAGAACAGCTGGCACTCTTATACGAACAAATTAATTCAATAAAAACAAAAAGCGACTCAAAAAAAAATCGAAGAAGTCGTTATTCGATTGAAGACATCCATCGTATGACCAGTTCATCAGATCAACAATGGTCCGAGGATGTGATTGAAAGCAGAGATGAACGATTATGAACTTTTTTTTAGACACATCCTCTTTAGTAAAAATTTATCATAAAGAGCTTGGATCGGATAAAATTATTGAGCTATATCAATCATCTGAACAATTGCTAATATCTGAGTTGGCGATAATTGAGCTGTATTCAACCTTTCACCGTAAATTTAGAGAAAAGGAAATTTCTCTGCAAACGTTAAACATTCTACTTGAAAAATTCGAAGATGACATTGATTTTCGCTACAGCGTCCTCAAATTTTCCTCGTTAATTTTCGACAATGCGCGGGACTTTCTACGACGAGTTGGGACAAAATATGGTCTAAGAACACTTGATAGCATTCAATTTGCTTTTTTCTCAACATATTGTGAAAAAGAAGATATATTTGTATGTTTTGATAAAAAATTCTTAAATATCATAAAGAAACAGAGATACAGGGTTTTTAATTTAGAATAGGCGCCCTTTTTAACCCTGTACCCTAAGCCCTATTACCATTCTTTGATCGTGAACCAGTCGAACCCTATAATGCGTTTTTTGACCCTAAAAAGTGCAATATAGGGCCTAAAAACAGTGTTTTTTTGGAGTGATTTCTTTGATTTTCAATAGCTTGGCGTGGTCCGACCCCAAGCGACCAAGCTTATCGTGGTCCGACCCCAAGCGATTTTTCGGAGTGATTTCTTTAATTTTTAATAACTTACCGTGGTCCGACCCCAGGCGAAAAAGGGCGAACAATATCTGAAATGGAAGAAGGATTTCAAATTCGGGAGGCAATCGAACCCTATAATGCGTTTTTTGGCCCTAAAAAGTGCGATATAGGGCCTAAAAACACTGTTTTTTTTCATTGATTTCTTTAATTTTTAATAACTTACCGTGGTCCGACCCCAGACGATAAATACTTAAATAAAGTATGAATATTTATTAGAAAACCATGTCTATTCAGTCACTAATTTTACCTTATCTACCAAGAGTCGCAAGGAATGCGTTTCATCGTATTGAAGCATCACCACTTGGCTATAGAATAGCAAGAGGCGCATTTTGGTCTATCTCTGGTGCGGTAGTCTCTCGTGCGCTGATGTTGTTCGCGAATATTATAGTTGCTCGCATTCTATCATGTGAAGTGTATGGCGAACTTGGGATGATCCGCTCAACCGTCAATATGTTTATAGTATTTGCAGGATTCGGCCTTGGATTAACAGCAACCAAACATGTTGCTGAATTCAGAGAAAGTGACCCTGACCGTGCAGGTCGAATCATGGCCCTGTCTGGTATTTTTTCCATGTTTATGGGTGCGATTATTACGTTATTATTGATTTTTTCCGCGCCCTGGTTATGTATTAAAACAATTAATGCCCCTCATCTTATACCTGAATTGCGCTTTGCAGCTATTATTCTATTGATTAGTGCCATTAATGGAGCCCAAACCGGATCTTTAGCTGGGCTTGAAGCATTTAAAACTATTGCAATTGTCAACCTATGGGTTGGAGTTTTTTCTATGCCAATGTTGATTTGTGGTGCATATTATGGTGGACTTTCAGGATGTGTATTGGCGATAGGGGCAAACATAGGGGTGAACTGGATATTAAACCATATTGCTCTCAGGGTCGAAACAAAACGCTATAGCATCCAACTATCATTTAAAAATTGTTTTAAAGAATGGCCTGTATTATGGAAATTTAGTTTGCCTTCCGCTTTAAGCGGTATTATGGTTGGCCCGGTTATGTGGATTTGTAATGCCTTATTAGTCAATCAAAAAAATGGTTATGAACAGTTAGGAATATTTGATGCTGCGAATCAATGGCGTTTAGCCATTTTATTTATTCCTACCATTGTCAGTCAAATTGTTTTGCCAATGCTTTCAAATTTGAACGGCACTGGTGATCACGATTCATATATAAATATTCTAAAAATGAATATTGTCATTAATACTCTTGTATCTATCACTATTGTCATACCAATTATTCTGATATCGCCTTGGATAATGAGTGCTTACGGAGAAAACTTCAAGGGAGGAAACCTTACTTTTATTATTCTATCACTGAGTACTATTTTAAATGCTATGAACAATGTAATAGGCCAGGCAATAGCAAGCAAAAGTCAAATGTGGTTTGGTTTTCTTTTTAATTGTATGTGGGGTATGGCTTTACTTACCTTAAGTTACTTGTTGGTTGGGAAATATCAGGCTTTAGGTTTATCTTTAGCATATTTAATATCATATGTCCTGCATGCTATTTGGCAAAGCTTTTATTTATTTAAAATACTGAATTTTTATAAATAATATGAAAAAAGGTTACGTGTATTTTAAAACCAAATCTGAAGAGATCAATTTTAAAGGTTTTAGCGGAAATCTGGATATTTTTTCGAGTAATCCTGAAAAAGAATAGTGTATAAAAATGAGTACTAAAATTTTCAGAAATATTCTCGGGTTGTATATTATTTGTATACCCTTAGTGCCATTTTTACCTAGACTCCCAATTATAAATATAAATCTGATAAGAATCTTTGGAGTTTTGCTGATTTTACAATCCTTCATATTAAAAAAAAATATCGGTAACGTATGGAAATTAGTTTTTGTTTGTAATTTATTAATAATCCTAAGAATATGGATTGATCTATATTTCGGTAAAAATTTTTCAGATGTATTTACTGAATCATTTTCTTTGCTATGCATGTTATCAGCCATTATCGTGGCTAAAGGATCTTATCGCTACATATCTCAGTTATATTTATTAAGATATTTAATAATTTCCTCCATGTTAGGAGGTTTTTTTTCAATCCTATTAGGGTTTGATTTGGTACTATTTTCTTTTTCTTATAAAATCAATCTTACAACTATTGCTGGGTTTGATAGAACCGGATGGGTTTGTGATAGTTATCTAGCAATGTTAGGGGTGATAGGTTGTTTTTCTCTTATTAATATCTCAAATAATAAAAAAGATTTTTATTTATGCATAGTTGGCCTTATTTTTTCTTATATTACAATAGTATTTGGAATGTTTAGAAGCTATATCGTAATTACTGCAGCGATTTCTCTTATATTTATTTATTATTACTTAACAAATATGTTCATAAAACCAATATCTTTACTTGTTGCATTTTTAATGGTTTTATTTCTTTGCCTTCCTAATTTCTACATCAAACAATTCGAAAATAAATTCGATAGAATCGCAAATAGAATAAAGATAACATCAAAAAAAGATTATTCTTATTTGGCAAGAAAAGGGGAAATGGAAATAGAAAGCCAACTGATAAAAGAAAAGCCACTCATAGGAAATGGATTTGGATTGGCTAAATTGCATAATGTCTATGTATTCAAATATGGTTCCATACCTCTTTATGGGCATAATCTATTTACCGGTTTATCTGCAAGATTAGGGATTGTTCTAACGCTTTTCATTATTACATTAATGCTATATTTTGGAATAGAGAACCTTCTTTATTATATTTCAAGTCCCAATAATAACAATAAGATTTTATTTTTAGCAGGTTTTATTGCCTTTATTGCGACAATAGTGTTAGGTTTAGTAATTAATCCAATACTAATGAGTTATTCCACGCCAATTTTGGCAATATTTATAAAACAGAAAGATTGTCCTATTTAACAAGATTATATTGATTGATTTCATTGCCTTGGGTCAACTCCATTCTCGACACGATTATCGGGTATTCAATTTTTATATCCGGGTTTAAAAAGGATTACGATATTTTGTTGGATAGGCAATTGGAGCTTTATTACTATTAGATTATAACTTTAGAAAACGGCGATACAACTCAAGGTATTTATCTGTTGCTGTGACACGCGGACGCGTTTAGAGTCTTCAAAAGAAAACCTATGAACTGGCTTTTTATTTCAAGAAGTAGTCTTATTTTTTCGGTACCCATATATCGATTGATAGATTCCCTTTTGTCTCAGGGGGAAAATGTTTTTGCAATTTCGAGTAAAGACGAGCTCGGAGAACCTTCTACTTTTAAAGGAGAACGGTTTAATATAATCAAGAATTGCCAGTTAATTTCACTTCCTCTAAGCAAAGATCATAAGGGTTATATCCTTAAATACTTAAAAATTTATTTCTCAGACTTAATCCGTTTTCATCGAGAACTGCGGAAGGTTGTAACTATCAATAAAATTGATATCATAATTTTTTATAATCCTAATGTGTTACCCTTAGTCTTAAGCCCATTTATGCCAAAACGTGTCACAAAAGTTTATTATGCTGCTGAGTTATTGAATCCAAGGTCGCAGCCGCAGTATTATTGCATAGAACGTTTGCTTTGCAGAAAAATGAATATGATCATATGCTGTGAAGAGAATAGAGCAAAAATAATGCAGAAACGCTATCATTTAAAAACTACGCCAACCGTCATGATAAATGCGGTCCCGCCGGAATACGTTTCATTAAAAAAAAATTTTCTTAGAGACAAATTACAAATAAAAAAAACTGATATTGTTGTCATTTATCAGGGGGAGATCCATTCAATACGTTGTTGTTACGAACTGGCTGCTGCTACCTCACAGTTGCCAGAACATATTAAATTAGTGCTTATAGGAAAATGTCATGACCAAGCTTATATGAAAAAAATTATGGATCATGCAACAGTAACTAACAGCCAAAACCGAATATTTCATATTGACAAGGTACCATATAACGAATTGTTTGATTATACTGTTGGCGCGGATATTGGTGCTGTATTCTATAAAAATATAGATGAAAATCATTATTATTGTGCCCCTAATAAGCTATCGGAATATACTCTTTGTGGCCTTGCAGTTGTAGGATCAAATTTTCCTGGTTTAGCCGAACAGATTGAGGGCAACCAAATTGGTAAGGTTGCAAATCCAAATTCAATAAAGGAAATATATAGCGCGCTAAATTCCATCACTGAATCTGATAAAACTCTTCAAATGTTTAAGAAAAATTCGGGAAAAGTCTATAATCGAAACTTTAATTTTAATACCCTCAGTAGCCATCTCATCGAAAAAATTTCATCATATGCGTCAAAAAAAATTTAGTCAAATAGTAGCCATCTTCAGGAAAGTATCGAACCAGTAAACGTTTCTAAGTATTGTCGAGAGAGTACAATATATGTTAAAAGATGTATTGCAGTTTCAAGCCTCCAGACACTTATTCAAAATATCAACGACTAAATTGTTACACATATATTTAATACTACAGAAAACCATTAGGCAATGACGACTTTGGTACTTCATAACTTTTACAATCAATATCTCCATTTAACCTTGCAAAGGTATCTTAAATATGACACGTATCACTAAAAAAATTTCAAAAGAAAAACCCACCATTGTTATGGTTGGAGGGTTTCCTCCACCTGTGCGAGGAATGCCGGTAATAAATGCTGCTGTGAGGGCGGAGTTCGAAAAAATTGAAATTCTACCAATAATTATTGAGTTAACAGCCTTAAATATAACTCGTTCACTAATCTCCAGATTAGGACGTTTACCTAAGGTTTTTCGTGGCCTTGTTCGCTTTTCACAAATGCATAATCTTAACGGAGCTGTTTTATATATTAGTATTTCAGGTGGATTCGGACAGTTTTACGAAATGCTATTTATTATATTGGCACGGTTACGGGGTATGAAAATATACCTACATCATCATAGTTTTACATATCTTGATAGTAAAAGCAGGATTACGAAAACACTTTGTGCACTTTCAGGTCACTCATGTACCCATATTGTATTGTCACCTAATATGGGCACACGCCTCCAAAAGGAGTATGCTATAAATAGTAATATATATCCATTATCTAATACTGTTTTTATTCGACGATTTAATTCGTCAATAGAAGTACCACACCGCACACTAAAAAAATTAGGTTTTTTAAGCAATATTTCTGAAGAGAAAGGGGTCTTTATTTTTCTATCTTTACTTGGTTTGCTAAATAACGAGGGTTTACAAGTTAGTGGCCTACTCGCCGGCCCCTTCGAAAACGATGAAACAGAGCAACGCGTTAAAGAACACATCTCGTTACTGCCAAATGTTAAATATGTAGGACCAAAGTACGGAGCTGAGAAAGATTCATTTTGGGATTCGATTGATGCCTTTATATTTCCTACAAAGTATAAAAATGAAGCTGAACCGCTGGTAATTTATGAATCAATGGCTGCAGGAGTGCCTGTAATCGCTTATGGTCGCGGTTGCATTCCTGAGATGCTCAATAGTGAATGCGGACTAGTAATTGATCCTCTTGAGCAGTTCGAACCTTTTGCGACGGAGCAAATCCAAAAATGGTTAAACTCACCATTTGTTTATCAAGCTGCATCCAAAGCAGCCTACTTGCGATTTATGAGTATTTTAAAAGAGAACAAGGAGTGTTGGAAGTATCTAATGATGGATATGATTTCTTGACTATTCTATAAAATTATTACAACTAAAAATTGAATTTGACAATCGTTTTTACCAAATGTTTCATACACCTGTAATAGAATATTTTTTTTGCGTATTTCAACTCAAACATTTGTGCAGAATGCCCTTTTTTCTGTTATGGGCAGTTGTGTTGGAACAGGTGTAAGATGCAAAATATCAAATGGTTATCAATCCACTCCCATATACTCCTATATAAATAAAGAGATTGCATCGAAGCAAGGCAAACAGTTTTGGAAAATTTGGGTTTGAATTGGAGTACTTTTATAAGCAGCACCGATATCAGTGCTGCCCAAATCTGAATAGATACCTTAAAATGAACCGAGCCCTTTCTAAGGCATAAAAAGTTACCCCTATGGCTGAACAAATTTCAAAAAAAACCTATGCTTTATTAAACAAACTCCCACCCCCTGCATTAAAAGCTTTGAAAATATTTTACGCACCTTTTCGATATAAGAAAGCACTAAAACAGGCAAAAAAATCATACAAATGTTTTGGCCAGAATTATTCGAACAACATTTTACTTATTGCAGGTTTGCCAAAATCAGGAACGACCTGGGTTGAAAACATGTTGCTTTCATTTCGAGGCTTTACAATAGTACCGGATCCAAATGTGACACGTTGGGGTTATAGGAATAAAGGAAGCCACCAATATGAGCTATCCATGGAATTTTTTAGACAACTTAATGATGCTTTAGTTTTATATAAAGAGCATTTCCATGGCTCTTTGAATAATGTCAACATTATAAAACAACTTAATCTGCCTTACCTCATTATATACCGTGATTTGCGTGATGCATCTGTCAGTCATGTTCACTATGTGAAGCGTACGAAGTGGCATCCAGAATATCCCGAATATTCAAAGAAAAATATCCAGGAAGGATTAGTTCATTTCGGGGAAACGCTTTTACCGGAATGGAGAAATTGGATAGAAAGTTGGAAACAGAATAGAGATTTAGATAGAAGCATCATCGTGAAATATGAAGATATGAAAAAAAATCCAGTCTTAGTTTTTGGCAAGATTCTAAAATGCTTTGATCTGCCTGCAGACAATATAGAAAAAATAATTGATGAAAATCGTTTTGATAAGATGAAGAAGAAAAGTAGTTTTTTTCGAAAGGGAACGACTGGTGACTGGATTAATCACTTTGATGAGGAAGCTAAGTCGATTTTTAAAAAAGAAATCGGTGAATTCTTGATTGAAGAAGGATATGAGACTGGCTTGGAATGGTAACGATTGTCAACAACTAATCATGATAACGATTCTATGAAAATTTTATTTATTCACCAACATTTTTATCCAGAGGAGTCCGGCACCGCAAAAAGCTGCACTGAAATGGCAGTCTATTTTGCTGAGAAGGGTCATGATGTCACCGTGATTACCGAATTTCCGAACAGGGGATTCAAATCCACATCAGATCACAATCAGTCGCCGCTCAGGCGCTTGGACACGCATAAGGGCATCGCCATACACCGGCTTAGAAATAAGTTTAAGTATTCCTCAAATACGGTATCAAGAATCTCCGCTTATTTAATGTTCACCCTTGGTTCTGTTATTTATGCATTGAGAATGGCCCAGCGGTTTGATCTCTGCATTACCATTCAGGCACTTCCGTCGGCCATTCCCGGCGTAGTACTGCAAAAACTGCATAAAATTCCCCATCATTTTTATTGCACAGACATGATGCCGGATCTGGGGATTGTTTCCGGTATGATTCAAAACCGGATCATCATCAGGGTGGCAAGGGCTGTTGAAAAACTCGTCTATGATCATTCCACGGCTGTTCACGCTGTTACAAAGCAAATGGTGGAGAATATAAAATCAAAAAGTTCAAATTCCAACATCTTTGAACTGCCGGACTGGTTGGACGACCGTTTTTTCAATGCGTACCGGTATCAGTTCACTGATTATTTAAAAAAAACATATGGACTGGAGAACAAGAGAGTCATTTTATACATCGGCAATATCGGGTTTGTACAAAATCTGAAGATTGTCGTTGACGCGGCCAAACTTATCGCCGGTCAGGAGGGCTATGAGAATTGCCTTTTTATCATCGGCGGCGGCGGTGTTCAGAAGGAAACCCTTGAAAAAGAATGTATTGACAGCGGTCTTGAAAATATCCGGTTTATCGGTGTTGTCGCCAGGAAGCATGTGCCCAGTTTTCTGGAACTGAGTTCGGCTCTGGTGATGAACTATATGGATCATCCGCATATGGCCCTGTATCGGTCAAGCAAAATATTTGATTATATTGTTGCGGAAAAACCTGTGATTGTCGGTGCTACAGGAGCTTTAAAAGATATTGTCGAACAGAACGGTTTGGGGTATGTCGCCTCCCCTTCTGACCCTGAGGAGTTTGCCAATAAGCTCATGACACTGCTTGATGAAAAAAGGACATTGAATAATAGAGACCTTATTTCGCAATACTCACGAGAGAATGTGCTGGACAGATTTGCCCGCAGGATTCTTACAATGGAAATAAGAAATTAATAAAAACCGCATGACGGAGGGTGTAAAATGACGGCTAAATCAGGGAAAAAAATTCTGGTCACAGGGGGCGCCGGTTTTATCGGAACCAATCTGGTCAATGAGCTTAGAAGCAGAGGGCATGACGTTCTTGCCTGTGACCTGCTGAACAGGGACAGGGCCGGTTACGTCCGATGTGACATGAAAAATTACCGGCAGATTGAGCACGTGTTCAATGAATTCGGGCCCTTTGATTTTGTTTATCATCTGGCTGCGGAATACGGCCGGTGGAATGGCGAGGCGTATTATGAAAACCTCTGGCAGACAAATATCATTGGAACCAAGCATCTGCTCAGGTTTCAGGAAAAGCTTCAGTTCAAGATGATATTCTTTTCTTCTGCGGAGGTTTACGGGGACTATAATGGGAAAATGACCGAAGATGTCATGGAGAACAATCCGATCAAAGATACCTACCAGATGAATGACTATGCCATCTCAAAATGGTCAGGAGAGCTGATGTGCCTCAATTCGGCAGAGATGTTCGGTTCACAGATCGTGAGAGTCCGGCCGTTGAACTGTTATGGGCCCCATGAAGAGTACACGCCCTACCGGGGGTTCATTCCCAAATTCATTTACCTGTCGCTGCATGGCAAGCCTTACACGGTTTATAAGGGGCATATGCGGATTATTGATTATGTGGAAGACTCATGTAACACATGGGCGAATATCGTGGACAATTTCATTCCCGGCGAGGTCTACAATGTGGGCGGCAAAACAGAATGGGAAATGGATATCAAACAATATTCGGATCTGGTCTTGAAGGCTACCGGGACGGATGAGTCCATTGTCTCTTATAAAGAGGCCGAGGCGTTTACGACAAAAATCAAGACAGTGGATTTTTCAAAGGCGATCCGGGATCTGAATCATGAACCTAAGGTGGCACCTGAAGAAGGGATCAAAAGAACAGTGGCATGGATGAAAGCGTATTACAGATTGTAACCGGAGTCGGCCATATTTCTGGCCAGGCTTGGTAAAACGGCAAAGGGATTTATTATGACCGATAAAAAAAAAGTCATGGTTGTTTTCGGTACCCGGCCCGAAGCGTTGAAGATGGTTCCTTTGGTCAAGGCGTTTCAACGTGAGGCTTCATTTTTTGAAACTTTCGTCTGTGTCACTGCACAACATAGGGAAATGCTGGATCAGGTTCTATCGTTGTTTGATGTGTCTCCCCACTGTGATCTGGATGTCATGACGGCGAATCAGTCTTTATCCGGACTGACCGCAAGGCTTTTGCCGGGGCTGACCCAGGTGATGGAAAAGGAGTTACCTGATGTCGTTTTTGTCCAGGGCGATACCACGACAACATTTGTGGCCGCCCTTGCCGCGTTTTATTTAAAAATACCCGTGGCGCATATTGAGGCAGGACTCAGGACGGCTGACAAATACAGCCCATTCCCTGAAGAAATCAATCGGCGGATCACATCGGTTTTGGCGGACTATCATTATCCGCCGACAGATGTGGCCGCAGCAAACCTTATCCGTGAGGGAATTTCGGAAAAAGTGATCTGTAAAACCGGAAACACGGTGATTGACGCTTTAAAATGGGTCATAGAAAAGCAGAAAGACAAGCTTGTAAAGAATCGGTTGGAAAGCTTTTTTAAGACTCAATTCAACATTTCATTTTCGGACAAGGTTCGGACTGTTCTCGTGACAGGACACCGGCGGGAAAATTTCGGGCAGGGATTTGACCAGATCTGCCAGGCAATTTCAGATATTGCCGGAAACAATGAAAACGTTCAGTTCGTTTATCCGGTTCATTTAAACCCCAATGTTCAGAAGCCTGTTTATTCAATACTGGGTGACATTGATAATGTGTTTTTAATCCCTCCCCTGGATTATGAACCGTTTTCGTTTCTCATGAAACAATGCTACCTGGTAATGAGTGATTCAGGCGGCATTCAGGAAGAAGCCCCCTTTTTAGGAAAGCCTGTCCTGGTATTAAGAAATACCACGGAAAGGCCGGAAGGGATCAGGGCTGGAACAGCAAAACTGGTCGGCACCAATGCCGGAAAAATTCGAGACGAGGCCGAAAAATTGCTAAATGATAAGAATGCCTACAGGACGATGGCGCAGGCCGTCAGCCCATATGGGGATGGTTTGGCAGGTAAAAGAATCGTCGCGCATATTAAATCCGTATTTACAAGAGAGGGAAGAAAATAAAATGAACACACATGAAAAACGCCAGAAATGGGTGGAAGACTATCTCCGGACCATCTCACTCGAAAAAGAACTGGTCTCTTATTATCAGGGTAGAAATATTCTCGTGACCGGAGGTGCGGGAGCCATCGGCAGCAATCTAATAATCGCACTTTCCACGTTGGTTGGGGAAAAAGGGAAGATTGTCATTTTGGACAATCTCTCCTCGATAAAACAACAGGACCCTTGGAATGTCACGCCTTTGCCGAATGTCATGTTTGTCAAAGGGGATGTCAGAAGCGATATTGATTTAAAACGTGTTTTTAAGGAAGATATCAGCCTGATCTTCCATTTAGCGGCTTTTTTTGCCAACCAGAATTCTGTGGATTACCCGGAAATTTCAGCAGAGGTCGATATCATCGGCCAGATCAAATTGCTTGAATATTCAAGGCTTGCTTCAGTGGAAAGATTTATCTATGCATCCAGCGGGTGTGCGATTTACGGCTCCTACCCTCAGATGCCGCTGAAAGAGGACTATATATCAATGCACCTGACAACACCCTATCAGATCAATAAAATGACAGGGGAAATGTATTGCAATTTTTACGCTCATCATTATGAGATGAAAACGGTGAACTGCCGGTTCTTTAATTCATATGGGCCGGGTGAGGTGCCGGGACAATACCGGAATGTCATTCCTAATTTTATTTTTTGGGCCATGCAGGGCATTTCACTGCCTATTACAGGTACAGGTGAAGAAACCAGGGATTTTACCTATGTGTTGGATCTTGTTCAGGGGTTGATAAAGGCGGGTTACTATGACGGCGCGGTTGGGGCAAACTTCAACCTGGCATCAGGAAAAGAGACAAGCATCATGGAAATGGCCAATATGGTCAACGAAGTAACAGGCAACAAGACGCCACTAAACCAAAAACCCAGAAGAAAATGGGATACAAAGCCAAGATTGCTGGCCTCCATTTCAAAAGCCAAAGAGCTGATCAATTACGAACCGATGGTCAATTTCGAACAAGGCTTTTCCAAAAATATGGAATGGTTCAAAGACAATTGGAATCTTATCGAAGCGCTTGCTGATTTCCCTCCTGGAATGAGTAGCGCCGTTAGGAATGAGACTAAGTAAAATTATCGATGGGTTAAAAATAAAAAAGCTTTTAAACATGCCTCAGCGATTGTTGTTTTATCGGCAACAATGAGACAGACAATAATAGACAAGTTGCCGGAGACTTAGCACAAAAGTTATTACGAAGCAGTGGAGAAAATTAATAAGGCAGTTATCGAACGAGAAAAATTTTTCGGTTAAATGTACCAATTAGACCTATCTGTCTTTTTAAAAGGAGTTGACCAATGGAAAAAGAAAATACCCCTTCCATTATTTCTATTATTGATTTTGCAATCATACAGATTTCTATCTTTGGCTACTCTTATATCAATAATGGTTTCCTTTCTGTCCCTCATTGGGGAACCCTTATGGTGGTGTTTATTTCGATCATCTGGTTTGTCATTGTGATCAACTCAAACATCTCACACGTCAACGGCCAAACCCTTCTATTTGAATCATTGAAAAAATTGTGGATCGGATATTCGGTACTGACCGTTAACATTATCGTATTTGTGGCTGTTTTTAGTGATTTTAAGATTCATCATAAATGGATACTTTACGCGCTGTTAACAGCCATTGTGACGTCATCTGTTTTTCGTGTTCTCTATATTATCTGCATCAAACATTTTGTAAAGAATGGGTATCAGCAGAAGAATATTCTTCTGATAGGCAGTGGGCACATGGCCGAGCACGTGATGAAGCAAATCATCCATTTTCCGGAGTATGGTTACAGGCTGTACGGCATTCTGGCAGATCAGTTTCACGAGTCCCTTCCCAAAGGGCTCCATTTGGGAAAGCTTGAAAGGCTTTCAGAAATCGTTCAATCCAAACAGGTCGATGAAGTCATCATAGCTCTTCCTACCAATGAAGAAAAAAAAATAATAGACGTGATAGAGACATGTGAGCATGAAGGGATAAGGCCTTTGATTGTTCCCCATTTTTTCATGCTGATCAAAAACAGATTGTCTTTTTGCGAAATCGGAAACATCCCGCTCGTATCAATCCGCACGGAACCATTGGAGATTTTAAGGCACAGGTTTATCAAAAGGAGTTTCGATATTCTCTTTTCCCTGATGGCGCTTACAATATTATCACCCGTATTTTTGGCTATTGCTATTATCATTAAAGCAACATCCAGGGGGCCGGTGTTTTTTGCACAGAATAGAATCGGGGTGAATAACGTTGAATTTAATATGTATAAATTCCGGAGCATGGTTGTTCAGGATGTTGAAAAATCAGACACAATCTGGACTTCGGAGAACGATCCCAGAGTGACAAAGATCGGTAAATTTCTTCGAAAAACCAATCTGGATGAATTGCCGCAATTTTTCAATGTGCTGAGAGGAGAAATGAGCATTGTCGGTCCAAGGCCGGAGAGGCATCATTTTGTTGAGCAATTTAAAAACGATATCCCCAGTTACAAGGTAAGGCATTTTGTAAAATCCGGCATCACCGGCTGGGCGCAGGTGAATGGTTACCGGGGGGATACGTCCATCGAAAAACGCGTTGAGCATGATATTTTCTATATTGAAAACTGGACACTCTTGACCGATATTAAAATTATTTTTCTTACCGTATTTGGGCGTAAGACGCAGCGTAATGCATACTAGAAGCTATCTTAAAAATGTTTTTTAAAAACAAAATAACCGAATCATGGAACAGCCCTGAGATAGAGCTGCTTCTATGCTGTGCCCGCATACATATAAGTGATGAAGCTGATGCAAGAATCAAAGCGTTAGTAAAAGGCAATATTGACTGGCATTTACTGCTGCAGGTTGCCCAACGAAATCAAGTCATCCCTCTTCTTTATGCCACCCTCACAAAGCGCTGTTCACATGCCTTGCCAAAATTCACACTTGATGAATTAAATTCTTTCATTCGCATCAATACCAAAAGAAATTATTTACTGACAAAAAAGCTCTTTCAAATCATTGATGCGTTCAATGAGGCAGGTATAGCAGTCATTCCTTTTAAGGGGCCTGTTCTTGCTCAACTGATCTATGGGGATATAACGCTTCGGTCATTTACAGACATAGATATTCTGGTAAAAAAAGAGGATTTGAATCAGGCCAAAGCCATCGTGACTGATCATGGGCTTCGCCTGACAACTCAAGTGCCTGCAAATCTGGAATCCAAATATCAGGCCCTTGATAAAGACTTCCAGTTTGCAGATGATAAAAATATAATAAAGCTTGACTTGCACTGGGCATTGATCCACTGGCATTTTGCCTCCTCCATTTCGATTGAAAGATTGTGGCGCAATACTGAAAAAGTTAAGATATTTAATCGGGAAATAAGCAATTTTCAGGCGAATGATTTATTGATCATTTTATGCGCCCATGGCTCTAAACACCAATGGAAGTGCTTGCAATGGCTTTGCGATATTGCCGAATTGATTCGAACCTTTGAAGATATTGACTGGGATGAGGTAATCAGCCGTTCACGCGAGCATCATGCTTTAAGGGCGGTTTTATTAGGGCTTCACCTTGCCGAAAATCTGCTTGATGTTTCATTGCCAGATTCTGTTTTAACAAAAATTAATAATGATAAAACCATGCGTCTATTGGCAACAAAGATTAAAGGCACTATTTTTCAGCCCGGTCATGATGCGGATAACGCATTGAGCAACCCGATTTTTCAAATTTACCTGAAAGAAAATTTTTCAGAAAAGTTGAAGTATATTCTTCGCTCAATGTTTGTCCCCTATGTCGTGGACTGGCAAATAGTCAATCTTCCGAAACAACTCTATTTTTTATATTACATTTTGAGGCCGCTTAAGATCATGTATAAATATGGCGTTAAACCTATTGCCCGAAAATTGTAAAAACAGGTTCGTTAATCATAATGTTAAAAACCTACAGACCCTATTTTTTGGTCATATGGATCATGTTGGTCATCATGGCTACCCTGATTGATTACAGCCACATGCCTTCCATAATGAAAGCAGCCATTGGATTCAAAGGAGGATACATCGTTCATTTTGGGGCGTACTTCTTTGCATCTTATTTGATATGGGTGTCTTTCGAATCGATTATAGCTCTGGTTCTGGGCTTGAACAGTTCAATTTTTTTCTTAAGTGTTATCCTGGAGTTTTTGCAAAAACTCACCCCTTCCCGCAGATTCAATAAAGTCGATGTTTTAATGAACCTAGCTGGGCTTGTTTGTTTTAATTTGGTGTTGTTTTTTTTCTTATTTTTAAAAAAGAAAAAAAGTCAAAAAGTTGAATAGTGGATTGGTTGAGTAGAAGATTGGATGAATTAGTCAAATAGATAAATGGTTGAGTGGGAAAAGCTTAAAAAAACAGAGGATGGGGAGTTATTCTAATATCTGGATTTCGATCGATGAAATTTCTTTCAATTTTTTAAAATCATTATCAAAAGTAATCAGTTTTGAGCAATAATTCTCAGCATATTTTAAATGAATGATATCATTGATATTCTTGCCTAAATTTAATTTTAAAGATAACTCAACAGCAGAATCGATGATATCCACATTGATACCATAAACACAAAACTGTTTGAAAAATCTGTAATTGTCATTAATCTGCTGTGAACTGATGTTGAGCCTTGAAAGAGTATAAATTAGTTCCTGAATACTTATCGGTGAAAGAATTAAGTCTTGGGTTTCAAATAAATCACGAACAATACTTTGGCTTTTTGCCATCTTCTTTGCATCGTCCTGATTAATACAGGCGTAAATCAGGACATTTGTGTCAAGATAAACCATTGCTTAGTTCATTCATTAGGTTATCAATGTTGATATTTTCTGATATTTTATTATCTTGTGCGCTCTTAAAAATTTTCTCCATTAAACTGGATAGTGGTTTCTCAGAAGCAGTGCTTGCACTTTCGGCTTCTTGAACCGGAAAAATCAACAGTTCCAAGTTTTTGTTAATCATATCCTTTGGGATGTGAATTGTTATTCGCCCTGTTTTGGGTTTAATGAAATTTCGTATCATACACACCTCTTTCATATTTATTGCTATATGTGTCTAAAATCACATAATAATTTCATTTTGTCAATTCATTTTATGCTTGTGAACATTCGGGGTCGGACCACGCATAATAGTTTTATTCCAATTGGTTATCCAGACCTATATCGCTCTTTTTAACCCCCCAAAAGGGCTTTTTCAAAAAATAATCGGCAAAACAGAGATTGGTTAAATGGTTAAACAGATTATTAGTTGACTGGTTAAATGGTGGAATACCATAGTTTGCTGAGTTCATTGAGTTACTTGAGTTTATTGAGTTGAAGAGCAAAAAATTGGTGGATTGGTGGATTAGTTAAATGGTTGAGTGGTCAAGTGGCTATAAAAACAAGGTTAAGGATGAAGGGTATAGGGTTAAAGGGAAAACAAAAACAGAATATTGGTTAAATGGTTTATTAGAAAAATCGTTTAAATGACGAAATTCCTTTCACTATTTGACCATCGGTTTTAATTGCACCCGGTTTAAACGCTCGGCTTGACAAACTCAAAAACGAGCAGTACAATTGTACTTATGAAAATTGTCGCAGATACAAGTACATTTTTAGCTGTTACTCTTTATGAACCAGAGAGGGACGGAATTATCGAGCTTACACTTGGGCATGACTTAGTTGCTCCGGATGTATTGCCGTTTGAAATTGGAAATGCATTATCCGCGATGCTGAAAAGACAAAGACTTACATCAGACGAAATACTCAGTGTATGGGAAGCTACGCAAAAAATACCTGTTGACCTGCGAGGAGTTGATATTCGTAATGCTCTGAAAATAGCATCGCAATTTAATATATACGCATATGATGCCTATTTTTTAATATGTGCAATTTCTTTGCGCTGTCCATTATTAACTCTTGACCGGCGTATGAATGAGGTTGCTAAGAGTTTAGATATCCGAATTATGGAGGTATCCTGATGAAGGTGTATACATATTCAGAAGCACGTCAAAAATTATCTATGATTTTAGACATGGCTCGATCGGAAGAAGTTCTTATTAAGCGTCGGGGTGGAGAAACGTTTAAAGTTGTATTGAAACAATCAAAAAAATCTCCATTTGATGTGCAGGGAATAAAAACCAAAGCAACAACTCAAGATATACTCGATGCGGTTAACGAATCCAGATCAATTTTTGCCGGGCAAAACACTAAAGAGTGAGAGGGATAAACGCCGATCCTTTTATAATCATTCGCGATTTTATAATCATTCGGCATTGGGATCGCATTCGATCGCATTCGGGGTCGGACCACGCATAATGCTTTTATTCCAATTGGTTATCTTAAAATATGGCCCTTTTAAAGGCCTATATCCCTCTTTTTACCCCCAAAAAAGGGCTTTTTAGAAATAATCGGCAAAACGGATATTGGTTCATTGGTTAAAAGGTTTATTAAAAAATTGGTTTAAATGATAGAATTCCTTGCACTATTTAACTGTTTAACTATTTGACTAATATCTCCAACTTGATTGGTTTAGTAGAAGATTGGTTATAAAAACAGGGTAAAAGGTCAAGGGTATAAGGCTAAAGGGAAAGACATAAAAGCTAAAACCAGTGAATAGATTTCACCGTTGCCTGGAAGAATGTGTTAAGAGATAAATTTTCATGGAATCGCAAACTGTAGAAAATAAAAAGTCTTTTGGGAAAGAAGTGATAATCTCTCTGGTGGCCTTTGCAAATACCGATGGTGGGAAAGTGGTCGTCGGTGTTAATGATAATGGTGAACCCTGTGGGCTTAAGATCGGGCTTGAAACCCTACAGCGCTATCTCAATGAAATCAAAGTCGCCACCTACCCCCAACTCATTCCAAAGGCTCTGATTGAAACAAGAGATAATAAGAAAGTAATCATCTTTGAAATCAATGAATTTCCTATAAAGCCGGTAGCCTTTAAAAACCGATATTACAAAAGAGTTCATAACAGCAACCACCTACTGACTTTAGATGAGATTGTCGATTTACAGCAACAATCCTTGTCGCTTTCATTTGACGCCTATCCTTCTCGTGCCAAAGGATCTGTAAAAAAATAACTTGGTCATTTAGCGCGAGATGTGATAAGATGATTGCATGGATATTGAATCAGCAATCAGAGAGCGTTATAAAAATCTCGAATGGGCATTAGATGAAAGGCTC
>Ga0180007_10001900_pt1 | contig 26286 bp, 21 predicted proteins | sample MM_PC_MetaG_FD_121122 | JGI IMG/M metagenome (GOLD analysis project Ga0180007, IMG submission 121122) | Groundwater microbial communities from the Aspo Hard Rock Laboratory (HRL) deep subsurface site, Sweden - MM_PC_MetaG | ecosystem: Environmental > Aquatic > Deep subsurface > Groundwater... | reverse complement strand
CCGCTAAAAAAGATAATCCAAACGCAGACACAAGCGCGATGGAGCAAGAGATAGATAAACTAGTTTACGAACTATACAACCTAACTCCCGAAGAAATAAAAATAATAGAAGCATCCTAAAAAACCTTCGAGGTTTCCAAAACCTCGAAGGTTTGAGTCTTTATAGTGCAAAAACCTCCAAGGTTTTAAGCATTGTAAAATAGTTTTGAGAATGGAATTAAATGTTTGAAAAACAACAATAAGATGTGCAAACCTTGGAGGTTTGCTTTCCTCAAATTAAATTATTCCCAAATAGATTCCCGCAATTTTGTAATCCAAAAGCAATATTTTGTAAGGGAATATGGCTATTATTGACAAATTGCGGGAATCTTAATGCTACCCAAGTTAAGATTTTCAACATTTCTTAAAAATTAATTATTTACAATCTTTAGTTGAAAACTTAAAATATAATAATTAGCTTTGAATAAACGGATTAACATAACTATTAAGAACAAAAACTGTTTAGTTGAGGCACGTGAGCATTTTTGAAAAATTATATTATTCTAATTCCACCAATTACTATCCATTCGGGTCGTATCCTAAAGTAAATGTGTCAAATTTCTGGAACCTCTCTTATCATCTCAATTGTAGCAAATTCAAGTTTCTAAAACATATAAATATAAATATTACAAGCAAAATTGATTTTTTGGCTAATGTACTTTGTACATTGCAAGAGAAATTGGTTTTTGGGCTAATGTACTTTGTACATTGCAAGAGAAATTGGTTTTTGAGCTAATGTACTTTGTACATTGCAAAAGAAATTGGTTTTTGAGCTAATGTACTTTGTACATTGCAAGGGAAATTGGTTTTTGGGCTAATGTACTTTGTACGTTACATGAAAAATTGATTTTTGGCATAATATACTTTGTACATTGCAAGTGAATTAAGCTTTTTAACTATAAACAAAAAAAGTAATGTTTTTAAATAGTGAGATTGTCTCACTAATAATAGTAACACTAACCAATTATTTAACAAACTAAACAGGAGGGTTTTATGAATCCACTAAACAACCTAACATCAATTAGTAGAACAACAGAAGTAAACGCAGTAGCTGGCAGAATTATTGCTGAGTACGAAAAAACCGATTGGAGCAGTGATACGCATTTAACGGGAATATTCAATTTGCTAAAACCCAAAAACGAAATACTAACCGGTGCCATAAACAGAATAAAAGCCGAAAGTGATCTTGAGGAGAAGGACGAGATACGTGACGAAAAAATCCGCTCAGTATATTACATAATTTTAGGTTTTATGCATCATCCAGATTTAGCAATTAAAACTGCCGCTCAAGAAGTTGATAAAGTATTTGAGCATTTTGGTCTTGAACTTATAAACCAAAGCTATGCAACAGAAAGTTCGCTTGTTGCATCGTTACTTATTGAATTTTCAAACACAAGTTTGCAACCATCAATTGCGGCACTTCCAGGTTTAAATCAGCTTATTATGGAACTTACTGCGGCACAAACCGAGTTTGAGGCTGCAAGTGTTAATTACGAAGAGGAAAAAGCGGAAGAGGGAACAAAGGAAAATGCTAGTGCAATTAAAAAGGAAGTTGTAGTAATAATTAACGAAAAATTGGTTGTTTATTTAAGGGCTATGATACAGGTGGATGAAACAAAATATGGCGAGTTAACGCGTACCACTACCCAAATAATTGACGACAATAACATTATAGTGAAAAAAAGGAAAAAGAAACCAGAACCTATAGTTTAGGACTTAAAAACTGCCGAGGTTTCCAAAAACCTCAGCAGTTTGATTTATTGAAAAATTTGGTTACAATTACATTTGACAGCGATAACGAAAACAAGTAAATTGAAGTGTAAAAACAATGGCATTGATTAAGTTTTAGGAAGGAAATATTAATGGGAAATCTTGCTTTAAATAATGGAACACTAAAAAAGTATTTTGGGATTCTTGAAAATTTAGATGTCGATTCAAAAAAGAATTTAATTATTAAATTAACTAAATCAATCAATTCCAAACCAAAATCAAAATCAAATATTAAAAATATTTTCGGTGCTTGGCAAGACATAAGAACAGCCGAAGATATTATTGACGATATAGAAAAATCACGTTTTAATAACAGAGTTATAGAAGAATTATAATGAAGTATTTATTAGATACTAATATTTGTATTTATTTTTTCAAGGGTTTGTATCATCTAGATAAAAAATTGAAAAAATTGGTCTTCAAAATTGTGCAATTTCAGAAATAACTTTAGCAGAATTAGTTTATGGTGCCGAAAAAAGTCAGTTTCCAGAAAAGAATCTGGCAATAGTTGAAAAATTTACTGACCAAATATCTATTCTACCAATTTTTGACGGAATTAAAATATTTGCAAAAGAGAAAGCGAAGCTAAGAAAGAAAGGCAAAATAATAAGTGATTTTGATTTATTAATTGGCGCAACTGCTGTTGCAAACAAATTGATTATGGTAACAAGAAATGTTACAGAATTTAATAGATTTGATGGTATTAAAATAGAAAATTGGGTTGGATAAACTCCAGATAAAAACTATCACCAGTTTGGAAAATTAAAGTTGGTTATGAATTTTGAAAAAACCTCGGAACTCTTTCAATTTTTGATGTTCAGCATAGTTCGGATGAAGATAGATGGATAACAATGGGTATAGCAAGCAATGGCAACTTAATTGTTGTTGTTCATACATATAAAGAAATTAATGAAACGGTAAGCATCAGAATAATTTCCGCAAGAAAAGCCACGCAAAAAGAAAAAAAACAATACAAGGAATAGTAAAATGGAAAAGGAATATGATTTTACAAAAGGTGAGCGAGGTAAATTTTACAAGAAAGATGGAAAAATAAATTTACCTGTTTACCTTGAAGAAGAAAACTTAAAATATGTTGAAAAAATTGCTAAAGAAAAGAATTTAGATTTAAATACAATAGTTAATAAACTTATTAAAGAAAATATTAATATTGCTCAAATGTTAAATTAGCAGAGTTTTCCACTTTTTTATTATTAACTATTTTATACTTTGCCAATTTAATTCCTCAGAATAATCTTCAATTTTAGTATTAACTCCTTCAATAATCGATTCTCTCATATTTGGTATTGAGAGAAGATAAAATGTTTATTGAAATCAATATATCACTAAAAATTATAAATACGCTAAATTGCAGTATTCTAATTTTTTGACTAGTGTTTCAATTGTAAAACTCAACACTTATCAGTAATTTTAAAGTAATATCTTATAATTGTAGTTGGAGTAGTAATGAAGATTGATTGGAATGAATTTGTTGATAGGCAAATTAATATTACAATGAAAGAAAATTACGGTGTAGTTTATAGCCTTAAAAAGGATGATGAACCGGCTTTTTATGAAATAGTATTTAAAACTGGTATCTTAATTAAAGTTTTTGATGAAGGATTATTGCTTGAAGCAGTAAGAGATGGTCAAATCTACAAATCATTTATTCCATACGAATCAATTAAATCAGTTGATATTTTTTAAGAATCAAATTTAAATATGATATTCATAAACTAAAGCTATCATTTAACTAATTATTAAACTTTGAGGGTTAATATGAAAAAATATTTACCAAAAAATCTAACAATTTGCACATTATGAGGTGGGCACTTTTAATTATTCTGTTTTCGTTTAGTTCAATATTTGCTCAAGACGATTATGAAATAAAATCGCTAAGAATATTTCAAATAAATGATGAAACGTCATTTCCAGTTTCCATTTATGGCTCAAAACTTACCATTGAATTTGACCTAAAATGTGATGATTTGCCAAATTGGGAAATCAAATTTATGTTGTGCGATAAAAATTGGGAACCATACGATAGTGGTTTGTTAATTGACGAGATTTACAATACTGAAAGAAATCTTTGGTTTGAAAATTTGCCATTCAGAAGTGAAAGTGCTGATTATCACTATGTTAATTCTTTCCCAAATGAAAATGTTAAGTTTCCATTTTCAGGTAAGTGGATGTTTTTTATTAGAGATAGTTACGAGCCCGATGTTATATATGGTGAAGGCAAATTTTATGTTGTTAATGAAACTGCTACCAATTTAAAAACCTCGCTAGAACAAAATAGAATGCATGGCAAAAATATTGTTCCAGCAGTTTTTGGAGAAATATTTGATCTTCAAGTATCTGTTACAGTTCCAGAATCGTTGTTTGTTGATAAAGTGGATTGTGTTGAGTTGATTGAAAATAGGAAGATTGAGTATCCAATTTTAATTGATAAATCCTATGATGATGAATTTAAGTATTATGAAATAGATAGTTATAATTCATATTCTTTTTTTGTGAAAAACATTCAACCTGGCAGTGCATATAGACAAGTGGATTTAATGAACAAAACAAAACATCAGGCTCCAAAAACTTTTGCTCATTTTGATGGAATTGAAATATCAAACAAATTTAGACCAGGTAGTAATGATTATCTTGGTGGTTCAAAAATAATGAATTACAAAAATGTTAATTCAGAATATCTTGATGTTGAGTTCCGTTTAAGACCACCAGAAGAATATTATGAAAATATCTTTCTAGTTGGAGCATTTACAAACTGGGATATTTATCCTGATTTTCAGTTAATAGAAAAAGATGGAATATATTCAGCTAATGTTGAGTTAAAACGCGGAGTTTATGATTATCAATATGTTGTCGCGAATGTTGAAAACAACTATTTAACCAATATTGATTGGATTGAATTGGAAGGGAATTCTTGGTCAACAGTGCGCGAATATAATATTTTCCTATTTTATAAAACCGATGAACTAGGTGGTTACGATAAAATAATTGCATACAAAAAGATACGGAGCGGTAATTGATGGACAAAATTAAAGTTGGAATTATTGGAACTGGTTATTTGGGTAAGCTTCACACAAAACTTATTGGAGATGTTGATAATGCTGATTTAATAGGCGTTTATGATAAAGATTTTTCGGCTGCTGAACTTGTTGCGTTAGAGTTTAAAACGAGAGTTTTTCCAGAATTAGATGATTTATTGCAATATGTGAATGCAGTAATTATTGTTGCATCAACAAAAGCACATTACGAATTGGTAAAAGCTACTCTTAATTTTGGTGTTCATGTATTTGTTGAAAAACCTATTACATCCGAAATTTGGGAAGCAGAAGAAATTGTAAAATTGGCTGACGATAAAAATCTTAAACTCCAAGTTGGACATATTGAACGTTTCAACGGTGCGTTGGTTTCTCTCGAAAAATTTAATTTGAATCCAATGTTTATTCAAACAGATAGACTTGCGCAATTTAATCCTCGTGGGGCTGATGTAGCTGTTGTTCTCGATTTAATGATTCATGATATTGATATAATTTTAAGTCTTGTTAAAAGCGAAGTTAAGCATATTAGCGCAAGTGGTGTTAATGTTGTTTCCGATAGTTTGGATATTGCAAATGCTCGAATTGAATTTGAAAATGGAGCAGTTGCAAATGTTACAGCCAGCAGAATATCTCAAAAGAAAATGAGAAAAATGAGAATATTTCAACGAGATGCATATATTGCGGTTGATTTTAATTCTGGTGTATCAGAAATATATCGCCTTGTTTCACCCGATGACAAAAGTCTAAAAGATTTTATCTCATTTGGCGAAATGGGAATTGGAGATAGGAAAAAAGCAGTTATTTATGAACAACCGGAACAAAAAGAAATTAACGCTTTAAAGTATGAGCAACAGCTTTTTATTAATGCCATTGTAAATAATGAAACTCCAATTGTTTCTGGTAAAGACGGACTTAAAGCGCTAAAAGTTGCTGAAATGATAATAACTAAAATAAAAGAATCGAAATTTATATGAAAACGTTTGTAAATGTAAAAAGTGTTATAACTCTATTATTGTTCTCTATTATAATATCAGGTTGTTCAGCACTAAAAACTTTGGATAATATAACTAAGCTTCAATTCAAAATAGATTCAATTTCTGATTTTGAAGTTCAAGAAATAGCAATAAATGCGAAAAGTCAGCTTTGCGATTTTTCACCGAGTGAAATACTAAAATTAGTACAGGCTTTTAATCAAGAAAAATTAATTGCTTCATTTACGTTAAATATTGATGTGCAAAATCCCAATGCTAGTGAAAATAATTCCAACAATTTGAATCTTGAAATAGTTGAATTCCCTTGGGAGTTTTACTTTAATGATAAAAGTATATTATCTGGAAATATTTCTGAGCCAATAAAACTTTCCAGTATAGAGGCGCAAGATAAAATTGGTCTCCAAATATATTTTAATCTTTTTGATGTAATTAGCAATAATAATATGAATGAATTATTAAAAACATCATTAGAACTTGGTGGGCAGCATTCTTCAACTAATAAAGTTTCGCTCTTTGCAAAGCCAGTAATAGGGACTTTTATTGGAAATATTACCTATCCAGACAAAATAAAAATAGTGGATTATGAGTTTAGGTAACAGATATTCTGTTTTATCCAAAATAACAAAACACTATATTTACAACTGGTTTTTTCTCTATAAAATTGTCATTAATGAAAATATTTTTATTTGCAATATTACTATTCACAATTCAGATATTTGCACAGAATATTGATTCTGTTTCAACTCAAATATTTTCCGATTCGCTATTCACTTCCTTAAGTGATTCACTTGGCATTTCTGATTCATTAAGTATTTTAGATTCTCTAAAACAAAAACCAAAAGATGAAATTGATGCTATTGTTTTTGCAAACGCAAAAGATTCGTTAGTATTTAAAGTGAAAGAAAAAGAGATGTACCTTTATGGTGAAGGCGATATAAAATACAAACAGACATCTTTGAAAAGCGCTAATATTAAAATTAACTTTGAAACCAGCGACCTTGAGGCTATTGGAAGAGAGGATAAAACGGATTCTCTAAATACAAAGTTAGTAGAAACTCCAGTTTTGGTTGAAGCTAGTGATACTTACGAAGGCACAAGTATTAAATACAATTTTAAAACTCAGCATGGATTTATTTCAGTTGCAAAAAACAATGCAGAAAATAAGACCTATTATGGCGAAAAAGTTAAAAAGGTAGATAAAAAAATATTTTTCATAGAAAATGGAAAGTTTACTACATGTGATGCCGATACTCCGCATTATTATTTTGGCGCTGAAAAAATGAAAGTAATTCAAGGGCAACAAATAATTGCTAAATGGATTTTCATGTATATCGGTGGCGTTCCATTTCCAATTCCATTGCCTTGGGGAGTTTTTCCTAATAAAACTGGACGAGCTTCTGGCATAATTGCTCCAACATATGGTTATACAAAAACTCAAGGATGGTATCTTCGAAATATGGGCTATTTTTATGTTATTAATGATTATGCCGATGCAACTCTTACTGGCGATTATTATTTTAAAGGTAGTTACGGTCTTCGCGGTAGAATGAGGTACAATAAGCGTTATGACTATACTGGAAATATAAATGGTGGATTTTCCAATAAAATTTCTAATGAAATTGATGATCTCGATTATAGAGAAGCATTTGATTGGAATATAAATGTAAATCATAATCAAACAATAAATCCATCCACGCAGCTTGATGTTAGCCTTAAATTTATGTCTGGTAATTATATAAATAATAATAGTCCAAATATTAACGATAGAGTGCGACAAGAAATTATTTCTAATGCAACATTTTCAAAACGCTGGGATGAAAGCGGAATAAATTTATCTATGAGCTATAGCAGAAATCAAAATTTAGAGACAGGTGATATAACAGAAGATTTACCAAATATTTCATTATCAAAATCACGTGTTTATCCGTTCCAAAGAAATGGTGGAAGCAGCAAGGATAAAAGTTGGTACGAATATATTGGTTACGGTTACTCTGGTAGTTTTAAAAATAATAGAAAAAAATATGATGGTGAATCAACAATACATGGTGGGCTTAACCATTCCGTAAATGTTTCGGCTTCTCCAAAATTTGGACATTTTAGTTTATCACCAAGTTTACAAATAAATTCAAAATGGTATAATAAACGACAAGTGAAGGAATATGAAAATGTTCTCAATTCTACTGGGGAAGATAGTTTGGTTTTTATTTCCCATGACATAAATGATTTGAATACTGTAAACACATATAGTCTAAATTTATCCACTTCTACCAAAATTTATGGAATGATGCAACCGCAAATGCTTGGAATTTCTGCATTCCGTCATACTTTTCAACCTTCACTAACTTATTCATATAATCCAGATTTCTCAACGGATTCTTGGGGTTACTTCGATTCTTATATTGACACAACTGGAAAGCTAATAAAATATGATAAATTTGGAAATCAAATATTTGGTGGTGCTGGTTCTGGAGAAGATCAAAGACTTTCTCTTACACTTGGAAATGATTTTGAAATTAAAACGATAAAAGATCCAACTGATACTACATCCGAATCTCACAAAATAAAACTTCTTCATTTGGCGGTATCGTCTAGCTATAATTTTGTTGCAGATTCGGTAAATATATATCCAATTAATGTTAGCTTCAATACTCAAATTGGAAGTATACTAAAATTAAATGGGAGTACAATATTTTCACCTTATGTCTTTTCCAAAGGAGAAGCAACTAATACATTTTTGGTAAATAGTACTGGCTCTCTTTTACGTATGAGAAGTTTTGATTTAACACTTTCATCTTCACTTTCGGCTGATTTATTTAAGTCGGAGAAAGAAAAAAAGAAAGATAAAGATAAAGGACCAGATAACGTTGAATCAGATCAACTAGGTAGTAATAATAAAAGTGATGATTATATTGAGCTATACAAGGACGAAGAAACCGATTTTGAAATCCCTTGGAATTTTGATTTTTCATATAACTACAATTATTCTAATAGAGGTGTTGGTTATAAAAGTGACCGTTCAAATCTTCGTGCAGATTTAAGTTTCAATCTAACTCAAAAGTGGAAGTTTACATTTGGATGTAGTTACAATATAAAAGACAAGCAAATAAGTGCTCCAAATGTTACAATATACAGAGATTTACACGCTTGGGAAGCAAATTTGGCTTGGACTCCAATTGGAACTTATACAGGATTTAAATTCGAGATTAGATTAAAAGCTCCAGAATTTAGAGATATTAAACTTTCTAAATCGAAAGATATTTATTCTGGATTTTAATTATTAAATGAGGATAAAATGATTCGTATAATTTTAGTGTTATTTGTTTTTGTTAATATTACTCTTGCACAAGTGAGTGTTAGCACAATATTATCTCCAGAAATGATTACGATAAAGAATCCATCAGACGAGTCATTAAAGGAAATTGAGACTATTCATAATAATATGGAAATATATAATCTGGATTTTCAAAGTAAAATAGAGAAATACTATAAAATAAATGGTAATAGCATTGGATTTGAATTTGATAATAAAAAACAATTCAAGTTTATTGAAAATTATATTTTGAGTAATGCAGATGAGATAGTTAAGCAATATGCTGCTATGCAAATTCCTAAAATTATGCTAAATGGTTATCATGAGAATATTGATACTAATACAAAAAAAGAAATCCTTAAAATGTTTAAATTTAACGACATAATGTGGTCATTAGATACTCAAGCTATTTTATTCTTTTCAAATTGGAATACAAATATTGCTATTGAAGAATATGTTTATTCGTTAAAGGGTTTATACTTGTTTGTAACAGGAGATATTCAAGAGAAGTCAAAAGAAATGATGATGAGTAAAAGCAAAGAATTTTATCTAGGCTTATATAAGGAAAATCCAGATAGAGGAGTAAAAGCAGTTGCGCTGGCTAATTATATTGGGTTTTTACATCTTCATAATAATATTGATGAGGCAAACAAATACTTTACAATACTTGAAAATAGTTTTTCTGATGTTAAAGAGATTGAATTTACATTAAATAGATTCGCTCCATATAAACCGACTACAATAGGCAATCATGTACCTTTCTTTAGTGGAAAAGACACTAGATCATCATTAGAATTAACTCCAGATATTTTTAACGGCAAATATTATTTAATACAATTTTGGTCAATTACTTGTCCACCATGTGTAGCTGAAATGAAAGAAATCCATAAGATTCACGAAAAATATAAAAATAAAAATTTTGAAATTCTAAGTTTTTCAATAGGTGATAGTCAGGTAAATCTTGATAAATTTTGGAAAAGTAAATGGACAATGCCTTGGTATAATGTTAGTTTAACAAATAATTGGAATGATGATATTTCTAAATCATTTTCAGTTACAGCTATTCCAAATTTGCTGCTTATCTCACCTGATGGAATAATTGTGGAAAATGAAGATACTTTTGGAGATAAGAATATTGAAGAAGTAATTTCAAAACATTTTAATAATTGAAAAATGAAAAGAAAATACATAATTGATGGAAATAATTTAATTGGAAAAATTCCAAAACTTTGGAATATGCAGAAGAAGGAAAAACAGTCTTCGCGCACTGGATTAGTTTTCCAACTCGAAAGATATTTTCATCAAAAGAAAATTGGTGTTTCTTTACATTTTGATGGACATCCAAACGAAGCAATTAAAGGAAAGGGAATTAAAATAACATATTCTGAAAATACTACTGCTGATAATAAGATTAAAGATGAAATTTCAATTACTGATAATCCAAAGCTAATTACTGTTGTAAGTTCAGATCAAAATGTATTGGATTTTGCAAGAGTAAATAGTTGCACAATTATAAAATCGGAAGATTTTGCGCGTGAAATGAATAAAATTGATAGTTTTGAGAACGAGGAAAAAATTGCTCAAAGTATTAGTAATAACGAAATGAAAAAGCTTTTTGGAATTGAGTGAATACGGTTTATTGAAAAATAATTGTAACGAAGATTGTTTTCATCCTTAAAAAATCCCCTCAAGAGAGGGGAATGCTGTCAACTTAAGGTGATATTTTTTTAGAGCGTCATTCCCGAATGGTTTTATTGGGAATCTTAGCCATAAATTAGATTCCGTGTAAGAACATCACGGAATGACAATTGCTTAAGTTGACAGCATTGCTAGAGAGGGGAAGATGCGAAGCATCAGGGGTGTGTTTATTTTGATTGAGGTGCAGAAGATTTAGATTAAAAATTAAGAGTAAGATTAAGAAAGTATCATAAATTGAGGTTAAAAATGAATAATGTAAAGTTAAATCTTGGAAAATACGAAAATGAGTTTTCTGCAAAACTTGTTGAATTTAATAATGAAAAAATAATGCAGCGAATTTGGAAAAAGGATTTTACAGTTTGGCGGGAAAATCCAACAGAAATTAGCAATAGACTCGGCTGGCTTGATTGCTCCGATGTTGCAAACACAAAATTTAATGAAATAAATGAATTTGTTGAGCAAGTGAAATCAGAAGGTTTCACTCACGCTTTATTGTTGGGAATGGGTGGTTCTTCATTGGCGCCAGAAGTTTTCAAAAAAGTATTTGGAGTAAAAACGGGCTATTTGGATTTGTCAATTCTCGATAGTACACATCCTGACCAAGTACAAGCTATGATTGATAAATACAGTAAACAAAAAACACTTTTCATTGTTTCAACAAAATCGGGTGGCACTGTTGAGACAATTTCATTTATGAAACGCTTTTACAACTCAACTCTTAATATTGTTGGAAATGAAATTGTTGGACAGCGTTTTATCGCGATTACTGATCCAGGCAGTGGATTGGAGCAAATGGCAAAGGATTTGAAATTTCGAAAAATATTTATAAATGATCCAAATATTGGGGGAAGATATTCTGCGTTGTCACTTTTTGGACTTGTTCCAGCAGCTTTACTTGGAGTTAATTTAAGCGAATTTATTTCATTAGTAGATGTTGCAATTGCGGAATCGATAATTGAAAACAATGTAATTGCAAAAATCGGAGTTGCAATTGGCACTCTTGCAAAACAAGGGGTCGATAAAGTAACTTTTATTCTTTCTGACAATTTAAAACCTTTTGGAGCTTGGGCTGAACAATTAATTGCCGAAAGTACAGGAAAAGAAGGAAAGGGAATTTTACCAATTGAAGGCGAAGAAAATCTTTTACCCGAAAATTATAGTTTTGACAGATTATTTGTAAATATTCATCTAAAAGACGATAGCAAAAATGCTAATTTTATATCAAATCTAACCGATGCTGGTTTTTCAGTACTAGAATTGGAATTGGACAGCATTTATGAATTGGGTGCTCAATTTTTTATTTGGGAAATGGCAACAGTTATTGCAAGTTGGATAATTGATATTCAGCCATACGACCAGCCAAATGTTGAACAAGCAAAAATAATTGGACGAAAAATGATGAGTCAATATCTTGAAGAAGGTCAAATTGCAAAACTCACTCCAAATCTTGAAGATAATGGAATTAAAGTTTATGGTGATGTGAATACGCATAATTTATTAGGAGTAATTCCAGAATTTATGAACAAACTTAATTCTGGTGAAAATAATATTAGCGGAAGAAGTTATGTTTCTATTCAAGCATATGTAAATATGAATGATGAAGCTGAAGCTGCACTTCGAGAACTAAGAACAAATATTCAAAAAAAATATAAAGTAGCAACTACTGTCGGTTTCGGTCCACGCTTTTTGCATTCAACAGGACAATTACACAAAGGTGACTCTGGCAATGGTTTGTTTATCCAAATCGTTTCCAAAAATAGAACTGATGTTGAAATTCCAAATGAAGCTGGAAATGATAAATCTGATATGACTTTTAATGTTTTAGTGAATGCGCAAGCTCTTGGTGATAGACAGGCATTACTTGATAATAAACGAAATGTAATCCGCTTTGATATTTCTGAAAATGTGAAAGATGATATTCGCAAATTGTTTTAGGTTGTTTGTTCTTAATATAATTTGAGGTGTTGTGAAAAGCACCTCAAATATAATAGAATATTTTGATTCCCAAGTTTCATTTAATCTAAATTAATGGAGAAATAGAATTATAAATGTTGGATAATCCAAATTTGACTCAAGAAGTAATATTTGACTTAATGTCTGATGGGAAAGATATTATTGGAATATCCCTAATAGTAGTTGTGATTATAATTATTTACATTAATCGCTATCAAGTTGCTCTATTTCTTAAATATGGATTCTCTAATAATAAAAATGATATATCACCATTTGGTGGTTTGTTTGGACTACTGAAAACAGATATTTCAGAATTAGCAAAAAAAGATTTAGAGAATAAAGTTGATAATTTACTACAAGAATATAATAATATTGAATTAGATAACAATACTCAATTAGATGGTATTCTCGGAAGCGATATTTCACAGATAAATCAACTGCCACCAATTTTTAGGTCACTTAAAGTTAAAAGAACATCGAATGAAATTGTTTATTATTTTGTTAATGACGGCGGTGCTATTCGTGATATTAAGATAAAATCGAAGAATGGTGTCAATATAACAATTGAGCCACAAAATTATCTTGAAGAAAAGGGAAGTGGGTATTTCCAATTTGTCTTTGATAATAATCGTGAAAAAGAATTCCACTTTATTTTATCATATTACAATAGCTTAAACAAATATTGTGAAGTGAAATACTATTATTCTTTAAATGAAAATCAATTAATGATGTATAAAAATGAGTCTTAAAAATTTAGGAAATTAGAAGGGAAAATCAATTGCAAATAGGCGTTTCATACTACGGTAACAGAATATTAAAGCATGTAAAATCCGATATGCATGAACTTAAGCAAAACGGATTTACATTTGTGCTTCATACATATTCGGAATTTGATTTGATGTTTAATTCTGGAACAATGAAGGAGATTTTCAAAATAACTCATGACGAAGGTTTGGATGTTTGGGTTAATCCTTGGGGAGTTGGAAATGTTTTTGGAGGTGAGCCATTTTCAAATTTTGCAAGTAAAAATATCTTTAATTCATGTCAAGTTTTGGATGACGGAAAGCCAACTCCTATAGCGTGTCCAAATTCACCAGAATTTAATAAATTTATGGATTCATGGATTGAAATGATAATCGATTCCAATGTTGATGAAATATTATGGGATGAACCGCACTTTCATGAACAAGGATTTTTAGCAAGCGTTCCTGGAAGATGGGGTTGCCGTTGCGAATATTGTAAATCAAAATTTGAAGAAGAATTTAATTATCCTTTACCAGCAATAGAAACAGATGATGTAAAACTATTTAAAAAAAATAGCCTTTTCCATTTTATTACGAGATTATCAGAAAAAGCATCAAAAGGTGGAGTGAAAAATACGCTATATTTAACTGCAAATATTAAAGTTGAACAAATAGAAAAGGAATGGGAAAAGTTTTTTGATATTAGTTCAATTAAAACAGTTGCTACTGGTCCTTATTGGATTTGGGAAAAAGCCACTGTAAAAAAAGTAGCAGATTTTTCGAAAGCTCTCCATGAATTGACTTTAAAAAAGAACAAACAATCTCAAATATGGATTCAAGGCTTTAAAATAACTGATGGAAGAGAGCATGAAGTTTCCAAAGCAATTTCTTCTGCAATTAATGCTGGAATAGAAAATATTGCAATTTGGGGTTATGAGGGAAGTTCGCAAGAAAGCTGGTTAGTTTGCGATAATCCAGAAGTTGTTTGGAAAAATATTTTAGATACAATTCATACAACAAAAATTTAATAGAAATAGTTATATATTCAGTTCTATTAACCTAACTAATTGTTAAATATAGTGTTATAAACCTATTTTATTAAAAATATATTAGGTTATTATAAAAAAAATATTGTATTTTCGAATACACAATAAAACTTTAAAATTAAATATTATTCATAAACTGATATAAAAATGTTCACTAGCGGCTCTTCAAAATTAGTTAAACAATTAAACAGACAGCATATTATTAATCTTGTTAGAATGAATTCTTCAATTTCTGCAAGAGAAATTAGTAATATAACAGGTCTCCAAATATCCACAGTTCTTTATACCTTAAAAAAGTTTGAATCAAAAGGTTACATTAGAAGAATTGGAATGGGTGGTACAACAATTCAAGGTGGAAAACCACCTGTGTTATGGGATATATCTTCGGATTATGGTTTTACTTTCGGAATTGAATTGTTGTCAAAACAAGTTAGTTTAGTTCTGTTGGATTTCAAAAGTGAAATTATTTTTCAACAGGCTTATAAGGTTGAATATACAACTGATCCAGAAAAATTGGCGGTACAAATTCAAGAGATTGTTGAAAAAGTAATAAAGGATTTTAAGGTTCCAAGAAAAAAAATATTAGGTTTAGGTTTGGCAATGCCAGGTACAGTTGATTGTGATAAAGGTAGAATTTTATATTCAATGGGTTTTGATCTTCACAATGTAAACTTTAAAGAAATATTGGAGCCAAAATTAAATTTTGATATTCGGATAGAGAATGATGCTAATGCGGGTGCCTTAGGTGTAAAATGGTTATCTAAAAGTGAAAACATGGTGAAAGATATGTTATATCTTGTAATCCATCAAAATTTTACTGGAATGGGTGCTGGATTTATAATTAATCACGAGCTTCACAGAGGTGCAAATGGTGCTGCTGGTGAAGTTAGAACATTTCTTCCAGAAGGATTTCTGAAGAATGTTATTAAAGACGCAGTAAAAATTCATAAAGGTGAATGTAATATTTGTCAAAGACATAATGATGGTGAAGATATTAAATTATCTGATATTATTAAGGCTGCAAAAGCTGGAGATTCTGGTGCAATTTATATTCTTAAAGAAATTGCAAAAGAGTTTGGAAAAAGAATTGTTCAATATGTCGATTTATTAAATCCAGAATTAGTGATTATTGGCGGTGATATTTGTGAAGCTGAAGAATTTATTAAACCTATAATTCGTAAATGTATTCTTAATGATGTAATCTCTGAGTTTGCACAAAATACACGACTTAAATTTTCGCAATTTAAATCATTAAGCGGTGCAATGGGTGGAGCTTCATTGATATTTCAAAAATTCTTTGTCCACTAGCAATAAAAGTATATAAGATGGGTAATATAAAATCTAATATTCATGAAGTTATTGAAAACATTTTTGGAATTTCTACTGGAACGCAAGAGCAATTATTACTATCAATTATTCTATTCATCTTTATTTGGATAGCACGTAGAATTTCAAACAAATTAATAATTGATAGATTAGAGGATTATAAAGAGCGATATTTTTGGGGCAAAACATTAAAAACCGTTACAGTTATACTTGCTATTTTAGTTCTTTCAAGAATTTGGTTCGGCATATTTGAATCTGTTGGTACTTTTATTGGACTTCTATCCGCAGGTTTAGCAATTGCTTTTAAAGATTTGTTGGTAAATATTGGTGGTTGGTTATTTATTACAACAAGAAAGCCTTTCAAAATTGGTGATAGAATTCAGATTGGTGATGTTACAGGTGATGTAATTGACATCCGTTTATTCCAGTCATCAGTTATTGAAGTTGGCAATTGGGTTGATGCTGATCAAAGTACAGGACGAATTATTCACATTCCAAATGGATTAGTTTTTACTTTATGGCAGGCAAATTACACAGAAGGTTTCGAATACATTTGGAATGAAATTCCAGTTTTACTTACATTTGAAAGTGACTGGAAAAAAGCAAAAACTATTCTTACTAAGATTGTTAACGAGAAGACAATTAGTTTAACATCGGAAGCACAAAAGCAAATAAAGGATACTTCTAAAAAATTCATGATTTTTTATCATACTTTAACTCCAATAGTTTATACTTCTGTTAAAGATAGTGGAATAATGTTAACTATGCGTTACATTTGTCATGTTAGAAAGAGAAGGGGAACAGAAGAGGTTATTTGGGAAACTGTTCTTGAGGAGTTTGCAAAGTATAAAGATATTGATTTTGCTTACCCAACAACACGTTATTATGACAATAAAATTGAAGGGAAGCACATAACTGAGGAATAGTGGAAAAGGGAATAATGGAATGATGGAAAAGGGAATGATGGAAAAGTGAATAATGGAATGATGAAAAAACTATTCATGTTTTCAGTATTTGGACACCTCAACTTTTTTAAACAAATTGTTGTAATTAAGCCGATTACTAATACAATTCTACAAGTTTGTCGGTATCAGCTTTGCGATTAGGTGAATCGCCCAACATTGTAGCTCGAATCGCTGATTCGAGAACTTTGCCATTTACAAGTTTGCTATTAACACTACAAAAATTAATATGACACATCTATCTTGTCTTTTTTATCAAAAAACCAATTGTCTTGTATTCTTTATTTGCCATATTATTTTAAGATAATCTGTAATGAAATACTTGCAATATATATTTCCCTTTTATCATAAATACATTTACAAATTAACCTGAGCACCCATATTTTGAAATATCTTTACAAATTAAACTAGTTACAGTCTTTTTGGAAATTGTGCGGAAAACATGGGAATTATGGAATAATGATGAAAAACTATTTTAATCTCAGTAATTTTTCAACCCAAACTACTTCGCAAGCCCCGTTTCCTGTGTCATTTCTTGATAAAGAACTTTTCCAATGCCAACCATCTTTGGGAGACATTACCGAGACTAAATATCCTTTTAAATAAATAATTTCACCAACAATAATATCATCTAATTGATTTTTAACTTCGTCATTAGATGAAATTATATGCATGTTTGAAGCCGACATTTCAATTTCTTTTCTTGGAATTGGATATAAATCTACATTCCAGAAAAACCATCTTGACCTTTGAGAAATATCAATTTTATCAACTATTGTTTGGTCAGACATTTGTCCCCAACCTAAAGCCAAATCGTAAGGCGCAAGATCGGACACTCTATCAAAAATATAATGCTCTTTGCCAAGTACTTTTGCCTTTAACTCAAATTGTGCAATTGCGTTTATAAAATATTCATCCCTCTCCCAAACCTGAGATTGTATTAGTGGAGTTTGTTTAGGTGGATCTTTCGCTAATACACCAGGTTCTTGTTTAATTTCCGAATTACATGAAATTAAAATTAAAAGCAATAATATTGGAATTGATTTTTTCATTTTGCAATATACAAAGATTAATTATTTGTAAAAAAGAAATCACTTTTAAGCTTTTCAAAAAATGTAGTAAAAAATTAAAAAAATACAAGAGTTAAAAATTAAATTATATTATTATTGAATAATATTTTAAAAAAATTGCGAATGAAAATACAATTATGATTAAAAAAATTACAAATATGTTTCCAATCTGGGCAATTCTGTTTGCAATTATTGCACTTCTATCTCCTGAATTTATTTCTGGTTATAAATCATTAATAATTCCACTTTTGGTATTGATAATGTTTTTAATGGGAATTACTCTCACGCTTGATGATTTTATACGAGTTTTGAAAAGTCCAACTATAATTTTTGTTGGCGTGCTTTTGCAATATCTTATAATGCCAGCCGCAGCTTTTATTATTTCAAAAATATATGGTCTTGATGATGAATTATTGGTTGGAATGGTTTTAGTAGGAAGTGTTGCAGGTGGAACAGCTTCAAATGTTATTTGCTATTTAGCTGGCGGAGATGTTGCCCTTTCGGTTACAATGACTACAGTTTCAACATTACTTGCATTTATTCTAACTCCTTTAATAACATCATTTTATGCTGGCGAGTATATTCCAGTGCCAATTTTAGATATGCTTTTTAGTATTCTTAAAATTGTTTTACTTCCAACTTTGTGTGGAGTTTTAGTGAATCGTTATTTTGCAAAAAATGTAGCAAAATTTAAAGATTATTTGCCACTTATTTCTATGTTGGCAATTGTATTAATTATATCAATAGTAGTTTCATTAAATAGTGCTTTGCTCTTAACAATTGGTGGTACACTTATAATTGCGGTTGTAAGTCACAATTTAGTGGGACTTATACTTGGATATTATATTTCATTATTGCTTGGTTACAACAAGAAAGTTTGTATAACTATTTCAATAGAAGTTAGTATGCAGAATAGTGGGCTTGCTGTTGCGTTAGCTACAAAATATTTCCCAGCTTTATCAGCTTTGCCTGGAGCAATATTTAGCATTTGGCATAATATATCAGGATCACTAATTGCCTGTTACTGGTCTACAAAAAATTTGAATGGAAAATAATTAGTATCTAAAGCAACAAATTAGCTAAAATATTTATTAGAAATAATTGCTGCTGTATGTGTGGTTAAATATTTTACTACTTGCAACAAAATTGGCTCATTACCTAGAAAAAAAAATCCCACCAATGGGGATTGGTGGGATTAATAATTATGATTATTTTTCAATAAGCAAATATTAACTATAATGAGAACTTGTAAACAGCAGTTAAACCAATATAGTTAGCATCAGTCATGAAACTACCGTATTTTACTAATACATCGATGTCGCCCATTTCATAGCCAGCGCCAATTGCGTATCCGAATTCAGTTCCACTTTCTGTGGTTTCAGGAGAAGTAAAGAAACCCCAATCAATAGCTGGAACAGTATAAGAAACCATGTTTAGACCAAGTTGAACTGTTCCATACATATTTTCATTAAAAAAATATTTTCCACCAACCATTAATGGAATAATTGAATAATCAGGATAAATATCTTCTTTTCCAGAGAACATTAAATAACCTGTAGTAAAAGTACCAATAATATTATCAGCAACTTTGTATTCGCCAACAACTGCAGCACCAAAACCCATTCCAACTACATCACCAAAAGTTCCCATTGGTAAACCAACAACGCCACCAACACCAACTTTAATACCACTTTGTCCAAAACTGAAACTAGCCATTAAAAGACTAATTAACAAAATTGAATAAATTTTCTTCATGTTTTTCTCCATAGATTGTTGTTATATTGTTTGTTTTTGAGAAGCCTTGCTTCTTCAATTCTCCAAATGTGTTAAAAATTCCAACTTAAATTAAACTACTCAATAAAGCATTTATCAATAAAAACCTTAAAATACTGTGAAAATATGTCTTTTATAAAAAAGACTAAAGTTAATCATAATTAAAAAATTTATTTATTTGTTATCCCAAAACATAAAACAAATTACAAACATTTATTTCACTCGAAAAATTATTAAATATCCTTAATAAATACAATAATATATGTGAAATAAATAAGGAATTAAAAGAGTAAAATTATAATATGAAAGGTTATTACTTGTTACTAATGAAAATGTGAGACACTCTCTTTTGGAGTAAAATTTTAAAGTATAACTTTTTGTTGAGAGATTGCGAAAATTTTGGGATAAGTTTGTTTCCCAAAGCCTCTAAAGTGAACGGCAAAGTTTAGTTATTTATCTTTTGTCTCTAATCTTATATCTTGCTACTTAGAAAAAAACATGAACTTTTTAATAACAAATACATCTAAAGAACGTTGAAAATATTTTATGGAACAAGGTCATTTATGAAAAAACATCTTACTTTATTTACTCTTCTTGTGTTCTCAAGTATTTTATTTGGGTCAAAATTGGACGATTCTACTAAATCAGTAAAATCATATAAAATAGAAACTCCATTGGTTATTGATGGAAAATTAACCGAATCGGTTTACCAGAATTCTCCTTTATCAGAATTTACTCAAAAAGATCCGGATGAAGGCAAACCTACAAGCGAAAAGACCGAAATTTGGATTTCACACGATAGCGAAAATTTGTATTTTAGTGGAAAATTCTATGATTCAAACCCAGATTCGATTGATGTTACTTTAATGCGTCGAGATAATGTTGTGGAATCTGATTGGTTCTGGATTTATATTGACCCATATAACGATAACAGAACTGGAAATTATTTTGCTGTTAATCCAGGTGGCTCAATTTGTGACGGAACTCTTTTTAATGATGGTGGAATGAGCGATTCTTGGGATGGAATTTGGGAAGTTAAAACTGAAGTAAATAAAGAAGGTTGGACTGCCGAAATTAAAATTCCATTTTCACAATTAAGATTTAATGAAGCAAAAGAAATGGTTTGGGGAATAAATTTAAATCGTGATATAAAACGTAAACACGAAATGTCATTTCTTGTAATGGTACCTAAAAAGGAAAGTGGATTTGTTTCACATTTTGCCGATTTAACTGGTTTAGACGGAATTATTCCTAAAAAACGATTTGAATTTTTACCTTATATTGTTCAAAAAGGACAGTATTTGCACGGAAAAGAAGGCGACCCATTTTATGCAGGAAATCAATATCAAACATCTTTAGGTGCCGATGTTAAATTTGGAATTGGTAGTAATTTAAATGTTGATGTTACTATAAATCCAGATTTTGGACAAGTTGAAGTTGACCCAGCTGTTGTAAATTTATCTGCAAATGAAATATATTTTAACGAAAAACGTCCTTTTTTCATTGAAGGTGAAAATATTTTTCAATTTGGTTCTGGTGGAACAAATAGCAATTGGGGATTTAATTTTGGAAACCCGACATTATTTTATTCCAGAAGAATTGGAAGAACCCCGCAAGGTTATCCAACAACTGACGGAATTGTTGACCAGCCAATTGATACACGAATTTTAGGTGCGGGAAAATTGACTGGAAAAATTGACGATACTTGGTCAATTGGACTTTTAAGTGCCGTTACCGAAAAAACAAACGCAAGAATTTACACAAATACTAACGATATAATTAAAGAGGAAGTTGAACCACTTACTCATTATGGCGTTTTGAGAACTAGAAAGGAATTTAATGAAGGAAATCAAGCAATTGGGATGATTTTTACAGCTGTTAATCGCGATTTATCAAACAAAAATCTAAAATCATTATTAACAGATCAGGCTTATTCTTATGGAGTTGATGGCTGGACATTTTTGGATGAGGACGAAATGTATGTTTTAACTGGAATGATTGCTGGCTCTTTCGTTCACGGTTCAAAAGATGCTCTTGTTAATATTCAAAGGCAGCCATATCGATATTTTCAAAGACCTGACAGAGTTAATATGCGTCTCGACGAAAATTTAACTTCTTTATCTGGAATGTTTACACGATTTGCAATAAATAAGCAAAAAGGAAATTTCTATTTAAATTCTGCTATCGGAACTGCTACGCCAGGTTTTGAATTTAACGATATGGGTTATCAATGGTTTGCTGATAGAATTAATGGTCACATTGTTACTGGTTATCGCTGGTTTGAACCTGATGATTTAACAAGATATAAAAACATATTTTTAGGATTTAATAGAAATTCTGATTATGACGGAAATGTTTCTCGACTCGGATTTTACTCAAATGGAAGTGTCCAATTTGTTAATTATTGGAATTTACAGGCAGAAGCTGGTTACGATTTTGGAAGTACTTCCACAACTATTACTCGTGGCGGACCAAGAATGTCTTTAGCTGATAACTTGTTCTTTGCGTTAAATGTAAGTTCGGATTCAAGAGAGAAAGTTGTAGTTTCGCCAGGAATTGGATTTTGGAAAGATGCTTTTGGAAGTTATGACTTTTCAGCTAGTTTTGAAGTTGAATGGAAACCAGATTCTCAACTAAATATTTCTGTTGAACCAGAATATTATTATACTAATTCAGTTTATCAATGGGTTACTGCAGTAAAGGACGAAAATGCAACCGCAACATTTGGCTCGCGCTATATTTTCGGACAAATGGATCAAAGGACAATTACTGCTAATATTAGAGTCGATTGGACGTTAAATTCAAAATTTAGTCTGCAATTTTATATTCAGCCATTATTTTCTGTAGGAAATTATGATAATTTCAAAGAATTGGCAGAACCAAACACAAGCAAAACAAATTTGTATGGCGAAAATGGTTCAACAATTAATTATGAATCAACAAATGATAAATACACGGTAAATCCAGATATTAATTCAAATGATTCATTTTCGTTCAGAAATCCCAACTTTAATTTTAAGTCACTACGCGGAAATGCGGTTTTGAGATGGGAAGTGCTTCCTGGATCGGTGCTTTATTTTGTGTGGACTCACGACAAAATGAATTTCCAGGACCCTGGTCAATTTCATCTTGGAAAAGATTTCTCAAATCTTTGGGAATCTGAAGCAGATAACATTTTTCTAATTAAGTTCTCTTATTGGATTAATATGTAAAATATCACCAAAACTTAAAGCCAAATTATTAATTAGGCTATTCTAAAAAGGTCGTAAACGGTTAAAACCGTTAAAATTTTTGTTCATTTACCATTAACCCACAACTTAACTTGTGGGTTAATAATAACTTAGGCTAAGAGATAATCGTTTTAACGGTTTATTTTATAGGTTAAAATTAAAAGAATTGCCTTTTCAGACCAAACTCATGAATTATGAAATAATAAATAAAATTTCTAATTTTTAATTATCAATTATCAATTAGAGTTTATGAATAAAGAAAAAAGTTTGGTTGAGGATTTTCCTCTTGAAGAAGTTCCAAAAGAAAACAGGAAAAGTTTTTGGTCATTAACCTCCGTTTTATTGGGATTTACATTTTTTACCGCAACTATGTGGGCGGGCGGAACTTTGGGAACGGCTTTCAAATTGTTTCCCGATTTGTTGCTAATTATTGGTTTAGGAAATTTGTTGCTTGGGGCTTATGTTGCCGCACTTGGCTACATTTCGTTCAAAAGTGGTTTAAATACTGTTATGATGGGACGTTTTTCTTTTGGCGAGTTTGGAAGCAAAATTGTTGATTTGGTTTTAGGAATTACTCAAATTGGCTGGTACGCTTGGGGAACGGCTACAATTTCAATAATTTTAACTGAATTCTTGCAAATTGATAAGTCATATTCGAGTTATTTAATGATATTTTTTGGATTCGCATTTTGTTGGACAGCAATAATCGGCTACAAAGGATTGGAAAAATTATCAATAATTGCCGTTCCAATGATGATTATTCTAATTTTTATTAGCATTTATATTTCAATAAATGATGTTGGTGGATTTAGCAGACTTTTAGATGTAATTCCAACAACCGAACTTACTTTTAGTGCTGCAATTACTCTCGTTTTTGGAACTTTTGCAAGTGGTGGAACTCAAGCTACAAATTGGGTTAGATTTGCTTCGTCGGGAAAATCTGCCATTTTCTCAAGTTTAATTGCTTTTTTTGTCGGTAATGGATTTATGATTTTAATTGGAACAGTTGGTGCTTTGGTGTATCAAGAAGCAGATATTGTCAATGTAATTAAAATTCAAGGTTTGTTAAGTTTAGGAATTATTATGTTATTTCTAAACATTTGGACAACTCAAGATAACACAGTTTACAATTTTTCTGTGGCGGGATGTAATTTTGTTCGTACCGAAAAGAGAAAATTAGTCACTTTTATCGGTGCAGCGTTTGGAACTTTACTCGCCATTTTGGGAATGTACCAATGGCTTGTTCCATTTATTATTTTACTTGGCACTTTTATTCCACCAATTGGAGGAATAATTATGGCGGATTTTTTCGTAAAGCATAAATTCAACTATCCACTTTTAAAAAATGCAAATCTTTCACAATTTAATTGGGTGGGAATTATTTCATACATTTTGGCATCAAGCGCTGCATATTTTAGTCCATTTGTTCCACCAATTGTTGGAATAATTTTTGGCTTTTGGTTTTATATATTTTTCGACTGGTTAAAAGTAAAAATCAAAAAGTGAGTTTGGGTTAAGATTTATACCGATGGATATTTTTCAATCCATCGGTTAAAAATATTGAATTGAGATATTTAATTACAGCCAGTATATAATAGTTGATTTGTAGAGGTATTGTAGCTTCCGACAGAAACCCAAGAAAAATTTGGATTTATTCCACAAATCTCAAAAAAAGTAAAATTTCCAAATTTGCGGTCACCGGCGGAGTTAAATTCTGTTAAGCCTGTTAATCCGTTGTAAGTTGTAGAAATAGTAACATAATTGGAAAATAAATTTGTAAACCCATTATCGGATGATTCATATGCAAGTGAAGCTATTTTAATAGCATCGTAAGCTGCAAAAGTATATGCATCTGGTTTTAATTCTGTTGCTTGTTCAATAGCTGTGAATAGGGAATTCCATTCTGTTTCATTTTCTGCTGAAAGAGCAAATAATGGTGTGCAAAATTCAACTTCATTTGCAAAACTTGCTGCATCAGCATTTGAAACAATTGCTGAACTCATTGCTGAACCGTTACTTCCAAACCAAAGTGTTGAAGAAAGTTGAGTGTTTGATTTAGCAATTGTAAATATGTCAGTAATTTCATCAAATCCAGCAAGATAAATTGCAGTTTCAGAAGCATTGGTTGATGTATTTAAACTTGTCACAATTTCGTCAATTAGATTTGCTGTTATATTATCGTCATTTGAGTATTTTATCGAATCGATTACAGTTCCACCGAGATTTATAAAACTTTTTGTCATACTTCTTTTTAATCCAATATTACCATCATCATCCCTATAAACCGCAATAACTTTTTTAATTCCTTTTGACCACATCAGCGCAGAAATTGCAACGCCTTCAGGTTTATCATCAGGACAAATGCGCAGAATATGGTCGCCAGCTAAAGCAAGAGAACTTGCCGTACTGCTCATACTAACAGCGAAAATATTATTTGCATCAAGTAAAGGTTTAATTTTCGATAATTCAGCACTGGATTGAGGACCAATTATAATTTCTACTCCATCAGTAATTAGCTCTTGAGTTGCGGAATATGCCAATTCTGGGTCAAGTTTTGTATCAATTACTTTTAAAACAAATTTTAGATTTATATCATTTTCCATATAATTTTGATTTATCTCATCTACGGCAATTTCTAAGGCTGATTTTGTAGTAATTCCAAGTGATGACCAATTTCCTGTTAGCGAGACTAAAACACCAATTGTAATTTCATTTTGTTTAGCTGGCGGGTCAACAATTTTGGAATCGTTACAACTGATTAAAAATATACTAAAAACTAAAAACAAATAAATTACTCTTTTCATTACTTCTCCATATTATTAACTTGATAAGAATATCTAATATTATAAATATTTTGTAAACTAAATTATAAAAACTTAATTACTATAAAAACTAAAATATGCAATAAAACGTGCAATTTGATTTGTTTTCAGATATTATAAAACTTATTTAGATAGAAAGCAAAATTTCCTCAATATGTTAGTTTTGAGCAATATAATTTTGTAAGCATCGCTTTTTTTAGTTTGAGATTGCGGGTATTTTTAAGGTTTTGGATTTAACAATACGTTTACTAAAGAGGCTGTGTGATAATTTTAAGTCAAGCACTAGAACTCATCCCCCGGCCCCTTCTCTTACAAAGCAATGCTGTCAACTTAAGACTATTCATCATTTCAAATGTGGCTAAAGCCATTTCTTCTCTATTTATTTTTCTCCAGTCGCTTAAAAGCGACGGCAATTGCCGTTTACTTTAGTAAACTGATTTTAGAAAAACAAAAATTATAATGGCTTTAGCCACATTTGGATCATTAAGTTGACAGCATTGCTT
>Ga0180007_10001899_pt1 | contig 26292 bp, 17 predicted proteins | sample MM_PC_MetaG_FD_121122 | JGI IMG/M metagenome (GOLD analysis project Ga0180007, IMG submission 121122) | Groundwater microbial communities from the Aspo Hard Rock Laboratory (HRL) deep subsurface site, Sweden - MM_PC_MetaG | ecosystem: Environmental > Aquatic > Deep subsurface > Groundwater... | reverse complement strand
CCGTCTGCCGACCACCCCTGGCGTCAAACTAGCAATATGGAATATCTTAAAAAACTAACAAAAGTGTCCAAATAGGACATTTCTAAAAAACGCCAAATAGGACATTTCTAAAAAACCTTTACAGCTATATAATAACCCTTGACAATTTTTTTTATTTCTGCTAAAATGTTTTATTAACACGTACCCATTTTTCTGCTTACCAGTGGTGAAATCCAGATCACCCCTCCTAATCTGGCAAGTAACCGTTAAGCTAAGGTGTTTACAGTTCTCTGTATGTATCTTACGCTGGTAAGTAGTAAAATGGGTATTATAAACGGATGCTTAGCTCAGTTGGGGAAATTCCGAAAACACGTGTACATCCATGTTACATCCATTAATATGGATGGTAGGATTTCTTAGAGCGCTGGGTTTACATCCCAGAGATCGCTGGTTCGAGTCCAGCAGCATTCACGAAGCATGAGTTTTTCCCTTCATTCCCGGGAATAAAGGGAAGAGTAGCACTCATGCCTGAGTCCGTAGCTCAGATGGTAGAGCGCTCGGGGTCAACCTTAGGGTGGCCAACAACCGAGAGGTCGCAGGTTCAAGTCCTGCCGGGTTCACCAGATGTACATTGTAGTATTATTGAGGGCAATCAGTCTTAGTCTTGGGGAAGGTATCTGTGCCTCGACAACCGACCCAGCTGCGTTCTTAGAACGTGGGGTTGTTGCTTAGAAAAGCACAGTGACTCGAGGACTTTGTGTGTTTGTCCTCATCGCGGGAGAATGCTCAATGGCAGAAGCCGCTGACTGTTGGTCAGTGTAAAATGATAAGCATAGGAGGTTCGAATCCTTCCTCCCGCTCAAACGGGGTTTACGCATATCAGTATTTGCGTAGATCCCACTTTTTTTTATTTCAAAAATATTCTAAAAAGAATTGTTTTTCATAAAATTACCAAAGAAGCAATTTTAGAAAGTTTAGATAGTCCACGCGATATTGATAAGAATATAGTCGATGCTTTGCCACGTCGTTCTCGAACGATGTGGCTTGCCGAGGGAGAACTGTGGTATAATTAATTTATGAAAAAAATTTTAAAGCTAACAAAATTTAGAGTAGTCTTTAGCATTCTAGTTTCAATAATTGTATTATTTATGATAATCTTTCTTTTTCCTAAGAGAATTTCAAGAATTGATTCTATCTGTTTGATAGGAGATCCTGGTGGGCCAATAAAAAGTATTGCAACCTGTTATGGGATTCCAATATCTTATTTTGAAGAGAGATGTTATACACTTCCTGGAAGAGATGAAGCTTGTAAAGATTATACTTCTCAAAAATGTTTGGGATTCCAAACAGAATTTAGTGAAGGGAAAAATAAGTGTCTATAGATAGTTTTATATATTAAAAATTTTAAAGAGTAAGTTTTTTGTATCTGCTTGATTATTGTGAAAAACCTCAAAAAGTGTAGCTACAAAAAAGCTTACAATAGATTCAAATCAGCATTTAAATTATAAATTTTAGTTCTAATAACCTCTACCCCGCCTTTCGTGAGAGACGTGGTCTACGATACCCTGCCCAATTTTAAATAAAAAACTTCCCTCGTATTGTGGTGGAGTTTTTAGTATACTTAAAGTATGAAAAATTATCTAAAAATTATTATTCTTTTTGTTACTCTTGGGTTATTATTTTATTTTCTGGGTAGTATTTTTATAGATGATGTATATATATTATTGTGTAGCGTTCTAATGCATTTGTTATTTTTTATTTGGCCAGTATTATTAATTATTTATTCTAAACAGAATACAATTAAAATTGTATCAATTATTATACTAGCACTATATATTATTTTTATGATGTATAGTATTACACTTTTGTTTGGGTTAGGTGTAACTGCTACAAAAGGTAATATCATAATAGCATTCTTGAGAGTATATTTTTTAGTTCCGATGGCAGTTGGCTATTATATATTTTAATAAGATGTCTAATCCTTTAGGTGGAACAGATTAGGTAAACAGTATTGATTTAATCGTACAATCCTGGTTCTAATAACCTCTACCCCCACAGGCGCTGTTCAAGTATGTAGCGCCTTTTTTTTATTTAAAAAGTATTATAAAATATTAGTAGTTTAATCATTAATACAAAATTTATGCCAGACAATCAACAAAACTTACAAACTCCACAAGGAGATAGCCAAAAATTTAGTCTTTGGCAGATTTTGACAGTAATAGCAATCATTGGAATATTAGCTGTTATTGCCATACCAAGATATTTAGATAGAGAACCTGTTGAACTAAATGTTAATGCAGCAGATGGTCCAGAAGACACAATCATGAACCAGGCTGAATCAGTTCTTTTGTTCGGAAGGTCTCCAATTATTGAACGTTATCAAGCACCGGAGTTTGGATTTGATTTTCAACAAGGTAATGATGTGGATGGTATGGAAAATTATATTGGAATGAAAGGAGCAAATTATATTCAGCTGTTTGGTCCAGAAGATGGGTTAATCGGAGCTAGTATGTCATTTCAGATAACAGACGACAAAGAGCAGAATGAGGATAACCTAGATATTATGGCAGAAATTGGTAATAGGTTTTCACCAGGATCAGGAGAGTGGGTTGAAAAGCAAGGAAATAACATTTTAGAAAACAGGATATTAGATTTTATAATTGAAAAGAATTTTGATGCTAATATGTATAAGATGATGTTTCAAGAAATTAGTCAGTTTAAGATGATGAGTTTGAGGATTAATTAGATAGAAAAAATGGTAAAAAAAAGCGAGGCTTCCAGCCTCGCTTTTTAAATATGGTTAGTAGGTCGGGGCCTGATCCCGACCTACAGTATTCTTTAGATATTAATACAATTTATTCAAAAAGAATAGTACTCAAGTATTTCTCACCACGATCTGGTGAAATTACTACAATATTTCCCTCAGTTAATTTATCCGCTAGCTCAACCCCGATATGCAAAGCAGCACCAGTGCTCATACCTACAAAAATCCCTTCAGTCAATGCTAGTTTTCTAACTGTATCGTGAACAATTTTATCTTCAACTTGAATTTTTTCGTCGTATGCACTTCCGTCGTAAATTTCTGGTACAATCGCCTCTTTCATATTTTTTAGACCTTGCACCTTGTGGCCAAGTATTGGTTCGGCTGCAATTATTTTGATGTCTGGATTTACTTCTTTCAATCTTTTTCCTGTGCCTATCAAAGTTCCAGAGGTGCCAAGCCCAGCGATAAAATGAGTAATTTCTGGAACGTCAGAAAGTACTTCTTCGGCAGTAGTTTTGTAGTGAGCATCTGGATTAGCAGGATTAGAAAATTGGTTAGGCATCCAGTACTTATCAGGATCATTGTTATTCATCTCATGTGCTTTACGGATAGCGCCATCAGTTCCTTGATTTGCCGGGGTTAAAACAAGTTCTGCCCCAAGTGCTTTTAGCATTCTTTTTCTTTCTTCACTCATGCCTTCTGACATGGTCAGAGTCACTTTATATCCTTTGAAGGCGGCAACCATAGCAAGCCCAATACCTGTATTCCCAGAGGTCGGTTCTAAAATTATTTTGTCGTTTGTAAGTTCACCAGATTTTTCTGCAGTCTCAATCATGTTAAGTGCAATCCTGTCTTTTACAGATCCTCCAGGGTTTTGTCCCTCTAGCTTGAGATACAAATTGACATTAGAATTTGTATTTTGCTTGTTGATTTTTACAATCGGGGTGTTTCCGATTGATTCAAGAATGTTTTGATATAACATAGTTTTTGTTATTTAATCGTTAAGAATTATAATTGGTTCGTTATAGTATCTAATTTTTCTATCCTGTAGACGTTTAGTAACTAGATTTTTTAGGAGTTTATTTTTTTCTTCAATTTCGATATGAGATTTAAGAATTTTTAGATCAAAATCAACATTTAACACCCTGCTATTAATTATATGTCTAGTTATTCCAGCAGGTAGAGTTAATTTTTTGTTTGACACCGCTGAAATAATTTTTGGTGATAAGGTAGGATAAAAAATTAAGAAACTTAGATCCTCATATAATTTTTTTAAATTGTTCACGCCATTTCCTACTATTCTTTTGAATTTTTTATTTTGATACATATGATATAGTTCATTAAAAAATTCTAATTGTGGTTCTAAATTTTTTAATGTAATTTTTCGTATTTGAATTATTTTCTTATTTTTTAGTTTTGCATAAGGAGAACTTTTTACAAAATTAATAATTTTGTCTATTTCACTTTCGGATAAACCTCTCACTATATGATTCCATGATTTAAGTTCTACATCTTTGGAATTATAGTTTACCAGTTGCACTACCAAACAATCGTAACCTAGGTCTTTATAGCTAGTTACACGATTTGCACCATCTAATACAAAGTAATATTGGGATTTTGGTGCTTTGGCTACTATCGGTGGGTGTGTTAACACAGTACTGTTACTAATTTTATTTTTTAGTTTTTCCAACTTAAAGTTATCTGGTACCTCATGCAATATTAGGTGATCGATTGAAACAATTAGTAAATTTGGAATTTTTATGTTGTCTTTCATAAATTTTAAATAATACAAAAACCTCGGCATCTACCGAGGACAAATATTTATTAGTTTATTATAGTTTTATGAATAAAAATGCCTTCAGCAGATGCTAAAATGAGGTAAGCAACAACAGTTGCAGCAGCAATTACAGGTGTTTTGTTGGCATTTGTTTGAATTCATGTATTTAATTTAAAGTATTTAGAAAAACTTGTCAAGTGCCACATTTATTTGACCTTTTTACCTAGTCATTATAATATGGCAATAGTATTTGTGTACACTAAAATTGGCAAAAAAGAAAGGAGGTAAAAGCTGTGCCGTATTTTCAGAAAAAACCATGGTATGTAGAGAAAAAGGAGTAAGAAAATGAGCATAGTTAAGGATGTATTCAAACACGAGGTACAACCCGCCATGGGCTGTACGGAGCCGATCGCTGTAGCATTCGCTTGTAGTGTTGCTATGACAGCGGTCAAAAAAAAGTTTCACCCCCAACCGGTTGAATGCTTAGGCATTGAACTGCGCCTTGATCCTGCTGTGATAAAAAATGGCATGGGAGTATGCGTGCCAAACACTAATGGAGAAAGAGGTAATGCAATTGCTGCTGCTTTGGGAGCGCTTTGTGGCAATCCCGAACACAACCTTTGTCTTTTGGATGCAGTTGATGGCGACGCGCTTGTTGCCGCAAAAAAACTGACTTCAAGCGGTGGCATTATCATTACTTGTGTTGAGCATTGGCACGACTTGCAAATTGAAGTAGAAGTAATAACCAGTCACGGTATTGGCCGCGCCACAATCAAAGGCAACCACACAAACGTAGTCGATGTTTCTGTCGGCAATGGCTGGGTGGTTAGTGATCCAGCTGAAGATTCTAGCGGAGTAATAAGCGAGGCTCTTCCTTATAAAGAATTTCTCGCTGCAATGAACATTAGTCAGATCATGGATTTAGTCCACACCATGGATAGTTCTGATTTAGACCATGTTCGACTCGGTATAAACATGAATCTCGCAATTGCCAACGCAGGTAAGGGTATCAATGGGGTTGGTGCAAACCTTATTCAACTTCTTGATCAAGTGCAGGTGGTAAAAGACTGGCAAAACAAGGCTAATGTGTTGGCCGCATGCACAGCTAAGGCTAAAATGTTGGTTGCATGTGCAACTGATGCTAGAATGGCTGGAGTCAACCTTAGCGTGATGAGCAGTGGTGGCAGTGGCAATCAAGGTATTGTTGCCTCGCTGGTTCCTCACGTTTTTGGCAGATATCACAAGATAGGTGATGAAAAAATATTGCAGAGTATTGCTTTTTCACACTTACTCAACAGCTATGTTAAGTGCTTTGTGGGAGAACTTTCACCCATATGTGGCTGCGCTGTTGCCGCTGGCTTGGGTGCATCTGCTGCAATTGTTTTTCAACAATCAGAAGATGCAGAAATAGTAGGAATGGCAATCAACAATGTTATTGGTGAAATCTCCGGGATGGTATGCGACGGAGCAAAAGGCAGCTGTTCACTCAAGGTTGTCAATTCTACCGAATGTGCTATCCGTTCTGCCTGCTTAGCTTCAAAAGGCTTTTGTGTTGATGCCAATCACGGCATTATCGGTGGTTCGGCGGAAGAATCCATCCAAAATTTGGCCAAACTCAGCAACGATGGCATGCGTAGTGTTGATTCAACAATCATCAGCATGATGGTTGGTTCCTACGCATAGCACGAAAGGTATTGTCATGGAACAATGCATGTGTCGCAGAGTTGGTATCACTCAATACCAACTCTGCCAGCCTAAGATTTGATACTGAGTGATGTCAACTCTAACTAAATGGAGGAGGAGTGTACTTAAGATACTTCTCCTCCATTACTACAAAAAGGAACGTGAGGTGAAAAAAGATGCTAATGTTTTATAACACCTCTTCACGAGCAAAAGAGGAATTTAGACCACTAATACCTGGCAGGGTAGGGGTCTATAGTTGTGGGCCAACTGTCTACAACTTTGCTCACATTGGAAATTTGAGCACGTTTTTGTTTGTTGATTTGCTCAAAAGATGGCTTGTACGATCTGGATACGAAGTTTGTCATGTTATGAATCTTACTGATGTCGACGACAAAACAATCCGTGGTTCGCAACAAGCCGAAATGACATTGAGTGAGTTTACCAAGAAATATGCACAAGCATTTTTTGATGATTTGTCTGCATTGAACATCATCGATGCTGATCATTACCCATATGCAACCGATTATATCGAAGAAATGCTGTCTTTAATCGAAACGTTGATAGAGAACGGCCATGCATATGAGAAAAATGGTTCTGTCTACTTTAAAATTTCGAGCTTTCCAGGTTATGGTGATTTTGCGGGTATAGATACATCCGAACTTTTTGCCGAAGCTCCTGTTATAAAAGCAGATGAGTATGGCAAAGGAGATATACGCGATTTTGCACTTTGGAAAGCCTGGACAGAAGACGATGGTAACGTGTTTTGGGAAAGCCCTTGGGGTAAAGGCAGGCCTGGTTGGCATATTGAATGTTCGGCAATGAGCATGATACATCTTGGACCGACGTTTGATATACATACCGGCGGAGTCGATTTAATTTTTCCTCACCACCAAAACGAAATTGCTCAAAGTGAAGGCGCCACTGGTAAGCAGTTTGTGCGATTTTGGCTTCATAGAGAGCATTTGATGATGGGTGAAAACAAGATGTCAAAATCAAAAGGAGCCGCGTTGTTTTTACGCGACATCGTTAACTCGCCTTTTGATGCGGCCGCATTCCGTTATCTGGTTCTTTCTTGCCACCATCGTTCGCAAATAAGCTTTACCGACGAAACATTTTTAGCAGCAAAAAAAACCCTTCAAAGAATTTTGAGGGTAGTAGATGGGTTGAAAGCTGTAAATCAAATTGGTCAAAATGATATAATCGCGTTTGTCCAAGAAACTAAAAGAGATTTCGAATCTTCGATGAACGATGATCTTAACACACCCAATGCACTAGCGGCGATATTTCGTCTTATTGCGTCGCTGGAAAAAATGCTTGCTGATAACATTCTTTCGCAGACGTCGGCAAACTATGCATTGGAATTTCTGGGAAACTTCGATTTCGTATTCGGAGTAATCAATTTAGCTCAAACTGACGAGATACCGCTAACAGAGGAGTTGCTAGAACTTCTCAAACAACGTAAAGATGCAAGAGCACAAAAAAACTGGCCTCTGGCAGATGAAATCCGGGAAAGATTTACCAAGAAAGGCATTATGGTTCAGGATACTACGGAAGGCGTCAAACTTTCACGTATGTAGCACTTGACAAATAATTAAACATGTACTATTGTCAGAATAATATAGGAGGAAGAGTTACCGGCGGCGTAGCCAAGAGGTAAGGCACCGGTCTGCAAAACCGCCATTCGCGGGTTCAAGTCCCGCCGCCGCCTCACAACCCAGGCCTTTCGAGAAGCAATTCTCCTAAGGCCTTTTTTTTATATACTTTGCGCATTCGCAAAATACAGAATCATTTTTGTAAGTTCTGTTGAGTTGTTTTTCAATTTCGTAATTTTTCTTTATCAAAAATGATAATGATTCTTTTCTAATATCGCCAATAGAAAAATAAGTACAAGCGCAAACTCTGCAATTACCAAATAAATCGATCATAAGTAGGGGACGGCTGTCGCATTTTCTATGTCCAATAAAAGGCCCAAGAGAGTATTTATATTGATAGCCTAATTTTTGGTCTAGATTATAAATTTTTTTACATATACTAATTCTTTGTTTTTCTGCTACGTCAATTTCTAAATTGTTTTTTGCATTACCAGATAAAACTATAAATTCCATGAAGGGTATAATATTTTGATCTCTCATCCATTTCCAAATTTTTGGAATTTCTACATAATTTAGTTTATTTACAATACAATTTACAGCCAATCTGTTTTGTTTTGCCAGACCTTCTTCAATAAGATATTTAATATGGCTTGGCACACTATAACCACCAACTTTTAAATATTTATATGCATTATTATTTCCAACTAAATTATTATTATTTTTCGGATTAAAACTTAACAATTTACCAATTATGGATATATTATATTTATTTATTTTTTTCGCTACTTGACGATTGATATTTGTACCGTTAGTAAATACAATGGGAGTTAATTGATTTTTATTTATTAACTCAACTAATTTAAAAAATTCATTCACATTATGCATGGGTTCTCCCTCTCCAGAAATATATACTGATTTAATGCCTATTTTTTTTGCATGTAAAAATAAATTATCATATTCTTTAAATGATAATTTAGTGACACTACCAAATATTAATTTTTTCAACTCTTCACCTTTAGCAGCATAACACATACGACAATTAAGACTGCAATTATAACCATACTGCAAAGCTAGAGCTAGAGCTTTATTTTTTTTTACCGCCTTTTTAATCTCAACATCAGTAAAATCCATCCCAACAAGATCAAGTGGTTTGTTTTGGTTTTTCAACTTGTTTATTTTCATTTTTTAATTAAATAAATTCATTGCCTGAGTTGGGCCTTGAGTGATAATAATATCCAGTGCTTCCATAATCAATCCCATTTTTTCGTCAAGAATTTTTTTTTGTTCAGAAGTAAATTTTTGCAAAACATATTTTTCTGTAGGATTTCTTCCTTGATTATTTGATCCAATACCTATACGCAATCTGATGAACTCATTTGATTTCAGTTTATCAATAATATCTTGCACGCCTTTTTGTCCGGCAGAACTAGCGCTTTGAGAAATTCTTATTTTCCCAACTGGCAGATCAACATCATCATGTACAACAATTAAGTTGTGTAAGTCAACTTTATAAAATTTCACAAGCGACTTTACTGCGTCTCCTGATTTATTCATGTATGTTTGGGGTTTAGCAATCACAATTTCTTCTTGCAGTATTTTCCCTTTGGTAACTTCTGCTTTAAATTTCTTTTTCAGTTTCATTTCGTCAAAATCATCTGCTTTTTCCTCTAACAATTTGTCAACGACAAGAAAACCTACGTTATGACGCGTGTCTTGATACTTATTATCTGGATTTCCTAATCCTATTATCAGGTTCATAAGTTTTTCTTTGATCTATTTTAACTTTAATTGGTGAGGCAAAAAATTCAAATTTTTCACGAATTTGGCTTTCTAAAAATTTTATAAAATTATCTTTAATGCTAGAACCTTTATTTATAGCAAGTTCAAATATTGGCGGGTTGATATCAACTTGTCTTAAAGTATGTATAAAGGGAGCTTTGGTTCCACGATAAGCGTGAGGGCGATGTTTCTTTATCAATTTTTTTACAAACTTATCAAGCGCATTATTATTAACTCTAATATTTCTTGCGTTATGCGCTTGTACTATTATGTCATAAATCTTTTTAGTGTTGGAGCCGGTCTTAGCAGAAACAAATATTTTTGGAGCCCAGGTCAAAAAAGGAAAAGACCTATCTATATAAAACATATATTTTTTTAGGTCTTTGGTTTTAACTAGATCCCATTTATTTAAAACTACCAGCATACTGGTTTGAGATTGTATAGCAAGATCAGCTAGGTGTTTGTCTAGATTGTCAAAGCTTTGAGTAATGTCTAAGACAAACAAACAAACATCAGAAGCTTTAATCACGCTAAGAGTTTTTTGAGTGGCAATTTTTTCTATGCTTTTAGGTTTGATTTTTGACATTTTGCGCAGGCCGGCAGTATCAATTAAAGTAATAGAATTATCTTTATATTTTATTACAATATCTTGAGGTTCGCGTGTGGTTTGAGCAATAGCAGAAACAATTGAGCGTTCTTGATGCGAAAGTTTATTAATCAGTGATGATTTACCAACGTTTGGTTTTCCGATAATAGCTAGCTTGATGGTTTCTAAAGATTCTATTTCGTTTACTTTATCCTTTTTGGGTTTTAATTTTTTATAAATTACATCTAGCAAATCACCAGTACCTAAACCAGAAGCAGCAGAAACTGCCACAGGATCACCAAGGCCAAGTTTATAGAATTCATGAATTTTTTCAGTCTGTTTTTGTGAATCAACTTTATTTACTGCCAATACAACTGGCTTTTTTAATTTCTTTAATACCAGCGCTAGTTCTTTATCTGCTGCCACCAGTCCAGATTTAGAATCAACTAAAAATAAAACAAGCTTAGCAGTCTTTAAAGCTTGCTTGGTCTGTTTTATAATTTCTTGTTCAATGGAATCTTTGTATTTATTTTTTTTTGAACTTGCTAGTTGTCCGATACTGTTTTTTAAAGTATCAATATCTACACCGCCACTATCAATTAACGTGATAGTTTTTCCACGCCAAATTACAGATCCAAAATTTCTGTCTCTAGTTGTTCCTGGTATGTTAGAAACAATAGCTCTGTGTCTTTCGCACAATCGATTAAAAAGCGTTGATTTGCCAACGTTGATTCTCCCAATAATAACTACTGTGTCAGATTTTGCCATGGTATTTATTAGCGATAAAGTGATAGAGTAATAAAGCGATAAAGAAATTTTTTCGTAAGAATATTAATAGGAGTAATCAGATCCTAAAATAATCAAAATATCAGATGCGGCATTAACATACTGCGAAGATTTTACCCAGCCAGGAAGACTAGAAGAAATATCAACATCAAAATAGTTTTCAAGTTCTTCTAAGTAAATATCTTTTTCAATTTGAGGCGAAAGATCATAAATAAAAGTTTTATCGTAGTCTTGTGTTCTGGCGTTTCCAACCGTAATAACTGTAAATCCCTGTTTTTCTAATTTGTTTAAGGTTTGTCCTGCAAGCCCTGCTGTCCAAGTACCGTTTTGTATTTCAAGATTCAATTTATTTTTTGCAATTATTTTTGGTTTTTCTTGTCCTGAGCTGGTCGAGGGATTTTCTATTTTGTCACTTTCAGTTACTGTGTCAAGCGCAAGCTCAAAAATGTTTTGGGCTAATAATCGAAGCTGTGAATAATCGCCGGCCTTTGGTCTTAATACAAAAGCGCCATCTTCTGTGATATCCGGAACTAAATAATTATCTGGTGCATCAGACAAAACAAAATGGCTAATATCTTCAGAAGGCATATCTTTGGCTAATTGGTAGACTTGATATATTTCCCATACTTCTGCATTTGTTCTAATATGATTTCCTAAATTTTCCATTAAGCGGCTAATACGATACGGGTTTACTAAAGTTTGCCAAGAAAAAACTTTTTCTTTTACTGCAACTATTACATTTTGTTGTCTTTTTGCACGTGCATAATCAGAACCTTCTACACCATCGGCCATTCTGGAGCGGGCATAGCGTAAAGCTTCTTCTCCTTCCATGTGTTGTCTGCCAGAATCAAAATGGAGATGTTCGTATCGTAGGGTAGTAGTTGCAGTTTGCATACCTGGAATTGGATATTTAAAATCATCAAAGGTACGTTCAACGTTAATGATAACTCCACCGAGGTCATCAATAATTTCAATAAAACCTTTAAAATCTACAGTAATATAATAATGAACATCAAGATCAAATATTTTTGAAACTACTTGAGAAGTAAATTCACCACCAGAACCTGGATTTTTTGCTTCTGAATAAGCATTAGCAGAATTAATTTTATACCAACCAAAACCAGGGAGTTCTGCAACAAAATCTCGAGGAATAGAAATCATGGCTACTTGTTTTGTGCTTGGTTTAAACGAGGCAAAAATTATTGTATCAGCCAAATAAGGACCCTCGTGTTCTATCCCACCAATACCCATAATTATGGCATTAATTCTATCGTCTGCTTCCCCGCTAATTTTTCTCTCCTCAGAAGTAATCAAATGTCTAAACTGTTGCCAAATACCTGCCTGTCCTAAGCTTTCTGATAAGCTTTTACCAGAAGAAATTATGTCATACAAAAAAACAACTACTAATAAAATTAAAATAACAGTTAGGTAAATAAAAAGTTTACGCCAAGAAAATTTCTTTTTCCTTGGCTCTGGTGGGCTTTGTATTTCGTTTTCTTCTAAGTCTAAAAAGTTTTGCTTCATATCCGGTAGTAGGCCCGTATATGGGTTCTGATAATTATTAACATTTAATGATTTTGTTTTATCTGATAACCAGACAGTGTTATTTAATATTTACGGGTTCACTACCGGATCATAGCTTGTTGATTATACCAATTATACAATAAAGTATAACTATTTTCAATTTTTTTAAAAGACTTGCAAAGGTCAAAAATTTATGCTATATTAAAGCTACATTTTTGTAAATTTACTAGCTTTTTTGAGTTTTTTTATAATTTTATCACTATTAATTAACAATGTAGCTTTTCAGTTTAAAGTTACAACAGTTGTAGACGTAAAGCAGCAAGCAATTAGAAAACCTATGCAATTTATCAAAAACAAAAACGAAAAAGAAATTCTTCCCACAGAAAATACGCTCTTTAAAGAGGCGTTAATTTTTTTATGGGAGATAATCAAAGTTGTGATAATTTCTTTAATCATTATTCTGCCTATACGTTATTTTATTATCCAGCCATTTTATGTTAAGGGAGCTTCTATGGAACCCAATTTTTACGATCATGAATATTTAATCATTAATGAGATAGGATATCGTTTTGAAGATCCAAAAAGAGGAGAAGTAGTAGTTTTTAAATATCCAAACAACACACGTGAATATTTTATCAAAAGAGTTATTGGCTTACCTGGCGAGAGAGTAGAAATCAAAGATGGTATTATTACTGTCTTTAATTCAGAAAATACAGAAGGCTTAGAGCTAAGCGAAGACTATCTTTCTCCGTGGCAGCAAACTAATGGCAATAAAGTAGTAAATTTAGGAGACGACGAGTATTACTTGATGGGTGATAATCGTTTGTTTAGTTTTGATTCTCGAGCATTTGGACCAGTTAAAGAAGAATATTTAATCGGTAAAGTTTTATTTCGTGGATGGCCACTTAATAGATTCGGCCTTTTGACAGAAATTCCTAATTATAATTTCTAAAATATTTATATGCCTGGTAGTGAAAATTTAATTTAAAAGTTTTTACTACAGGGGAAGATAAACAAAAATAATATTCTAATTAATTAAATTTCTACTACCCGGTATGCCAAGATCAAAAAAGCAAGTAACAACAAAGAAAAAGTATGCAGAAAAGGCAGTAAAAGATGGACAAGCAACTGGAGGACAACCAGTTAAAAGAAGTGCAAGTAGCAAAACCCCGCAATTATTACGCGGTTTTAAGGATGTTTTGCCAATAGATCAAAAATATTGGGATTTAATAGAAAGCAGGGCTAAAAATTTAGCTATTGGTTTTGGCTATGGCAGAATTCGCTTACCTATATTAGAAGAAACCCAACTTTTTAGTCGTTCAGTAGGAAAAGATACTGATATTGTTCAAAAAGAGATGTTTAGTTTTGTTGATGCAGGAGGAGATAATGTATCTGCGCGACCAGAGGCAACTGCGTCTATTGCGCGTGCTTATAATGAACACGGTATGATCAATTGGTCGCAGCCAGTCAAATTATTTTATTTTGGCCCAATGTTTAGGCGCGAAAAACCACAGTCTGGAAGACAACGACAATTTTATCAGCTTGGTTTTGAAGCCTTAGGAAGTGCAGAACCAGTAATTGATGCACAACTAATTGCCATATTCAATAAATTTTTAACCCAACTAGGTTTAGGCGAGTTAGTCACTATTCAGGTTAACAGTATTGGCTGTGTTACTTGTCGAGCAGAATATAAACAAGAATTAGTAAATTATTTTAAACCTAAAAGAAAATTACTGTGCGAAGATTGCAAAAAAAGATTAATAAAAAATCCTTTACGCATTTTAGATTGTAAAGAAGCCAGCTGTCAATCAATACTTGGAGAAGCGCCTCAGATTTTGGATTGGCTTGATGATGAATGCAAAGATCATTTTATGAAAGTTATCGAACAATTGGATCAATTAGAAATTTCGTATAATCTAAATCCGTATTTAGTTAGGGGTTTAGATTATTATACAAAAACAGTTTTTGAAATTTGGCCAAAGGAGAAGCTTGGTAGTCAGACAGCGCTTGGTGGAGGTGGTCGTTATGATGGTTTGGTAGAACTTTTAGGTGGTCGGCCTACCCCTTCTGCAGGTTTTTCAGTTGGTATAGAAAGAGTTATTAACTTATTGAAGGAAAAAAACATAGAAATAGAAGAAAAAAACGTTCCACAGGTATTTTTGGCTCAAATTGGCAGTCAAGCCAAGACAAAAGCCATGAAATTGCTTGAATTACTACAAGATGAAGGCATTGTAGTAGCAGAAAGTTTCGCTAAAGATAGCCTAAAAGCGCAACTAGAGCTATCAAATAAACTAAAAGCAAAATATACCTTAATTTTAGGTCAAAAAGAAGTTTTAGACGGCACAATCTTAATTCGAGAAATGGAGGGTGGGGTTCAGGAAATTATTGATTACAAGAAAGCAGTTGATGATTTGAAAAGGAAGTTAAGTATGACATAAATTAAGATTTTTGACAAAAATCATATTTGACGAATGATATATTTAGTGGTATATTAATACAAGTAAAAATAATTATTAACAGCCCTCAAAAGGAGGTGAAATTTAGTGGTAGAAGTAAAGAAAAAGAAGGTCGAAAGTTTCGAAAGCCTTCTTAGAAGATTTCATAAGAAATTACAACAAAGTGGTTTACTTATCCAATCAAGAAAGATTAGATATCACGATAAACCAAAAAGCAGAACACAATCAAAAAAAGAAGCTTTAAGAAAGATAGATCTTGGTAATAAACGAGAATATCTTAAAAAGACAGGTAAATTGAAAGAAGACCCTAATAGAAGAAGCTATCTTAAGTAAAAAAATTTTGTGAATATAATCGAACAGATTGATCAAGATTTAATCCAGGCTCAGAAAAGTAAAAATGAGGCTGTGATTTCGACGTTGCGAATGATTAAGAATTCAGCTAAAAACGCAAGCATAGAAAAAAAGTCCGCCAAAGGCGGATCAGCCTCTGGCGGAGATGATCTTAACCAAGAAGAAGTCATTAAAATATTAAGATCAGAAGTCAAAAAAAGAAATGAATCAGTCGAAGCATTCAAAAAAGGTGAGCGACAAGATTTAGCAGATAAAGAAACAGCTGAGATCGAAACCATCAAAAAATATTTACCAAAGGAAATAAGTGACGAAGATATCAATAAAGTAGTTGTGGAAGTAATTGAATCAACAAAAGCCCAAAGCCCAAAAGATTTTGGCCAGGTTATGGGAGTAGTTATGAAAAAATTAGTAGGTGCAGCAGATGGAGGCAAAGTCACTCAATTGGTAAAGCAGGCATTAGAAAAACAAGAAGAAAAATAAAAGATTAAATATTTTAATACCAAAAACTATGCTGCTATGAAGGGAGCACAAGCTTTACATATATTTAAGCGAAAAATCGTTGTTTTATTAACTTTTGTTTTAGCAACGGTTTTTTTGTTTGCCGTAGCTTCTTCGGCATTAGCTTTAGATGTCGGTCTTGATACTTTGTCTATATCAGGATTAAGCACACTTGACATCAGAATAATCATAGGCCGGATTATTCAGGTTGCATTAGGGTTGGCAGGAATTATCGTTTTTATTTTAGTTGTCTATGGTGGTTTTGTGTGGATGACATCACGTGGTCAACCAGAAAGAATCGATTACGCTAAGAGAATTTTGACTAATGCTACTGTTGGTTTATTAATTATATTGCTTTCCTTAAGTATCGTTACGTTTGTAATTAATCTATTGCAAAAAGCTTTGTATCCAGTTTCAAGCATCCCAAATCCACCCCCAGTTAATGGCTGCATTAATTGTGATCAGATAGGCGGAGGCATTATCGAAAGCGTGTACCCAGAACCTGGTGCGATTAATGTCCCAAGAAATACAGGTATTTTTGTAACTTTTAAAGAAGATATCGATCATACTACGATACAGGATACTTCCGACTGTGATGTCACAGGTCTTAATTGTAGTTTAGCCACAACCGATGGGGAACCGAATATAAAAATATATAGAACTGCCGATGGAGAAGATTCTTATTTACCAGCAAACGAAGTAATTGCATCAAGAGCAAATGCCGGAGAGTTTAGAACTTATAAGTTTAAACCAAAAAATTATCTTGGAGACGGTTTTAGCCGTATTTGGTATTCAGTACGTTTAGAAAACGAAATTGAAAAACTTTCAGATGGGTCAGGCGCCTTTGATAACGCAGCAGGGCAGCACTTTACTTGGGCTTTTGAAGTAGGCACAATTCTGGATTTTGACCCGCCTCACGTAATAAATGTTTTTCCTGTGCCAGATAACCAAAGAGATACTTATCAAATACTACCAGCGCAAAGAGCAACTGGAGAATTAACAATAAGTCAACAACCAATCTTAGAAACACAAGCACAAATAATATCAGGAGCGGGATTAGAACCAGCAGGAGGTGCTTCAAGTGCAACCGTTGAAGGCAGTTATAACTGTAGTGTTGGTACAGCACCAAGCCCAGCAAATATTTTAGTTCATTCAAATGATTCTAGCGGATCAGATTTTGATATTTTATCTTATGACCAAGGTGGCAATCCAATTTATATTCCAGGATTAAACGATTCTGGAGCTATGTCTGGAGGAACTCTAGTTTTGGGTTGTGGCATGGTCATGGTTTTTAATGATACGACAGCTGGAGGTATTGGTACGTTCAATTGGGATTTCGATGTCATATCACAGTCGCCAGCAGACACTTTAAGAATTTCTAATAAAATTTATAGATTTATATGTAATGGCTGTCCAGTATCAGAAAACGATATTCAAATCGGCGCAACATTACAGGAAACAGCTCAGCGTATTGAAAACAAAGTTGATAATGATAATTTAAATGTAACAGCTTCTAGTGCTTCTACTACTGTTGTTTTTGATGCAGTCAGTGGGGGTAGAGCAGGTAATAGTATTCCTTTTTATATAACAGGTAATTGGGTAAATCCAGTTGATTTAATTCCAGCCAGTGGCCACTTAGAAGGCGGAGCTGATGCAGGCCTGCAAGTAACTATAGCACCTCCTCCAGACCAACCAAGAAACGCCATTATTAGAATAGATTTTTCCGAAGCCATGGATCCAACAGTAGTTTCTGGTATTGTAGTTACTCAAGGAGAAAGTATTATCAATGCAGTAGGTTCTTTTGCTACTGGTGATTTTAATAAAATTGCTGTTCAAATGGATTACGACGGAATTGATGAGGATGGTGACGGTGATAATTTTGATGATGACGAATATGTAGCAGGTGAGTTTAAAGTTAGTAATCAATATAAAACAGTAGAATTTATTCCAGCCAGAGTATGTGTTGATGAATTCGGTAATACAATTGAAAATTCATGTGGCGACTTAATGTACTGTTTACCTACTGCGGGTCCAGTTGCTAGTACTGTTTGTGTAGTAGGTAGTGATTGTGATTATTTATATGGTTCAAACAGAACCCAATGTTTGGCAGGTGAGTGTGTTCCACATGCAGCTGAATATAGAATAACTATTAAAGCAGCAAGCTTAGAAACAGATAACGGAGCATGCGCAGGCAGTTGTGGTGGTTGTGTTGCTATGTCTTGTGAGGATCAAAAATTCTCTGATGTAGTAGATACACCGTCCGTACTAAATACTGAATGTGTTTGTGGTGATTTTAGCGTTGCGCCACCAGAGTATTTTCCAGTAGCTGCGCTTCCGTTAGATGGTACAACAGACGCACAAGGAAATTCTTTAAATGGTAGTTATGATTTTGATTCTAATGCTATGGGCCCTGGTTTAGAAATACCAATAACACAAAATCAATCTGGTCAGCCAGCCTTTAATTTAAATAATAAAGTTTCAACAGAAGGCGATAGTTTACTGTGGTCTTTTTATGTTAATGAACTCATCGATTTAGAACCACCAATAATCTTAGATGTTACTCCAGATCCAAACGAAGAATTTATTAGTTTAGTAAATAGTATTCAAGCTAAGTTTTCTAAATTATTAATGTCTAGCACCTTAAAGCCAGATAACACCTATCGAGATGGCTATTGTTATTGCGACACTACTTCCCAGTGCGGTTCTGGCCAAAGCTGTACAGAAAATAGATGTGTTAATCAAGGCGACCAAGTTTATTGTATTGCAGACAGCAATTGTAACTCTGGTTATTGCGATAATAAAGAATACGTAACATTAATTAATAATCCAATAAAACCCTCGGGATACTGGATTTCTAATTTTGGTCTAGATGAATTAAATAACGACGGCTGGCACGATAGAACAGTCGCAGTTATTAATCATACTCCATTTACTTCGTTTACTAATTACGGGGCTAGAGCAGGTTCTGGTATTTTAGATATTTATCAAAATTGTTATTTGCCAGGAGTTGGAGAAGGCGGTTGTACCAGTGCAGTACTTTCTGGTGATGCAGTATCTTGTATTACAATATCGTGCGAAGCATATGATGGAGAAGAATGTACTGGCAGTTGTTACGATGGTTCTAGATATTACGATTTAATTTACAGCACTATTAACACAACTACTTGTTGTCCAATAGCAGGAACATGTCTATAACTATAATTTTTATATGAGGCTTAAACCCAAAGCCCATAAAATTATAACTAGAGTATTAACTTCAATAATTACTATTGTTGCAAGTTTTTTTATTGTCTCCACAGTTTATGCCTTAGACACCGGGTTAACCTATTTAACTGCTTCTGGGCTAGGTACTTTTGATATACGTCTTATAGCAATGAGTATTGTAAATGTTGCCTTGGGATTTTTGGGAGTAATAGCAATTGGTATTGTGTTGTACGGTGGTTTTGTTTGGATGACTTCTGGTGGTAGTCCAGAAAAAGTAGAAAAAGCAAAAAGAATTTTAACTAATGGTGCGATTGGTCTGGCAATTATTTTACTTTCATTCGCACTTACTTCCTATATACTTTCTCGTCTTGGCGAAGCAACAGGAGCTTTAAGGCCATGTAATTATCCAACAGATGGAGATGTTCATTGTTTTTTTGATGCCAATGATTGTGAGTACAGGGATTATTGTGAATCAAATGATTATTGGAGTAATTGTCGGCCAGATCCAGGAGATCCAGATTGTTCTGCAGTAATCGGGCCTGCTTGTTATTCAGATATCTTAACAGGCGGAACAATACCAATTAGAAATGTCGTAGTCAGAGCTTGGTTTAATAATACACCAATCCTTCCTGATCCGATCACGGCTGCCCAATTTACCGTAACAGTTGATGGTGGTGCTGCTGATTGGGCGAATTGTGACGAAAACAGAGATTGCCTTTCTGATTACTGCTGGGATAGAGATGGTGATTTAGATTTAGAATGTGATGGTAATGTTATTGCTGGTTCTTACAATATTAATGGTAACATCATCGAGTTTGTTCCAGCTAATATTTGTCCTTCTCCTCCAGCACCCACTCCGCCGCCAGACTATAATTGCTTTTCTGACGATGCTACTTATAATATAAATTTACCAAATGGCATAATAAGTTGTGGTGGTTATAATTTAAATTGCAGTTTAGGAATTTGTGACGGGCAATTTACTATTCCGCTGGGTGCAGGCGTGGATATTTCCGCACCTACTGTTGATGTTTTGCCAGGCCAAATATGCCAGATACCCAATAACAGACTCCAGGCATTAGTAACAGATGATTTTGGAGTTAACTTTGTAAGATTTTTTGCCGACGGTGCTACAATAGGCGAAAATACTAATACTCTAGAGGATCCTGCAGAAGATTGGGGCAGCGATGTAGCAGAATATACCACGTGGGATGCTAGTGGCTATGTTGTTGGTTCTACTGTAGAAATTAGTGCTACTGCATATGATTACGATTTGAATCAAGCTAGTCACTCTAGAGATTTTCTAGTGTCAGCTGGACATTGTTGCAATTTTACTTGCAATAGTTCACCCACTGCTTGTACCAGTGACGCTGATTGTGTGGGAGTAGATACTTGTAATTTCACCCAACCATTTATGGATGAAGATGAATTTGGTCCAAACTGCGGTGGTGAAGATTGTTTAGCTTGTGATGGCGGAGATTGTGATTTAGGTGATGATCTTGCAGCTACCTGCTTAACACCAGAAGACACTTTATGCGCATCTTATTTTTGCGAGCCCAACGATTGTGTTTGTCAAAGTCCGCCAATTATAGATTACATAAGCCCTGCATTACCTGGAGCAGATCTAAATAGTTTTGATGACGACATTCCATACGGCCCTCCAGGTAGTTGGATTACTATTTTTGGTCGCAACTTTGGAACAACTCCTGGAAGGGTAGTGTTTTTAAGTGATGATTTAGATGGGTATGATCCATTTTTATATAATAATCAATGTGATAATTACTGGCAGGATAGCCAAATAACAGTGGTTGTCCCAGATGGAACGTGGGGTCCGGGAGCCGTTACTGGTCCTGGTCCTATAGAAGTTATAGAAGGAACTACGGGATATTTGCTTTCAGATAGAACAGATATTGTTACAACAGTTAACGAAAGATTAATTATTGATTTTAATCCTTTGATAGGAAATGCTAGGCCTGGTATTTGCCAACTCAATCCAAATAGTGGGATATTTGAAGATCAAATTGATGTGGAGGGTATTGGTCTATCTGGTTATATAGCTACAGATACGGTATCGTTTGGTGGCAATGAAGGTACAGACCCAACCGGTGTTTCTAATCCAACATTAAGTGGTGTAGGTGTCCCAAACTTAAATCCAGGCAATATTTGGACCTGGGTAGAAATTGCTGGAGAAGAAAGTAATGCTTTAAATTTTAATGCACTAAATCCAGATGTAATTCCTATTATATATGATTTCGAGCCAGAGCAAGGCCCTCCCGGAACTTATGTAACAATTACAGGTGATAATTTTGGTTACCAAAAAGGTTCAAACGGACGAGTAGATTTTGGACCGCAGTTTAGCACAGAAGCAAATTATGATTTTCCAGATGAATGTGCGGGCGAGTACTGGTCTAACACGCAAATTATAGTTAAGGTGCCAAATTTTGCGGCTGCTTTACCTTTAAGTAGAATTATAACAGTTACAAACAACGATAATTATCCAGGTAACACAATCGGTTTAGATCCGGAAGAATTTAATGTAGAAGATGATTTTCCTCCTCCTGGCATTTGCTGGATGAATCCAAGTAGTGGCCCAGCTGGTATGAGCACCATGCTTTATGGCGAATATTTTTCTCAAGTCTTGCCAGGTGATGGGGACGACGTGGTTTTTTACGACGAGCAAAGCGTCATCAGTTTTATTACCACCACAGTTGGGGGCAGTTCAGCAGATACAATTGATACGGCAGTATCAATAGATGCCATCACAGGTCCGGTAGTGGCAAGAGATAATGATTTACCAAGAGACAGCAATCCTTATAATTTTATAGTCGGCGATTGTACTTTGGGCACCAATGCCTGCGATCCTGGTGCAGATGGAACTCCAGGCACAGGAGATACAGGTGAACAGGAATGTTGTATTGCTGGACAATTTAGGGGAGCTTGCATGGATACGGGAGAATGCGTAGGTAAGCCTAACAATAGTTTTTATCTATGGCAGTTTACCACCGGCACAACAGGGCCAAGAGTAGTGGAATTATGTAACAGGCAAAGAGATTGTAATTTAGGTTATTGTGAACAAGATAGAAACACTACTTGTTTTGTTGATGATGATTGTAGTGGTGGAACTACAGGGCCATGTTTAAGTTCGTTTACTTCGCCAACGCCATTGTTTAGTCGTGATGGGGTAAGTGCAACTAACTCACTTGTTTCTGCTCGCTTTAATCAGGATATGCGTGACACAACGATTAATTCTACAAACATTTATGTTGAACAATGTACAGATAATACTCCAAACTGCGCAACAACTAGTGGAGTAACAGGAATACTTTCAACTGCTATGCCATGGAGATGGGATAATCAAGACGCAGAATATTTTAATTTATACCCAGATTTAGATAACGATACTATACCCGATGCTTTTACCCCTAATACTTGGTATCGCGTAACATTAACAGACGACGTTCAAAGTTCCACCGGAGCAGAACTAATAGGTAACCAACCGCAAGGTTTTTGCGAACTGGATGTTAATACAAGCTGTATGCAAGACGATCAATGTGCCAATGGCACAACAGGCCCATGCAGAAATTATTATACTTGGGTGTTCCAAACAGACGCTCTGCCTGGCGATGCTGGATGTATTTCGTGTGAACCTTCTTTGGGATATTTATATTTTCAAGGTGACCAAAAAGAATATTCAGGAACAGTTTACGATCAAAATAATGAATGTGTGATTTTAAATAATTTAAGTTACGACTGGAACTGGGAAGTAAACGAACCTCCCCAACTTATAAATCCACCTTATGCAACTATCACAAACGTCGATGTTTTGCCTTCTGCAGGACCAGATGGATTTGTTGATCCAGTACAAATAGCAACTGCTCAAAGCGAAAGCATGCCATATCCGTTGCAGGTATTAGCAGAAATTCTTGATTTAGGATTAGCCAACAGTTGCACTCTTTACACTGATTTTAAAACTCCGGTAGTAACAGACAAATGGCCAGATTGTGCTTCTGCCTGCATTAATGCAGAAATTGGGGCTGCGTTTAGTAGAGCAATGATGGAATCTTCTATTGATACAGATTCAGTTTATTTACATATTTGTTTCGGTGATTCTCAATGTGGCAAAGAATGTCACGATGGTACAAGCTACACCAACCGACCCTGCCAATTTGATTCAGATTGTCCTGGTAGCGATACTTGCGAAAATCCACCAGAGGTAGATATTACCTCCCCGCAATATGTAACAAATATTGCTTATACTTGTGGAGTAAAAACTTGTGCAAACGGAACAGTCTGTACCAGCGATGCAGAATGTGGCGGTGCACCAGGTTCATGTGCAGTAAGAGCAGATATTAGTTTTGGAGAAGAATGCGACGATGGCAATTTAAATAATGGCGATGGTTGTAGTGATAAATGTTTAAATGAAGGTTCTATATATACTTGTGGTAATGCCAATACTGCTAGTGGTTTATATATCAGTGCAGTTGATAATCCTTGGATAGACACTGGAGAAGATTGCGACGACGGTAATTCCGATGCTGGTGATGGTTGTAGTCAACTTTGCCTAAATGAAGGTTCTGATCCAAGTGAGTGTGATGATGGTAATGCAGATCCAGGGGAAGAATGCGAGCCTTCTGATTATGCACTTGGTGTTTGTACTAGTAGATGTTTATGGGCAGGTGCATCTAATACAGAAAGATTTGAAGTATATTTCTATCCTTCACCAGGCTGGAACGGGGGCATGTTAATACCAGGGGCATATTATAGGGTAGTATTAACAGAAGAAATTCAAAGTAGCGAAGGAGTAGCTTTAGGCCAATTAAATTATGATTATTATTCAAGCGGACAAAACGAAGCCTACTCATGGATATTTAAAGCACAAGATGATTTTGCTTTATGCCAATTAAGCAGAGTACAAGTTAATCCAATAAGTTTAGTTTTGCCAACCAACACTATTCAGTTGTATCGCGGCGTACCTTTTAGTGCACCAGATCGTTGCTCCCCTGCACGTGGACAGCGTTTGAATCCATATTTATATAATTGGGACTGGTCTTCTCTTAATCCCCAAGTAGCAGATTTAATTACTCCATTAAGAGATGCTTGCGGTAATACCGTTATTGAACCAGGAGAAGATTGTGACGACGGAAATTTAAATAATCTTGATGGGTGTAGTAACATGTGCCTTAACGAAGGTGTGTATGACGCATGTGGTTCTCCAGAAAACAGAGCCTTAAATCCAGGATTCGAAATCATTGTCGCAGACTAAAATTTTATTAGCATGAATATTAAATACAAAAATTTATTTAGAAGTTTAGTAACAGTAATTTTTGTTTTTATATTTAGTTTTATAATTTTTAACAATTTTATCATAGCCCAGCAGCCATATTTATGGGAAGAAAGATTCGGAGCAGACTGGAGAGCAGCAACACAGCGTACTTTGTTGGGAGTGTATTCGGGGCAATTAACAAGTGTATCTTTAGAGGCAGCAGTTTGGCAATATTATAATGTAAATAGTTCTCTGGTATTATATTATAAAGATGACGATAACGATAGTTATGGTGATCAAGATGCTACTATTGGCCCCCCATCAGAAATAATATTAGTACCTGCATCAGTAAACCCAGATATCTGTCCATCTCAGTTAATTTCAACAGATTGCAATAATATTCCAATATGCGAATGGACAACAGCTTGTATAGCAGCATTTGTCCCAAATAACGATGATTGTATTGATGCAGATTTAAACATACATCCAGATGCTATCGAAAATTGCGATAATATAGATAACAACTGCAATAATAGTATAGACGAGGGATGCGATAATGATAATGACGGTTATTGCGACGAAGACATGGATGGAGATGGTATGCCAGACAGTCCCCCTAGATGTTCAGGCAGTCCTACTACTTGCGGTAATGGTGGGTGCATTGATTTAGATTGCGATGACGACCGGGCAATCGCTCATCCTGGTGGTGTAGAAGTTTGTGGTAATGCAGTAGACGAAGATTGCGATGGCACAGCAGATTCTTGCCCGTGTATTGATATAGATGGAGATGAATATTGTGCTGATGTAGATTGTAACGATAACGACCCATTTATTTATCCGAATGCTTTTGAAGCTTGTGATAACATAGATAACGATTGTGTAGAAAATCCAGATGGTTCAGATCTAGCAGGGTGGGGTACAGAAACAAGTTGTGGTACTGGTGCCTGCGCTTCTACCGGCAGAATGCTCTGTATTGGCGGAGGCGGAGCACTGCAAGATGACTGCGTCCAAGGTGTAGGTTCTGTTGATAATGATTGTGATGGAATAGACGATGATTGCGATGGCGAAGCTGATCAAGATTATAATCCAGCACTTAATCCTACAACTTGTGGCGTAGGAGTTTGTGTTGCTTTTGGCCAACTTAATTGTTCCGGTGGTGTTACTATTGATACTTGCGTACCCGGACCCCCAGATTGCACTACAGTTAATTGTGATAATGATTGTGACGAAGAAGATGATGATTGTAATGGCGCTGTAGATGAAGATGGCAGCTTAATATATTATAGAGATGCAGATGGGGATAATTATGGTGATCCTTTTATTTCTGATTATACTTGCGAGCCAGACCCTGGTTATGTTTTAGATAATACTGATTGTGATGATACAAGTAATCCAGGCGGTTGCCCAGCTATAACAGCGGGTTGTGATGATACCAATACTGGTTGTGCGATTTGCATTAATCCCGGCATGGATGAGGGTTCATTTACTATTTGTAGTGGTGGAGCTGATTGTGTTATGTGTAGTGATGGGATTGATAATGATTGTGATGATGGTGATGCAACAGGTGGTATAGATTGTGTTGATGCTAGTTGTAATGGAGTAGATGTTGGAGATTGTGGATCACTAGGTGAGTGTGATGAAGATATTAGATGTTTTGGTGGAGCACAAATTTGTATGAGTAACGGGGATGATTGCCTTGATGGTAATGTATGTACTGATGATACACTGGACTGGTGTGACAATGGCGTGTGCCAGCCAGGAAGTTCAATATTGTGTGACGACAGCACAGCTTGCACTTCAGATTCTTGTGATTCAATACTAGGTTGTCAATATTCCAATGCCCCAGCAGGCACAACCTGTGAAGATGACAGCAACGCCTGTACAGATGATGAATGTGATGGTGCTGGCAGTTGTCAAAATATAGCAATTGATTGCACAGACACAACAATATGTACCACAGATTCCTGTGATTCAGTATTAGGTTGTCAAAATGATCCTGTCGCAGCAGGCACAACCTGCGAAGATGACAGTAACGCCTGTACAGATGATGAGT
>Ga0180007_10001898_pt1 | contig 26299 bp, 22 predicted proteins | sample MM_PC_MetaG_FD_121122 | JGI IMG/M metagenome (GOLD analysis project Ga0180007, IMG submission 121122) | Groundwater microbial communities from the Aspo Hard Rock Laboratory (HRL) deep subsurface site, Sweden - MM_PC_MetaG | ecosystem: Environmental > Aquatic > Deep subsurface > Groundwater... | reverse complement strand
GTAAATGTTTTTGCTCAAGATGGTGAGAGGGTAATTAATAAACTGAAAGTAACGAATAATAAAGTTGTAAGTGAACAGACAATTCTTTCGAAATTGAAATCTAAGGAAGGTTCAGAGTATTCCCCCTTAATTTTAAGCGACGATATTAAACGTCTGTATGCAACGGGACTTTTTAATGATGTAAGCGCGGATCTTGTTGATGAAGCGGATGGGTTGACAGTTGTTTTTAAGGTAGAAGAAAAACCCATGCTAAAAGAAATCGTATTTACCGGTAATCGTCGGGTTAGGACTAAAAAACTTAAAGTTGAGATGACGGTTAAAACCGGAGAAATATTTGATCAATTTCAATTAAAAGAGGATATCGTTAATTTGAAAAAGCTTTATGCTAAAAAAGGCTACTCTTTGGCAGAATTAGATTATTCTTTTGAAGAAAAAGAGCACAGTGTAATAGTTACGATTACTGTTAAAGAAGGTAAGCGAATAAGGATTAGGAAAATAAGTTTTGAAGGGAATGGTTATTTTGATGATGCGCGGCTGCGTAAAATTATTAAAACTAAAAAGCGCGGTTGGTTTAATTCCGGGTTTTTTAAAGAAGATGTCTGGGCAGAAGATACTGATAGATTAAATAATTTCTATCGTATGGATGGTTTTATCGATGCTCTTATCGAACCGACAATTGAATATAATCAGAAAAATGATTCGATGTATATAACTTTTAAGATCAGTGAAGGGAAACAATACCGGGCGGGAAATGTATTGTTTAAAGGTAATCAGGTGTTTTTAGATTCAGACCTGACTGCTAATCTGGAATTATTGAATGATCAGATTTATAGTGAAAATAAACTGCGTTCCGATATCTCAAAAATCCAAGCGCATTATTTTGATGCAGGTTACATCGCGTCATCAGTTAAAGCGGATACAATCCTTAATCCTGAAACAGGACAGGTTGATGTTTCTTATAATATTAGTGAAGGGAAAATAGGCTACTTGGATAAAGTAAATATTAAAGGCAATGTTCGCACCAAAGACATTGTTATAAGGCGTGAAATGCGGTTGTTTCCAGGGGATCGATATAATGGCGAAAAATTAAGAAGAAGCCGTCAGCGTTTATATAATTTAGGATACTTTGAAGAGGTATCTTTTAATACTGATGAGCAGCCTTCGACTTTACCGGATAAATATGATATGGATGTGTTTGTAAAAGAATCAAAAACCGGAGAGTTCAGCTTTGGCGCCGGGTATAGTTCAGTAGATAAATTTATTGGATTTGTTGATTTAACCCAAAGAAATTTTGATATTTTTAATTTTCCTACTTTTACCGGAGCGGGACAAAAATTACGTTTGCGAATGGAATTTGGGTCTGAAAAAAAAGATTATGAACTTAGTTTTGTTGAACCATGGTTCTTGGGATATCCGCTGGCAACCGGATTTAATGTTTATAGCCGCACCCAGGAATGGGATAAGTATGATGAAAAAAGAATCGGCGGTAATTTATTTGCGAGCAAAGAGTTAGGAGAGTATTGGCAGAATAAATGGACATATCGTTATGAAAGTATTCGGATTGATGATATTCAAGATGATGCTTCTAATGCTATTAAAGCGGAAGCGGGAAAAAATTATATAAGCAGTATTCGAACTGATATTATTCATGATACAAGAGATAATCTCTATAATCCTCGAACCGGGGTTTATAATCAATTTTCTACAGAATATGCCGGAGGCTGTTTTGGGGGGGATAAGGATTTTGTAAAATATGAAACTAAAAATAATAAATATTTTCCAATGGGGCATGACGATGTTCTCGATTTTCAAATTCGAGTGGGGATGATCGAGGCTTTTAGTGACTCGGTTGACGTGCCTGTTTATGAGCGGTTTTATGCTGGAGGAGCGAATACAATCAGAGGATATAAAGAAAGAAGAGTTGGGCCTGAAGGCGAACAAGGCGACCCGATCGGTGGAAGATTAAGAGCAATCTTTAATGCTGAATATACGCATAAATTAACTAATAATTTAAAGTGGGCGTTTTTCTATGATATTGGAAATGTGTGGTCAAATAATCAGGAGTTTATTTGGGATAATCTTAAACTTAAAGCTGCTATCGGTACTGGGATTAGGGTAAAAACGCCTTTGGGGCCGATCAGACTTGATTATGGCTACGCGCTTAATCCTAAAGAAGGTGATGCTAAGGGGAGATTCCATTTTGCGATGAGTCATGAATTTTAGTTTTTAATAACGGGTGGGATTAGATTGACAAAATTTTGTAATGTGTTACAATATATCAAATAATTAGAATAAACAGCTAAAAAAGGGAGGAAAAATGAAGAAAATATTGGTAATTATTGCACTGATTAGTGCAATTTTTTGTGTTCAGAGTAAATGTTTTGCTGAGGATTTAAGTATTGGATATATTAATCTCGCGAAGATCTTTGAAGGGTATAAGAAAGTAGTTGATTCTAATGAGAAAATGGATAAGGTTAAAAATGATGTTAATATGATGCTTCAGGATATGAAAAAAATGAATGAAGGATTTGATACTTTAAGTAAAGAAGCTCAAGAAGAAAGAAAAAATCAAATGTTGAGCAAGCAAGAAGAGATTCGCAAGATGACTGTGGATATTAGAAAAGATGAAGAGCGTATTTTAAGAGAAATTCTCAAAGATGTTGAGAATGTATCCAAAGAATTGCGCAAAAAGAAAAAATTAACTTATATTATAGACGATAGGCTTATTATTGATGGACCAAAAGAAAATGATTTAACTGATGAAATAATGAAAATGCTAAATGAACGCTATAAAGGGAATTAAAACAAGGAAATAAAATGAAGAAAACCTTAAATGAAATAGCGCAACTTATAGACGGATCTGTAGTTGGAGATGGAAATATTGAAATTTTCGGAGTTTGTGGAATAAAAGAGGCTAAACAAGGGGAAATAACTTTTATTGCAAATCCTAAGTATATCTCTTTGATGGACCACACTAATGCTTCGGCAATTATTACTACTCCAGATATAAAGGTATCTTCAAAACCATTGATTTTAACCCAAAATCCTTCATTAGCATTTGCAAAATTATTGACTTTAGTTGCGCCGAATGAATATGATCATTATAAGGGCGTTCATCCTACAGCTGTAATTGGTAAAAATGTAAAATTAGGTAAAAATGTTTCTATTGATCCTTTTGTTGTAATGGAGGATAATTCTGAATTAGGGGATAATAGTGTTTTATGTGCGGGTGTATTTATTGGTCATAGTACAAAAATTGGTTGTAAGACAATAGTTTATCCCCATGTAAGCATTAGAGAACGAATGGTTATTGGCAATCGGGTTATTATTCACAGTGGAACAGTTATAGGCAGCGATGGCTTTGGTTTTGCAACGGTTAAAGGTTTACATCAAAAGATTCCGCAAATAGGAACTGTAATTATTGAAGATGATGTTGAAATTGGAGCTAATGTAACTATTGATCGCGCGCGTTTTGATAAAACTATAATAAAACACGGGACTAAAATTGATAATTTGGTGCAAATTGCCCATAATGTCGTTGTCGGAGAAAATTCAATAATTGTTGCTCAGGCGGGAATTTCCGGCAGTACAATTTTGGGGAAAAATGTTACTTTGGCCGGTCAGTCAGGGGTTATTGGACATATTAATATTGGTGATAATGCTGTAGTTGCTGCTCAGGCAGGAGTTACTAAATCAGTTCCTGCAAATACCTGTGTTTCCGGTTATCCGGCAAAACCGCATAAAAAAGCTAAAAGAATAAATGCTTGCGTACAAAAGTTGCCTGAGTTATATAAACTGGTCAATGAATTACAGGAAAAAATCGCAACTTTAGAGGAGGCTTTAAGGGTAGAGAAAAATGGAATTTCAAAAAACAATAATTAATTCAGTATCATTAAGTGGTGTAGGGTTACATACCGGTCAAAAAGTAAATGTTAAATTCACGGCTGCTCCGGAAGATAATGGGGTGGTGTTTGTGCGTGTTGATCAAGAGGGCAAACCCAGAGTTAAGGCGCATTTGTCTAATCTTATTGAAAGACCTCGTAGGACGTCTATTGGAATTCGCAACATTGAAATTCATACTATTGAGCATGTAATGGCGGCTTTGGTCGGGTTGGGAATAGATAATATTATAATTGAGATGGACGCAGAGGAATTACCAGGTCTTGACGGCAGTTCTTTACCTTTTTTTGAAATATTAAAAAAAGCGGGGATTGTTGACCAAAAAGCGCAGCGTAAGTATTTTCAGCCAAAAGAAGCATTGTTTATGGAAGAAGGCGATTCTTCTTTAATGATATTGCCAGCTAATGAATTTCGGGTTTCGTATACTATGAGCTATCCGCATCCAATGCTTAAATCTCAATATGCTTCTTTTGATGTTGACAAAAGAGTTTTTGAAAAAGAATTAGCTCCCAGTAGAACTTTTTGTTTACAAGCGGAGGCCGAAGAATTAACTCGGCAAGGTCTGGGCAAAGGAGCAAATTACGATAATACTGTTGTGGTTGGAGATAATGAAATAGTTAATAATAAATTACGCTTTGAAGATGAATTTGTTCGCCATAAAATTTGTGATTTAATCGGTGATCTTTATCTTTTAGGTCATCCGATAATCGGGCATGTAATTGGAATTAAAAGCGGGCATCCTTTAAATATCAAGTTGCTGCAAAAAATCAAGCATCTTCATGACCGTCAAACACAGGCGAGTATTGGAACAATAAGTAGTGATTTTAATAGTACGCCGCCTTTAAATATCAATGATATCCAGAAAATTTTACCGCACCGGTATCCTTTTCTTTTAGTGGATAAAATTCTTGAATTAAAAGAAGATAAATTTGCGGTAGGTATAAAAAATGTTACAATAAATGAGTCTTTTTTTAAAGGGCATTTTCCTGGGCGGCCAGTTATGCCCGGGGTTTTAATTGTGGAAGCCATGGCGCAAGTCGTGGGTGTTTTATTGCTGAGTAAATCAGGTAATCAGGGCAAACGGGCTTATTTTATGAGTATTGATAAAGTGAAATTCCGGAGAATGGTTTTGCCAGGTGATCAGCTGAGATTAGAAGTGTCTGTGCTTAAATTAAAATCAAAAGTGGGCCAGGCGTATGGCCGAGCATTAGTTGATGGTAAAGTGGTAGCAGAAGCTGTATTAATGTTTACTTTAGGTGAGTAAAGACAATAATTTATGACAAAGATCAACTATTCTGACAATTAATGTGTAGAGAAATTGTCCTTTTAGTTGGTCTTTTTTATTTTTCAACTTGATTTTTTAACCACTCTGTTATATGGTATATTTTATATGAATAAAAAGATTGATATACATCCAACGGCTTGTGTTAATCCAAAAGCTAAAATTGATAAGGGCGTAATTATCGGCCCTTATTCTTTTATCGGTGAAAATGTTAAAATTGGTGAGTATACTGTAATCGGCAGTTCTTGCGTTATTGATGGCCGGACTAGCCTGGGTAAACGGTGTAAGGTATTTACTGGTGCGATAATCGGTAGTGAACCGCAAGATTTAAAATACCAAGGGGAGAAGACTCAGGCAATTATTGGAGATGATAATATTATTCGTGAATATGTTACGATTAATCTCGGAACTATGGATAAGGGTAAAACAGTTGTCGGTAATAAAAACTTGTTTATGGCTTACAGTCATGTTGCGCATGACTGTGTAGTAGGCAATGAGGTTGTAGTTGCTAATGCCGGAACATTAGCTGGGCATGTTACCATAGAAGATAGAGCGATTATTGGCGGTATGGTGGGGATTCATCAATTTTCGAGAGTTGGGAAGCTGTCAATTATTGGTGGCTGTTCAAAGGTTATTCAGGATATTCCTCCATTTTCAATTGTCGATGGACATCCGGCCAAAGTTTATGGAATCAATAGCATTGGCTTAAAAAGAGCAAATGTTCCAGTGCAAAGTGTTACAAATCTTAAGTCTGCTTTTAAATTTTTATTTAAACTTAAACTATCTACTTCTAGCGCATTAAAGAAAATAAAAGATAATATTCCTGAAGATCCTTATGTGTCATATCTTGTGAAATTTGTTAAAAAGTCCCAACGCGGATTTTGTAAGGGTAGCTAATCCGAAAATTAAAGTCTCAAGCAGAGAGTGAATATTGGGCTTTCTGCTTTTTCATTATTCCGAGGATATTAGATGGAAAAAATCGCTTTAATATCAGGCAATGGAAATTTGCCAATTATTTGCGCTCTTGCGGCAAAAAAAACAGGGGCTTATATTGTTGTTATTGCGATTAAAGAAGAGGCCGATAAGCAGCTCGCGGATATTGCGGATAAAATATACTGGATCAGTGTCGGTCAATTTAAAACATTAATTGAAATTTTGAAAAAAGAAGAGATTAAAAAAGCGATTATGGTTGGTCAGATCAAACATAAATTGCTGTTCAGTCAAATTGAGCTGGATTTGGAATTAACCAAATTGCTGTTTAGTTTAAAAGACAAGAAAACTGATACTATCCTTGGGGCAATAGCCCAAAGAATCACTCAGCTGGGAATCGAGATGCTGGACTCCAGCACTTTTATTAAAGATTATTTAGCTCCTAGCGGTTTGCTTACTGCTAGGGGTCCCTCTAAGGCGCAAAACGAAGATATTGAATTTGGCCTGATAATTGCCAAGCAGATAGCCGGTCTGGATATCGGGCAAACTGTAGTGGTTAAAGATAAGGTAGTATTAAGTGTTGAAGCTATAGAAGGAACTGATGAAGCCATACGCAGAGCTAATTATTATTGTCAAGGCAATGCTGTGGTGGTTAAAGTCAGTAAACCGAATCAAGATATGCGTTTTGATATACCGCTAATCGGATTAAAAACAATTAAAACTTTGATCGAGGAGAAGGTTGCTGTTTTAGCAATTGAAGCTGGAAAAACTTTGTTTCTGGATAAAGATTTAGTTTTAGATTTAGCAAATAAAAATAATATTATTATTATCGCAAAATAACTAGTAGCTGAATTTGCCCACGTAGCTCAGTTGGTAGAGCAAGGCTTTCGTAAAGCTTAGGTCGGGGGTTCAATTCCTCTCGTGGGCTTAAAATTATAAAATGAGTCAATTTCGCAAAATACTTACAGATAAAAACTTTTTTTTCTTTTGGGTTGGGCAGATTATCTCTCAGTTTGGAGATCGGCTTAATCAAATGGCTCTCATTGCGCTTGTATATCAGCGCTTGGGTGGTTCGGCTTTTGGTTTGGCAAAGGTAATGTCCTTTACAATTATTCCCTCATTTATTCTTAGCCCTTTTGCCGGAGCTTATGTTGATCGTTGGAATCATAAGCATACGATGATAATAACTGACTTGATAAGAGCATTTCTGGTAATCTTAATTCCCCTATGTTTTTTTAGTGCTAAATCCTTTATTCCAATTTATATTACTGTTTTCCTCGTATTTTCTACCAGTTGTTTTTTTCTGCCTTCAAAATTTTCGATTATTCCGGAAATAGTGGATAAAGATCAATTACTTATCGCTAATTCCCTGATTAACACCACGATGATGTTGGCAGTTGTTTTTGGAATTGGTTTGGGAGGTCCTTTAATTGAAAAAGTCGGAGCGAAAAGTGGTTTTTACATTGATGCGATCTCTTATTTATTGTCTGCTGTATTTCTGTTTTTTGTTAAAATAAAATACTCGGCTTTAAAAACAAAAACCGCAGAAAATCAAAGTGCTGAGAAGCTGAGGCAATCTATATTTTTAGACATAAAAGAGGGAATTAAATACGTTATTTCCAATCCTTATGTGCGATTTGTTTTTTTTACTATATTTTTGCTGATGTGCGCTGCCGGGGCTTTATATGTTGTGGGTATAGTTTTTATTCAGCATGTTTTTGGCTCGATCACCCGGGATTTGGGAGTATTGTCAGTTTTTCTGGGGATTGGATTTTTTCTGGGAGCGCTTTTGTGCGGACGGTTTGGAAATAAAATTTCAAAAGTTAAAATTATATTTTTAAGCGCAATAATTTGTGGTTTTTTCATCAGTTGTTTTGGCTTATTGCTCAAACAGTATCCCTATATGCCTTTAGCGATGATTCTTTCTGTGTTTATTGGGATAGGGGTTGGTCCGATATTCATTTCGGGGAATACATTAATTCATGAAGTTATCACAGCTCAGATGCGGGGCAGAATATTCAGTTCATTGGGAATTGTGATGAATTTGGGATTCATAATCTTTATGTTTGTGTCTTCAAAACTTTCCGAATTCTTTAATCCTACTTGGGTTATCATAGGCATAGGTTTTTGTTTTATTGTCTATGGATTACTCGGTCTTATCCGTTTTAAGGGTCGGCTTAAAGAGTTTAACTAACTAATAAGGGTTTAAACCTGCTTTGACAATTAAGCGGCTTTATGTTATTATAAATCAATTAATTGCTTGTAAAATTATTGATATTGATGTGATTTTGTTGAGGTTATAAATATTATTTAACTAATATAGCTTTTAATCCTTGTTTAAATGGCGGTATAAATATGTTTGGAAAACCAAAGTATACTATAGTTAAGATCAAAAAGAAAGATATGCCAGGCGGTCTATGCACAAAATGCAGCGATTGCGGTCAGATTATCTTTACTAAACAGCTGAAAGAGAATATGAGCATTTGTCCAAAATGCGATTATCATTTTGTGCTTTCGGCAAAACAGAGGATGGATCTTCTTATTGACGAAGGGACTTTTATCGAATATGATCAAAAGCTTAGCTCAATTGATATAATTGGGTTTAAAGGTCCTAAGACTTATGTGCAAAAAATTAAACAGGATCAGAAAATTACTGGACTGGTTGATGCCGTGCTTACCGGACAGGGGGAAATTGACGGTAAAAAAGTTATTATGGCTGTTACTGATTCGCGGTTTATTATGGGATCAATGGGGGCGGTTGTCGGAGAGCGGATAACCCGAGCAACTGAAAAAGCAACCGAACTAAAGCTTCCGATTATCATTGTTTCCGGTTCTGGCGGGGGAGCGCGGATGTATGAAGGATTGACCAGCCTTATGCAGATGGCTAAAACATCCGCAGCATTGGCTAAGCATAAAGAAAAAGGTCTTTTATTTATATCGGTATTAACTAATCCTACGATGGCAGGAATTATGGCCAGTTTTGCTAGTTTAGGTGATGTGACTATAGCTGAACCAAAGGCATTAATCGGGTTTACCGGTCCAAGAGTTATTGAGCAAACTATTAGACAAACGCTTCCGGCTGGTTTTCAAAGCTCAGAATTTTTGATTGAACATGGGATGCTGGATTTGATTGTTAATCGCAAACAGATGAAAATATTAATTGCTCAGGTTCTAGACTATTTAACCTGATCAGCAAGTAAATAATTTATTGCTTTAGCAGCAATAAACAACTCTTTTGGAGGAATAAGTAAGTGTCAACAGAAAGACGTAAGACTGGGAATGTTCGCTATACAATCGGAGTTGATTTTGGTGGGACAAATGTAAAATTAGCATTAGTTAGTTTTAGCGGAGATAGTTTTAAGATCGTAGGCTTTTCATCTTTCCAAACTAAAGACTATAAAAAAGATGAATTAATTGAGCAGTTGGTTATTAGAATTATTAAGTTAAAAGCAGAAAGCACTTACAAAGGAAATCGCGTGCGGGGTGTTGGTATTGGCGTGCCCGGCAGAGTTGATTTTAATAAAGGGCTTGTTTTTGATCTGACCAATGTTCCTGGATGGAAAAATGTTAATTTGCGTGATGAGTTGATGGCTAAGGTTAAGATTCCGGTTTTGGTTGATAATGATGCTAATCTTATGGCCTTGGCGGAAAGTAAATTCGGAGCGGCTAAGGGACATAAAGATTGTCTTTGTGTGACAATGGGTACTGGAATTGGCGGTGGCATTGTTCTGGATGGGAAAATCTATCGGGGAATGAATTTTGCGGCCGGAGAAATCGGGCACATGACGATTAATGAAAATGGACCGCTTTGTGTATGTGGAGGTAAAGGTTGCGTGGAAAGATATGTGGGGAATCGATATATCTTAGAATCAGCGATCAAGCGGTTACGTAATGGTTCAAAAAGTTTGTTAAAAAATCAGCTGGCTGGTAAATATTCAAATCTTACTTTGGAGATGCTGAGCAAGGCTGCTAGAAAAAAAGATCCCTTTGCCATGATTATTTGGCAAGAAGTTGGTTTGCATATGGGAGCAATTTTAGCCAATGTTGTTAATCTGCTTAATCCAGAGATAATTGTTATTGGTGGGGGAGTGGCTAATGCGGGGAACTTAATTCTTGATCCGATAAGACGAATTGTCAAAGATAGAGCTTTTCAGGTATCATGTCGCAATTTAAAAATAGTCTCTTCTAAATTTAAGGAAAAAGCGGGAATTATTGGGGCTGCTTCATTAGTCCTGTCTAATAAGGAGAAATAATGAAAATTTTGCTTACAGGTGGAGCCGGGTTCGTGGGTTCTCACTTAGCTGAAAGTTTGCTTAATGATGGACATGAACTTACAGTAGTGGATAATCTTATAACTGGGAGCAAAGAGAATATTAAGCATTTAGAAGATAAAGCTGAATTTAGGTTTATTGAAGGCAGTATTTTAGATTATAAGTTGATGCTTAAACTTGTCACGGAATGCGAGTGTATTTACCACTTAGCGGCCGCGGTTGGAGTTAAATTTGTTATTGATAATCCGCTTGATTCTTTGATTACCAATGTGCGGGGAACTGAAATTATTTTCGAGCTTGCGCATATTTTTCATAAAAAAGTATTTTTTGCTTCTTCTTCTGAGGTCTATGGTAAAGATGCTGACGTTCCTTTTAGTGAAGATGATGATAGAATAATGGGTTCTGTATCAAAATCTCGCTGGGGATATGCTTTTTCTAAGGGGTTTGATGAGTTTTTAGCTATTGCTTATGCTCAAGAAAAAAAATTGCCTATTGTGATTGGTCGCTTATTTAATATCTGCGGGCCAAGACAAAGCCATAATTATGGGATGGTAATCCCGCGTTTTGTTGAGCAGGCGCTTAAAAATCAGCCGATTACTGTTTATGGAGACGGTCAACAAATCAGATCGTTTACCTATATTGACAATGTGGTTAAAGCGATTAAATCTTTGATGGATAATCCTCAGGCTTATGGTCAAATCTTCAATATTGGAAATAGTAATTTTATTTCTATTGGAGAAATCGCGCAAAAGATAAAACAACTTTGTCACAGTAATTCGGAAATAACTTATATCCCATATTCTCAGGTTTATGGTGAAAACTTTGAAGATATGTTTTATCGAGTCCCGGACACTTCTAAAATTGAAAAATTAACTGGGTTTAATCCTAGTATTGATCTTGATGAAATGCTTAAAATAATTATTAATTATCATCGAGGCAGTTAGTTGCGATTATTTCAGAGTAAACCCCTCAGTTTTTTTTTAAGACATTTTTTTGTCTACTGTTTTATCTGTTTATCCTCGATGTTTTTTTGTTTACCCCCTAGTTTTTCTCAAGACAAACCAAAAGATAATCTTAAATCAAAAACAGGCTCAGGGCGTCCTGTTACCGTTGATGCTGATGATGTTGAGTATTTGGATACAATGATTACCGGAAAAGGTAATGTTAAAATTGATTATGATGGGGTAGTTTTAACAGCCGATCAGGCTGATGTAGATATGAAATCAAAAGGAGTTGTTGCTTCGGGAAATGTTTGTATTGTGCAAAAGGAGATTTCTCTGTATGGGCAAAAATTGCAATATGATTTTAATACTAAGCAGGGTGTTGTGGAAGGCTTGGGAGAAAATAGCGAAAGGATTTATGCTCTTTATCAAGATGTGCGGATTGATGCATCACGACTGGAATTTGATTTAGAAAAGCAGATCGCGCAGGCTAAAGGTAATGTTTGTGTTGTCCGCCAAGGGATTTCCCTGTACGGAGATATCTTGGAATATGATTTCAGCACTAAACAGGGTTTTTTAGAAAGTTTTTCAGGAAATAAAGGGAATGTCTACGCGATTTATCAAGATGTGAGGATAGATTCCGAACGGCTTGAATTTGATTTAGAAAAGCAGATTGCCCAGGCACAGGGTGATGTGATTCTCAAACAGGGAAATGCGGTTTTAACCGGTAAGACTTTGGACTATAATTTTAAAACCCAAACAGGCGGATTTACAGATGTCAGAATTAATAATGATATTTGGTTTGGGGCAGCGGAAAGCGCGGAAAAAAAAGCGGAAAAAAACTTAATTGAACTAAAACATTCTTATATTACAACCTGCGATCTTGAGGGTAAACCGCATTATCGGATTCAGGCAAAAAAAATCGATTACTATATTGATGATCGGATTGTAGCTAAAAATGCTCTGATGTTTGTGGGGAATGTTCCGGTAGCATATTTCCCCTACTGGAGTCAATCACTTGAAGATGGCAGGACAAATCCAGCTGTAAGTGTCGGGCAGAAAAAAGAATGGGGCGGATTTATTTTAACTACCTGGCGATATGATTTAAATCAATATCTTCATTATAAAATTCATGCTGATCATCGGCAACTTAAAGGTTTTGCCAGCGGGATAGATGCTGAGTATAATACTAAGGATTTTGGCTTAGGAAGTATTAAAACATATTATATGAATGAGCGGGATAAATATGAGGATAATTCGCAGGAAACTGAACGCTACCGCGGACAGTTGAAACATCGTTGGCAGGCGGATAAGTCGACCTTAGGGCTATTAGAGTATAATAAATTAAGTGATATTGATTTTACCAAAGATTATTTATATCGGGAGTATTCCGAAGACATTCAGCCGGTATCTGAGGGATCGCTTACGCATTATGAGGATGATTATAGTGTCAGCTTATATGCGCGAAAAAGAACTAATCGTTTTTATTCGGAAGTAGAGCGCTTGCCTGAAATCGAGCTGAATACGGTAAGCAAAGAAATCGCTGATTCAAATCTTTATTTTCGTCAGGATTTTGCTATGGCTAATTTAAATAAAAAAACCGCTAATAGCGATTTGGATACAGATGCTAATAGAATCGATAGTTACAGTGAATTAAAATACCCGACACAACTTCCCGGAGATTTTGATTGGATTAATATTGCTCCATATATGGGAACGCGTCAGACATATTATTCTAAAGATAATATCGGACTACAAGAGGATTTTATTAGAGGTATTCATTATTATGGTCTGGATATGAATACAAAGTTTTTCCGAATATATGATTATAGTGGATCACCGCTGGGAATTGAAATAAACCGGTTGAGGCATATTATTACTCCTAGTGTAAAATATGCGTATATTCATAGCCCGACGGTTGAGGGCAGTAGACTGGGGCCATTTGACCAAATAGATTCTATCAGCGCTGTAAATGCTTTTACCTTTGGGATTGAAAACCATTTTCAGACTAAATGGAAAGTAAAAGAAACCGGGGAATTTGAAAATATTGATCTTGTATATTTTTATCCTAATGTTGATTATACGCAAAATGCCGCGCCGGGAGTTAAACATTTTGGCTATATAAATAGTGAATTTAATTTAAGGCCATATCGTTGGTTACATTTAGATTCAGATACAGTTTTTAATCAATATCAAAAACGAATTCAGACAGCAAATATAGATCTTTATGCAACGCATGATGATAAATGGAGTTTAGGTTTGGGTAAACGTTATGATCGCAATATAAGCGAACAGCTTACAACAGATGTGTATTATAAAATAAATGATAAATGGCAGGTAAGATCCTATACTCGTTATTTATCTTATACCGACAGCTTTCAGGAACAGCAATATACTGTTTACAGAGACTTGCATTGCTGGCAGTTGGAAACAACTTTTGATATTAAATTAAACGATGATGGGTCGGTTGAGGACAGAACTTTATGGTTTATTTTTCGCTTAAAAGCTTTTCCTGATGAAAACCCGATTAGATTTAATGTTGGTTATGAAACAACAAATAGGATCTAGGAAACAGAGAACAAATTATTAATTACTAATTTCTAATTTCTAAATTCTAAATAAACTCAAATGACTAAAACCGAAAACACAGAAAAATGAGTAGAAAGCTTGTAAAGTTCATAAAGTTATAAAGTTATAAAGTAAAAAGCAGGAAAAGCAATTTAATTCCCAAAAACTCTCCCAAAGTCAATTAATTCTATCCTTTAGCGATTTTCCCATAAACATTCTTTGTCGGGGGTTTATCTCTTTTGACCTGGGAAATCCTTAATTCCTTTAAATTAGGTTTGGTTATCCGAGCAAAAGAAATCAATAAATGAACTATTTGTTTGTTTAGCTTTTTTTGCGCCACATTTTCTAAGAGCAAGTCAAGAGCGGCTCTTAATGAAAAAGCGGTTTTACGATAAGGTCTGATGGCAATTAGGGCATCAAATACATCAACAACAGCAATTACTTGAGAGTATTTATTGATTTTCTTGGCATGGCGTGGATATCCGGAACCATCCAATCTTTCGTGATGTTCATAAGAGGCGCAATCATATAATACATGTTTTTTTCCGCAATAGTAGTGTAATAAAATATATCCAATAAGCGCGTGTGTTTTTAAAACTTCATGTTCGCTTTTAGTCAAAGGCGTTGGTTTTTGAAGAATTTCTGGAGGTATTCTGGATTTGCCGATATCGTGAACAAGTCCTAGCCGCGCAATTTTTATTGGATCATATTTGCCTTTAAGCTGTTTGTCTAAAGATATTTTAGTAGCCAGGATCGCGGTTACCAAAATATGTCGATAGGTATAAGGCATTGTTTTTTTTATTATTTTAAGCTCAGAAATTATTGGTTTGGGCATTATTAAATTTTTCATTATGAGACTAATTTTTCTATTTATACTCTCTGGAGAAAATATAATAGCATAGCTTGGATCTTTAAAAGCTTTTTTGATATCATTGGAAATGACAGTATCCGCGATCTTTAAGGAAGTGATTTTTTTGCTCGTTTGGGCAAGCTTATTAAGAACAGCTTTATTTATTTTCTGGTCGGATTCAATTAATAATGTTTTATCCAGAGCATGTAGATCATACATTAGGCGCATTGATGTTTCCTCCGTAGCGGTTAAATACATAAAATATTATAATAGAAATGGTAATCAATGACAATTTCTTTCTTAAAATTTAAACATTTCGGAAGTAGTAGGTTTATTTTACTTGCCAAAACAAAGCTGCTGAGTTTATAATAAAGAATATAATATATTTCAACTTAATTGATTATTTGTTTCTAATAGGAAAATCCTAAACAGCGATAAAGGCATAATTTATGATTATAAATCGGATTGGTGTGATTTTTGATTTTGATGAAACTCTTACTTCTGACAGTACTAGTTGTTTTTTAGAAAGCTTGGGGCTTGATGTTCAAAAATTTTGGAAAAATGAAGTTAACCCTCTGTATCAAAAGCAAGGCTGGGATCCTATCCCTGCTTATTTGTATAAAATGATTGAGTTCTCAAAATCGTCAGTAAAAAATAGGATTACTCAAAAAAAACTTTCAGAATTCGGTAAAAAGGTTAAGTTTTTTAATGGAGTGCAGAATATATTCCGTCAGTTAGAACAAAGTGCTAAAGAAGTTAATAATACCGTGGAAGTGGATTTTTTTCTGATCAGCAGCGGAATAAGAGAAATATTAATGAATACAAAGGTCACTAAGTATTTTAAAGATATTTGGGCTTGTGATTTTGAATATAATTCTAAAGGGGAGATTGTTTTTCCAAAAAACATCGTAAGTTTTACCGATAAAACAAGATATTTATTTCAAATATCGAAAGGTATTTTTGGTCCTGATTCTAGGTTAAATCCTTTTGAAGTAAATAAAAAAGTAAAAACAGAGGATTTGTACATACCGTTTAATCAGATGATCATTGTCGGAGATGGTTATACGGATATACCTTTGTTTTCATTAATTACTCGGACCGGAGGCAAAGCGATTGCGGTGTATAATCCTGAGGATAAGAGAAAATGGCCGAGAGCCTGGGGCTTTGTTGAAGAAAAAAGAGTGTCAAATCTGGTTCCAGCTGATTATGGTAAAAAACATGCATTGAACCATATATTGACAATGGCAGTGCAAAATTTGGCTTCTAAATTGCAGCTTGATGACACTATTTATCAACGATAACTTACTCTAAAAAGGGACATTATGTATATCAGAAAAATAAAAAGAAGACACTTGATCTATTATTTAAGAGTTTATGATGCTGCTAATGATCGGCTTATCGGACATATCGCAGATATATCTACTGATGGGATTATGATTATTAGTGAATCATCAATTGCGCCGGATAAGGAGTTTGTGCTTAAAATGATCATGCCGCAGCAACTCGAAGGAACAAAAGAGCTGATGTTTAAGGCTAGCAGTCTTTGGTCTAAAAAAGATGTTAACCCTGATTTTTATGCTAATGGATTTAAGATTCAGGATATTAATACTGCTGATCGAGAGCTTATTGAATATCTTATTGATGAATTCGGATTTAGGGATTAATATTTTTAAGGAAAAAATGAATATAACTTTAATCGGTATGCCGGGAGTAGGCAAAAGCAGTATTGGTAAGCATTTGGCAAAAATCTTAAATTTTACTTTTTTTGATTCTGATAGAATAATTGAAAAAAACTCTAAATCGTCTTTACAGCAAATCATTGATTCTTATGGGGCAGACGCTTTGCTGGACTTAGAAAAAGAAATAATTGTTAATCTGGGCAATTTTGATAAGCATGTGCTTTGTCCGGGAGGGAGTGTTGTTTACTCAGCAGAAGCAATGCTTTTTTTAAAAAGTAATTCGCGGGTAATATTTTTAGACGCAGGACTTGAAGATATCAAAGCCCGTATTCTAGATATGGCTGTCAGGGGAATTGTCGGTTTAAAGGGTGATAACTTTAGCGAGCTGTATACGCAGCGCCTGCCGTTGTATGAAAAATACGCGGATATTAGAATAAATCTTTCAGCTAATTCTAATGTTGAGCAAAACAGTCAAAAAATTATTAAAGTGATTTTTCCTCATTCGTAGGATATTAATGACTCACATTTTATTAAAATAATAAAATTAGGAAATAAGGTTTATGGATGGAATAAAATGTCCGCATTGTCAACAGACGATATATGACTCTGATGCATTGAGTTGTTTGTATTGCGGGGAAAGTTTAGACAGAGCCATTGGAGTAATGAGTTTTATGCAGTCAAAAAAAATTATTGTTTTTATTGGATTGCTTGTGTTGATAAGTTTTATTTTCCTGATTTTGTTTTGAAGCTTTTATCTAGCAGATTTGATTGTTTGAAGATGTGTGGTATAATTATAAAAATTTAATCAATAACAAAAAAAGTGATTTAAAATGAAGATTAATGAAATACTTAAACGACGAGAAAAAGGGGTTTCTTTTGAGTTTTACCCTCCTAAAACTCAAAAAGGCCGATTAGCTCTAAGTAATACTGTTGATTTACTCAATAAATATAACCCTTTATATGTTTCCATGACTTATGGTGCCGGCGGAGGTTCTCAGGAACAGACAAAAGATGCGGTTTCAATGTTACTTGATTACAAAGATCTGGAAGTTATGCCCCATTTAACTTGTATCGGATCTTGCGAAAAAGATATCAAGAAAATACTTGATGGTTATAAAGCTCAGGGGATTGAGAATATTATGGCATTGAGGGGGGATCCTCCTGCGGGGCAAAGCGATTTTAATTTTATCGCAAAAGATTATTCCTATGCCAGTGATCTGGTTAGAACTTTAAAACAATACAACCATTTTTCTGTGGGAGTCGCGGTTTATCCCGAAGGACATATTGAATCAAGTTCTTTGGAAAAAGATATGGAGTTTACCAAGAAAAAAGTAGATGCCGGAGCTGATTTTGCTGTGACGCAGATGTTTTTTGATAATAGTTATTATTTTTCTTTGCTTGAGCGAATGAAGAAAAATGCGATTTCGCTGCCTGTTTTACCAGGGATATTACCTTTGACTGATGTTGAAAAGGTTAAGCAATTTGCGGCAATATGCAGGACGACAATTCCCCTAGATATTACAATGAAAATGGAGGAATTCCGCCATAATCCAGCGGAAATGGAAAAAATCGGAATTGATTACACAATCAAGCAATGTTTGGATTTAATAAAAAATGGAGCAAAGCAGATACATTTTTTCACCTTAAACAAGCCGGATATAATTACTGCAATAATAGATGGTATCCAGTAAATAAGATTAAAACAGTGCGATAATAAATATATTTCTTGGCAAGAGCTTTAAAAAATGTTAAAATTTTATTCTAAAAGTAGTTTTGATTTAATTATTTACAAAACTATCTGAAAGGAGTTTTGAAATGATTTGTCCTGTTTGTAGTACTGATATGATTGAAGAGGATTTTGGCGGTTTGAGTGTTGATGTTTGTAAAAATGGGTGTAAAGGTTTATGGTTTGATTGGTTTGAACTTACTAAGCTTGATGAGCAGAATGAAGGTTTGGGAAATGCTTTGCAGCAGGCTTTGGCTTATGATCGGACAAATGACCAGGATAGAGGTCAGATCAATTGCCCAAAATGTAAACTTCCGATGCATGTTCATGCTTATGAATCAGCCAAAGCGATAAATGTTGATGAGTGTTACCAGTGTGGAGGATTTTTCCTTGACTCCGGTGAGTTGAAGGCGATTCGCGAATCTTTTATGTCTGAAGCGGAAAGAGAGGCATATGCGAATAGTTTATTGAAAAATATCCCTGGTCTGGCTGATGCGAAAGAAAATCTTGAAAAGGAAAAAGAGCGAACCGCGGCTATTCGTAATTTAACTAAATTTATTAGAGTAAGTTATTATACTACTGGAAAATAAATCAAATATTTAGTTTTAAGTCCCAATACTAATCAGGGTTTGATTTTGTATTGGGACTTTTTAAAAGTTTTATTCGTTAGAAAATGGCGTTGATAAAGCTTTTTCAGATCAATCTTTACTGTAAAGCTTTTAATTTCAAAGAGTTGTAAATATGAAATTGTTTTGTGCCTACCTTGACAGATGCCCCTTCATATGATATACTTTGATTAAGTTAAAATAATAATAATTGAGTAATAAATTCATATAATCATAATAGCTTTTTGTGTAAATACTTGATATTCAACCATTTATGTTTTTTGAGTAATACGCTGAAAGTTTATTTTTTATCCGGACAATAATAATTACTAAATTATAGCCTAAGAAAATTATATATCTTAATTAGTAAAATTATTTAAATACAGAGGGATTTAATCTCTCTTTTTTAATGTAAAAAATTTGGAAGATTTTTTAAAAGTAGTTATGTTTTTTAAGTGAGGAAAAATGAAACTAAAAAAGTTATATGAATTTGTTATTGAAAAGGGAATACAAGAAGATCCGCGGGGAAGTATTTTAGTTAATAAAGAGTTAAAAGAACTGAAAGCGAATTACGCGACTTTATCAGAAAAGCAAAAGCAAGGATTTGATCTGGAAAGACTGAAGAATCCTTTTAGCGATACTAGGATTCTCCACGGATCTGGAGATGAAAATATTAAAAGCATTCTTATGGGTATTGACATAGATGTTGGAGAAGTTTTGCTGTGCGAGAGATTAATTGAAAAAGGAAAAAAAATAGATTTAATTGTAGCGCATCACCCTGAGGGAAGGGCACTTGCCGCTTTACATCAAGTAATGTACATGCAGACTGATATTGTTCATTTACATGGCGTGCCAATAACGATTGCGGAGGATTTAATAAACAGCAGGATTTCAGAGGTTGAAAGGCGTTTATTGCCGGTAAATCACACAAAAACACAGGATGCAGCCCGATTATTAAATCTGCCTTTAATGTGTGTGCATACTCCGGCGGATAATCATGTGGTAACTTTTTTAGAAAAGTTGTTTAAAAAGAAAGACCCAAAAACCTTGGGAGAAATAATTGATATATTGCAAACTATTCCGGAATATCTGCATGCTCTAAGAAATAATTCTGGACCGAGAATAGTTAATGGATCTGAGGTGTCTCGGACAGGTAAAATCTTTGTTGATATGACCGGAGGTACGGAAGGATCAAAAGATATTTATAAGAACTTGGCGCAGGCTGGGGTTGGAACTATTGTCGGAATGCATTTAAGCGAGGACCATTTAAAAAAAGCCAAGCAGGAGCATATAAATGTTATTATTGCCGGACATATTTCTTCGGATAATTTAGGGTTAAATTTAATCTTGGACGCAATAGAGACAGTGCAGAAATTAGATGTTATCTGTTGTTCCGGATTTGTGAGAGTAAAAAGGAAATGAGTAAAATTTCCGATAGTATTCTAGAGGAAATCCAGAATCGTTGTGATATTACCGAAATAGTTTCTGGGTATATTCCGCTTAAAAAGGCAGGAAGGAATTTTAAAGCTAACTGTCCTTTTCATCATGAGAAGACTGCTTCTTTTGTGGTTAGTCCGGATAAGCAAATATTCCATTGCTTTGGATGTGGTGAGGGCGGAGATGTGTTTAGTTTTATTATGAAGCAGGAACGAATGGATTTTCCGGAAGCTGTTCGATTCTTGGGTGATAAGGTCGGGGTGGAAGTAAAAAATGAAGTAAATCCGAGTTATTCGCAAGCAGGATCTTTTACCAGTTCTTTGTATGTAGTTAATGAATTAGCGGAAAAGTATTTTAAGCAGAACCTTTTAAACCAAGACGACCGTCAAGCAGATTTAGCAATCAATTATCTGCAGAAACGGGGTTTGAATAAATCCGCTATTGAGAATTTTAATCTTGGTTTAGCTGTGGATAAATGGGATGGATTACTTAATTTTTTACGTAAGAATGCGATAAGCCAGGATCTGATATTAAAATCAGGGTTGGTTGTTAAAAACTCCAATGGTAAAGTATTTGATTGTTTTAGAAATAGAATAATGTTTCCGATTTGTAATAGTCAAGGGAAAAAAATTGGTTTTGGGGGTAGGATCTGGAGCGATGAATCAGGAGCAAATTCATCTAATCAGCCAAAATATATAAATTCACCAGAGACAGAAGTTTATAAAAAAAGTAAAAATCTTTATGGTTTTAATCAAAGCAAAAAATTTATTGTTGATAAAGATTATTGCATAGTTGTCGAAGGGTATTTGGATGTTATTATCCCGTTTGAAGCGGGTATAAAAAATATTGTAGCTTCTTGCGGGACAGCGTTTACTAGTGAGCATGCTCGTTTATTAAAGCGGTATACACATAATCTGGTGATAGTATTTGACTCTGACACTGCGGGGCAGGAAGCAACATTAAGAAGCCTTGATTTATTAATTGAAGAGGGTTTAAACGTTAAAATAGCTAGGCTTGAGGCAGGGTTTGATCCTGATTCTTATGTGCGTAAATATGGAGGTGTCGAATTTCAGAATTTAGTGGATAATGCGAACAGTTTATTTGACTATAAAATGAATTTGCTTTGCTTAAAGCTGAATAAATCTGTGCCTGAAGAAAAAGCGAAAATTGCCGCAAGTATGCTAGAGACAATAAATAAGATTAAAGATGCTATTTTGCGCAGTACTTATATAAAAAAATTGTCAGAGAGTTTAATGGTAAAAGAGGAATTATTATTTTCTGAACTTAAGAAAATAAAATCGTTTCCCACAGGAGGAAATGATATAAGCAAGGTTAATACTCAAAAAATTTACAAAATGAGTAAAATCGCAGAGAAAATGCTTATGTCATTAATGTTCGAAGACGGTGGGTTTATTAAGGATTTGAAACAAATTGTTGATTATGATGAATTCAGTGATCCGATAGCCAAGAAAATTGTTAAGCATCTTTATGAACAGGATTTAGCAGTATGTAATCCAATAGAATTATTTAAGCAGATCGGGGATAATCAAATAAATTCTTTTATCTGTAATCTGCTTGTTTCCGATATGGGTATAGATAATAAGAAAAAAAGCTTTGAAGATTGTGTGCGGAAAATAAAGAAAGATAAAATACAGTTGCAGCTCGATGCTTTACATCAACAGATTAATAAAATAAAGCAGTCTGAGTCACAAGAGCTGATGGGTTTATTGAAACAATATAATGAATTAAAAAAGGAGCAAAATGCATATGAAACAGTCTCTAAAAAAGAAAACTAAAAAAACTGTGAAAAAAAATGCTCCTCAGATAAATGTAGGAAATAAAACGATGAAAAATAAAGCAAGCCTTAAGAAAAATGTTAAAAAAGCCGTAAAACCGGATATTTTAAAATCTTTGGTAAAAGGAAAAAATAAAAAATTGACTAAGGGGAAAAGCGAAAAAAATATTGAAAAAACAATCAAGAAAGTATCTGGCAGAATTGGAAAAAATATGGAAGAGAAAGATAAGAATAAACCAGTGAAGAAAAAATCACTAAAGAAAATTGCTCAAGAAGACGCTCTGCAGCTTGCTGATGAAACAATGGCAAAGAAAAAAGCAGAGTCAGCTAAAACTCTTAAGCAGTTGGCAAAAAAGACAAAAACTTTGGGGAAATTAATCGCTCAGGGAAAGAAAAAAGGCTATTTGACTTTTGAAGAGTTAAATAATGCTTTACCCGATGATGTGGTTACTTCGGAAGAGATCGAAGAAATATTAATCGTTTTAGATAGTGAAAATATCGATGTTGTTGATTCTGAAGACGATGTAGTAAAAGATAAACAAGATGTTGAAGAAGAATCAGATGATCCCAAAGCAGCCGCGGCAAGTGAAAGTATGCCTACTTATATCGAAGACCCGGTGCGGATGTATTTGCGGCAAATGGGCCAGATATCATTACTTACGAGGGAAGAAGAACTGGCATTGGCCATAGAGATTGAGACTGCAGAGATGACTTTGCGAAAAGCTGTGCTAAATTGTCCGTCTTCGCGTTATTATGTGTTGAAAGTGGCAAATCAAATCATTAGCAAAGAAGTTAATATCGAAGATGTTATTCGTGATGAGTTTAAGTTAAGTCATGCTAAGCTGATGAAGCGAATTGAAAAACTTACAGCTAGTTTGCGTTCTGTGCGTAAGCCCGAGGCTACATTGGATCTTTTGCTAGAGTTTAATCTTACTACAGCAGTGGTTGAGGATATTGCCGAACAAGTAAAAACTAGCGCGGAAAGCATATCTGTGCTTGAAAGAGAAATTTCAAAACAAAGACAGAAAAAAGTTCGTGGGCAAATCCAAAAGCTGCAAGCTAAAAAAGCAAAATTATTCCGTGAGTTTGGTGGAAACATTGGAGATATTAGAAAAGCTTTACGTGATATAAAACGCTGCCAGTATGAATTTACCTGTTCGAAAAGGGCATTGGTTGAGGCTAATTTGCGGTTGGTTGTAAGCATTGCTAAAAAATATACTAACCGGGGATTATCTTTTCTTGATTTAATTCAGGAAGGCAATATCGGTTTAATGAAGGCAGTGGATAAATTTGAATATAAACGCGGTTATAAATTCAGTACTTACGCGACTTGGTGGATCAGACAGGCAATCACCCGATCTATTGCTGATCAGTCAAGAACAATCAGGATTCCGGTTCATATGACGGAAACAATTAATAAATTGATCAGAGCATCACGCTTTCTTGTTCAAGAAAACGGCAGAGAGCCTACTCCGGAAGAACTAAGCAAAATGATGCAGATTTCTGTGGACAAAATTAGAGGGATTATAAAAATCGCGCAGGAACCGATTTCTTTACAGACTCCTATCGGGGAAGAAGGCGATACTCATTTTGGTGATTTTATTGAAGATAAAAGAGTGGTTAGTCCGGCAACCGCAACAGCGCATTCTATGCTTAAGGAACAGATGGAACAGGTAATGGAAACACTTTCTGAGCGAGAAAAAAAAGTGCTGGTATTGCGGTTTGGGATTAAAGATGGTTATCCTCGGACATTAGAAGAAGTGGGAAAAATATTTAATGTTACTCGGGAAAGAGTGCGGCAGATTGAAGCTAAAGCTTTAAGGAAATTAAGGCATCCTACACGCAGTAAAAAACTAAGAGATTTTTTGGAAATAACGATGAGTGATCATATGGATTTCCTCTAAAAATCAGAATTTAACGATCGCAAAACAGCGGAGCTTAAAAAGCTCCGCTGTTTTTTTTTGCCAAGTAACGTGGAGAACGATGATAGGCAAATTTTACTCCAGTTACAGGATACAAGATTATAAGTTAGTAGTGATTAATGATGAGTTATTGGTAGCTTGACTTGGCAAAAACACATCTTTTCGCTAAGGCTGAGCCTGCATCGTGCAGGCTCAGCCGCGCGTTCTCACTATTTTGACATCCCTGTCAAAATTACGTTCGAAAGCGCCGCTCAAAGAGAATTTTTGCCAGACAATTGGTTATCGACTATTAGCCATTAGTTAAAAGACAAACATTGACTGCTTTTTCTAATCGCTATCCGCTAAACGCTATACGCTGTTTTTTTCAATTTCTTGACTTCCTCATTCAATTCTGCTATATTTTAAATTACTTTTCTTGGGCGATTAGCTCAGTTGGTTAGAGCGTTGCGTTCACATCGCAAAAGTCGGAGGTTCGAGTCCTCTATCGCCCACCAAATATAGTGATGTAGTAGAGTATTTAACGGGCGGACAGCCATCCGCCCCTACAAAAAAATGATTTTTGCCAAACCATTGGCTAGCGACTATTAGCCATTAGCTATAAGCCAAGCATTCCTGCTTTTCCTAATCGCTAATCGCTATACGCTGTTTTTTCACATTTCCTTGACTTCCTCGTCTAATTCTGCTATATTTTATATTACTGTTTTTTAGGGCCCATAGCTCAGTTGGTTAGAGCAGGAGACTCATAATCTCTTGGTCCGAGGTTCGAGTCCTCGTGGGCCCACCATTTAAAATCGGCAAAAGGTTTGGAATCAACACCATAGATCGAATTCAGGGTTTTCTTTTACTGGCTTAGCGTTCTCATCAATTAAAATGGAAAATGCCAGAATTTTTTGTTCAGCACTCGCCACATATAATAAAACAGAGGAAGTACTTTTTATTTTAATTCACTTTTTTGCTATTTTAACAAAGAAAGATTTTTATTATGAAAGAAATAGAAATACTTAAAGAACTGCAGAAAATTGATAGTCAGATTTTTCAAACCAAACTAGCGCTTGAGGAAAAACCAAAAAAAATTTCTTTTTTGGAAAAAGAATTTGAAAAACTTACTGTTTCTTTAAAGAATTTGGAAGCTGAATATAAAAAACTTCAGATCGAACATAAAGAAAAAGATCTTGAATTACAGGCAAAAGAAGCTTCAATAAATAAACACAAAGGTCAATTGCCTTTAATTAAAACAAATAAAGAATACAATGCTTTGCAGTTAGAGATTGAAAAGATGAAAGCCGATAATTCTCTGCTAGAAGAGAAAATAATTATGCTGCTTGAAAAGATAGACGTGATTAAGGTTTCGATCAGTAAGGAAAAAGAAGTCTTATCCTTAGAAGAAAAAAAAATAGACAGTGCGAAAGCCTTGGTTAAATTAGATATTAAAGCGTTAGAAGAATCCCTAAGTAGATTGCAGGTGCAAAGAAAAACGGTTATTCCCGCGGATTTAAAGCCAGAAGTTTTGGAATTATATGAACGGATCAGGGAAAATAGAGGGGAAATAGCAATTGTTCCGGTTAGGGATGGTTCTTGCTCAGGATGTTTTATGAATTTGAGAGCCCAAGTACTAAATGAGTTGAGCTTGGGAAAACTACTTACTTGTGATACTTGTTCGAGAATTTTATATGTCGAATCTGAAAATTAAAGATAGCATGTTTACAGTTAATGTTGACGGCGCCTGTTCGGGAAATCCGGGTGATACGGGATTGGGAATTGTTATTGAAAATAAAGTTACTGGATTTAAAGAAAATATTTCGCAGTATGCCGGGTTGGGAACAAATAATTATGCTGAATACAAAGCTTTGATTGTTGCCTTGGAACGAGTTATCGAGTTGGGGATTAGAAGCGTGGAAGTTAAGAGTGATAGCGAGCTTTTAGTTAAACAGCTCAAAGGAATATATAAAGTAAAAAAAGAGCATCTTAAAACTTTGCATGATCAGGTTATTACACTTTCTAGCAGACTTGCTGATTTTAAAATAGAACATGTGCGCCGAGAGTTTAATGCCCAAGCAGATTTATTGGCTAAAAATGCCATAATAGAATATCGGAGAACAAACCGGATGGTCGCTGCACAGCCAAAAGCTGTGTAGAGGAAAGTCCGAGCTCCATAGGACAGCGTAGTGGGTAATACCCACCCTTGCATACTTTGTATGTGGGCGGATTAGAGCAGCAGTGACGATATCTCGATAAGCCTGGGGTTTACCCCGAGCGAAGTCGAGGGGTGAAACGTGGCAATCTCTGCGCGGAGCAAGACCAAATAGGAGGAGGGCTGTCCGCCTGTTATTTCTCGGGTTAGGTCGCAAGGATCCTGTAGAGTAATTTACAGGACAAGATAAATGATCATCGTC
>Ga0180007_10001897_pt1 | contig 26308 bp, 23 predicted proteins | sample MM_PC_MetaG_FD_121122 | JGI IMG/M metagenome (GOLD analysis project Ga0180007, IMG submission 121122) | Groundwater microbial communities from the Aspo Hard Rock Laboratory (HRL) deep subsurface site, Sweden - MM_PC_MetaG | ecosystem: Environmental > Aquatic > Deep subsurface > Groundwater... | reverse complement strand
TGTATGAAAGTTCCTCCCATAACCCCACAGATTGATTAATTATCCGTAGTTAGAAGTTTTGGTCTCAAAGTGAGATTAGGTTGTTCTATGGGCATTATCACAAAAACACATCAGGAAGTTCTGTTAGATACGAGCACACTCAATACAACGATGCTTTTTTGTTAGCCTACATGTTGGGGGGCGATGCTTATGATGACGAGCCGTTTGAGATTAGGGGTGAGATTCTAGTCTCGTTTTAGCACAGTAGTATTTATGTCATAATAGCTACCCATGACGTGGTGGGTGGTAGAGGACTTGAACCTCTGGCCTCCACGATGTCAACGTGACGCTCTAGCCAGCTGAGCTAACCACCCTCTCCTTTACCCACTCCAGCGCTTTGCGCTGGCGGAGCATAAACCTAATGTACTCTTGCGGACCCGAATTTTCAAATTGTTTCTTGACTTTGGGTTCTTTTATTCTCCCGATTTCCTGATTCACCTCATCATCCCCTACCGTTAACTTCTCTTCCTGAGCAATACGGTCTAATATAAAGTCAATTCTTAGTTGTTTTTCAACAGCCGCCCGCCATTTAGTCCTAACATCATCCAGCGTTTTCTTCTGTTTTTCCAAGACTTGATCCAAACTGGTCCCCGAGCCCGCCATTTGTTGGCGTACTTGTGTTTCCTGACGTTTCATCTCCTGCGCAACTATACTTTCGGGCAAATCAATTTCTCCCATCTCGGTTAGGAGAGCATCGAAAATATTTTGTTCAAACTGCTTCTCTGTTTCCGCTTCACGAATGCCACGGAGAAAGTCACGCACTTTTGTTTTAAGAGCTGTTAAACTAGGACTGCCAATGATCTGAGCCCATTCATCATCAGGAGTGTTTTTCTTACTTTGAGCCTCTTTTTCCTCATCTTCTTGTTTAGCTTTTTGTTCTGCCTCGGAAAGAGTTTTAGCGGTAACAATTTCTTCCGGCTCTCTTTGGGATTCCTGACCCGTTGCACTGGCCTCCTGCTTACCTTTCCACTCACTAAACAAATTGTTTATTGCTTGATCAACTTCATTTTCTTTAACAACAACCTCCGGATGTTTCGCTTGAAGTTGTGAGTAGTTTTTAAGCTCAATTTCGGGTTTAATGTCCACAATGTATTCTAAGATAAGAAATTCTCTTAAGTTATCCAAAGAAGATAAGTTCTGATAAAGCTTTTCTTGATTAGGAATAACAACTTGTGGAGGATGCAAGGGACGAAAGGAATGCTCACTAATAGCTTGTCGGAAAATTTGATCGGCCAGGAAATCGATAGTTTCTAAAGCCAGTTTGGTTTCATTAATTCGTTCCCGTACAGCCCCAACCGGCGCCTTGCCACGACGAAAGCCGGGCACATCAATTTCTTTGGAAAGCTTTCTTAAGGCTTCCTGGGAAGCTCTCTCTACCTGTTTTTTAGTAGGACGCGCGGTAACTTTTATTTGACTTTTGGGAAGTTTTTTAATTTGGATTGACATCGTTTAGTTAGCTTACTAGCTTCGTTAGCTACACTAGCTTGTTAAAACAAGATACGTAACTCCTTAAAGATTAAATCTAGCCGAGGGGCAACGGACAAGGGTTATCCCTTATTTAGCACCATATTATAAACGTTTCCGATTTTCTCGGCCACCTTTTGACTATCATAGAGGTCACGTGCTCTATTATATCCCCTTCTGCCAAGTTCCGCCCTCAGATTAATATCTTTCGCCAATTGTTCTATCTCTATACTTAACCGGAAGAAATCGCCGGCAGGAAAAAGAACTGCGGCATCACCAACAACTTCTGCAATAGAACCGCTGTTGGCCACTAAACCTGCCTTGCCGCAGGCCATGCTCTCAATTAATACCATACCAAACTGTTCTTGCCAAATTTCCGTGGGCAGACTGCCTAAATAAAAGATATCGGCAAGATTGTGAATAGCGGGAATATCTGCGTAAGGCACCTGACCGATAAGCCGGAAGATATCGTTTACGCAAGCTCGGTCAATCAGATTCTCCAGCATCTTACGGTAATCTCCCCCACCAGCAACAATAAACTTCAATTTATGTCGGTCAACAACGCCTTGCTGTTTGAGCCTGGCGGCGGCAAAGATTAACTCTCGAATGCCTTTATTGCCGGAAAGATTGGCAATGGACAAAATAATTGTATCTTGCTCTGTCAATTCATACTTTCCCAAAAAGTTTGTATTCTTCTTTTGCGGCCTGAATCTTTCCAAATTAATACCCATCGGTTGAATAGTGATTTTGTTACTGTCAGCCCCTTCCAGGAACAAACTCGCCTTCGCTCGTTTGGTGATGGCAATATAATAGTCAAAAGCGCTTATAACTTGCCTTTTGCGCTGGTGTACTTTGGGGCTATTGGTCCCCACACCATCCCATAAATAAGGAATGTTTTCCCAGATAGTGGAAACAATTCTAAACCCCATTTTCTTTTTCAGTTCCGCCAGTTGCCCGTTAAAAACCTCGGCAATTCCTACTGTATGGACTAAGTCGACATTGCGAAGGGATTTTTCTAGACCTAAAAACCGGTCACTATTGAAACGTTCTAGTGGTTTAAATCGGTGAAGTATGCCCTTACCTCGGCCAAGTCGATGGTAGTACTGAGAAACGGTGCGGCAGTGTTTAACGGACAAGCCGATTTCCTGAGTATCGTAAACAGTATGATAAGGCGCCAGGGCGAAAATACTAAAACTCTCCGTTAATGGAGAGAAATTTTGCATCTCCCAAAAGTTTAACGATGACCCGCGAATAATAGCGATAGTATGAGGTGATTGTTTGGGCATAAATGTTTCTCAATCCTCAGCGAGTAAATTCTTTCCTGTCATGGCGGCGGGTTGGGAAATGCCCAAAGCGGCAAGTATCGTGGGAGCAATATCGGCTAATACTCCATCGCTTAAGTGAACATCACTATTATCTTTGAGGTCTGGCGCTACAGCAATGCAAGGCACCGGAGAGATGTTGTGCGCTGTATCAGGAGCTCCTGTTTGTGAGTTAATCATAATTTCTGCATTGCCGTGATCGGAGGTAACAAGCAGGAACCCTTTTTGCTCCAGAACCGCTGAAATCACTTGGCCTAAAGATTTGTCCACAACCGAAATAGCCTTGCGCGCCGCTTTTAAATCCCCCGTATGTCCGACCATATCCGGGTTAGCGTAGTTAGCAAGGATGAAATTATACTTTCCCGTGGCTATCCTCTCGAGCAAAATCTCCGTAACTTCCACAGCACTCATCTCTGGTTTCTGGTCGTAAGTTGAAACTTTTGGAGAGGGAACTTCAATCCATTGCTCCCTGTCAAACGGGTTTTCTTGTCCCCCGTTGAAAAAGTAAGTTACATGGGGAAACTTTTCCGATTCGGCCAAGTGAAATTGAGTTAAACCGTGCTGAGAAATAACTCTCGCCAATGGATTTTCCACTCGTAAATGTGGGAAAATAGTTCCTGAAACAGCCATATCCTTAGAATATGGAGTCATGGTGATAAAGAACAGATTTTGCGGGTTTTTCTTGCGCTTAAAATGTGAAAACCTCGGATTCACAAAAGCCTCCGTTAACTGTCTCGGCCGATCAAAACGAAAGTTAAAAAAGATAACTCCGTCGTTATTGCCGATGGGAACAAACCTTTTTCTTTCCGAATCAATGCTAGTGGGACTAATAAATTCATCTGTTTCCTTGCGTTTATAAGCCCGAATAATAGCTTCTTGAACAGCAGGAATCTTATCGCCTTCACCTGCGGTTAAAAGATTATAAGCCTGTTCTGTCCGCAGCCATCTTTTATCTCTGTCCATTGCGTAGAAGCGACCAATAAGGGATTCTATTTGACCAAAGCCAAATTTCTTTAGAGACTCATCGATCAATTTAAGATAAGAAAGTGCCGAATCAGGTGCAGAATCTCTTCCGTCGGTAAAGAGGTGTAAATGAACCCGCGTACAGGCTCTGTCTTTAGCAGCTCGCAATAATGCCAAAATGTGATTCAGAGAACTATGCACTTTGGCTTCACTGAGTAAACCAATAATGTGCAGGTTAGAATGATAATTTTCAACATGGCTAAAAACATCAGCCAGCGCTTTCTTTTTAAAAAATGAACCGTCGGCGATAGCGCGGTCAATAATAACAACATCTTGAGGGACAATATAGCCAGCGCCTAAATTGAGATGTCCTGTTTCACTATTACCGAATTCGCCTTTGGGTAATCCTACTGATTCCTCTGATGCGAGAAGCCGACTGTGCGGGTAATTTTTTTGCAGGAAATCAAAGTTAGGAGTAGATGCAGAAGTAATGGCGTTGCCTTTGCTGGGTGGGGCGATTCCCCAACCGTCCATGATTAAAAGTACCGTAAGTTTGTAGGTGGACATAGTGACGGACCAATTTGTACTTAAAAGTTGGTGATGGCGATGAATTTTTAACTTTCAACTTTTAATTTAAGAGATCATCTTATCAATCTGCAGCAACCTATTATATTTAGAGACACGTTCGCCCCGGCTTGGTCCTCCAGTTTTGATATAATCAGCGCCAATACCGACAGCGAGATCGGCAATAAAGTCATCGTTAGTCTCACCGCCACGGTGCGAAACGATAGTTTTAATTCCTTTAGATTTGGCAATTTTAACAACCCGTATTGTTTCAGTAATTGTACCAATCTGATTAGGTTTAATAATCACGCCATCAATACCACGATGCCGTAGGGCCTCGACAAGAACTTTATCGTTAGTGACAGTTAAATCATCACCAATAATAAACGTCTGTTCAGGAAGCACTTTATTCAGCTCACTCCAGTACTGCAAACTTTCCTCAGGAAACGGATCCTCCAAAATTTCCAAAGGATATTTGTTAGCCAATCCAACAAAATATTGGCTAAGAGCTTCAAAGGAGGAGGTTTCCTGATTGGGAACAGCGCCTGCTACATCCAACCCCAGCCTAAATTCATGGCCCGGTTTTAGACGCAACTGCTCTGCGGCTTGCATAATTAGATCTAGCGCGTCTGTCGGATTTTCAGTTGCAGCCACTAAACCTCCTTCCTCCCCATACCCACAGTACATTCCTTTTGCAATGAGAAGCTCTTTAAGATTATGATAAGTTTCCGAAGCAAAGCGAAGCTTTTCCCAAAAGGATGTATCATCTTTACTGCCATAAGGAATGAAAAGGAATTCCTGAAAGGGTTGATTTGTCTGGGCGTGCTGGCCACCCTCAAGCAAAACCATAGCCGGTAATGGCATTTTATATTTGTAGTCCGTAATACCTATTTTGAGATCTTCCATCTCAATAATAGAATCATTAAGGTATTTGTTGATATGAACAAACAGATGCTGTTTAGCTAAGAAGGCGCCGGCTTTGGCTACAGCCATAGAAACAGGCAGGATAGCATTAACACCAAAATTGGCTTTATTGGGAGTACCATCTAGGTCGGTAATTTTGCGGTCAATCATCCCCTGTTCTATGGGGTTAGTACCCTTAACAGCTGTAAGCAAAACCTCCTCTATTTTCTTAACAGCATTAGTCATTTCTTTTCCATGGAAACGAGAAAAATCCTTGTCGGTAATTTCAATGGCTTCCTTTGTGCCACGAGAAATACCAGAAGGACAAGAACTAATAAACGACCGGTCATTATCCAAAATAACCTCAACTTCGACGGTCGGGTCGCCCCGGGAATTAAGTATTTGTCTGGCAGAAAGAGTTTTAACAAGAGGCATAACAAAAGTGTGATAAGTGTTAAGGAATAGGCAGGGATCTTTAGTCGGAATCCTTTTTATTAAAGAACTCTTTTACCTCTTCAACAATCTGTTTTGGTGTATAGGCGGATTTAATAAGGTACGCCTCGACTCCAATTTCGAAAGCCTCTTTAATAAGCGAATCCTGCCCTAAATTAGTAAGCAAAATCACAGGTATATCCTTCGTCTCAGGTTTGGTTTTAAGTGTTCTTAAAACATCTAGACCGTTAATCTCCGGCAGCATAATGTCAAGAAGGATCAACGCCCACTGTCTTTCCGAAGCCTTAATTAATCCCTGAGGGCCATCTTCAGCAGACTCTACAAAAAATCCTGCTTTTTCAAGCTGACGCTCATAAAGCTCTTTGATGAAAAGATCATCCTCAACAATTAAAATTGATTTTTGGTCTGATTCGGGCATAATTTGAACGGTTGATCTCTCACTAGGCTAAAAGCCTTAAAACATTATGCTTAAAACATTATGATTGGCCCACTTATCTAGGGGAAGAATTAAACTTTATCAAGGAAAGTTATTATATTTCTTCCCCAAGAAAAGAACTACGCAACCTCAGATGTAACTTCGTGTTTAAGAACTGCCTTTTCTACCTCGTTAAAACGACCAATATTATACACATCCCACGGCGTCAACTTACCAATCATACCCATACCTTCTGCACGCCAATCCCATTCCCCCTTACTGGTCGTGTAGTCCCGCATATCCTCGCCGTCTCTATCGAAATAATTACCATTCATAAGAAGATCTTCATCTCCATCGGACCACTCAGCAACAAGTGCCCAAAAGCCATTGTTCTCATCAAGTCTGACATTTTCTACATCAATTCTAATCTGCACAATCTGAGTTTCTTCTCTGCCTCTGACTTTACCCTTAACTTCAATAACCGCCTCGCTATCAAACTTGTCAGGTAAGGCATCTAACACCTCGCTACCTGTACTTGCACTAATTTCCCTAATTTCGAAGTTCTTGCTCTGCTCACCGGCTTCAATAGAACTATCGTCTTTATAAGCAGGAACTATATGTTTTTCTGCCATATAATATCACCCCCTTTCATAATACAAATACTAATGCACCTAAATGCTGATTAACGCCAGGACTTAGTTTCCTGTCATAGTTTTTTATTTACCTTTTGCCACACTGACCCACTTCAAATACGCCAATTAAAGAAATTGAATTGGACTTACTGTTACTTTACCTTTATCAATTACGATTTACCGTTTACGCATGCACTCGTTACCCGACGCACGTTACTCTTACCTATTTCTTACCACATTTTCCTCCGCTTCCGCAACCAGCAATCTCGTTTTCCCTACCACATCTGGACTCACCGATATTGACGTAATGCCCCAGCTGACTAACATCTCAACCAACTCTGGATAAACACTGGGAGCTTGGCCACAGATTGAACACATAATACCATGTTTTTGAGACTCTTTGACAGTCCTTTCAATCGCCCATAAAACAGCCGGATTCATTTCATTAAAAGTATCGCCTAATTTGGGATTGTCTCGATCGGCACCTAAAATTAACTGCGTTAAATCGTTACTACCAATAGAAACCCCATCAATTCCTGTGCCAATAAACTTCTCCAAAAGAATTACATTGGAAGGTACTTCTACCATTAAAAAAAGTTTAAAGGACGAGGTGCGGTGCAAATCGTGCGCCGCCATCAACTTCTTTATTTCGATAAGCTCATCCACTGTGCGTACAAACGGCAACATCAACCACAAATTTTTGTAATAACGTCGAACTCTCTTAATCGCTTCCAGTTCCAACTCAAAAACCTTGGGTTTTAGTATGTAGCGGAGCGCTCCTCGGACCCCAAGCATTGGGTTTGCCTCAACTGACTCAAATTCTACCCCGCCCTTGAGATTCCTATATTCATTGGTCTTAAAGTCTGTAGCACGGTAAATAACAGGCCGGGGGGTAAAGGCTTTAGCAAAAATGCTAATACCCTCATAGAGTTTCTGGCTAAAAATTTTCCCTTGGCCTTCTTTTATATACTTTTCCGGGTGCTTGCCAATCTGAGCGATCATAAATTCGGCCCTAAGCAACCCCACACCATCTACATCTAACTGAGAGGTTTCCTCAGCAAGATCTGGCTCAGCCAAATTAACATACACCTTGGTTGCTGTTTTTGTTGGGTCATTTGTCTTTATTGCAGGCACGACTGCATCTGTAATCTTGCCGCTCAAGTCTCCTTGGTAAACTTTGCCGCTGCGTCCGTCTGCAGTTATAATTTCGCCTGTCTTAAGAATTTGGGTGGCTATTTCGGTACCGACTATACAAGGAACGCCCAACTCTCTGGAAACAATAGCCGCATGACAGGTTGCTCCGCCTTCATTAGTAATAATAGCGGCGGCCTTTTTCATAGCCGGCACAAAATCCGGCGTAGTCATTATTGTAACCAGAATTTCGCCTTTCTTGATTTTATCTATCTCATTGGCACTTCTGATTTTATGCACTTTCCCGACGGCAATGCCGGGGCTGGCGCCTATGCCTTCCAATAGTGTGTCAATTTGTGTTTCATCAACGCGAATTTGAGTAATCGTTTCTTCTCCTCTCTGGACTTTTTCTATATCCAGTGTAGTCACTGGCCGAGTTTGTAAAATGTAAACCTTCTTTTTTTCTACACCCCACTCAATATCTTGTGGGAATTGATAATGCTTCTCCAGAGCTAAACCCTGTTGAGCCAGCTCTTTAATAAACTTATCAGACAATTTCTGCTTCTTTTGCCAGGCTTTAGAAACAGCAACTTCACCTTTGCGAGTGAGCATTTTCTCTTGGTTTACTATTCTTTTATTCGCGATTTTGAACGGCTTCTTTTGAAGGGAATATTGGTCAGGAGTCATACTGCCGGAAACAATACCTTCGCCAAGACCAAAAACGGCTTCAATTGTTAGAACTTCTGGATTATTAGTAATGGGGTCCACGGTAAACATAATCCCGGAAACATCAGATTGAATCATCTTTTGAACCGGAACAGCCACAGCAACCTGAAAGTGGTCAAACCCGTGATGTTCACGATAGTAGATAGCACGGGCAGTAAAAAGCGATGACCAACAGCCTTGCACCGCTTGGAGCAAATCCTTATCACCAGAAACATTAAGGAAGGTCTGCTGCTGCCCAGCAAATGACGCTTCTGGCAAATCTTCAGCGGTAGCCGATGATCGCACGGCAACCAATAAACTCTTATCGCGGGACATTTTATGGTATGCCTGTAAAATAGCTTGTTTAATATCCGGCGGCATAATTGCTTTCTCAATCAATGCGCGGATCTGGCGGGAAACTTCCTGGAGGGTTTTAGAATCCTCATAATTTAAACCGCCAAGAAGTTTCCTAATTTTACCAGTAAGCTGGCTAACTTTGAGAAATTCAAGGTAAGCATCGGAGGTTACGGTAAAACCGGAAGGTACACGAAAACCAGCTTGCGTCATTTCTCCTAGATTGGCGGCTTTCCCACCCACCTGGGCAATGTCATCTTTTGAAGTATCTTTAAAAAGTTTAGTATATTGCATGGGCAGTGATAAATCTGATTTAGGGTTCAACCCTGTCATCGCTTGACAAAAAAAGTAACGACAGGGTTGAGCCCTATTTCCTCGGCGTCATTCATATAGATAGCGACATAGTTTGTAGCGGCTAGGCTTTAGCCTAGCGTAGTTGAATGGCTGAGGCCTTTTCTGAGCGGGCCTAAAGGCCGCCGCTACAATACTTGTGCCTCTCCGCGAGCCACCGAGCCGAAAGCACCCAAATAGCTAATATCATTGTCGCGACAATTTTTTTCTAAATTATTTTGGTCAAAGTTTAATCCCAGCATAATTATAACTAAATGTCTTGAGAATACATTCTACAGATATGATTGAATCTTGGCAAGAATTACTGAGCAATTTCCTTCTAAATTACAATTTGCTATTTACGATTTACTCACTTCACCCACTCATCCAAACATCCCAATTCCACTTCCGGATAATTTTCTAAGTATCCTCTCGTAAGCCGAATTATTTTTACAAGTTCAGTTTTGTTCTCTGCCTCAAATCTTAGTGATAAATTGGGAGTTGTGTTCGAAGCACGTACCAAAGCCCATGATTTGGGTGAGAAAACAACGCGGGCGCCATCAACATCTATTACTTCCCAATTTTGTTTAAGCTCTTTAACAAGATTTCTGACAACAGTAAATTTCGTTTCATCTGAACAGGGAGCCAACAATTCCTCCGTATGCGCAGTTCTTTCTACATCTTTGAAAAACTCCGAGTAGGGATGGTCAACATGAGAAAGAATTTGCAACAAGCGCGCGGCGGCGTATAAAGCATCATCAAAACCATAGTAATTATCTTTAATAAAGGTGTGACCAGACAACTCACCAGCTAAAAAGATATCATCCTGACTGCCAATTACCTCGCGGAAATAAGAGTGTCCGGTTTTCATCATCTGAGGCACACCGCCCATTTTCTCTATCTCATCTCGTAAAACATAAGAACTCTTGATATCGAAAAGCACCCGCGAGCCGGGTTTATTTTTCAAAATTTCCTTGGCTAGAACAATTAGCGTCTTGTCATTTTCATAGATTTGACCTTTCTCATCAACAACGCCTAGTCGGTCACCATCAGGATCAAAGGCAATACCTAAATCGGCTTTGTGTTCAAGAACTTCCCGACTTAAATCCTGCAAAGATTCTTTATCTTCCGGATTGTGGTGATGAGGATATCCACCGTGGAGCTGACAATAAAGCGGCACAACTTGGCAGCCGAGCAACTTAAAAAGCCTTATGGCAAAAACAGAGGAAGTGCCATTACCGCAATCAATAACCAACCGCAAGTGTTTCCTTATATCCAACCGCTCATGCAAATCCTTAGCATACCAGTGAAAAATGTTGCCATCATCATAGCGAACACTGCCCTTGCCCACAATAAATTTCTTCGACTCCACAAGATGTCTTATTTGTTGGAGCTTCTCGTTATAGAGCTGAAGAGCATTTTTTAGATCAAATCTAAACCCGTTATATTCAGGAGGATTATGAGAGGCAGTAATCATTACCCCTCCAGCGGCATGGTGTTTAGTAACAGCATAATGAACAAGTGGAATTAAGCTAAGGCCCAAATCAAGCACATGACAACCACTAGAAACTAGACCATCAACAAGATAAGCATTAAGTTCATCAGAAGTAAAACGATTGTCGTGACCAACTATAACTTTACGCCCGCCACGGTTAAAAAGATAAGCCCCAAAAGCCTTGCCGACCAAGAGAGCATCTTCTATTTTGAAATCTTTGCCTACAATCCCGCGAATATCATAAGCACGGAAACAATTCGGATTCATATTTTATATTCTACTGCATATAAACAAATTTGGAAAGGTGAAGCTCCGCCGGCTAAGCGCCCACGCCCACACGTCGGGCGGATGGAGGCAAACATTGTGACTTCCCCTTGCCACATTTAAACGTGGTATGCTACATTATTTATATGGAACTTCTCCTTAAAAATCCATACATCCGACGGGGTTTGTTATTACTGTTATTCTTATCATTTCTTCCTCTAACTGGTTGCACAATACCCTTTATAAATAAGCAGGTTTGTCTCCCTGCATGGTTGCCCTTGGTAGGTGGCAACTGCGATCTGGTTACAGAACCAAATGAGATTGTTCTAACTTACTGGGGTTTATGGGAAAGTCCCGAGGTTATCCAACCCCTCATTGATAAGTATGAGAAAGAAAATCCTCACATTACCATTAACTATCAGCTGAGAGAAATTGATGACTACTACAAAACCTTGCGCTCCCACCTAGAAACAGATTTGGCGCCAGATATAGTTCGAGTACACAACACATGGGTGCCCCTCCTGCTGGCAAATCTTTCGGCCATTCCGGACGAGGTAATGACCACTTCCGCTTACGAACAAACTTTTTATCCGGTGACTCGTGAAACTCTTTTAGCAAAAGGAAAGTATTATGCTGTTCCTTTAGGCATTGACAACCTTGCCCTAGTTTACAACACAGCCCTGTACCAGCAAGCAGGAATCTTGAAACCGCCGGAAACATGGACTGAATTTAACGAAACAGCCAAGATATTAACCCACCGCGATGAAGATAATGAAATAATCCAAGCGGGAGCGGCGCTGGGCTACAGCGGCGGGATTGAGCACTTTAGTGACATTGTTGGTCTAATTATGGCACAAAATGGCGTGGATTTTATTGATAAAGATGGTAAAGTAACTTTACACAAAACCTTTTCACAACTTAGCGAGAATTTAGGCGCTGACGCACTGCGCTTTTATAACCTCTACGCAACATCGAGAAAAACCTGGAATTCCAGTTGGCCCAGCGCCTTAACCTCTTTTGCGCAATCAAAGACGGCAATGGTATTCGTCCCCTCTTTTCGTATTTTTGATATTCTTGCCCTGAATCCCAATCTGCCGTTGGCAGTTGCTCCGATTCCACAGCTAGACCCAACCAGTGCGAACATTAATTGGGCTACTTATTGGGTTGAAACAGTACCAAAAAACAGCCTGCATCAAAAAGAGGCTTGGCAGTTTCTAAAATTCCTAACAGAAAAAGAGAACCTAGCGGAGTTTTATAGTTTGGCGTCATCTACAAGACTTTTTGGCGAGGCCTACCCGCGCCCAGACATGGCAGAAGAATTAATTAACCACCGGTACCTTGGGCCTTACATTAGCCAGGCTTCTACCTGCACCACCTGGAATCTAGCCGATGGGACACACGACATTTATCTTAATGACGAGATTAAGGAAATTTTTGGTAGTTTAATCGATAAGATTAATATTGATATTAGCGAGTTAGAAGAAAAGCTGGACGAGGCCGCTGAGGAGGTTCAGAAGGTATTAGATGAAGCAAAATAGGGCAATTTGATAATTGACGAAAATATTGATTACCACCTCCCAGAGGCAGGTGAAATTACCCAGTTACCCAATTACCTGTTCCTATCCAAACATCAGTACTTCTGGCTTGAGAAGCAACAGTAACCCGATAATTAAAATCAGAATTCCACCAACAAGACGCGAATAGCGAGCGTACTTACTTTCTAACCCCACCGCTTTCATTGTTGCCATTGCCACTGTAAAAACGGCTAAATCATCTAGCATAAAAAAGAATACATAGATTAAAAGGTAAAAATAATATTTCCATGTACTCATTTCTGTAAAACTGAGAATATTAGTATAAATCGCTGGTAGACCCGCAGAACAGATCAGTTCTATAAGATTAACAGCAAAAGCCAAAGCAATAATCCCAACTAGCGCGGTTGCAAATGTTCTGTTCTCTGCAATTTCACGCAGGCGGCCAAATATTTTTTGTTTCCTGTTTATATCACCAACTTTACACACCGCTGAGCGGTTAACCCAATAATCACGTAAGTTGTAGACGGCAATGCCGAGCGCAGCTAAACCAATAGTAATCCTAATCCAGGTAACCAATCCGAAAAATATAAAGAGTTGCAGCCAGGCAGTCATAAAAAGAAAATAAACTATCGCCGAGGTAACAATAAAAGCCATACCTAACACCCAGCGCCTCAACGAATCTTTTATGTTCAATAGCAGACTAATAAGGAAAAGCAATGCCCACATAGCGCAGGGATTAAAACCGTCCAAGAATCCCAGGATAACGGTAAGCGCCGGCAAGGAGAGGTTTTTAAGATCCAATTCTCCGATGAAAGGAATATTGATCGTGGTTACTTGACTATTGCTATTATTGAAAGGGGTTGGACAGGGTTCGTCGGTAGAAGTTGGTTGAGGATCAGTGAGGAAACCAACCGCGTCGACACACTGATATTCAAGGGCATATGTAACTAAACCTTCAATTACGATTCCTGTGGTCTCGTCGTTAATATAACCTATTACTGGCTGATCACCAACAACAAGATAGGGTACACGACCGCTAGGGTTGCCTAACAGCTGGCAGACTTCTTGAAACAACTTAGCATTTTCCCTGTTGCTTGTAACCTCGAATTCCTTAATTTCCACCCGCTCATATTTCTCTTGTATGCTTTTTAAGAAAACCATTTCGTCCTTACAATGGGAACAGTTGTTACTCCAGAAAAAATAGAGGGTTACTTTATCAGCGGCCCGAGAAGATTGTGAGTTAAAAGAAAGAAAGAGCAGAGCTAATATTAAAAATGTGTAGAGTTTATTTTTGTTCATATTGGATATTCGGAGCTAGTTATTACGCGAAACTCAGCGCTGGCGCTCCCGAAGGGACTCGAACCCCTAACCTTCTCCTCCGGAGGGAGACGTTCTATCCGTTGAACTACAGGAGCCACGGACGCTTAACAATGACCATTTTATCACATATTGGCCCCATCTCCAGAAACTGGCTCTTGATAGAAGAAACAAAGCTTAGTATCATTCTTTCATGATTGAAAGCAATGATTCGGTAACAGATGCCAATCGCTGGCAAATAGGAGTTTTCTTTAAGAACTATTGGCTCAAGCTTATTTTATGTACAGCTTTAGTGTGCATATTGTTTTGGGGGGCAACACGTACGCGCAATTATCTGCACGTATCTACAAACAACAAAGTAGATGAGTTGTCACAACAAGCGGAAAATGCTCTGGCCGAAAATAAATACACTGAGGCTCTACAACTTTACCGTCAGATTTTGGATTATCACCCAAACTATACCCAAGCATATCTACAGCAAGCAGGAATTTATGTAACTAAAAACAAACTTACGACTGCTGAAGAAACCCTATTGCAAGCGCTTAAACAAAATACTGATCAGGAGGCAGTTTATCTGGCCTTAGGGGAAGTAGCCCTGGCAGCTAATGATTATGCCGCCGCTACTAACTATTTGCTTTTTAGCGATACGACAAAGCCGGACAATCAGCTAAAGTTAACTGAGGTATATCTAAGGCAGGGCGACATAATAGAAGCGCAAAAATGGCTTAGCAAAGTTCTGGAAAATACAGGAACAGGGTCTAAACCTCACTACTATTACGCGATAATTCATCTCGCGTCAGAGAAATCAGAATCAGCCTTGTCGGAAATCACTTTAGCTAATGAAATAGCAGTTGAAAACCAGAATTTCACAGCGCAAGATATATATCGCCAGTTAAAGGTGAGCATTCAAAATGTCGAAACGGCAGAGAGTGAAATCTTTGGCCGAGCTCTGATAGGGTTTACTCTTCTACAGGAAAAATATCCCCGTTTGGCCCTAATACCCTTGCAGAAGGTTGCTAACGAGAAACCCGATTACCGCGATGGTCAGGCGATGCTGGGTGCGGCATATTTGAGTATTAAAGATTATGAATCTGCTGAATATGCTTTAGAAAGGGCCCTGGATCTGGACCCCAATTATGCCTATGCCCACTACCTCTTGGGACTCATTTACGAGCAGAAAGAGCAAAATGATTTGGCCCAGCAGACTTATAAAGCCGCGGTAACTTTTGCGCCTTCTCAAATAACATACCACAGGATTTACACTAACCTTTTAGAAGAGTGCGAGAAATATATTGAGGCAGAACTCGCCTACCGGGATATTCTAAATTCCGAGCTGTTTGCAAACACTGAGAAATCCGAATTCAAAGTGCGGCTGGCATATTTATATTTAGATCATCTAGATAAGCTGCAGGAAGGCTTGTCCTTAGCCCAGGAGTATAAAAACTCAGAACTGCACGCCTGGGCTCTTTATAAAAACGAACAATCACCGGAAGCATTAGCTATTGTTGAACAGCTAATTAAGGAACAACCTACTGCATGGCTATACTACCGTCAGGGAAAAATCATGGCCGACCTCGGCCAAATCCGCGAAGCCAAAACTTCCCTTGATCGGGCCGTTGATTTAGACACGGAGGGCAAGATTCCAGCAATACTATGAGGGCGTCGCCTTCCGATGAGAGACAGCATTTTTTAAATTCATGCTCACTACACTTTCCGTCTTTTTCCCCGCCTTTAACGAAGAAGCAAATCTGCGCACAACTGTAGTCAACGCGCAGGAGGTTTTGGGGCGGTTGGGGCTCGAATACGAGATTATACTGGTCAATGATGGCAGTACTGACCAGACTGGTAAAATTGCCGATCAGCTGGATGCTGAAGACCCACACATACGCGCCATTCATCATCAGCACAACCGCGGATACGGAGGCGCGTTTAAAACTGGACTTTATGCCGCGCAGTACGAATGGATTGCCTTTACCGATACTGATGGACAGTTTGACTTTTCCGAAATTACACACTTCATGGAAAAAGCCAAACAAGCAGACTTGATTATTGGTTATAGAAAAAAGCGGGCCGATACTATAATTCGCCGCATCAATGCAAGTCTATTTAATTGGGAAATGCGGCTTCTGTTTGGTCTAAAAACCAGAGATGTTGACTGTGGATTTAAACTTATTAGAAAACAGGTTGTGGATACCATTACGCCCTTAGATTCAGAAGGGGCAATGGTCGAAGCTGAACTTTTGATAAAAGCGAAACGAGCTGGCTTCAATTATCTTGAAATTCCAGTGACACACCTGCCCCGTAGTGAGGGAAAACAGACCGGCGCAAACCTTAAAGTTATCTGGCGCGGAGCCGTTGTGGAACCAATAAAACTATTGTTTAGACTCCGCTCGCTCTAACATTCCCCTTAATTCACCAATTTCTTTTTGTATCTCCTTTAGTTTTCGAGCGGTTGTCATGTCCACCTTGTAGTCCTTAATCGCCCTCTGGCGGTCACTTTCGGTATCGCGATTTTCGTTGATGAGGATAAGAATAGCCAAGACAATAGCTTCCAAAGAAACCCAAAAAGTGAGCCACTCATAATGGAAACCCATTACAATCCAAACGGAAAACAGTACCAGATTTAAAATCAGAAATGCCCACGAGCCGCAGAATGCAATAAGACGGTGCTGAAACCTCTCCATTGGGGCATCTTCAGTTTTGCGGCTAAATTCATCTTCAAGTTTAGTTTCGAGTTTTCCTTTAAGCACAATGTTAGTGTAACTGAGTAAGAAGATTCAAGTCAATAGTTAGGCACTCTCCAGCTTCTTCTTGAAAATCTTAAACAACTCCCGCGTAAACATAACTACAATAATGAAAATCAAAGACACTGTAAAAAACAACTCCTGACCAGAAGGCACACTATAGGTGATGCAAAAGGCAGCGATTGGCGCCAGAACAACTGCCAACCAGTCGTGCCGCGTAGCTGGCAGTTCAGAAAAGATAATACTCAAAAGTTCTGCCGGGATAGTTAAAACGGCCGAAATAGTATTAAGCCATGGACTAGGTTCGGTTAATTCCAAAGAGCCAAAAAACTTCAGGTTCATAGGTAATTCAGGCTGCCTAACAAATTTATACAGTAAATCAAAATCGGCGCCCTTAAGACCAGTTTTGAAAACCCGATACAAAACAATAAAATAACAAATATAAACCGCATAACTGAACAATCTTGACCAAACGATCTTGCGGTGACTACTAATAAGTTTCTCTTTTTCTTTCTTGATTTTTACAGGATAACCATCTAGGGCTCTTTCAACCTGCCTAATGTCGGACAGTAATTCACGCCTTTCGTCTTCGGTGTCATCACCCTGGAGAGAAAGCGGCAGTAAACAAAGATTAATAAACAGCGTAAAAATTATCAAGGCCAACCCCATATCCTTCCCCCAAGGGAGATAATTATAAACCAGCACTAAGACATTAAAAAATGGCTGGTAAATAATGTGGATAATGATAAAATTAGCGATAGTGCCGAACATAAACTGAATTTATGTAGTAGCAAAATTTATTTTGCGATTACACAAGCAATTAGACCCGCATGAGCCTTTCAACAAATAGCCCTAAATCAATTCTATCACGATATGGTCTCCTGCCCCACAAACAGTTGGGACAAAACTTTTTGGTAAATCAGCATATCCTGAGCGATCTATTAGAAACTGCAGATCTAACTCCAAAAAATGTAATCTTGGAGATAGGCGCTGGCTCAGGCGCTATCACCGTGGAGTTGGCGCGACGCGCTAAAAAAGTCATAGCAGTCGAAATAGATAAGAAGCTGATACCGATATTGAACAATGCTATCAGAGACGCAGGCATGCTGGATAAAGTTCAGATAATTAATGCCGACATTTTGAAATTAAGAATTACGAATGATGAATCTGGAATAATGGACAACAAGGTTAATGGCGTTAATAGGGTTAACGAAGCTAGTGAAGCTAATGAGCCTAAGAAGCTAGAGAAGTTCACCCCGTACCGACTAGAAAAGTCTGGTTCGGGGCTAAAAATCCTCGGCGCCATCCCCTATCAAATTACTTCGCCTCTGCTCCATAAACTGCTCAAATTGGAAATCCCTCCGCAATTAATAGTCCTCATTATTCAAAACGAAGTGGCCGAAAAAATTGCCGCACAACCACCACAGGCAACTTATCTAGGCAATTTTGTACAGTCGCTAGCCAAAATTGAATTAGTCGGCCGTCCCATTCATCCAGCGGCTTTCTGGCCTCAACCCAAAGTTCAGTCGCGTATCATCAAAATCCGGCCTAAAGACCCAGTATTTACTGGGATTGAAAATATCTATAGGTGGGAAAAATTTCTACATCGTGCATTCTCACACCCGCGCAAGATGCTTCGCAATGTTTTCCCTACCGAGTTATTAGAGAAGTCAGGTATTGAACCTACCGCCCGCCCCCAGGAAATAAATCTGGAGCAATGGAAAACTTTGGCAAAATCCTTAACTTCCAAGTCAAATTGATCTTTCAAATCTTGTATATAGCAACAGCAAAGCGAATTTACCACATTTTTAATTAACACCTAGTCAAGGTTCACTTGTAGCGGCGGGTCTTTAGACCCGCTTCAGGAAGGATTACGTTCTTCTGTTGCTAGGCTACGAAGCCATGCGCTACGCAATGCTGCATAGCGTTGGCATCGCGTGGAAGCCCTGCCTGCCGGCCTCGCCGAATCGAGGCGAGCAGGCAGGCTAGCCGCTACAACAAGAAACCATGCAAATTTGTTTTGCGGAAACTATAGGAGCCTTATCTAATTAGGCCATCCTCAATTTCACCATCACATTCAATTTTTCAGACTCATAGTTGTACAGCCTCATTGTCTTGTGTTATAAATTTGTTAATGACCGATGAAAATAATCTTGAATTAATTGAAACAGATAGTTCCGAACTGCCAAGCTCAAGTTTGCTCGATGACGTAAAGCTTCTGCCCGAAATTAAGGAGCTATACGAGCAACTTAAAGAGTCCGATATGCCAATTGGCTTAAGAGAGAAAACCGAGCGAATGTTAGAAAGCTTGCATCGGTCTTCCAAATCGGTGAGTTATCACGCCATGTTGGACAACACGCATCGTTACTTCAACTGGGTTATTAAACTACCATGGGGCACAACTTCCAAAGATAATCTTGATTTACAAAAAGCTAGCGATGTGTTGGAATCCACTCACCACGGTCTGCAAAAAATTAAGGATAGAATACTGGAATATATAGCTATCTTGACTTTGCAAGAGGAGGCTTCCAAATCCACCGAGCGCAAAGATGCATTGGAAAAGTTATATCAGCAGGGCGCCGCTCAGTCGCCGGTATTGATGTTTGTGGGTCTTCCCGGTGTCGGGAAAACATCAATCGCATATTCCATTGCCAGGGCGCTAAACCGCAAATTTATCCGTATTCCCATGGGCGGGTTGGGCAGTGCTGCTCAATTACGCGGTGAACCACAAACCCAAATGAGCGCCGAACCGGGGATGATCATTAAAGGCCTGCAAAGAGCACAAACCAAAAACCCGGTAATCCTCCTGGATGAAATTGACCGCATTTCCGATGTGGCCCGTTCTGACGTTATGGGCGTATTACTGGAGCTTTTGGATCCTCGTCAAAACTTTGCTTTTACCGATTACTATATTAATTATCCCTTTAATCTGTCACAGGTTCTTTTTATCTGCAGCGGTAACAAAATTGGAGGAATTTCCAATGCAGTATTGGATCGCATGGAAGTAATTCAAATGCCGGGCTACACTGATGAAGAAAAGCTTGTGATCGCACGCGATTATCTCTTGCCACAAACACTACTTGTAACAGGAATGACTAAAGATGACGTTTCTATTACTGACGATGTTTGGCCAGAAATTATTCGTCCTTTTGGCTTTGATGCCGGTATTCGTACCACTAACCGCGTCCTCGAAACTGTTGTGCGCCGTTGCGCCCGCCAGCGTGTTTCGGGAGTAAGCAAAAAATTCGTAATTAATGAGGAAAATTTAAGAGATTATCTGCCAGATTAACAAAATATCTACCACCTTTCGGCACTAGCTTTTACTAATTTTTTCCACAATCTCCTGCACACTTTTAGCCTTTTTTAAAGTGTATGGCCCAACCCGTGTACGGGTGATTTGGGAAACAAAACCACCAACACCAAGCCGTTGCCCCCAGTCGTGCGCCAGAGAACGCACATAGGTCCCAGAGGAGCAGACCAGGCGAATTCTAGCCGTCGGCAATTTTTCTTTAATCCAAAGGAATTTCTTGCGGTAGGGAGTAAAATTCAAAAGTTCCAGTTCACAAACTGTCACTTTTTTGACCGGCAGGTCTTCTATTCTAACTTCTCCACGTCGCGCTAATTTGTAAAGTCGCTTTCCTTTAATCTTAACAGCGGAGTAAGCTGGAACACGCTGATCTATTTCTCCACGAAAATAAGTTAATTCCTTCTCCACTTGTTTCCGGGATAGTTGGCTAGTATCCTCAGAATCTGCAGTTTGGACAATTTTCCCTTCCGAATCGTAAGTATCGCGAACCTGACCGAAAGTAATCTCCGATAAATACTCCTTGTCCAACTTCATCAGCTGTGCTTGTTTTTTAGTCGCAGAACCTATCAAAACTAACAGCACTCCCGTAGCCAGAGGATCCAGCGTCCCCGCATGCCCCACTTTAACTTTGCCAGCACCGGATTTCCGTAATTCTGCTTTTATTTTATGGACAACATCATACGATGTCCAGTTTTGAGGTTTATTAACAACTAAAACTTGGTCAATATTGTTAGTTTTCATTGAAGATGAATTACCTGACGCCTCGTAATTTCCCCATTATATATTTCCTCTTCAATAGAAACAAATTCTTCGCTAATTCCATACTATTCACTAATATTAATTCAAAGTCATATCTTCTCTACAGTATGATAAAATCAATTTATGACCAAGGCAACTCTTACTAGACACATAAAAGAGCTAAAGAAACGGAAGCCCCCTTTACTAGTGGTAAATGCCGTTATCCAAAAGGGCGAGGAAGTTTTGCTGTTAAAGCGGGCAAAAGAACCACACAAGGGTACATGGGTGGTCCCAGGAGGACATGTAAAGCATAATGAGGATTTAGAGACTGCTGTTAAACGAGAAGTAAGAGAAGAAACAGGTCTTGACATTAAAGTTATCGGCACGGTATGCACCCATAGGGACGATCTCGGAATAGATCCCCGTGGGTTTCACCTTGCAGTTACATTTCTCACAACTCCAATTAATGGAAAAATCAGAAAAAACAAAGAGGCAATGGCTATTAAATGGTTTAAACTCAACAGGTTGCCTAAAAACCTGGGGTTAGGGTGTGAGATATATTTTCAGAAAACAATTATGAGGGAGCAACAAGTATCCGAATTAGTAAAGTATGCTCCTCCAATGCCGATGGTTAATCAGATAATCTACAAGGATGCAACAAAGGTCTTGCTGTGTAAAAGAAATAAGCCACCATATTACAGCGAATGGATAATTCCCGGAGGACACTTTTCTTTTAAAGAAACAATTGAAGAGGCTTCAATTAGGAAAGCTCGCGAAGAGACTGGACTTGAAGTAGAGGTGGAAAAAGTTATTGATGTGTCTACGGATTATGGAGTAGATCCTAGGTCGGTTAATGTGCTTATTACTCACCTTTGTAAATATAAATCTGGGAGGACTAGGCCATCTAAAGATGTTAGTGAGTTTTATTGGCACGATATTTCCAAACCGCTTCCGTCAAGAATTGATTTTACTCACCCCGTGGTCCTAAGGGTTATCGACAAGGCAAAAAAATATCTTTTATCCTCCAAATAAATTTATAATTGTATTCACAAACATTTCGTTTAACATATTTTAATGCATGAGAATCAAACTACATTTATAAAAAACCCAAGCGGCTTGAAACTTGCGGCTGTAATTGAAAACCCAAACGGGAAAGATCCGTTTCCTTATACTTGTAATACTGTAATAGCGCAATTCATTGCGCGCTCTGAAAACAGCTTGGATAACTAACAACATTTGGGTATAATACTTCAATGAAAAAATTAATTATTGTTGCAGATGATTTTGGGTGGACAAGGCCAATTAACGAAGGGCTCGTAAGATCTTACGAGGAGGGCATTGTTTCAGAAATCTCATTGATGTTAAACTCTCCTGCCACAGATCATGCGTTACAGTTTATTAAAAAACATCGTCTAAACAATGTCGGTCTGCACATGCTTCTCATTAATAAGCAAAATTTTAACCGCGATGATTATGTAAAATTATTTCAAAATAAATCATCTGCGTCTATAGAAAAATTAGCAATTTCGGAACTTGAACTATTTGAAAAGTTAGTAGGAAAAAAACCAACACACATAATTCCACAATATGGGATTCACGGGAATTTAAAGCTTTTACAAATTCTAATTAACTATGTAAAAGAGGAAAACATACCTATGCGAATTCCAAGAACCGCCTTATCAAATGCAAATCCGGATGAAAACTATGCCGCGGAAATAATGTTCAAAAGAAGCGGAATAAAAACCACCAATTATTTGTTTGGTCATGTAACCGGTTGTGATTTAGTTGAAGTTAGAGACAAATTTTTAGATGAGTTAAGAATCGTAAAGGAAGGAGAAAGCGCAGAGATACTATTACACCCTGGCTATTTTGGCGCGGAAATTCTGAAATACAGTTCAGTAGGCTATGAAAGAGCAAGGGATTTGGCGCTCAGCCTTGATGATTCATTTAAAAAAAGTATTATGAAGATGGGTTTTGAAATTCTTAGCTATTCCCAACTATGAAAAAATTAATTATTGTGGCTCATGATTATGGGCTGTGCGGAAGTGTTAATCAAGGCATTGAATATGTTCTTGAACACAAAAACAATATTATTTCTGATGTTTCTTTACTTGTAAACGCTCCAGGCAGTAATGCCGCAGTAGAGTATATAAAGAAGAATAATATTTCGGCTTGTTTAAATCTAAACCTCACCACCTTCATGCCGATATCTAAAAACACAGCCTCACTGGTGGACGATAAAGGTTATTTTAAAAAAGTTGATATATCAACCTGGGACTTTTCTGCAATTGATTCGTTTAAAGATAAAGAGGTGGAAAATGAAATTAATGCTCAATATCGGTGGTTTGTAGAGAAAGTTGGTCGCAAGCCAAGCGCAATTCTTTCCAGAAAAAACGAAACCGGTGACCCCAAAATATTATTACCCATGGTCGAATTGGCTCAAAAAGAGAAATTACCCGTTAGGGCGCCAGTTTGGGGCTGGAAAGAAAATTATGGAGCCCAATCATTTGTAGAACAATCCGGCGTTAAATTGACAAATCATGTTTTTATCGGACTCAAGGATTGGAAAGGGCGATTTGGATATGACCCCGTTAGAGATCTGGCTTCTTTAATCAAGGATATTAATAAGAAAGAGGGCATCTCGGAATTGTTGTTTTTCGCTGGTTTTGTGGATAAAGAGCTATTTAGCCTAAGCACTATTAATTGGCAAAGGGGTCAATTTGTCCAACTGATCGCAAAAGGAAATCTAACAAAGGAAATTAAATCAAATTTCCAGCTAATTAGCTATTCTGATTTGTGAGCATTGGAAATTGAAATATGACAGCGTTCCAATAGGAATAGGCAATTATTTGACCATGGAAAATATATATCTTTTACTAATTTCAGCAGGATTGTTAATAGCATATATATTCCTAATGAGAGTTTATCCGGCAATCTGGACGAAGCGCCGCAAACTTTACTTTAGAGGTGGAAAACTAAAATTTGGAACAATTGAAGAAATTTACGGTAAGGAGAGAAGTGAAGCTTCTGCTCGTAACCCGAAGATGTTAATTGTCATTTCTGCATTGTTGCTAATTTTGGCCGGATTACACTACTTATCTTTAAAACTTGGTTATGCCCACTAATCTAGCCCATTATCTAAAACCAACCTGGGGTAAGTTAATCATACCTATATTCTTTCTCATTTGGCCGTTTGGGTTAAATTACGTCATTACTATACCTTATGATATCGGTTACTGGCTATGGTTTCTGACTATGTGTTTGTGTATGCCTTTTTACTCAGTACTGTCAAAATTAGGTATGCTGCAATGGACAGTGGGATTAACTGGTCCCTATCAGGGTCCTACTATTGCTGGTATTTTTCTAGCCATGCTGTCTTATGCCCTACTGTTTTACCTGATTGCTTGTCTCACGGTTTATGTGAAAGAGAAATATCCTGCTTCTGTTCTAACAAAAAAATGGTAATGACGGCCCAAAAATAACCAAGGACCTGTCCTTGGTGTTCTTGCTATAGCGGGCTGGACACCAAATCCCACTCCTCGATACGGACCGAATAGTTTCACATCTTCTAAATCTGTATTGACATCCCTCTTGACGAATTCGCATTGTGCAGGAAAGATTATTTAGACAACTATGCCGCGAAATATTTGTGGTAAAATCTCTGTAGAACTCATGCCAGATGCGCAAAAGAATTAGAAAAAGAACTGGAAGAAATACCTTTTGGTTTTCATGCCAAAATGAACTATTTTAAATGTTTTTCTCTTCAATAATCCACGGCGCAAAAACAATATTCGACAAAGTAATTTCCGGAAGCCCCGAGATAACAGATAGTGAGACCTTAAATAAGGTTAAGATAATGAATATCACTGTAGTTATGCTTCTTGGTTATTTATTTGTATGGACGGGTGTTTATCTGTTTGATCCGGCGTTCGATAATCGGGGTGCGGAAGTACTATATGTAATTATTTGTATAGTTGGTGTATATGTCTGGTGGCGGTTTAAGTCTAGTGAAAACATTAAGTTATACTCGACAGTATACAATGCCGTTTTAACCGGAGCGCTTATTCTCAATAGTATGGCTCTGGGAATTGCACATTCGGGCACCTTTGCTCTTTTTATTGTCCCCGCAGCCACATTTTTTGTGGGGGGTGCGACGGCAGGGTTAATGTACGGCGGAATTGCTATGGGCTGGTTATTGCTGGCAGGTGTGTTGGGGCATTTGCGGATAGCTGGTGATTATGTATCCACCGAGTTTGTTATGGACCTGTTCATTACCTATTTATTAGCAGCGATGTTTCTTTTTGCCTTCGAGCGATTAAGAAAGTCGACCTACGAACATTTGTCTCGGAAGAACAAGGAACTGCAAAGATTTGTCTATGCGGTTTCCCATGATTTGCGGAGTCCCTTGACTTCTCTGAGAGGCTATCTACACGAGATACGAGACAGTTTACAGCAAGACGATGAAGAGCATTTGTTTGCCGATATAGATAATACCGAGAAATTGGCGTCTAACATGGGACAAATGATCGATGATTTATTAGCACTAAGTCGAATTGGTAAAGAGGAATACAAGAGGGAAGAGTTAAGTGTTGGACGAATCGTGCGGAAGGTTCTAAGCGATACGGAAATACAGCTAAAAGAAAAGAGGGTTCAAGTTGAGATTAGGACGAAAATGCCAGTATTGAGTGTTTACGCCCGTCCCTTGGAACAGATTTTTAGTAATCTAATTTCAAATGCAATTAAGTTCACCGAAGACAAAGCGGATCCTGGGATTGCAATTGGATGTGCTGTAAAAGAAAATGAGTATTGGTTTTATGTGGAAGACAATGGCGTTGGCATTCCTGCAGGCGAGCAAATAAAGTTATTTGACCTATTTTATCGCCTCGGGCATAAGGCAGGATCTGGTATTGGGCTGTCAATCGTAAAGGAATATGTAGACCTTCACAAGGGGCGTGTTTGGGTGGAGTCGAAAGAAGGCAAAGGGAGCACTTTTTGGTTCTCGGTGCCTAAGGGGTAAGGCCATTAAATAAAATGCCCCCCGAAAACGAAATCCGTATTGAAGGAGAGGTTACAAAATTCGATAATTATTATGAATTTGTGATAGGGAAATCGGGTTTTGATTTGGAAGATGTTCGCCTTTTCAGCATGTAACGAGAAGGGCCGTTCCGCCGCCGCCCAGAGCCAAACGAAGGGACGGTCCCCTCACCCCAAAATAGACTAGCCGTCATACTAAAAGGCGCAGCACTTACCCCTACGGGCTTTTTGTAGTAGCACAATTCACTCGTCTCGATCCGAGTCGCAACGGGTTTACACGGCGAAACTCGCTCGCGGCACATTAGATACGGTACAGTATGCTTAACCGCAAAATGAATTTTGCTAATAGTCTCCTTCGCCCCACTTGACGGGTTGCAGAGAGCAAGCCCTGCGCAGCTTTAGCGAAGCAGGATGTCGCGGAGCCACGATATTACTTCTGCCAGGATTAAGACTAGAAAATGTTTCTGTGGACACGGCGTATTAGGCCAAAAGTCAAATTCCTCGAAATGGGCAGTTTGGGCAGCTTGTTAGGCCATAATGTTTTTCCTCGAAACGTCAGACGTTTCTCCAAATTACCGTTGCAAATAACTGTTTCTGTA
>Ga0180007_10001895_pt1 | contig 26324 bp, 14 predicted proteins | sample MM_PC_MetaG_FD_121122 | JGI IMG/M metagenome (GOLD analysis project Ga0180007, IMG submission 121122) | Groundwater microbial communities from the Aspo Hard Rock Laboratory (HRL) deep subsurface site, Sweden - MM_PC_MetaG | ecosystem: Environmental > Aquatic > Deep subsurface > Groundwater... | reverse complement strand
GCTATGGCATCTTCGCTAGCGCCAGCAATAGAATATTGCGCGAGATTAACCACTGTTTTATCTTTGCTTGAAATTTTCATCAGACAAATACTCAGCAGATCCGCGGAAAAATCTATGCCGACTATATCCTTATATTTACTCAATGCCATAATCCCCTTCTACTTGATCATCCAATCCTGGCTTAAGATAATCCTGTCTCCAGCCTAAAATAAAACCTGCTTTTTTAAAATTTTCATCCTGGTTTTTTTCAAAAAAACATTTAATCCGGCAAACATCCTGCTTATTTTTCAAGTTTGCCTGGCTTTGAATCAAAAATGTACTTGAACAAACAGTCATCCGCCCGGAAGCAGTTAAATTACTTAACTGCGCGACTTCACTTGCTGAAACCGCCTCAGTCTGAGACAGCTTGGCAACAACAGAGCTGATATTTTCAAAAGCCGCGTCATCGCCGTTTGCCGCTATTTCATCTTGGCCGCAGCGGTAAATCAATATTTTATCAGTTAATCTATCGCTTAATCCCAAGGCTTTTAATACATTTCTTGCCGCTGTATTTATATTAACTAAACCCGAACCATACACCGTTATATACGGTTGAATTTTTTTAAATATATTATAATCCATTCCCTTAACATAACGCAACTCTTCTATTGATTCAAACTGATAATCCTTGCATTCATAAGAGTTTTTCAGACCATGATAATAATTATCCTCCGCCCCTTTGGCCAAAGACAAAGAATCCGCGTCCCGCCAATCAATAATTGAACTAGCTATCTGATCAGCAATATCAGATTCGATTTTAGCGGATTCAACCAATAAAGCAAGCAATTCTTTGCGTTCCGCGGTATTGATATTCAGTTTCGACTGCTCGTCAAAAATTCCATACATTATATTTTCTTCGTCGCTTTGACCATTAGCGTAATCATTCGCTTGGTATTCAGCTCCAATCCGCACAACTCCATCTTCAAATAAAACTCCTGAAAATAATTGATTATCTGTTGAACAAATATCATTAAGACAAAGATATAATTTTTTTTTATCAATATTCCCAATTGCCGCAACAGCCTGTTTTACTCCAGCTTCAGCTATCTGCGATGTTTTACTGCGCGTTTCCATCCTGCTTAAAAAATCAATTTTACTTCTTGCTCCCAGCCCTAAATATAACGCGAAAACACTTAAAAGCCCAAGCGCCCAAAGCACAAGAACTAAAACACTTCCTTCTCTCCTGGTTTTAATTTTATTTGTTTTCATAAACTTTATTAAATCAGCGTTCAATTGCTCCGATCGGAACATTAAATGTTTTTCCTTTTTGCACAATATGACCTTGAATATCAAAAACCATTGAAACTCTAACGGCTAAAGGCCATGCGTTTTTATCCTGATTATCATATGCTTCTGGAGGCCAGACATTGCTCCATAAAAAAGCCTTTTTTTGCTCATCAAAAAAATAATAGCTTAATAAAATATTACTAATATTGCTGATTAAATTTCGCGCTTCCGGTTGTTCTTTTACTGATAATTGTTCATAATCTACATATTGGCGGTTAATTTTTTTTATTCCCTGGTCATAGGCATAGTTTACTCGCCCCACACCTTGATTGAATCCATTCTCAGCTATAAATGTTTTACTAATACAGGAAAAAGAAAAACCCTTTTCATTGCCAATAAAATCACTCCCTTCCAAGCAAACCCCATTGGCTAAATCCATGCTTATTTTTTCAAAAAGCAAACTGGCATCAACCTGAGGAGATTCTTGATTAACAATCTCCCAGACTTTTAATCCATTAGCAATCATCGCATACAAAGCAATCGCTATTACCCCAACCATTGCCGCAGCTAAAGTCATTTCGACAAACGTAAATCCGGAATGTAACCTTTTTTTCATCATTTCTTATCATCATCTTTCCAAAGATTAGCATTGCTAAAATAGCTTTTGACCACTGTTTGGCGCTTGCTGCTTCTGTTTTTTTTACCTTCTGTCCAGGTCATTTGTCCATTAACTTTAAACAGCTCCTGAGTTAAATCAACCAACTCAAGATCCAGCTGCCAATTAAATTCTTTTTGCCCTAAGATAACTGTGCCCACCTGCTTGCTGGGTATAAACATACCTCTTTGCTGGTCTAAACTGCTCTGCAGCTGCCAAATTTTTTCATCCAAATACATTTGCGCGTTCAGTCGATTATTAAACAAGTTAATAATATCCAATGAAGCCAAAAATACTTCAAAAATAACTACTAATCCCACTGCCAAAATAACCGCTGAGACAAGAACCTCAACCAATGTAAACCCTTTGTTTTGGCCGGAACCTATTTTAAGCAAGTTAAACTTAAACAACTGTTTTAAACGTGGCTTAGAGAAAAATAACATTTTTAATTCCAATTATTTATATCATCTTCACTCGGCTGAGCATCACGGCCTAAAGAAAAAAGATCGTAATCCTGCGGACGATTCTGTCCCGGAGATTTATACTCATATTTTCTGCCCCATGGGTCAATCGGTTCTTTTTCCAGATACGGGCCGTTCCAGGTATTAGCAGTAGCAGGCTTGGTTAACAAAGCCTGCAATCCTTCTGAAGTACTGGGAAATTGGCCATTATCCAGTTCATAAAGCTTAAGTGCTGTAGCAATATTCGCATTAATATCCGCGTTCGCGGCAGCGGTTCTTGCCTGTTCCGAACGTCCGGCAAGCCGAGGCAAAACCATGGCCGCTAATGCGCTTATAATAATAACCACCAACATTAATTCAATTAAAGTAAACCCTTGTTTTCTATTCATATCCTACCCCCATTTATTCCAATTTTCCATTTAAGCGTTCAATAAATACTGTTTCCATTGTTTTTCCAGTTGTTCAATACTTCGCAATTGCTGTGGATAAGCAAATTTCAAAGCATCATTGATTGTCTTACCATCCCGCAACTGGCGGCTAAAAACAACAAAACTTTCTGCCCCATATCTTTCCATTAAAAATCCAACCAAAGAAAAAGCCTGTAAATAATAGATATTAACCAACGAACTTCCATCCATTTCCAAAATCGGGATTTGACCATTATCTAAAGCCATACCTTCAATCTTTATCTGCTGGTCTGTTTCTATTTTTCTGATGTCCAGAGCAATCATCGTCCTAATTGGCAATATTATATTTTTGCTGACCTGCTGCTTGCCCAGAGAAAGTCTTTGCGCTTTTAACTCCGATTCCTCCCATTGGGCAACTCCTTCATCCAGCCATAAAGGAATATCTGATTTAAAGCCAACAAAATCTCTGAATATTAGATGCCCCATTTCATGCGGTAAAAGAGATTTTAAAAAATCTTTTCCCCAGGCATAACTAATTATTTCTTTTTTAAAATAATCCGCGACCCCATGTGACCAGCTTTGTTGATTAGTCGCTAAAAGATAGGACGAATGATCCGGATAAATATAAATTTTAACTCTTTTATCCCATTTCCAGAAATTCGAATAACGCACATATCCTAAATTGTCGGCAATAGAATTATAGTATTCCTCGGCTTTTCTTGCTACATCAGCGGCGAAATTCTTATCGGTATATTGATAATACACAATAAAATGATCTGAATTTAGCTGCGTCCAGTCCTGCTTGGCAAAACTCAGAACAGAAAAAAATACCAGTAAAAAAAATGAAAAATAAATAACTGTTTTATTTGTTTCCAATTTAATTAACCATTACATTTAATTGAAATACCGGTAAGAGCATTGATATTATTATAAAGCCCACAACAATTCCCATGATTAATATCATTATCGGCTCTAAAAGATTTGTCATTACTTTTACTGCTTCATCAGTTTCCTCTTCATAAGTAAACGCTAATTCCTTGAGCGCGTCCTCCAGGTTTCCGGATTCTTCCCCTACGCTGATAAGATTGACCATGAATTTAGGAAAAACAGCGGATTGCTCAAGCGTTGAGCCAAAAGATTCCCCTTGTTCAATTGCCTTATAAGCTTTTTTAAGCTCATCCTGCATTATTTCGTTTTCAATTATCGGAATACTTCTTTGCAAAGCATTAAGCACATGCACCCCGCTATTCAACAACAGTTCCAGCGTCCGGCTAAATCTAGCTAATTCTGCTTTTAAAAAAACATCACCAAATACCGGGAATTTAAGTTTTAGCTGGCTAATAAATATTTTGCGTCTTCTTGATGGAGCGCTATTTTTAAAATAAAGCAATAAGCTGGACCCGATACCCAGAATAACCAGCCAAACCCAGCCTTGAGTTAAAAAATTGCTGATACTGATCAAGATTTTTGTCGGCAGAGGCAATTCCTGTCCTAACCTGGTAAAAATACCCAATAATCTGGGCATAACAAAAGTAAGCATAAATATAATAGTCCCCGTACCGACCAAAGCCATTAAAATCGGATAAGTAAGCGCGGTCTTAATATTGGTGAAAATTTGCTCTTGTTTTTGTCTGTATTCGGCAATCCGCAGCAAAGAAACGTCTAAGGTTCCGCTGTCTTCACCAGCGCGAACCAATGAAACATAAAGCGGAGAAAAAATATTTGGATAAGCTGATAATGCTGCTGAGAGTGAATTCCCGTCTTTTATCTGAGCATTAATTGTATTTAATATTGCTTTAAAATCAGCGTGTAAAGCTTGCTCTGCCAAGATCAATAATCCCTTGAGAATCGGAACTCCGGAACGCAGCAATATTGCCAACTGGCGGGTAAAAACAGTTACTTGCTTTGACTTTAATTTCACTCTATCTAATTTTTTATTAGAAAAAGTAGCTGATCCAACATCATGCACCTCTTCGATAAACATCGGAAGATATCCCATCTCGCTTATTTTATCAATCGCTTCTTGACGAGATGAGGCATTGATAACCGCCTTAATAATCTTATTTGGCCCTTTTTTTGCTTTATATTTAAATAATCCCATTTTTATTTTTTTATCTTTTCTGCTGTGTTATATAATCGTTTATTCTTGAACGCTCAGAATTAGGCAGATCTAAAAAACAAACTGCTATGTTATATTTATTTTCCTGCTGATTTATTTGATCACTCCGAATCACTCGACACAAACAATTAATATCCTCAAGCCCTTCAGGTAAATGCAATTCAACATCCAAAATAATTCCACGATTAAAAACTCTTTCCGATTGAAAAAGCATACCACCTGAACTGATATTGAGGGTAAACCCTTCGCTTATTATTAATTGAGTCTGTCCGGGTTTAAACCGGCTAAAAATAACCTTTAAGCTTATTTCTAATCGCTCATTTACTCTGCGATCCGGAACATTAATCTCTTCTATTTTTTCCAAAGAATAGCCCATTTCGATTATTTTTTCTAAAGCTTCTTCCGGGGTCTCAGCATAAATTATTGATTCAAGCGTAACCCCAGTAATGTTCTTTGTTGCTTGATATTTATATACCCCCATAAGACCACATCCTATGCTTTATAATCCATTACAATCGGCTAAGCCGGTTCTAATCGCTATTCAGCATTTCGATTGTTTGTTCAACTTTAGCTGGATTCTGAACAGCTTTTTTTAGTTTAAAATCACTGCTATGAGCTTACATTGTTTATATAGCGATTTAGCCTGCTTCTTTCCGCGCTGGCTAAATCTAAAAAACAAATTGCTATTTCATAATTCTTATTCTGAACAAACTCTGTACAGCGAATTACCTTGGCTAAACACTCTATTTGTCTCTCATTATTAGGCATTTCCATCTTAACATCAAGGATTGTCCCTTTTGAAATTTGTTCTGAAGAATTAAGCAAAATTCCTCCGGCACTGATATTCTTAGTAACCCCAATAAGCTCTGGCTCATATTCCAGTCCTCCTGAATCCTTTGCTTTTGTTTTAAACATTTTATAGTGCACATACAACTTGTCTTCTACCCGTTCATGAATCCGCTGATCATGCGGTTTTATTGTTTTTTCTATTTTCTCAGGCATCTCTATTTTAAGCATCTTAGAAGGTTTGCCGTCTTTTTTTAAATCATAGACAGTTTCATCAACCGGTACAATATTATCCGGCAAAGCATCAGCCTGAGTAACTCGCAGTACCTCATCAGTAGTTGTTTGTCCTTCTAAAACTTTTAACCAGCCGCTTTGCCTTAATGTCTTCATGCCCGCAGCCACAGCACATTTTTTAATTTCATCACTCGATGCTTTTGTTGATGTCAGAGCTTTTAATTTCTCATTCAGCACTAATATTTCATGAATCGCGGTTCTGCCGTAAAACCCCGTAAAATTACAGGCCTGACAACCTTTACCGCGATAAATTTTAATTTCTTCGTCATCATTTTTACCCAGTTCTTTTAATATCTGCGCTTTTAACCCCGGAACAACCTGAGTATCTTCGGCTTTGCAATGCGGACAGTTAAGACGCAGCAAACGCTGGGCAATAAACGCGTCCACGCTGGAAGCAACCAAATAAGGCTCAAGGCCTATATCAATTAAACGGGTTATTCCGCTGGCAGCATCATTAGTATGTAATGTGGAAAAAACCAGATGTCCAGTAAGCGCGACTCTGATCGCGATTTCCGCTGTTTCCAAATCTCTTACTTCTCCGACCATCATCACATCAGGATCATGGCGCAGCATGCTTCTCAGCCCGCGAGAAAAATCAAGACCAACTTCCGGAGTTATTTGAATCTGAGTTATGCCTTCAAGCTCATACTCTATCGGATCTTCGATTGTTATTATCTTACGAGCATTAGTATTTATGCTCGATAAACAAGCGTAAAGCGTGGTTGTTTTGCCGCTGCCAGTAGGCCCGGTTACAAAAATTATCCCATGCGGCTTATGAATTAATTGCTTAAAAAAATCAAGTTCAAGGGGTGTTAATCCCAATTTATCCAGACCAAATAACATAACCGTGGGCAATATTCTAATTACCACGCTCTCCCCATGCGGTGTGGGAATGAACGAGACACGCAAATCAAGAGTCTGGCCTTGAACTTGGACAATTGCCCTCCCGTCCTGAGGAACTCGTTTTTCCACAATATTCAGATTGGACATAAGTTTGATCCGCGATAATATCGGAATTAGAAAATTATTAATCTCCGGAGACACATTGGCATCATAAAGAATACCGTCGATACGATAACGCAAACGCAGTTTATTGCGATACGGTTCAATATGAATATCTGTTGCCCGCTTGGTAAAAGCCTCGAGGATTATCTGATTAACCAGTTGAATTACTGAGGTTAATTCACCGGTTTCTTCCAAATCATCAACCAAATCATCTTGTTTTTTACTAGTCACATGATCATATGCTTTTTGGGCAATTATTTTCTCTACCGTAGAGGCGCCCAAACCATAGTATTTCTTAAGCATTTCATTAACATCCTGCTCAGTGCTTAATACAACATTAATACTATAGCCAAGATGAGTTCGGATCTCATCAAGTATTTTAATATCCAAAGGATAAGCCCGAGCAATTGTTAAAACTCGGTTTTCCAGATGTAATGGGGCAAATTTATAATAGGAAGCGATTTTAACTGGAACTTTTTTAATTAACAACTTTTCGATCGCGCTATTGCGCAAATCAATATATTCTGTACGAAAATCTTGAGCAATAATTTCTAATAATTCAACCTCTGAAATTTGCGTATTAGCAGCAATAATAGGAATCGGCGAGTTTTGCTTGTTTTCTGCTTTAATAAAACAACTTTTGAGATTTTCCTCATCCAAATTCTTTGTTTCTTTAAGCAGACGGATTACCCTGGCATCAATTTTTCTATCCATAATTACTTTTCAAACTCCGCTAATATGAAAATGCAATGCTTTATTGCTTAGGGTTTATCCCCTTAAGTAAAAGCAATAACCGCAGTTAGATGAAAGTTATACAGCTATTTTATTATTACATTGATCAGCAGTTTTGTCAATTAAAAGGCATGCACATCAGATTGTTTTAATGAAGTGCTCCGATCATATAAAACAAGTCTTCTCTTTTATGGTCAAATTCACCTTTCATGATTCGCTCGCAGCTGGATAAAGTATCTTCCAAAACCACATATTCTCCATGTCTTCCGGTGTAGGCTTCAGCAACCGAAAAAGGCTGAGTAAGAAAAAACTGCATTTTCCGCGCCCGTTCATAAATCATCCTATCTTGAGAAGATAATTCATCAATACCAATAACCAAAACTATTTTACGCAATTCTTCATACCGCTGAAATAACTGCAATACTTGCTGCGAAACATCATAATGCCTTTGCCCCACAATATCCGGATCAAGGTTTGCGCAGGATGAAAGCAATGGATCAATTGCCGGGTAAAGCCCTAGCTGTACTTTTTCACGGGAAAGTACAATAACCGAATCAAGAAAACTAAAAATCGCGACTACCGCGGGATCAGTCAAATCATCAGCCGGAACATATACTGCTTCAATCGAGGTAATTGATCCGCCAGTACCCTCTGAGGTGCGGATCCGCTCATGAAATTCCGCGGCTTCTGAAATCAAAGTCGGCTGATATCCGGTTTCTGAAGGAACTCGGCCTAAAAGCGTGGATATTTCCTGCCCAGCCTGAAGAAAACGAAAAATATTATCAATAAACAAAAGCACATCTTTATTCTCCCGTTGAATACTTTCAGCCAAAGTAATCCCGGTCATCGCCACTTCATATCTTGCTCCCGGAGGTTCATTCATTTGGCCAAACACAATTTTCATTTTTTCTAAAATATCATGCCGCGCAAGCTCATGATATAATTCATTACCTTCTCGCACGCGTTCTCCGGCTCCGGTAAAAACACAAGTACCTTTATGCCTTTTAACAATATGCTGAATAATTTCCAAAGTAAGCACGCTTTTTCCCATAGCCGCGCCGCCGAGAATTCCATTTTTACTGCCTGTTACCAAAGGAAATAAAAGATCTAAAATTTTAATTCCTGTTTCCATTATTTCAAAACTTGTCTTACTGTCTTTTTTTAAACTGACCTGAGTGCCTTTTGCCGCCAGCCGTATTGGTTTTGTCTCTGTAGCTTTTATCGGCCCTTTTTGGTCAATCGGCTCACCCATTACATTCATCAACCTGGTATAAGTTTCATCTCCTACCGGAATTTCTATTCCTCCCCCAGTGGGAAAGGCCTGGGCATGCCGTTGCAAGTTCTGAGTTGAATTAATCGAAATACAGCGGGCAATATTTCCGGGAGAATGTTCCGCGACTTCTAAGGTTATTCTCAAGCCGTCAATAGTAAAGGTATGAATCACATCATAAACATTGGGAACATCAGATTGATGCTCAAACAAAACATCAACTACCGGCCCCTGAACCGCGACCACACTGCCTACTATGTTTTTTCTTGCTGCATTATTAGCCATTTAATAACCTCGCCGCGAATAGTTCTCTCATATTTTGATCAATAATTTCATGCTTTGCCCGAAAATATTGAAACCGCAGTTTTTTATCTAAATCATGAATTCTATCTGTACATTTTTCTAAATGCATAAACCTTGCTGCCTGCTCAGCTAATCTGGCCATGCCAAAAATCTCAAATATTTTCTGGCCAAGCCAGAGATAAATCAGATATTCAACAATATCGTCAAATTTTGATTCCATAATAACATCAGACAACTGCAAATTATTCATTTTTTGCTGGGTTTCGCACACAAAAGGAAAAACCTGTAAAACTTCAATCCGCTGTGTTGTAAATGATAAAGCCCGGGGAAAAACAATCGTAACTTTACCGAATTTTCCTTTTAATACATTTTCAATTAAATAATCCCTTAATTTTAAAGCTTGCTGCAAACGTTTGGCATCATCAACTCCCGGAAAAACAGCATATACCATTTCCCGTTTTTCCACATACAATTGTCCTCTTTTTCCGATAATTACCATCCGGCAATCATCTTTTGCGATTTGTTCCAAAGCTTTGTTCATCACTAAAGAGTTTAATCCGCCCAACAATCCGGCATCGGTTGTTATAGCGACAATTGCCGTAGGTTTATCACTGACAGCAACAAAAGGATGCCTTACTTGCTGCATATCCAGCCAGCTAAAAACACTGCTTAAAGCGTCGAGATATAAACCATAGGTTTTTATTTTCTTTTCAAGAATTTGGTATTGCGCCGCAGCTACTAGTTTTAAAACTTCAATTAAGGCCCCCAGAGATTTATAAAATTCCATGTCCCCTTTTAACTGCGATATCGGAATCATTGCGAAGCCCCCATTCCCTACTCCTTTAAATGAGCGCCTGACTTACGGAGCGTTTTTAGCGACGTCAAGTCAGCCACGTTATTTCCGCTAATTTCTAAATCATAAAAAATCCCTGATCAAAAAATTCAAAATCAAAAACACTCTTTGTTTGCCTATTATTTTTTTCATCTTTTCTGATTTTCGTTTTTTAGAAATTAGTCATTAGAAATTGTTTCTAAGTTTTCGGTTCCTGATTAAAATAATAATAAATTGCCTCTTCAAGATTAGCAATGCTTTCATCCACAATAATCTTAGTATCCCTTAACTGTTTGGGCAAATTCGGAAACCATTCTTTTATTTTTTCATAAAAATCAAGCTTGAATTTTCTAATTTGTTCAACCGACAATTCATCTAAAACTTCTCGATTAAGCGCGTACATATCCACCACTTGATGCTCCATAGACACCGGCTTATTTTTATCTTGAATCAGCAGCTCGGTAATTGCTTCACCCCGCCGTAATTTTTTTTCCGCTTCTTTTGATAATTCCGTGGTTCTTAACTGCGTCATTGCCACCAACTCTTTATATTGGAGAAATTCAAGACGCAGACTGCGGCTCGGGCCTTTAACTGCCGGCCATTGCGCTCTATTTCCAATACGCGATACCGAAAGCCCAACATCAATTGCCGGTCTAAATCCTTTATTAAATAATGCTGAGCTAAAATAAATCTGTCCATCAGTCATCGAGACAAGGTTTGTTGGAATAAAACCAGTAACATCCCCTTGTAAAGTCTCAACAATCGGCAGAAAAGTCATTGATCCGCCGCCCAAAGCTTTGCTCATCTGCCCAGCTCTTTCCATAAGCTGCGAATGAATATAAAAAATATCACCGGGATAAGCTTCCCGGCCTGGAGCGCGTTTTAGGAGCAATGAAATCTGGCGATAAATCCAAGCATGCCGGGTTAAATCATCAAATATAACTAAAATATCTTTGCCCTGCCGCATAAAATATTCACCAAGCATTGCGGTTGTATACGGCGCTAAATATTGCTCGCCAACTGAAGTTGAGGCAATACCGCTGACAATCAGCGTATACTCAAAAACATTATGTTCTTTAAATAATTCAATTGTTTTTAATAAACCGGAATAAGTTTTACCAATAACACAATAGATACAGATAACATCTTTTCCTTTTTGATTGATAATCGCGTCAGTTGTCACCGAGGATTTACCGGTTTGCCGATCGCCCACTAAAAGTTGGCGCTGGCCCAGCGCCAAAGGCATAATCGCGTCAATAATCCTGGTGCCGGATTCTAAAGTCCGTTCAACAGTGTCCCGATCCATAATCCCTGGAGCATCTTTAAAAACCGGAAACATATCATCGATTTTAATTTCGCCTTGTCCATCAACCGGCTCACACAAAGCATTAACTACTCTGCCGACAAATCCGTCTCCCACAGGTAAATACAAAGATTTTGCTTTGCTATATACTTTATCACCCGCGCGGATTCTCGCTTTTGGTCCCAGCATCAGAATTTGCACTTCATCCTGCGTAAAACCCATTACAATCCCGCGCAATCCAGCATCAAACTCCACGATTTGTCCATTAACACATGAAGGCATATTTTCGGCCAAAACTATAAATTCCCGGACAGCCTTTACTCTTCCGACTTCTTTTACATCAAACTTTATATCATGAGTTTTATTCTTTATTTCCTGAGAATGACTCATGCGCTACCTCCCTGATCTTATTTGCAAAGCTGCCGTCTAAAACTAATGTCCCGATATTAATAATAATCCCCGCGACAATCTCTGCTTGCACCTTTTCCACTATAGATAAATTTAAATCTAAATGATCTTGTAATTGTTTATGCAAATCCGTTTTTTCCTGATCAGTTAAAGCAAAAGCCGTAATAACCTCTACCTGAGAAACATCACCCGGTATCCTCAGCCGCTCCAAACTATTTAATCCTTGATTAATTAATGACCTTACCCATTCCACATGGATGTCATAACATTTTTTTTCCGGTAAAACTTTGCAGATTAATTCCGCGGCTCGATCTACTGCCTTTTCATTAACATTTTTATCCATATCCGCGAGAATAGTCTCACAAGTTTTCTTAGCCCGCGTCATCAGTTCTTCACTTTGCTCATGCGCTTGACTGATAATTTTATCTCGTTCTTGTTCTATTGCCTTACGGCATTCTTTTTCTATTTGTTCAGCTTCTTCTTTTGCTTTTTTAATTTTCACTGCGTATTCTTTTTCCGCCTGTTCAATCTTCTTCTGCATTTCTTCTTGTTTCTCTGTATTTTCCTTGATCATTCCCTGTAAATGAGATGTCGCGCTTGTCACATTGCGAGTAAGCATATAATTAAGGAAAAAAGCCAGTCCTCCGAAAATGAAAGCCAGCAAAAGAATTAAACTAATTATGAACATTTAGCACCTCTATGGTTTTAAATTGGTTATTAATAATTTATTATACTGGAAAAACATTAATAAGTCATCATTTGATCAGATATTAGCAACTCAATACAGTTAAAAAAGTTAAAATTATTACCCGACTTGAAACAATTGAAATATTATTAGCATCGCGATAATCGCCAAGGCTTCGGCAAAAATTAAAGTTATGGTCATTGCTGTAAAAATTTTCGGAGCCGCCGACGGATTTCGCCCCAAAGCATTAATACTGGCAAAAGCCGCCGCGGCCATCACTCCGCTTGGCCCTAAAATACACAAAGCAAAAACCAGGAACAATATTATTTGTCTTGCCATAATAACTTACCTTCCTGCTTAGTCCGATTAATTGCTAAGAGCTTCTTTTTTCTTCAATAATAACTGTCACAGAATTTCCCCCTACCTGTACCACTCCGCGGTAAATAGGAATCATTTGTTCATCAATAATAATAGTGCCTGTGAGTAATCGACTTAAAAGCTGTTTATGAAATGGCAGGATTTCAAATACTCCACTTTCCCCAGGCAGAATCAAGCGCTCTGCCTTACCCTGAAAAACAATCTTTTCCGGGTTTAACACTGTTACATTTAATAGCTTCTCCCCCATTGCAATCTTTTGCCCCCTTTGAATCCCGAAAGACGACCGCTTCGCTAGGACGAAGGACGAGAGACGAAAAAATCCATCTTCTTAGCAAATAAAACGAGTGCTCATTATTCGTTCTTCTTGTTACCTTATCTTTCTCCTTACCTTTTTATTCTCTACCTAAAACTGCGTCCTTCGTCCCTCAGCTTTTGCTTTTTCGTCCTTCGGACATATTATTTTTTCTCTTCTCCTTTATCATCTTTTTCTTCTTCTGGAAAAGAAAACTGTTTTGCTTTAGAAAGAACATCCTGCGTTAATCCTGATTTGCGATACCAGGTAAAGAAGAATACCACTGCCAGCAATCCGACAAACAGAATTACAGTGATAATGATCTTCCAAGTCATTGACTGGGAAAGAGCACCTACCTCATTGGGATTTACAATCATCAGTTTTTCCATATCATTAAGTTCTGTTTTTAATTTGTCAATCATCTGAATGTTTGCCCGATAAGCGCCAATATGCTGTTCTCTGCTTAGCGCGATATCATTCTGCTTAGCAATTACTTCATTGGCCGCGGCATAAACTTTTTCAACTAGTTTTTCAGCATCTTGAACATATTCTGTTTTTTCTAAAGCGCTGGCAAGTTTTGTTGCCCGCAGTTTCATCACATCCAGCCTTGTCTGCGTAATAATCCAGATATCTTCTATTTCAACTTTAAATACGCGAACTTCCTTAGGAGCAAGTTCAATCCTATCTTTGTACACATAGTATATTGATTGATTTGCGTCAAACTCAACATCCAGCCCGCCAGTATCCATTATATCATTCGGAGTAACTTCTTTAGGCAAATAAACTTTTACCTTTGTGATCTGCGACATTGTGCTTGATGGATTAGCCGCCACCACATTTACCACCAAACTACCAGTTGACAGCGATGTTGAAACCATTGGCTCTTCTTCCATTCCGCCAAACTTATGTTCAAACAACTGCTGCAAGAAATTAACAATACTCTTAATGCTTTCTGTTCTGCTCTTGATTTCTTTCATTGTCGGTGAATTACTCAATGCGTCCTCGACCATCGCGGAAATATCATATCCTTCGTCTCCGGCAAAAGCTTTTAAGCGTTCCATCAAAGCATTAATATCTTCCGCCATTTTTCCGCTTGGGCCTTCTTTAGTCAGCAATGTCGGCAATTCATCAACTGAATTCTGCAAAGCAGAAAGTGCTCTTCCTAGATCTCCTCCGGTTGCTAAGGTATTTTGCAATGCGTCAACAGCTTGAAGAGTCTGATCAGCAATTGATTTGACCTGCGGAATAGACGATGCCAAACCTTCAATAGATGTCAATGATGTTGACTCGACCATTACAGATCCCGCCTGCAAATTTCCGGTTGTATTTTCCGTAACCACAACGGTAAACGCTTTACCGGGTTTAAACTGAGTGCCGTCAATATATAAATCATATCCGTATAAACCGCGAACCGATGTTGATTCAATCAGCGGCTGTTGATTTCTCAGCATTGTTCCATCAAAACTAATTACATCCATCAACGGCATTAAACCCGAAGCAATTCGGAAACGGATATTAACTGTTCCACCGGTAAGTACGGTTGTCGGCAGAATCAATTCTCCTGACTGACGTTTCGCGATTGTTTCAAGCTCCGCGCCAGCCTGTGTTGCTTGATCAGCACCTTCCTGCAATTGGTCAATCGCGACCTGCGATCTAGTTTCAAAAGCCGACATGCTCGCGTCTACCGACTCTCTCATTTCTGTTGTTTTTGTATCAATAATATTTGTCTGCTCTGTCATTTTAGTATCAATCAATGTTTTTTGTTCGGCAATACCCGCATTGATCGTTGCTTCAACTCCTGATTGAAAAGCCGGCAAAGTAACATCACGCATGCTTTCCATTGCTTCTTGTGTCGCAACCAGCTGTTGAGTTTCCGTGATATTAAATGAAGTCGGAGTCTTAAATTCCGCGCCTGAAGCATTGGTAATTTTAGTAATAACCGTATATACTACTGAAGGCAGCAACCCCGTGGGCGCGTTCCATTTTAAGTTGAAAAATCCCGCGGCATTCGGTGTATCTGAGAACAAAGTATGTACCAGATTCCCGTCATCATCATAGACCTCGATCGTTACTGTATCCGCGCCGGATACAGCGTATCCGTCTCTTTCCAACCAGGAAGCTATTTTTAGCACATCATTTGTTGCCTCATAGGTAACTTCTGAATATGCCCGCCAGATATGAATAACTGTTGTTTCCATAAATAAAGTATCTAGTGCCTTATCTGTATTTACTTCAAACGTTGCCTGCTTATCGCCATAACTGACTTTTGACCATACTGCTGTCCACAAACCAGCCGGTAAGGCAACAGTAACCGGTGAACCTAAAGGTGCCGCGGCATTACCCGGCATTGTTGCTGTTGCCCAGATATCACCTAAGTTTGAGGAGGCATCAACGCTTAATGTTGAAAGTTCTTCATTTGTAATTAAATCGCGAATCACAAAAGAAACCGTATAATAGTCAATTGTAAAATTAGCATTTGAGTCATCATATGTATTAGTTGGATCACGAGGATCAATTACTCTTACTTTTACTGTAGCAGATCTGTCATCCGGCACACTCCAAGCATATGAATTAGTATTAACTTGTCCGCTTACTATTGTGATAATATTTGAGCCAAAATTATCTTTAGAATATTTAATATCAATAGTGGGAACAGTTCCCGCTGTTGTCCAGGTAATCGCGTGCGACTCTCTGGTTATCCAGCGTTCTCCGCCATTTGGACTGGTAATAATAATCTGTCCGGCAATAGTCAGATCATCATCAGACACATCAAATACAGTATTGTCATTTGGATCCTCTACTTTAACTTTTACTGTTATCGAAATATTATCCGGCAATGTCCAGGCATAATTAAATGTTCCGCCGCTGCCCGCACCATTCGGTGCTGCCGCGTTAATCACATTTGGATAAGTTATGCCGCTGTCTGTTGAATACGAAAGTTTTGCGCTGGCTAAAGTTCCGCCCCATGTCCAGGTAATATTATGGCTAGACCCCACAATCCAATACTCTCCGCCATTTGGCGCGTTCAAAGCAAAGAATCCCTGCATTCTAAAATCAGCATCAGAATCATCATAAACCGTGGCATCCGCCGCATCCAGCACTCTGATCCTGGCTGTTGCTGTAGCCGTATCCGGCACGGTCCAGGCATAGGTTTCCGTATTAACCGCGCTGTTGGTAACTGTATTTAGATAGGCTGCTCCTGAATTAGTTGAATACAGTATTCTTACATTCGCAATTGTTCCAATCGTGTTCCAAGTAATATTTTTCACCTGGTTAATTGCCCATAATTCTCCGCCATTCGGAGAAGTAACTGTAAACGCGCCTCGAATCTTAAAATTAGCGTTAGAAATATCATAGGCATCGCTATCAATAGAACTCTTGACTCTTACCTTAACTGTTGTTGATATTGAATCCGGAACAGTCCAAGTATGCGCCCCATCATTTGGCGTGGAGCCGACAATCCCATTAACCGTCAAGAAATCATCTGTTGAATAATGCAGATCAACATTAGCCACTGTTCCTACAGTATTCCAGGTAATTCCATAGCTATTATTAACTGTCATTATTTCTAAACCATTAGGAGTTAGTATTGTAAAAAAAGCTCTGATCTTAGCATTGCCATCAGATGTATCATAAGCAGTTGAATCAGCTAAATCACTAATCCGAACTCTTAATTGCGCGGTAATAGTATCTGGTACCAGCCATTCATAAACACCATCATTATTTGTCGCCGATACAATATTCGGATAACTTGCGCCGCCATCAGTAGAATATTCAATTCTTACCTGCGCCATTGTTCCCAGCCATGTCCAGGTAATATTTTCAATATCATTAACATTCCACATTTCTCCGCCATTTGGCGCGGTTACCGTAAAATCTCCGGTGATTCTGAATACAGCATTGGAAATATCAAATGCTCCAATATCATTAGAATCACGTACTTTTACTTTAACATTGTCTGAAATTGAATCCGGAATTGTCCAAGCATAACTGCCCACATTGGCCTGATCGCTGACAATCGTCTGATTATCTGTTAAGAAATCATCGCGGGAATATTGCAAATTAACTGTTGGCGCGGTTCCCACGCTGGCCCAGGTAATATTCTTGACTGAACCGACTTTCCATTGTTCAGCTCCATTTGGTGCGCTCAGGGTAAATCCGCAACGAATTCTAAAATCACCATTTGATGTATCATTGGCCTGAGAATCATTAGTATCTGATACCCTGATCCGGCAAGTTCCGGCAACAGCATCAGGAATCGACCATGAATATGTTCCCACATTCGGAACATTATCCGCGATTAGATTATATGTTGAACCGCTATTAGATGAGTATTCCAGTTTAACAAATGGCAATGTTCCGTTCCAGGTCCAGTTAATATTCTGATTGCTTGCTACCATCCAGGCTTCTCCGCCATTCGGAGAAGTAATTGTAAAACTACCCTGAATCTTAAACACAGCTGATGAGGTATCAGTTACCGTCAAGTCAGAAAGATTTGTGATTCTCACCAAAGCCTGAGTAGTAATTGAATCAGGAACTGTCCAAGCATATGATCCGGTATTCGGAGTAGAGGCAATGATCGGTACAAAATTTGTTCCCCCATTATCCGAATATTCAACCAATACATTAGCAATTGAACCAACTCTGTTCCAGGTAATAACTTTTACTGCGCCAACAGCCCATGTTTCCCCGCCATTGGGCACAGTTAATATCAAATCGCCGCAAATCTTAAAGTTATTATTTGATTCATCATAAGCACTTGTATCAGCCGCATTAGCAACCTTAATCATACATTGATCAGAAATCGCATCCGGAACTGTCCAGACATATGATCCGGTATTAGCAATGCTCAGAGATATTACTATCCAGCTGGAACCAGCATTAGCGGAATAATCCAATCTAATATTCGGCACTGTTCCTGAAGAAGTCCAGGATATTGTTTCCGAGGAATTCACTACCCATGTTTCACCGCCATTAGGCGTAACCAAAGTAAAGTCTGCTTTGATTTTAAAATCAGCGTCTGATGTATCATAAACATTCGAATCCAAAACATCGGATACTCTTACCCGCAAAGTAGTATAAATCTCATCAGGAATAGTCCAAACATAATTAAGCAATGCGCCCGCGGCTGAGGTAATAATCAGATTCGGATATGTTGCTCCGCTGTTAATTGAATATTCCAATTTCACATTGGCAATTGTTCCATTCATTGTCCAGGTAATATTCTGCGCAGTAGCAACCCCCCATTGCTCCGCACCATTTGGCGCTGTCAATGTCAAAGTACCATTGATTTTAAATACAGCATTTGACAAATCATTAGCATCGCTGTCATTCACATCTGATACCCTAATCAAGCACTGATCAGAAATTCTGTCAGGGATTGTCCAGGAATAAAGATCTATATTGCCTACAGTAGCCGTGATCAAAGTCCAGTTAGATCCATTATTACTTGAATAAGATAAACGCACATTTGTAATTGTTCCAAAGGTTGTCCAAGTTATATCATGCAATGAATTAACTGCCCATTGTTCGCCGCCATTCGGAGTAATAATACTAAATCCGCCGCGAATAATAAAGTTACCGTCCGAAACATCATATACCGAAACATCAGCAGCATCAGCGATTTTAACTCTGATCAAGGTTCCTGGATCATCCGGAACATTCCAACTATAAGTTTCCAAAGATGCGTCTACTGAACCAATAATCGAATAAGGGAATGTTCCACCCCCGTCTTTAGAATAATCAATTCTCGCATTAACAATTGAACCAAACCGGGTCCAGGTAATATTGCGATTATCATTTATCAGTAAAACTTCTCCGCCATTTGGATAAGTTAATGTAAGATTACCTCTGATTTTAAAATTCGCGTCCGAGGTATCATTAACCACCCCTGGATTGCTGATATCTGATATTTTTATCCGCGCGGCAATCGATATCGCGTCCGGAATTGTCCAGCTATAAGAACCAATGGCCGCGGATGTACTTGCCGTAATAACTAGGGGATAAGTAACTCCGCCGTTTGTTGAAAGCTCTAATTTAACATTAGCAATTGAACCCATTGTTACCCAAGAAATTGCCTGCGAAGTGCCTACTGGCCATACTTCCCCGCCATTTGGCGCGGAAATTATCAGCTGACCAATAATATCAAACTCAGCATCTGATTCATCATACACCGTTGGATCCGAAAGATTAGTTATCTTTACTCTGGCTTGAGTACTAAGATTATCCGGAACACTCCAGGCATATGTTGCCAAAGCAGCATTGTAAGAAGCCACAATCACATTCGGATAAGTTGTTCCATTATCCGTTGAATATTCCAGTTTCACATTAGAAATTGATCCAGTAACTGTCCATGTAATATTTCGATTTGAACCAACTTCCAAAACTTCTCCGCCATTGGGCGTATCTAAGTGCAATACCCCTTTAATTGAGAAATTAGCATCAGAACTGTCATAAACCGTTGCATTAGCAGTATCCGTTATTCTTACTCTTACTTGATTGCCAATCGCATCAGGAATTGCCCAAGGATATGAACCTAGTGACGCGTTTACCGAAGCTGCTATAACACTCGGATATGTTGATCCACCATTGGTTGAATAAGTCATCGAAATATTCTGAATCGAACCAGTGGTTAACCAGGTTATATTCTCAGCAGTGTTTACTCTCCATTGCTCCGCGCCATTCGGCACTGTTAACTGCAAGCCGCCACGAATAGTAAAATCAGCATTTGATTCATCATAGACCGTTGAATCAGTTGCGTCTGTAACCTTAACTCTCGCATTTAAAGTCAAATTGTCCGGAATTGTCCAGGCATAAGTACCCGATACAGCATTTGTCAAGGCTGTAATTACATTGGGATATGTACTGCCGCTGTCAGTTGAATAATCAATTTTAACATTAGCAATTGAACCGACAATACTCCAAGTAATATTATTTGCCGAGCTGACCAGCCACGACTCAGCGCCATTTGGTGCTGTTAAACTAATGCTGCCGCGGATTTTAAAATTAGCATTGGAAATATCATTAGCATTGGCATTGGCAAAATCACTTACCCTTACACGCCCCTGCGAAGAAATTGAATCAGGGATTGTCCAGGGAAAAGATCCGGTATTAGCTGCTGAACCAGTGACTACATTAGGAAATGTTGTTCCGCCATCAGTTGAATATTCCAAAATAACTGTTGTTACACTACCCACAGTAGTCCAGGTAATATCATGCGAAGAACTCACAGTCCAAACTTCTCCGCCATTTGGCGCGGTAATTACAAACCCGGCTTTGATTGTAAAATCCGCAACCGATGTATCAAAAACTGTTACATCTGAAGCATCAGCTGCTCTTACTCTAACTTTTGTTGATGGCGCGTCTGGAATTGTCCAAGTAAAACTCAAAGCGCCTGCTGGAGCGGAAGCACTGATTGAATTAGGATATGTTGTCCCGCTATTAATTGAATAATCTAGTCGGACATTAGCGATTGATCCAACTCTTGTCCAGGTAATATTATGATTTGTGCCGACATTCCATTCCTCTGCTCCATCTGGAGATGTTAAATTCAGCACTCCCACAATCTTAAAATTAACATTAGTCGCATCATAAACCGTTGCGTCCGCGGTATCAGTTATCAGCACTTTGACCTGACTGGATATATCATCGGGAATTGTCCAAGCATAACTGCCAGTTCCCGCGTCTGTGGAAGCAGTTATTGTATTAGGATAACTTGATCCACCGTCAGTTGAATACTTAATGCTGATATTAGCAATTGCTCCGGTTCTGTTCCAAATTATGTTTTGACTGCTGGCTACATCCCATGATTCTCCGCCATTTGGAGTGGTTACTACCAATGAGCCTTTAATCTTAAACACCGCATTAGACGTATCATTAACACTGGCATCACTTATATTCGATACTCTAACTTTAAGATTTGTGCCAATCGCGTCCGCGACTGTCCAGGCATAAGTTCCGCTCATTCCGCCTGTAGAAGCAATAATTAAATTCGGATAAGTATTACCGCCGTCAGTTGAATATTCTAATTTCACATTAGTGATCGTTCCTGTAGGTGTCCAGGTAATATTCTGAGCAGCACCGACAATCCATTCCTCACCGCCATTTGGGACATTTAAAGCTAACACACCTTTAATTGTAAAATCAGCGTCTGATTCATCGTAAACCGTTGCATTAGCTGTATCAGTAACTTTAACTCTGGAATTACCGCCAATTGCATCCGGGATGCTCCAGGCATAAGTTCCGGCAGCTGCTGCTGTAGATGCGATTATCACGCTATCATAACTTGATCCGCTATTAGTTGAATATTCCAGTTTAACAGCCGGAATACTGCCGGTCATTGTCCAGGTAACATTCTGTGATGTACCAACATACCAGATCTGTCCGCCATTGGGTGATGTTAAAGTCAAAGAACCTTTGATCATAAAATTAGCATTTGAAGCGTCACTAACACTGGCATCCGCGGTATTCGATACTCTTACCCGCAAAGTTGTACTCAATGCGTCAGGGATTGCCCAGCTGTATGTACCGGTTGCCGCGTTTGTCGAAGCAATGATTGGATTTGGATATGTGCCTCCGGAATTCATTGAATAATCTAGGGCAACATTAGCAATTGATCCGGTTCTGCTCCAGGTTATATTTTCCCCGCTGCCAACTATCCATGATTCTCCGCCGTTTGGCACTGTTAAGTTTAAAGCGCCTTTAATTATAAAATCACTATTCGATTCATCATAAACCGTTGCGTCCAAAGTATAGGTTATCTTTACCCTTAGCTGTGTCCCGATATTATCCGGAATTGTCCAAGCATAAGTTAATAAGGAAGCATCAACAGAATTATTTATACTATTCGGATATGTTGTGCCGCTATTAGCTGAATATTCCAACTTAACAATCGGAATTGAACCATTACGTATCCAGGTAATATTCTGACTAGCACCCACAATCAGAATTTCTCCGCCATTTGGCGCGGTAAGCGTTAAATCACCTCTTATCTTAAAATTAGCATCAGAAGTATCCAAAGCCTGCGCGTCATTAACATCAGAGATTCTAACTCTTACTGTAGAAGAAAGCGCGTCAGGTATTGCCCAGGCATATGTATTTGTATTCGACACTGAACCAACAATTGTATTATCATATGTTGAACCGCCATCAGTTGAATATTCTAATTTCACATTAGCCACAGAACCGACAGTACTCCAAGTAATATCTTCAGAATCAGCGACTGTCCATACCTCTCCGCCATTAGGCGCGATAATTGTAAAAATAGCCTGAATACTAAAATCAGCAGTTGAGCGATCATCAACTGATATATCCGAAGCATCTGATATTTTTACCCGAGCGGTTGTTGTCGTTCTGTCTGGAATTGTCCAATAATATTCCAAACCACCAGCCGGAGTTGAAGCAATAATTAAATAATCATAGCTTGCTCCGCTATTTATAGAATATTCTAATTTTACATTGGCAATTGATCCAACCATTGTCCAGGATATTTTTCTTGACTCACCAACACCCCATTGCTCTGTTCCATCTGGCTGAGTTAAATTAAGTGAACCAATAATCTTAAAGTTAGTATCACTTATATCAAGGACGGTTGCATCTAATATGTCAGCAACCCTTACCTTTACAGTTGAATTTGGATTATCCGGAATAGTCCAGCTGTAACTTCCGGTTGAACCATCAGTTGAAGCCACGATTGTCGTTGGAAAAGAAACTCCGCCATCCAAAGAATAAGCTAAAACAACATTGGCAATTGATCCGGTTCTGGTCCAGGTAATATTCCGGCTTGTTCCAATTCCCCAAGCTTCAGCGCCATTTGGCGCGGTTAAAAGCAATGCGCCTTTGATCACAAAATTAGCATTAGAAATATCATTAACACTCGCGTCTGTTGTTTGAGATATCCTGACTCTCAGCTGTGTTCCAATCGCGTCCGGCACTGTCCAGGCATAGGTTCCGGTTCCCGCGTCAGTTGAGGCAATAACCAAATTCGGATAAGTTGAACCGCCATTAGTTGAATACTCTATTTTAATATTCGGAATACTTCCGGTTCTGTTCCAAGTAATATTATGAACTGAAGATACTATCCAACTTTCTCCGCCATTTGGCGTAAGTAAAGTCAAAGTACCTTTTATTGTAAAATCAGCATTTGATGTATCTGTAACCGTGGCATTAGATATATCAGTTATTTTAACCCTTATTACTGTTCCCAATGCATCCGGCACAGACCAATTATAAGTTAAAGTACTCGCATCCTCTGATGGAGCAATCATATTCGGATAAGTTACGCCGCTGTCTGTGGAATATTCCAGTTTTATGGTTGGAATTGATCCATTGCGTGTCCAAGTAATATTTCTTACTTCACCCACAAACCATACTTCTCCGCCATTAGGGACTCCTACACGCAAATTTCCCTTAATTGTAAAATTAGCGTTTGAAGTATCAAAAACCAGAGCATTATCCACATCCGATACTTTAACTCTTACGGTTTGCGATAAATTATCCGCGGGAGACCAGGCATAGCTTTCACTGCCGGCTCCGGTTGCCGCGATAATCAGATTTGGATAAGTTGTTCCGCTGTCTGTGGAATATTCCAGTTTTACGTTCTGAATTGAACCAAAACGATTCCAGATTATTGTTTCCGCGATCCCTACTTCAAATTGCTCTGCGCCATTTGGATAAATCATGGTCAAAGCGCCTTTGATCGTAAAATCAGCATCCGATGCATCCCAAACACTGGCATCAGCTGTATCAGTTATTTTCACTTTAATTGTTGTTGCTAAATTATCGGGAATTGTCCAGGCATAGCTTAATGCTGAAGCATCGGTTGACGCGATAATTAAATTCGGATAAGTTGTTCCACTATTGGTTGAATATTCCAGTTTTACATTAGATATGCTACCAAATCTGGTCCAGGTAATATTATTAATTGCAGCAACATTCCAGGATTCAAATCCATTCGGGCTGATTAAAGTTAATTGTCCTCTAATCTTAAACAATCCGTCCGTAGTGTCCAGTGCTGTAGGATTATCCACATCTGATATCCTAATCTTGCAGGCAATCGATAAATTATCCGGTATTGTCCAGCCATAGATTTCTGTATTTGGAGTTGTCGCGATTATATCTGTATATGTTGATCCGCTGTTTACCGAATATTCCAATTTTACATTTGCGCAGTCTCCGGTTGTTAGCCAAGTTAAATCCTGTGATGATGCTACTTCCCAGACTTCTCCGCCGTTCGGTGATGTGATCGCGAATTTCGGCATGATTGTAAAATCAGCATTTGATACATCAAATACATTTACATCTGCCGCGTCCGCGATTTTTACTCTAATTGTTTTATTAACTGAATTTGGAATTGTCCAAGAATAACTTAATCCCGCTGCTCCGGTTGAACCAATAATCGCGTTTGAATATGTTGCTCCGCTATTAATTGAATAATCCAGTTTCGCGTTAGTAATTGACCCTGATACTGTCCAGGTGATATTTTCACTTGTGCCTACTACCCATTCTTCCGCTCCGTTTGGCGCGGTTAAAACAAATGCGCCAATAATCTTAAAATTCGCATTAGATACATCATATACTGCCAAATCACTTATATCTGTAATTTTAACTTTTACTGTAGCATTGATTGAATCCGGAACTGTCCAGGCATAGCTAAGCGCTGCTCCTGGTGTAGAAGCGATAATTACTGTATCATAAGATGTTCCGCCATTCAGTGAATAACGCAGTTCAAGATTAGCAATTGTTCCTTGCTTGGTCCAAGTAATATTATTGATCGAACCCACTACCCATGATTCCCCGCCATTTGGCGCAGTCACGGTTAAGGATCCTTTGATTTCAAAATCAGCATCAGAAGCATCATTTACAGTTCCATCACTTGCATCAGATACTCTTACTCTCACATTTGTTCCAATCGCGTCGCCGACTGTCCAGGCATATGTACCAGTTGCCGCGTCAGTAGAAGCAATAATCGCGTTTGGATATGATGTTCCGCTATCAGTTGAATAATCCAATTTTGCGTTAGCAATGCTTCCGGTTCTTGTCCAGGTAATACTCCTTGATTCACCAACTATCCATAATTGCCCGCCGTTGGGAACATTTAAAACAAGCTTTCCTTTAATACTTAAATTAGCATCTGACTCATCATTTACTGTTGCATTCGAGGTATCAGTAATCCTGATTTTAATCTGACTGCTGATCGCTTCAGCAACTGTCCAGGCATATGTTCCCAAAGACGCGTCAACTGTTGCCGTGATAATATTCGGATAAGTTGTTCCGCCGTCAGTGGAATATTCTATTTTCGCATTGGCAATTGAACCAGTTCTCGTCCATGTAATGTTTTGTGATCCATTTACAAACCAAATCTCTCCGCCGTTTGGCGCGGTAATCTGCAATACGCCTTTAATTGTAAAATTAGCATCTGAACGATCAAATACCAGCGCATTATCAACATCCGTTGCCTGTACTCTTAATGTTGTTGAAATAAGATCCGGAACAGCCCAAGCATAGCTTTGCGCAGCCGCGTCAGTTGCCGCGATAATTAAATTCGGATAAGTAATTCCACCATTGGTTGAATATTCCAGCTTAACATTAGCGATACTGCCAAATCGTACCCAAGTGATATTATAAGCACTGCTGACTAATAAATCCTCTCCGCCATTTGGCGCAATAACTGTTAAAGCGCCTTTGATCGTAAAATCTGCGTTTGATTGATCCCAGACACTAGCATCAGCAGTATCGGTTACTTTTACTTTAATTGTTGTTGCTAAATTATCTGGTATTGTCCAAGAATAACTTAATGCTGATGCGTCTGTTGACGCGGTAATCAGATTCGGATAAGTTGTGCCGCTATTAGTTGAATATTCCAGTTTTACATTAGCTATACTGCCGAATCTTGTCCAGGTAATGTTTTGAATAGCAGCTACATTCCATGACTCTGCTCCGTTCGGAGATGTCAACGTTAATGCGCCTCTGATCTTAAATAATCCGTCTGTGGTATCTATTGCCGTGGGATTATCCACATCTGATATTCTAATCTTGCAGGCTATGGATAAATTATCCGGTATTGTCCAGCCATAGGTCTCGGTATTTGGTGTTGAGGCAATTATATTTGTATAATTTGTTCCGCTGTTT
>Ga0180007_10001894_pt1 | contig 26336 bp, 15 predicted proteins | sample MM_PC_MetaG_FD_121122 | JGI IMG/M metagenome (GOLD analysis project Ga0180007, IMG submission 121122) | Groundwater microbial communities from the Aspo Hard Rock Laboratory (HRL) deep subsurface site, Sweden - MM_PC_MetaG | ecosystem: Environmental > Aquatic > Deep subsurface > Groundwater... | reverse complement strand
TGGACCAGGATTGTTGCTCAAGCCAAATTGATAAAGCCTACTTGGACCATTTATATCGTTATTGGCTGAGCCCCAGAAATTCCAAAAACCAGTACCTTCTGCAACAATTCCACTATTGCCTTGTGTATTATTTTGGCTAAAATTAAATACCATTTGATCAAAATCAAATAAGGCGTATTGCATAGAACCTAATACTAATGAAAGACCTTTTGTAAAAATAGAAGGCGAATTATCAATAACCTCGACACTATCGGCTGGGTTATTAGCTTTATTCTTTTCATCTTGGTCTTTAATTTGCTCATCAACATTTTGAGATTCATCTTTAGAAAACCTACTGCGCGGTGTGCTAATATTATTTTTGCTTTTATTATTTACAGCTTTTTTGTCATCGCTAATTATTAATTCAAAAATAGGTGTCATTATTTGCTTTAATTTTACAGTTAAACTAGCATTTATTCTATTTGCCCAACCGGCACTTCTACCCAACTCTGCTTGCGAAAAATTGTTCTGCCAATTATAAGTTACATCATAACCAGCAGAAATAGTGAAGTATTTATCTAAATTTAGTAATGATGGCATTTGGGGTTTTAAATCAAAGTTGATAGACTGGCTGTAATTATTATCCTTCCCAAATAAATTACCATTAAATATATCGTTCCAAATTTCACTTTCTGAGCGCTCAATACCATTAATATCTGTAAGTAAATAACCCAATGAAGAAGCTACGCTTAATTTATAACCAGTTGAAATATTAAAAAATCCACCATCTGTTAATTTCCAATTAAACCCTACATTTCGCGATGAAGTAAAATCGCGACTAATATTTGGAGCAAGCCCAATAGTCCTTGTTTTTGTAAAGGAATAATTTCTCTTTGCAGCTAAACTTGCATCAAAATTTTGTGGAGTAAAATATATTTTAACATTTCTGTAATCAGAAAATAATTTAAAGAACTCCCCAATTATTGGAATATTTGCTGGATAGATAAAATTATCATTACTAAACTTTGCTTGATATTTACCAGTTCCATTCCAACCCCAAGTTTTGGCTTCTTCAGTTGCTGGATTTCTAGAATTAGTACTATTATAGCTATAACTAAATGATAATCCATTTATAGTTTCACGAATATACCATTCTTTAGAAGGTACTTTTAACTGGATATTTGACAAAGACCATGTGTCAGAAATATTTAATGTTTCTGTTTCTCTAACCAAACTATCTGGATTAGTGCTAGTTTCAGCAGCTTTAGAAACTAATACGTCTGTTCTTGGTTTATATAAAGGCTTAGAAATAGATTCCGAATGCGAATAGTTAACGCTTAAATTACTACCAGGCATATTAAAAGGCATTAATTTAATAATGTTAACGTTACTTTGAATATTCCAACTTCTTGAATCAACACGACTACCAAACCGTTCTGAAAGTTTATGAAAGTACGGATCTGTCTGTCTGTAAGAACCACTTACGCTTACAATATCTGCAAACTTTAATGAAGCGGATGCACTCATAGCCCAACCTTCATGGTCATTTGCGCCAATTACACGTAATTCATTTATCCAGAGACGACCTGAAACTTTTTCAAATTTATCACCTTTATCTTTTGGATTTTGAATTCCAAGTGCAAGAAAAGAAACTTTTGTTAAAGTTGGGGCACCCCTAATTCCGTAATAGTGACCTGGTTTGCCTGGAACTGGCACTCTATAAGCAACATTTGCAGAATCAGCTGGTCTTGTTTCTTTAATAGTAGATAAGTCATTAAAATTTACACTAATTTCTTCCCATCCATCATCAACATCATTCACAAATTTTGTTGGTCGTATATATTCATAATAATTTGTACTATCGGCACCAAATCTAAAATATAAATCAGTTGCATAGTTATTTTCATTTACGTAGTGCGAAATCGAACCTTGTGAAATATCAGCATCACCACGAATAAACAACTTCATTTCGGAATAATTAAAAACATCTAGACCTTTTGGTAAATATTTTACAACCGTTCTAGAATCACCATCCGGAAGATCTTTTATTATTAAATCTAATGATTGTTCATTTTTTTCAGTTACCTGGTCAGGATTAGTCCTATCTTTTTCTATAGCAATTCCAGGAGGCATAATATAATCTGGATTATCCTCACGATTAACATTGGAAACTGTCAAAACAGAATCATCTAAAGTTACATTCTCAGTAAGTAATTTCTGCCATTGGTTACCAACTAGGTTAAACTCAACCAACTGAAAATGAATTTCTTCACTTGAACCGCTAACCCATAACCTGATAAATTCAACCAGAGAAAATGTAGGAGAACCAATCATTTTTTTATAATCTTTTAAAGGAATTTTGAATTGATACCAAGTTGATTTAGTACCATCATCTTTAATAGCACCACCACCAGCTACAAATGGATTAACTGCAACAGAAGTGTCTAAAGGAATTTCATATCTAAAATAACTATTAATTTTATCTAATTTTTTATTGCCATTTAAATCTTCACTATCAGGAAAACGTCCTGATTCAGATAAAGAGGCATTACCTTCTGTTCCATTTATTTGAGCATAATCATCTGGTAAGACCCCACCAGAAATAAATTTAAAGTCATCACCATTTGGATCTTTGTTGGTTGCTGCATCATATTCAGGTTCATTAACATTTTTTGCTCGGTCAAGACCAATGTCTTCCCCTTCATCAATATTGTCATTCCAAGGTTCTTTATCTTCAGTATCTAATCTAGAATTTTGAATAACATCCTCACTTATTTGACCTAAATCGAGATTTAGAACTGCCCCTTCTGGTGCATTTTGAATATTAATCCAAAATTCTATTGCTTCAATCTTCTCTTCAACAAGGTTATTGGCACTTGAAGATAAAGACTTCATTATACCACCCCAAACCTTATCAGAATTACCTTCTAAATCTGGATTACTATTATACGAGCCTTTTTGATTTGGACGATAAACGTAATCAAGAACAGTTACTTCTTCATTCTTAGTTGAAACATCCTTATTTGGCCAAATACTTCTTGATGAAGTTTTTGAAGGCAAAATATTATACCATATACTTTTTGCTTTGTAATCCATTAGCTTAACTTTTGCTTCACCATCATCATATGGCATTTCATCAGGTACTGATAAATCTTTCCAACCAGTGTATGAAATTCCTATTGGAATAGTTCTTTTTGAAGACTCAAAATCATCAATGTATGCAATACTTTTATTATTATCACTGGTAATTGTACTTTTTTTTGTGTTTGGATCTGGGTCCATATATGCAAACTCGCCAGCTAAATCTAGTGAAGATTTAGCGCTAGTTGAAAATACTTTGTCTAAAGCAGTAGTTAAAAATGGCAAATCATGCTTTGTTGAAAAATCAACACCATAAATTGTATTACTTATTGGTTCTTCACCAATACGAACTTTATCACTTAAAGTCTTCTGATTTAAATTAAGAAACGAAAAACCAAGTTTAGTTTCTTTACTAAATTCATATATACCACGGAAACCAATTAATGTTTTTGATGCTAATTGGAATAAATCATTTTGTTCAAATGTAATTTTTAAATTTGCGCCTGGAACAAGTGCGTTTGCATTACGCATTGTAATTTGTCCAATATTATAATCAACAACATAATCTACTCCTAAAATTAAAGCTGTATTATCCAGAGTAACCTTAACAGAATTTTCAACAACATTAAAACCTATTTGAAATGTTGAAGAAACACTAGCTGAGTATTCACCCGTTAAATCAAATTTGTTTTTGGTTTTGTCTTCTTGTGCAGTAGACTTTAATTCAGAATATAAGCTATAGTATGCAATGTCTTTGGGTAATGCTGGTGGTAAATCTCTTCCGAATGGTTCAAGAGTAGGAAAAATAATTTCTCCTGTTTCAGGAATAATAGTTATTCCCTCTCTAAAATCGAATAATCCATCTGTATTTTCTTGTCCACTATTATCCAATATATCTAATCTAAATTGATTAAGTAAATTTTTATTTTCCACGTTGTTTTGAGGTTCAAAACCTTCAATTGTATAAAACATATCAAAAGTAAAACCTTCTTTTTTAATATCTCTACCACCAAGAGGATAAATATTTCTTAACTGCAATTTCCATGCTTGTTCATAAGTAGGATTAAGATTATCTGGTTTTATAAGTTTAAGAACAATTACTGAATCTTTAATTTCGTTCCAAAAATCGCCGTAAATATTATCATCTGTAATATCATTACCATTTTTTCCTTCAGTTCTGTAAGCAACACCAATGGCATCAGTCCTTTGAATTTGAGTTTTGAAAGTAATAAAACCAGTTGCTGCATTATAAATATAATCAACACCTTCCTGTAATCTTTCAAAATAAGTAAAAATTATTGTTTCACCTTGAACTACTTTTGCGTTTGAATATCTAAGTGAATCATCATAAGTTTCACCCTGTTTTAGTGCTGGAAGATTAATATAAACATTAGCTCTCTTTTGAGTTGCTGGATCAAAATTTCCATTTGCTTCACGCCATACTTCAAGATCTTTAACAAAATACTCATTATTTACTTCAGGTGTCAGTTTACCAAAATACTTGTTAAAGAAGTTATATTCTGGAAGAACACTAGCATAAACTGTATCAAGAAAATAATTGTTCTCGGAATAATTTAATGCTTCAATGGAGTATGTTTGCTTTTCACTACCTCCAGAAACTGAAACCTCTTTCACTTCCCCTTTTTTCTGTGATGCAAGTGCAGTTAATGTAAATGGACCAAATTGAAATTTTGCTTTTATACCAAAAAGTGCCTCACTACCTCCAACAAGTGGAGAAGTTTGGAGAGAAACATTACCAGCTTCAATTGATTGAATCATTTCATCATCGTAACCTTTATACTGTAATTTTAGCTGATTCTCATATTCAAACGTCCTTTCAGTATTCCAGTCAGCACCAATTGTTAACTTGTCACCAATTGTTCCATTAACACTAATTTGAACTTGTTGACTAAAGTCAGGTTCATTACGACTATTTCCTAGCGCAGATAGGGCTACTCCTTCTGTGGTTTCATTGCGCCATGCACCATGTATATCAACTGCACCACTAATTCTCAAATTAATTTTTGGGGGTCCAAAAATGGATAAAAAAGAAGCACTTGGTAATGGAATTTCAATATTAGTAATATCAGAAAGCAAACTACCCAAGTCATCATCTTTATTTAACACTTCATATTTTCTAGTAAGTGCATTTAACTCTCTTTTATTAACTTCGGCAATCATTTTTTCAATGTATTCACTTAAGGGCATTTTAACCATTACTCGTGATTCATTACCAATAATAGATTCTTTAATTAACACAAATTGACCTGTTGAATCCAATTCAATACTTTTTTGTGAAACGGATGCAGAGGGATATACAAAGAAACTTGATCTGAATCTGTCTGTTGGACTTGTGCTGTAATAATCTGGTTGAACATATTGGAAATGTTTTAATCGTGCAGTGGAATCAATAGCCATAGAGTCAACCACAACAACCGAATCAGTAATTGTGGAATCTGCACCCATAACTCCACGCTCTAAAATATTGGTTAGGGTGTCATTAGCATCAAAACCCAAAGAATCCTCAAAAACTAACGAATCAGCAATTGTGGAATTTATTTTCAACAGTCTAGAATCAACGAGCTTATTAAGAGAATCCGTTGAATCTGACAACATAGCAGTGCCATTATTCAAATAATCATAAGAAAAAGGATCTGCTATTCTATCTAAATAAGCATAGATATCCCCTTCAACATCATTGATGCGATTATCAGAAATGTTTGTTCTGCTAGTAAAACCGAAAGATGCATAAATAGAAATGATAACAATCGTAATCGAAAGAAAAGTTATTAACCTCTGCACCTGCTGTGATTTTCTACCGTAAATTTTAGTACCTTAATTTGTTTTTAACTATTCCAAAAGTGGTAGAATTTTTTCGATATTCCTCCGATTAAAAAAAATGTAAGCCAAAATTATTTAATTACTTACTTAAATTCAATGTTATTTATTAGGTTACGAATATTTGCCTAAATATTTTTATTTAAGACAACAGCCCTAAATACCACGATATAATTGTTCACTTGTAATTTGGGAACATTATGTATAATTATTTTTAATATTTAAATAATTCTAAATAATATCATTTAAATGTGTTTTAACATCAATTACATCAATAATTCGTTCTTTATCAACAACTATTGCACTCAATTTATTACCAACATATGCACCAGTATCTATATAAACAGCGTTATTATCCTCGTCCAAAATTATTTCTTGATGTTTAGTATGCCCAATTATCTGAAGTTTTCCAAGATTTAAGGGCTCATCTCTGCACCATAAAACTCCCCTATCAGAACGATAATCGTTATAAATTAAATCGTGAAGTGTTGATAAATCATCTCTAAAATTTTTTGGCAAAAAATGCTCATATTCTTTTGAAATGCCGGCATGAGAAATAAAACAATCTGGAGTATCAATATAAAATGGTGCTTTTTTAATAAGATCAATGTGTTCAAATACTTTTTCTTCGTTATCCTCGTAGGATTCTAAAGTAGCCTCACTACCATTAAAAACCCATGAACGAGCAAAAACAGAAGAAGGATCCTTAAAAAAATTGAAAAACATGTACTCATGGTTTCCAGGAGTGAACTCAATTTTTTTTTCAATTACAAACTCTATTACATCACAACTATTGTTCCCTCTATCAATAAAATCACCCACAGAATATATTTTTATATTTGGATATTTTTTAACTATTTTATCATAAAGTTCTACTAATGTGTAGTAACAACCATGTATATCACCAATAATAGCAATCATAAATTCAAATTATAAGTTTTGTTAGCAAATTCAGAAAGTTCATCCTTAAACTTAGGATGAGCTATGTTTATTAGTGCTTTAATACGTTCTCTAATAGATTTTCCCCAAAGCTGTGCAACACCAAATTCAGTTACAACATAGTGAACATCTCCTCGTGAAGTAACAACCCCAGCACCGGGTTTTAAAGTAGCCACAATTCTAGATATTTTTCCATCCTTAGTAGTTGAAGGTAGCGCAATAATTGGTTTTCCTCCTTCAGAATAAGCAGCACCTCTTATAAAATCGACTTGACCGCCAATTCCACTAAACAATTTTGTACCTATTGAATCAGAACAGACTTGCCCTGTTAAATCAACTTCAATAGCTGAATTAATAGCTACCATTTTGTTGTTTTTCGCAATAATAAATGGGTCGTTTACATACTCTTGTGGATGAAATTCAAATATTGGATTGTTGTTTATATAATCGTATGATTTTTTAGTACCTAGAACAAACCCAGCAATAATTTTACCATGATGAAGTGTCTTTTTGTCGCCAGTTATTATTCCATTTTCAACTAAGTCAATCATTCCATCTGAAAACATTTCTGTATGAACACCAAGATCTTTTTTATCACGAAGATACTTCATAACATTATCGGGAATTGCGCCAATACCCATTTGAAGTGTAGAACCATCCTCAATTAAATCAGCTACATTTTTCCCAATTCTATCATATATCTCTAAAACTTCTTTAGAAGCATTTGGGTCAACTTGTGGAAGTTCAAGAAGCGGGTCGTCTGTTTCAACTATATAATCTATTTTATTTATATGAATAAAACTGTTTCCAAGACCTCTAGGCATTTGTTGGTTTACTTGCGCAATAACAAGAGTAGCTTTTTCTGTTGGTGTTTTAATATTACCAACATCAATTCCATAACTACAAAACCCATGTTCATCAGGAGGAGAAACATTAATGAAAGCAATGTCAACTGGAAGTATTCCTTTTTTAAACAGCAAAGTAACTTCAGACAAAAATATTGGAATAAACTCTGCTCTTCCATCATTTACTGCTTCTCTGGAATTAGCACCAATAAAAAAAGCACGATGTTTAAAATGTTTTTCCATTCCTGGCTTTAAGTATGGAATTTCGCCAACAATTAAAATATGATATAATTTAACATCTGTAAGTTCATTTTTTCGTTCAACCATAGCCCTTAAAATTATCATAGGTGCAGCACATCCTGGTTGTACAATAATACTATCACCAGATTTAATATGCGATACAGCTTCTTCGGCAGAAACTAATTTTGAATTATATTTCTCTAGCCAAGAAAATTTTTTGTTCGATTTTATTTCTAATTCTTTAATTGTCATTAGTAAATTCTATTTAATTTGTCGAAAATATATGGAGTCGTCTATACTCCAAATTGAAAGTATCTGCAATTACTTGATTTGTGCAATAACCATTATACGTACAAATTCCTTTTGCAAAATCAGTATCACCTAACACCGCATTTGATAAACCATTATTTGATATTTCAACAATATAATTAAGTGCAGCATTTGATAAGCCGAAAGAAGCAGTACGCGCTGCCATAGCTGGAATATTTGGAACGCAAAAATGAATAACTCCGTGCTCAACAAAAACTGGATCTGAAATTGTTGTTGGTCGGCTAGTTTCAACACAACCACCATGATCAATAGATAAATCGACAATTACTGAACCTTTTTTCATGGTTTTAACCATTTCGGTATTTATAAGATGTGGAACTTTTTCACCCTTAACTTGAACTGCGCAAATTAATAAATCGGCAAATTTTACTCCACGAGCAATTGTATATGCGTTAGCAACAACTGTAGTTATATTTTTGGAAAGAATATTTTCAATTCTTTTTAATCTGCGAATATCTTTATCAAGAACAATGACTTGAGCACCACGCCCCATAACGGCTCTTGCTGCATTCATTCCTACAACGCCTGCACCTATAATTACAACAGCAGCTGGAGCAACACCAGTTATTCCACCCATTAAAATTCCACGACCATTTTCATAGTCGCTTCCAAGATAACGTTCACCAATTTGCACAGCAAGTTGACCAGCAATTTCACTCATTGAATGAAGAATTGGAGCTTCATCATCTTTTTCTATTAGCTCATAACTTATTGCTGTAATTTTGCGTTCAATCATGCTTTCAACAATTTTCTTATTGCCAACAGCAAACTTGTGGAAAGCTAATACAATTTGTTTTTCCTCAACAAATGATATTTCTTGTTCAGTCATTGGGGAAATTTGCGCAATAATTTCCGAACGCTTGTAAACTTCCTCTTGCGAATAAACTATGGTGGCACCGGCTTTACGATATTCTTCATCAGTAAAATGGCTTCCACTTCCTGCTTCTGTTTCCACAAAAACAACATGTCCATATTTTACTAGTGTATCAACGCCTGCAGGTACTATTGCAACCCGCTTTTCTTCGTGATGAGTTTCTTTTGGAATCCCAATTCTCATATACATTCCTACTTACTTTATATGGGTTAAGTTACAAACTAAAGAATTTATTTACAAGTTTACTTTAGTATAAGTAATTCAATAATACTGCTTTTATCTATATTGTTAATCTATCTAAATATTTCAATTTACTGTAATTATATTAATTTGATTCAAGAATTCTGGATTAGAAACTGCAACTGATTCAAAATCATTTATACTTATATTTTTGCCTGTTAACATTCCAAGAATTGAAAAAGCCATTGCAATTCTGTGGTCGTGATAACTTTCAATAAGAATATTCTCATTAAATACTTTACCACTAATTTCAAATCCATCATTATATTCAATGCAATCAATTCCAAGTTTTCTAAAATTTGAACAAAGTGCATCAATTCTATCAGATTCTTTGAATCTTAATTCTTCAGCATTTCTAATAATAAATTTGCCTTCAGAAAACAATCCCGCGACAGCTAAAATTGGAATTTCATCAATAATATTTGGAATTATCTCTTCATTTATTTCAATATTTTTAAGTTTGCTGCTAAATATTCTTAAGTCACCAAGTTTTTCGCCACTACTTTCCCTTGTGTTTTCAATTTCAATCCTACCATTCATTTTTTGAAGTATTTTAATAATTCCATTACGAGTTTCGTTTAATAAAACATTTTTCAAAAGCAATTCTGAATTATTGGAATTTAGTGCAAGTACAATAAAAAATGCTGCGGTAGAAATATCGGAAGGGACAATATAATTAGCTGGTTTTGGATAATTCTTTTTTGAAGAATAGATTTTTCTCATTCCATCAAATTCCTCAACTTTTAATCCAAGTAAAGTTTCTGTGTGATTTCTTGTTCGCGAGTGTTCAATGACAATTGTTTCTTCTTCAAGATGCAATCCAGCGAGTAAAACAGCACTTTTAACTTGAGCAGAAGCAACTTGCATATCAAACTCAATAGCTTTTAATCCTGAAGAAGGAATGATTTTCATCGGCAAACTGCCAATTTCGCTTGTCTCAATTTTAGCACCCATTTTTGAAAGCGGCTCAACCACTCGTTTCATTGGACGTTTTGAAAGAGAGGCATCTCCGATAATTGTTGTTTCAAAATTTTGTGCAGACAATATTCCAGTTATTAAACGCGTAGTTGTACCAGAATTTCCAGCATCAAGATTTGAACTTGGCTTTGTAAATCCATTAAACCCTTTACCATCAATAACCAAATCGGTTTCAGTCTGTTCAATTTTACAGCCAAGTTTTCTGAAACAACCAATTGTGGAATTTACATCTTCGGAATTAAGATAATTATTTACTGTAGATTTACCATCAGCCATCGCAGAAAACATAACAGCTCTATGCGATATTGATTTATCACCTGGAAGCACTAACTCCCCTTTTACACTATTTATCTTTTCAATTTTTTGAATCATTTAGCACACCATTTGTCTATCATTTTTTCTAAATCATCTTCATTTAAATCTGATGTTTCGTACATTCCTTTTTCTTCACGTTGCCGCTGCGCTTCGTAAAGTGTTACTGCTGTGGCAACTGATACATTAAGACTTTGAATCATCCCACGCATAGGAATGTAAAATATTTCATCTGCAAGTTCAGCAACTTCTTCAGATATTCCGCGATGTTCGTTTCCAAAAACTAGAGCAACTTTATCGGTTAAATCAAAACTATAAATTTTCTTTGCTTTTTCATTTAATTGGCTTGCATAAATTTTGAATCCATCTTTTCGTAAATCATCAAAGCATTCTTTTGCAGTTTTATATTTTTCTGATTCAACCCATTTATTTGCTGAAGATGATGAAACTCTACTAATCTTTGGAAATTCTTCAGTGTTATAAATAAGCGTTACTTTTGGAATACCAACCGAATCACAAGTTCTGTAAATTGCACTTACATTATGTGGATCGTGAATATTTTCCAACACAACTTTTAGCGAATGTTGACGCTGTTTTACAACACTTTTAATTTTATTTAATCTTTTTTCTGTCTTAAACTTTTGCAAAATTACTCTTTATCAAAAACTAATTTATAAATCTTTTTCTTTCCGCTTCTGCGAGCTAAATCCACTTTTACTTCAATTTCATAATCTAAATTTATATAATATCTTGTAAGTTCAACAATATTTTCAATTGCCTCATCTTCAGAATGTGCCCAACTCTCACAACCTTTTAAAGATGGAACCTCTGCATTAAACCCGTCTTCCTCTTTTGTAACAACCATATCTATTACCACTAATAGCCACCATCATTAGAAATTTCATTTGCTACAATTTTAACTCCAGCACTTGCGCCAATTCTGTTGGCACCTGCATTTAACATATTTACAGCATCTTCTCTAGTTCTTACGCCACCAGAGGCTTTTACTTTTAATTCATTTCCAACAACTCGTTTCATTAATGAAATATCTTCCACAGTTGCACCGCCACCATTAAACCCAGTTGAAGTTTTCACAAAATCAGCTTTTGCTGTTTTGCTTATTAAACAAGCTTTAACTTTTTCTTCATTGCTTAAAAGTGATGTTTCAATAATAACTTTACATATTGCATTACCAGCATGAGCAATATTTGAAACAGATCTAATATCATTTAGTACATATTCATATTCACCTTGCTTTAACATTCCGATATTTATAACCATGTCAATTTCATTTGCACCATCCTTAATTGCATATTCTGTTTCAGCTACTTTTGAAGCCGTACTCATGGCACCAAGTGGAAAACCAACAACTACGCATGTTTTCACATCACTTCCAACCAAAAGGCTTGTTACCAAAGGTGCATAGCACGAATTAACACAAACTGATGCAAATTTATTTTCAATTGCTTCATTACAGATATTTATTACATCATCAGGTTTTGCTTCTGGTTTAAGAATTGTGTGGTCAATACAGGAAGCAATTTCTTGGCTTGTGTAATCTTTTTTTAAATCAATTAAACTTTCTTTATTCATTTTGATAAAATCTTTAATTATAGAATCATCAAATTTTAAATTATCCATCTTATTAATAACCTGATATTTATTTATAAATTCATTGATATAATAAATCCTTTACGGTTCATATTTTATTTTCTTAACTTATTCCATTTATATTAAGAAATGCTTTGTATGTATTTTGCATTAGCATAGCAATAGTCATTGGTCCAACTCCACCAGGAACTGGAGTGATAAAAGAAGCTTTCTTTGAAGCATTTTCAAAATCAACATCGCCTACTAATTTATAGCCACTTTTCTTGGATGAATCTTCAACTCTATTTACACCAACATCAATGATTACAACTCCATCTTTAACCATATCTGCTTTAATGAATTCTGGAACTCCGATTGCTGCAATTAAAATATCGGCTTGTTTTGTTATTGCGGATAAATCTTCCGCGGCAGAATGAACTACAGTAACTACAGCATTTGCACCTGCTTTCTTTTGAAGCAGCATATTTGCAACAGGCTTTCCAACAATATTACTACGACCAACAACAACAACGTGCTTGCCTTTTGTTTCAATTTTATATCTTTTCAATAATTCAACTACGCCAAATGGTGTGCAAGGATAAAGTGTTTCCTTTCCAATTACCATTTTGCCAACATTTATTGGATGAAATCCATCAACATCTTTAAATGGGGAAATTGCTTCTATTATTTTATCTTCATCAATATGCTTTGGAAGTGGAAGTTGGACTAATATTCCATGATATATATTATCGTTGTTATATTGATCAATTAATTTAAGCAAGTCTTCTTCTGTTGTATCAGCTCTTAATCTATCCACTTTTGAAAATAGACCAACTTCTTCGCATGCTTTTTGTTTCATGCTAACGTAAACATTTGAAGCTGGATCTTCGCCAACAAGAATTGCAACTAATCCTGGAATATTATTTCCATCCGCTTTTAATTTATCTACTTTTAATTTTAATTCTGCTCTAATGTCAGCAGCAACTTGTTTTCCATTAATAATTGTCATTTTAGTCTCCAATTTCTTTAAATGATAGCTCATATTTTTCATTCAAATAGTTTTGTAATTCTTTATCATTTTTAATTTCTTCTTCAAATGGATTTGAATTTTGCCAGCCAAGGCTACCATATTTCCTGTAATTTTCTAATCTGCGTATAGTAATTTCACAATAAATTGGGTCTATATCAATTGTAAAACACTTTCTTTCTAAAATTTCACTTGCTAAAAGAGTAGTTCCAGAATGAGCAAAAAAATCAATTACCAAATCGTCTTTTTTGCTTGAAACATTAACAATTCTTTCAATAACCTTAATTGGTTTTTGAGCAAAACATCCATTTACATTTTCATCCATAAGATGAAATACTTGTTGAATATCAATCCAAACATTTCCTGCACGAATATTTTCAGATTTGCTTCTTTCAAGATTTTCTGTTTTCTTTCCATTTATCTCTTTGTAATAACCTTTTACTACTTTTGGAATATCGGTATAAACATGCTTAATATTAAATATTGGACTACCTAATGTATAATAGAGCAATTCTTGACGAATGGACATCCAATTTTTTTGAGTACCATAACCGCGCTGATTTCGCATTGTAATAAAGCTGCGAGATTTGAACTCAGAATCTTTCATCATTAAAATAAATTCGGCAAACGGTTGAAAATTATTTTTCTGGTCAGCTCCAAGCCAAATATATAATGAAGAATCTTTTTCCATGAAATGCTTGCTATTCTTAATCCATATTTTAGACCATTTCACAAACTCATCAACATCCGATTCTTGAAACGCAACCATATTATATGGCGGGTCATGGACTGCAAGAACCGCTTTTTTCCTTCCAAACATCTTTTTCAAATCTTTTAGATTATTGGAATCCAAACATCCAACTTTATGATTATTTTTTTTATCAGTCCAAATTTCCCCTTCCTTTAATCGACAATATTTTAGCAGCATATTATGCAAAACATCATCTTTGTCAATTCTTGGAATAGGAAAATTCTTCATTTTTAAGACTTCTGCTTATCAAATTCTGGAAGTATTATTCTTTCAACTTCAACTGCCGCTCCAGTTTCAACATCAACTTTTGCATAAAATCCACAAAGATGCACATCTTCTGTAGCAGTAATATATTTTTGAGGCGTTTGGAATAGGAAACGATTTATTGCTGCATCCGTTTTCATTCCAATAATTGAATCGTAAGGCCCAGTCATGCCAACATCAGTAATATAACCTAACCCAAGAGGAAATATCCTTTCATCCGCTGTTTGAATATGAGTGTGAGTTCCAACCAACACCGATGCTTTTCCATCAATAAAATTTGCGAGTGCAAGCTTTTCGGCAGTTGCTTCAGCATGAAAATCAATAAAAATAACTTTTGTTTCTTGAGCAATTTTAGCCAAAACCCATTCTGCAGAACGAAACGGACAATCAATTGGTGACATAAATGAGCGTCCTTGCAAGCTTATTACTCCTACTTTACCTTTTGGAGTATCAACAATTATATATCCATTTCCATAAGAACCTTTTGGGTAATTTAATGGGCGCAATGAACGTTTTTCTTTTTTAAGATACTCTTGTGATTGATGTTTATCCCAAGTATGATTTCCACCAGTTACGGCTTTAATACCCAATTTAAAAAAAACATTACCTTGTTTTTCAGTAAATCCTTTGCCATCATCGGCATTTTCGCCATTTGCAATAATTATATCTGCTCTATATTTTTTTTCTAAACTTGGCAGCCATGTTTGCATCATATCTAAACCTGGCTTACCAATTACATCCCCAATAAATAATATATTAATTGTCATTATCTTCCTTTTTTAATTTGCAAATATATCGATTTTTGAATTGGAATAAAAAATTGTTTCACACCTACTATTTTAACCCTAACTGGCAACCATTAGCAACAAGTTTTGATGGGTATTTAATTTGTTTTCTTTTTTGTAACTTTTATTTTATGTCTCCTTTCTTTTTTAATGTTCATTTTGTCATCTTTGAATATATTAGCAAGTGAATTTTAGAAAGTATGCCATTTCTTAATAAATTTAAGTGATAAGTATTTATTTCTGTAAAACTGAATAAAATTTAATAAATAATGAAACAAATAATATAAGCTGAGCAAAAAATGAAAAAACCCAAATTATCGGTCTGGCAAATTTGGAATATGAGTTTCGGATTTTTAGGAATTCAATTCGGATTTGCATTACAAAACGCAAATGTATCGCGAATATTTGAAACTCTTGGTGCTAGTATTGATGAAATTCCAATTCTTTGGATTGCTGCCCCAGTTACTGGTTTAATAATGCAACCTATTATTGGTTATATGAGTGATAAAACTTGGAATAGATTTGGACGTAGAAGACCCTATTTTTTAGTTGGAGCAATATTAGCTTCGCTTGCACTTTTTGTAATGCCAAACTCCCCTACTCTTTGGGTGGCAGCTGGAATGCTTTGGATTATGGACGCATCAATTAACATTTCAATGGAACCTTTCCGAGCATTTGTTGGTGATATGCTTCCATCAGATCAGCGAACTGTTGGCTTTTCAATGCAAAGCTTTTTTATTGGAACTGGAGCCGTTGTTGCCTCTGCACTTCCATACATTATGACAAATTGGTTTGGAATTAGTAACACAGCTCCAACGGGGTTTATTCCAGAATCTGTAAAATATTCCTTTTACATTGGTGGTGTGGCTTTTTTCCTAGCAGTACTTTGGACAGTTATTAAAACAAAAGAATATAGTCCAGAAGAATTGGCTTCATTTGAAGAAGAAGATAATTTAGAAATATCCTCAAAAGAATTATCAGAAAATACAATAAGAGATTCCAAAATATTTATGCGTAATGGAACTATTTGGACCGTTATTGGAATTATTTTATATGTAGTATTTAACCTATACATTTATATGGATTATGGACTGCTTGTTTTCTTTCTTGGAATAGCTGCGTTTGGAATAATTCAAATTATTACATCGTTTTTAAGCAGAAAAGGTAATTCTACATCAGGATTAGTATCTGTAATTACTGACTTATATCAAATGCCAAAAACGATGATTCAATTGGCTTACGTCCAGTTTTTTTCATGGTTTGCACTTTTTGCTATGTGGATATATACAACTCCAGCTGTAACAAAGCACATTTATGGAACAACAGATACAACTTCCTTAAATTATAATGTTGGTGCCGATTGGGTTGGAATTCTGATGTCAACCTATAACGGAGTAGCAGCGTTAGCGGCTTTTTTACTTGTTTGGATGGCTAGTAAAATGGAGCGAAAGTATGTTCATTCCATAAGTTTAGTTTTAGGTGGATTAGGTCTTTCATCTTTTTACATTTTTAAAACCCCAGAACTATTACTTATTTCAGAAATAGGAATTGGAATTGCATGGGCTTCAATTCTTTCAATTCCCTATGCAATTTTAACTGGTTCTTTACCACAAAAAAAACTTGGAATTTATATGGGAATATTCAATTTTTTCATTGTAATTCCTCAAATAACAGCTGCGGCAATTTTAGGTTTTATGGTAAAGAGTATTTTTGGCGGCGATGCTATTTATGCACTTTTACTTGGTGGTTTATCAATGTTTTTAGCTGCATTTATTATGCTAAAAGTTGAAGATTTGGATTAAAATATTTTAAAACAAAAAGCCCAACTTTTATGATGAAAGTTGGGCTTAAAATAAATTTCAATTCTGCTATTTTACTTTATTTGTTTAATAGAATTACTAATTCTTTCCTTTTGGTTTTCTGGAGCTAATTCAAGTGCTTTTTTGTAATTAATAATTGCTTCTTCTTCTTTATTAGCTTTTAAAAGAGCTTCAGCATAACTATCGTGACAATTCCAAGATTTTGGGTGTCTAGTAACATTTAATTTGAAAATTTCTAGTGCTTCATCAATTTTATTGTTATTCAGTATTTCGTATCCATAAACATTTAATTCAGTTTCGGTGGAATTATCAAAAGCATCTTTTTTAATTTTTTCTGCTTCCTCTTTTGTACCAATCTTTTCAAGTAATCCTACTTTTATTATTTTATTTTGAAAATTAGGATTTCTGCTTATTGATAAATTTATCCATTTCAAAGCTTCATTGTAATTGAAATCATTTTCTAAACAGAAAGCCGCAGCTTCCATTGGTCCTTCCCAACCAAAACCAGGCAAAGACAGTAGTTGTTGACGAATATTATTAAGTACAACTTCTTTTTCATTAAAAGTAACTGTAAAATTGATTTCTAATTTTTCCCATTTCATATAAATTGTAGCAGAGTATTGAGTCAAATCTTTAAATCCATATTCCAGCCACTCTGTAAAATCGCATTCGGTTGGTTCAACTTCAATTCTCAATGCATCATAAGATTCATCATAAAAAAAGCTTCCCCAAGATTTATTTTGCTTGTTAAAAATAAGAGTCCAAATATCATTGCTTGGTATAATGTGAAATCCATAAACTCCAGCTTTAATTTCTTTTCCATTTATCTTTGCATCATCTGATAATTCAATTGTTGTATTCTCATTTGCACCAGCTCGCCATGGAAAAGGAATACCTTTATTATAAGGAACCAACTTACCCCATATTACTCTGCCCTTAACTCCAGGTCTACTATAATTTATATCGATTCTACTTAATCCTATGTATTGAATCACTTCTGCTTTTGGACTAACCCTAGAAATTTCAATAGATTGAGCTGATAAAGTTAGTGTAAATACAAATGCAATTATTAAGCATTTTTTAAGATGTTTCATTTTTTCTCCAAATTTTCATGTAAATTTATCCAAAAATACATAGTCTTACAAGAAATTGACTAATAATAATAGATAGTTACAGAAGTTTCTTTTACTAAATCAGTGCTAAATTTAATAGATTAAGAAGTTTTTTACTATCTTTCTTTCATTAAAAATTGAATTTATGCGAGTTATTTATGACAGAATTGGAAAAATATTTTGAATCTTTCAGAAACAATATTGTAGGAATTGATCAAACTTTTAATTCGCCATGGGGAGAAAAAAAAATAATTTATTCTGATTGGATTGCCAGCGGTAGATTATACGGACCCATAGAAGAAAAAATAAAAAACCAGTTTGGACCATTTGTAGGCAACACTCATACTGAAACTAGTGTTACCGGCACCACAATGACAAACGCTTATCACATTGCACAAAATATTATTAAAAAACATTGCAACGCAAATGAAGATGATGTAATAATTACAGCTGGATCTGGAATGACGGCTGTAATAAATAAGTTACAAAGAATTTTAGGTTTTAAACTTTCCGAACAACTTAAACAATTTACCAATATTCCAGATGAGTTTAGACCAGTAGTTTTTTTAACGCATATGGAGCATCATTCAAACCAAACTAGTTGGTTTGAAACAATTGCTGATACTGTTGTTATTGAACCAAATGATGAAGGTTTGGTTGATGAGAATAAATTAGTTGAAGCATTGCGTAAATATAATGATCGAAAAGTAAAAATTGGATCTTTCACTGCTTGTTCCAATGTTACTGGTATTAGAACTCAATATCATAAATTAGCAAAGATAATGCATCAAAATGGCGGTTTATGTTTTATAGATTTTGCAGCATCAGCTCCCTATGATGAAATAAATATGCATCCCGAAGATGAGGAAGAAAGACTTGATGCAATTTTCTTTTCACCTCATAAATTCCTTGGTGGACCTGGAACTTCTGGAGTTTTAATCTTTAGCAAATACTTATATAAGAGAAATATTCCCGATCATCCTGGTGGTGGAACAGTTGAATGGACTAATCCTTGGGGTGAGCATCGTTATGTCGAAAATATTGAAACTCGCGAGGATGGAGGAACTCCAGGATTTCTTCAAGCAATTAGAAGTGCGTTATGCATAAAATTGAAAGAAGAAATGGGAATTGAAAATATAAGAAAACGCGAAGAAGAGCTTTTAACTTATGCATTAAATAGATTTAGAGAAATACCTAAAATTCATCTACTAGCAACTAATATTGAAGATAGACTTGGAATAATATCATTTTATGTTGAAGAAATTCATTTTAATTTAATGGTAAAACTACTAAATGACTTATATGGCATTCAAATGCGCGGTGGATGTTCATGTGCTGGTACTTATGGTCATTATTTATTGCATATTGACCCATCGCGTTCAAAAAGTATAACTGATATGATTGATAAACATGATTTTTCACAAAAACCAGGATGGGTGCGTTTTTCATTACATCCAACCATGACTGACACCGAGCTTGCTTTTATTATGGATGCTATTGAAGAAATTGTTAATAAAATTGATTTATATGTAAATGATTATAAATATAATTCAAGTAATAATGAATATTATCACATTTCTGAAACCAATAAAACAACTCATTATTTAAATGATTGGTTTTATTTTTCATAGTTTAATAAACATATTGAGTAATTATATATAAAACTACTTTACATATAATTATAAAAATAATAACCTCTTTATCTTATAATAAAACAAGTATTAATATTTTGACTTTACAATTGGCTTTAGATATAGAACTGATTATTGTTTTAAGTGAATAAATATGAAAAGAGAAAGAATATTTTATACACTAATTAGTTCGTTTTTAATAACCTTCTTCTTGACTTTAAATCTATTATTTGTGATTTTAAAGTAATAGTTATAGTTAATGTAACAATTTAAAATAAGTTAAACTAATATGAGGTAATCATGAAAAAAATCTACATTGTTTTTATACTATTTCTATCATTTCTAATCGCAAAGTCAACAACTGCACAAACATTTGATGGTGAATGGGATTGCAAGTATTCCACAATTGACGATCAACCAAACGCCACTGGCTATAACACAATTTCTGTTGCGGTTACTAAAGAAAATTCTTTTGTTGCTGTTGTTATCAGAAGTTCAAATAGTACATATTATTTAGTTGGTTATAATAATGCCGATTCAACTTCTGGAAGAGCTGGTTATTATCCTTATGCTCCTGCTGGGTTGCAAACACTATGGATTAATGGTTTTGACCAAGTATTTTTAAGAGAAGCGCTTGATATAGCTTCTTATGGAGATTTGGTTTTTGTTCCAAATAATGATGAATCTCATAACATTCTTGCTTTTGAGTTAAAAGAAGATTCACTTTATACTCATGAATATAGAATGGCGACACTTTCAAATCCTTTTAGTCCAGATTCATTATGGGCAATTGATGTTGATGATAATGGAAGAGTTTATGTAACAACTCAAGGAACTGAAACAGAACCTAGTAAAATATTTATATACGAGAGTCCAACTGTTGAACCAGCATGGAGTTCTAGTCACGATGCTTTACCACTTCAGACTATTGTTCTTCCAGATAATGGAACCTCGAGAGGTGTTGCAGTAAATAGTGATGGCAGTGTTATTTATGCTTCAAATTACGATAACGGCAAAATTTATGCTTTTGTTGGAAATACAACTGATGGTTATACTCTTTCCCCTTCATTTAATTTTGAAAGAATTGATAATGTTGATTCAATTAGAACTGCAGCTCCTTGGGGCTTAGAATTTATGAATGGAAAAAATATCCTTTTTGCAGCTATGGATGCAAGCTATACAACTTCAGCTTATTCCTATGGAAGAATTTATGCAATAAATCCAAATACTGGCGAAATATTAGACACACTTGACCAAGCTAAATGGAATTATGATAAAACAGGTGGTTACAATATGCGTCCTGGTGGAACTTTAGGAAATGTATCTGGATATACTTCTACTTATAACGTTGATGTTGATGAAAACGATAACTTATATAGTCAATCATTCTATGGTTGGACAGTTGAAAAGTGGACTTTTAATGGAACCCTTCCAACAATAGAATTAACAATTACTAGTGTTGAAAAATTAAATTCTCAAATTCCAACAACTTTTGAGGTATCTCAAAACTATCCAAACCCATTCAATCCTTCTACAACAATTGAATTTGCAATAACAGAACGAGCTCCTATTACTCTTTCAGTTTATAATGTTAATGGCGAATTAGTTACAAAACTTGTAAATGGTGTTGAATTTGAAAGTGGAAGTTATAAAGTTACTTTCGACGCTTCAAAATTAGCTTCTGGTACTTATGTATATAGTTTAAATAATGGATTAAATACTATTTCTAAAAAAATGACACTTTTAAAATAGAAGTTTTAAATAAGCATTATTAGTACTTATTAACAGATAAGAGGTACAAAGTGAAATTTAATAAACTAAATATTGTGTTTTTTATATTTTTAATTTTTACATTTTCACTCCAAGCACAAGTAATAGATGGAGAATGGGAATGCAAATATGCAACTTTTGATAATCAACCTAATGCTACTGGAAATAGAACAATATCTACTGCAGCTTATGGGGAAAATAATTTTGTAGCATTAGTTGCGGATTTTGCTGACAACGATTACTATTTGGTAGGTTATAAAGATGCTGATTCAGCAAATGGCAGACTTGGATTTTATCAATACAGTGGTACTAATCAATTAACATTATGGTTAAATGGATTTGACCAAATTTTCTTTAACGAAGCTACAGATGTAGCAGCAATGAAATATGATTCCAAAGATCTTATTTTTGTAGCTAATAATGATGAAATGCACAATATTCTCGTATTTGAAATGACTGCAGATAGTTTTCAAACTTATCCAATGAGGATGAGTACCGGAAGTTTACCTATCTATTCAATAGATATTGATGAATTGCACCATGTATATGTTACCGTTGAAGGTGATTCACTAACACCAGGAAAAGTATTAATTTACGATTCACCCGAAAATGAATCAGAATGGTCTAACAGCTACTCTGTTAATCCTTTGCAAATTATTGAATTGCCTGATGCCGGTTCTGTTAGAGGAGTTACTGCTTCTTCCGATGGTTCAGTTGTTTATGTTTCAAATTTTATGACTGGAAAAGTGTATTGCTATATTGGAAATCCTAACGATGGCTATAATCTATATACTGGCTTCAACTTTCAGATAGATGAATTTGTTACTGAAGCAGAAGTAGATTATGTTGCTGGTCCTTGGGGATTGAGAATGCTTCATTCAAAGAACATTTTATTTGTTTGTGCTGCACTTGATTTTGTAAATTCTCCATATTCATATGGAAAAGTTTATCTTGTTAACCCAAACGACGGTTCAATTATAGATACAATTGATACTGCAAAATGGAATTTTGATGTTAGTGGCTCCTATAATAGCGCTGCATTAGGAACTGTTTCTGGATATGCTTCTCCTTACAATTGTGACTTTGACGAATTTGATAATGCGTATATTGTTTCATATTATGGTTGGACTGTTGATAAATGGAAATATTCAACTACCCTTCCAAATATTGAAATAACTATTACTGGTGTAGAAAAAATCAATTCACAAATACCAAAAAGTTTTGAAGTTTCACAAAATTATCCAAATCCATTTAATCCAACTACAACAATTGAATTTGCAATTACTGAACGTGCACCTATTACACTTTCAATTTATAATGTAAATGGTGAACTAATTGTTAATCTTGTTAATGGAGTTGAGTTTGAAAAAGGAAGTTATAAAGTTACATTTGACGCTTCAAAATTGGCTTCTGGAACTTATATTTATAGCTTAAATAATGGATTAAATACTATTTCTAAAAAAATGACATTACTCAAATAAAACACAACAAAAAAGTCTGATGAACTTCATTAGACTTTTATTTTTTATACTAATTCATTTATTCACTAATCATAATGGAGGTATTATGATCAAACTTAAGAGTTCACTAATTTTATTAATCTTGCTTCTTTCAACTAGTCTTTTTGCACAAGATTCGTTTGTTAGAAGCGCTATTATCGACCCACCAAGCACTTACCCTTCTGGTTTTGGTGCAACTGTTTCTGGTGTGGATTTAGACGGTGATGGAAAACTAGAAATTTATTCTGTTGATGGAATGACAGATTTTATGACTGGTGATGAAATTCCACAAATTATTAAATATGAAAGAAATGGTACAGCTTGGGATTCTGTTTGGGCTGCTTCATTTCCTAACGAAAGACAAAACTCTTGGGCTGCTCTAACTATTGGCGACCTTGATAATGACGGTAAACAAGAAATTATTTGGGGTTTTACAAATAGTTTTTCAGTAAACACAACTCCACCAAGAATTGTTGTTTTTGAAGCAAATGGAGATGATGTTCTTGGTGTTAGTGATGGCGCTGGTAATTTTGCCCCTAACGCTCAATGGGATTTGGATTTAGCTGCTTCAACAAATGTTCGTCCATTAAAATGGTATGCTGCTGATATTGATGGCGATGGTAAACAAGAAGTTGTTTTTGCTGGTCGTCAAAACACTATGACATTTGGTGTTATTTCTGTTTCTGATATTCCTGATGCTGGTGGTGCTACCGAAACTTGGGAATTGAAAATTACAAACTATACTGAATTTACTAATCGTTTTCAAAGAAGCAATGTCATTGAAGGTCCTGATGGTGGTTTCGGTGGTGTAGTTACTGGAATGGACTATGACGCTGATGGACTTATGGACTTATATGCAATTAATGATAACTGGAGTGATACACCAAATGGTGAATTAATCCCTAAGTTATATAAATATGAATTTGTTTCTGGCGCTTGGGTATTACGTTGGAGCTCAAGAATTCCTGGAATGGATTTCCAAAACACATGGCCTGCACTAACAGCGGGTGATATGGATAAAGATGGAAAAGGCGAAATTCAATGGTGTCCTGTAAATAACTTTGGTGCAGGAAATGAAGATCCTGATAGAATAGTTGTTTATGAAACTCCGGGTGATGGCTCTGATATTATGGGTGTTGATAATGGTGATGGCACTGCTTCCCCTAATGCTGGTTGGAACATGGGACTTGATTCACTTACAAATATGAGACCTTTCCGTGGTCATTTAACTGATATTGATGGTGATAGCGCATTGGAATTTGTATTTACTGAAAGAACTAATACTTTAGTTTGGGGTGTTATTGGAGTAAGTGATATACCTGATAATGGTGATGGCAGCGAAGTTTGGACAATGAAAGCAAATGGTACTCCTGAAGCAGGCAATGATTATAGAGACATTGCGGTAATTGACCAAACAATATATTTATTTGGAAGCGGTGGTACTGTAAAAACTATTACTAATGATGGTACAAATTACACTGTTTCTGCTCCTCATCAAGTTTATCCAGGTTGGTCATGGTTATCTGCTACTTCAACCGACCTAAACGGTGATGGTAACATGGAAATAGTTACAGGAGATTATGCAAGTGGTGGATCTGCTTCTGTTTGGGTATTAGTGCCTGATGCAGATAGTTTAGTTGGTTATAAGATAGCTGATTTTTCTGGCAATACTGCTAAACAAATTACAAATGTTAGAGTTGGTGATATTAATGCCGATTCTTTAGCTGATTTTGTTGTTGGTTTTAGAGGAACAGATGAAATTTATAGAGTTGCTTATAATGGTGGTGATATTACTTCTGATGCTAGTTATTCAATAAGTCTATTAGACAAAGGTGTTCTTGGTGCTGATGGTACTGGACAAATGGATAACATTACTTTAGCTAATATTGATGGTTTATATGGTGATGAAGTATTATATACTGGTATTCCTAGAAGTATAACTGCCAATACAGCTCCACTAACAGTTGGTAAATATTCAGATATTCTTAAATTACAAACTGGTGCAATGTGGGATATTACTGTTGCAAATAATTCAATAAACATATTTGATGGCAGTGGTAATTTACAAAGAGTAGATTATGCTAACGACCAATGGAATATTTATCCAGCTCAAAAAGCTATTGTAAACGGTGCATTCTTAACAGCTTCAACAACTGATATTGAAAATGATGGCGTTGAAGAAATTATGGTTGGCAACTGGTACGATGCAAAAGTTAATATGCTAAAATGGATTAACGGCGCTTGGGTTGCTACTGTTGTTGCTGATTTTACAGCTGATGGTGGAAATCGTTTAAATGGTGGTGCTGTTGGTGATATTGATGGCGACGGAAATATCGATTTCGTAACTGGTTCAAGAGAAAGTACTCCAACTGGACAAATCTTCAGAGTAGAATATACTGGTGGTGATGTTATGGATGCTTCTAGTTGGAAAGGTGAAATTATTGATGTTGGTATGAACCCACTTTTTACTCAATATGAAGTTATTAATGTTGCTAACCTTGATGACGATGCTGATCTTGAAGTTCTTTATACTACTGATTATGCAAGAGGTTCAAACTCAGCTGCTGATGCTCCTTTTCCTATAGTAATATTAGACCTACAAAAAGTACAATCTGAAACTATTGCTGCAGTAAAAGTTGATTCAGATGGTGATTTACTTGCAGATAGAACTGGTGAAGAAGTTATTATTAAAGGTGTTGTTACAACACCAGACTTGAATTTAAGCAGTTCTTCTAGTATTAGTTTTTATGTTCAAGATGAAACTGGTGGTATAAACATTTACGCAAAACCAAAATTAGATCCAGCTCTTGTTCCTGGTGACTTAGTACAAATTACTGGGACAGTTGCAATGTATAATGGTTTAACTGAATTAGCTGTTTTAGATGCTGCAACTACTATTGTTAAACTAGGTGCTGCAACTATTCCATCACCAAAAGTAATAACGGTTGCTGAATTAATGGCTAATGGAGAAAAATATGAAAGCACATTAGTTAAAATTAATGCTTTAGCTAAAACGGCATCAAGTCTTGCATGGCCAGCCGCTGGTGCTGATGCAAATATGACTTTGACCGATGGTTACCTAAACTTTACAATGAGAGTTGATAAAGATTTTGATCTTGATGGACAAGCAGAACCAGGTTACCCTATTAGTGTAACAGGATTTGTTTCTCAGTATAGTACTGCAACTCCTCCAAATGACGGATATCAAGTAATGCCTCGTTATTATACTGACATTGAACAAAATGTTCCAGCACCACCATCTCCATATTTCTTCTTTACAGATGAAACTGCAACAATGTTTGATGGTCAAACTGTTCAAGTTACTGCAACTGACCAACAATTCTTGTTCAATTGGAATCATGCTGTTGATTTAAATGGAGATGCTCTTATTTATCAACTTAGAATGTTAGTTGATGGCGCTACAAAAGATT
>Ga0180007_10001893_pt1 | contig 26337 bp, 23 predicted proteins | sample MM_PC_MetaG_FD_121122 | JGI IMG/M metagenome (GOLD analysis project Ga0180007, IMG submission 121122) | Groundwater microbial communities from the Aspo Hard Rock Laboratory (HRL) deep subsurface site, Sweden - MM_PC_MetaG | ecosystem: Environmental > Aquatic > Deep subsurface > Groundwater... | reverse complement strand
TTTCGGGTGTGCCTTTGAAAAGGATTGCCCTGGCATTACCCGTTGCCAAAGATAGAGGCCCTGGCCTTCCAGGGTTTTGGTAGCGTCATCCGGGAGCCCTTCAAATGCCTTGGTGCAGTTGACCGGGGCAGACAGGGGCCTGGGATGTACCGGGGAAATGCCCAGGTCTTTCCTGGTACCGATAAAAATTAACCGTTGTCGTTTCTGTGGGACGTTGAGTAGGTGGGCCGATAGGAGCTTGCAGGATACGTTGTAACCGGCGGCCCGGAGTTCATCCATGATTTCTCCCTGGATACGCCGGTGGTCTCCCTTGATCATGCCTGACACATTTTCCATTACAATGACCTTGGGCCGAAACCCCTTGATCAGCCGGATATATTCCCTGAAAAGCTGGTTCCGATCATCATCCACCATCCTTTTGCCGGCAGTGGAGAATCCTTGGCAAGGTGGGGAACCGTCAAAGACATCCAGGTCACCCGGGGTCAGCCCGGTCCTTTCCAGGGCCTCATCCACTGTGATGGCGCCAATATCCCCGTGATAGACCGGTACCTCCGGGAAATTGAGTTTAAATGTGGATACTGCATGGGCATCCCATTCAACTGCCAGGCGTTCATCAAACCCTGCCATGGAATAGCCAAGTGAGCTGCCACCGCAGCCAGCAAAGGTGGAAACAACCGTGGGTGCATTTTCTTCCCGGGGGGCCTGGTGATTTTCCCAGGCATCGGCCAGGGCTTCAAGATATTGATTTGCCATGGCTCCCCCTAATGAACCGTGTCTGTAGCCGGAGCCATGAAAACTGATTTATCCCATTCGAATTCTGCCCGATATTCAAGCATTCTCCAGGGGTACCCGGTGGCTTTTGATATGGTGTTACACATTTTGATCAGATGCGGGATGTTCTCCAGGTTTGCCGTGTAGGTTATGATAGGGATGTCCCCAGATGTTTTATAGGCCAAAGGCATCTCGATCATTTCCCCGGTGTCCGGATCAGGAAGGGAAAAGATGCCGATCCAGAATAATGGGCCGATGTCATTTTCCAGGTCCACAATGGTCGAGTTAATATTGGTGGTTTTAACGGTGGACTGTTTTTCCAGGGTACCGCCTTTGATCAAGAGTTCTTCCTGGTTCGAAAATCCGGGCAAGGCCTTGAGTGCAGGCATTTCTCTGATGGCTTTGACAAGGGTTTTGGCCAATTCAATTATTTTATCCATTATTCTGTAGGTTCCTCCTGGGCATTAATGAGTAGGTGATCAAACAATTTCCCGAGCTGGACGGGGACCGATTTGTCATAGAAACCATGCTTCTCACATAGGGTTTCAGCTTTTTCCTTAATGGGTCCAGCATCTTCATCCGGGACGCGGCAAATGACTTCGATGTATTCAGGGCCGGTCATTTTGGTTTCTTCACTCGGTTCTTTTGAAAAATCATATTCACCCCAATCAAAGCCGGCGGAATCCACCATGGCCGTGACTTCCTCCGTGGAATAAGGAAGAATTTTGGATATGTCCTCTACCGTGATTTTATCCAGGGAACCGAACAATTCTGTCAATTTGGCATAATCAGGTTCACCCCGGATCTCATTGAGCAGGATAGTAAGCTGCTTTGCTTCCTTAGGTTGGATCTTGCCCAGGCTTCTAACAGTGATTTCAGTTTCCCCGGCATCTTTCAGGACAGTATACCGGTGTTCCCCGTCGATGATTACGTAATGGCCGGTCATGGGTTCCCATACCAATGGGGCCTTGACCACCCCAAACCGTTTGATTGATTCTTTCTCTTTTGCGAACAGGGCCGGTGACATGACATTAAAGTTGTAGTCGTTGGGCTCCACCTGATCGATGCTTACCGTGATTAGTTTTCCGTTTATTTCCATGCAAATCCTTATTACATTAACTAATTAATTCAATTGATTTTTATTAAAAAAACCTTGGCCAGTTCCAGGCTGCAATAATCTTTGACAGTGACTATTTCCTTACGGCTTGAGAGATAATCGGAGGGATAAACCGCCAATTGGGTGAGGGAAGAATCCTTCATGTTCTTCTATAATTCCCTATTTTGAAACGATGACCAGTTTTTTCAAGATTTCCCCGTGCTGAAGTTCTTTGCTTGGGCGTTTGGTTATACCCAGGATTTTCCTTGCGGCGGCCAGCATTGTTTCGACTTCCGGCCATCTGTCCCTGTGAATGGAAATTTTAATATCCACCCAAGATTTTGCAGGGGATGGACTGCCACCAACACTTTCTCCACCGACACCAAATTCAGGGGGTTCGGGCACATCGGGATCAATTTCAAGAAGATTGACCAATTCAACGTCGTTGTAAGGCAAAAGTTCGGTGATGGCCTTCCAATCTGTTTCAGATTCAAGATCCCGAAGGATTCTTGCCAGTTTAACCGGGTTCCTGTTACCGTGGAGTTCATTTGCAACCATGGTGAGCATTTTGGCATCATCATCGGAAATATCACCCAGGTCATTAATCATGATCTCTTTGGCACCGCCGAGTTTCATCCTTTTCCACCTGTGTTCTCCGTCAATGATTTCATATTGTCCGGAGGGAAGTCGCCGAACCAAAACTTCTGCCACCTGACCGAAGGTTTTTAGGCTGCCGGTTAATTTTTCTTGCATGAAATCAGATTCTTCATTCGGGTTCCATGGATTCGGTTCCAGTTGGTCGATAGCCACAATTTTTTCATTAATTTTATGTTTTATTGCCATGTGCTGTCCTTTGAATTTGCCTTGACTAAAGTAATTAAATACTTTAATCAAATGAAATTATTTAAACACAAGCTAAGTATTAAAAGGGATTAGCCAGTTTAAAATGGTAATTTGCTGTACAATTATAACACAGTAATCACTTAATTACGTTAATCATGTTTAATTATTTTTGTCAATCAGGTGATTTTTCGTCAATACAGGAAACTGGGCGCTATTAGGAAATAAGAATTTTATATTGAACGTTAAATCGTGAAGGAGATTGGATGGACCAAATCAAGTTTGATAATCGGGTTGCTCAATTAGTGACCAAAGATCGGAAAGTGTTGAATGCCGTGTATGACAGCCTGGTCTACCAACGCCCCGGGTACCAGTTTACAAAGGCATATAAAAAAGGCACCTGGGATGGAAATATCTGTCTTTTCAACCGGAGGAACTGGACCTTCCCTGCTGGCCTTGTTCGTTGGGTCACGGAAATTGTGAATGGAAAAGGTGCCGGGGTTGAGCTGGTGGATTGTCGGTCCCAGGATAAAAGGCTCCCTGCCCTGTCTGATGATGTTATTGCCAATATTTTGGAAGGTAAAACCTGTCGAGATTACCAGGTGAACGCCATCCGGGCAGCCTATGAAAAAACCCGGGGTGTGATCCAGTCCCCGACCGGTTCTGGTAAAACGGTGATTGCGGCCGGTATTGTAAAACTGGGTCTTGAACATTTGGGTCTGAAAAGCCTTTTCATTGTGAACAGGAAAGAGTTGTTAAGACAGACCCGGAAAAGTTTTATCAGCTCCGGCATTGATTGCGGGATTGTCGGTGATGGAGAAAGAAAGATCCGGCAAGTCAATGTGGCAACTGTCCAGACCCTTTATGCAGGATTTGAGAAAAAAAATGAACGGGGCCAAGTTACAAGACCGGCAGATCCGCAAATTCAAGCCCTATTGAAATCGGTGGATCTTTTGATTCTCGACGAAGCTCACAACGGGGATGCCATTTCCTTTGAAACCGTTTTCAGCACTTGCACAAATGCCTTTTACCGGATCGGTTTAACAGCCACTCCCCTGATGAAAGGGATTGAATCAGATATCAAGCTGATGTGCATTACTGGTGAGGTCATTTTCAGAATTACCTTGAAAGATTTGATTGACCGCGGCCTTCTGGCACAGCCCTATATCAAGTTTGTCAAAATTGCCACTCCAAGAATTTTCAAAGATCCCAAGGGCCGAACCTTGAATTATCAATCTGCCTACAAATATGGGATTACCGAAAATGAACGCCGAAATGAATTGGTTGTCAAGGAAACCATGGAACTGGCCGCTGCCGGTGAAACTGTTCTGATCCTTGTCAGTAAAATTAATCATGGCAAACGACTTCAAGCCATGTTCAAGCCATTTACCCACCTGAAAACCCGTTTTATCCATGGTTCCAAATCTGATGAAGAAAGGGATTCGGCCCTGAAAGAATTGGAGGCTGGTATATACAATGTCCTGATTTCTTCAACCATTACGGATGAAGGAGTGGACATCCCAAATATTTCAGCCGTGGTACTTGCAGGAGGCATGAAATCGACGATTAAGCTGTATCAGCGCATAGGTCGAGCCATGAGGCCCAAAAAGGGTTTAAACAGATGTTTGGTGGTCGATTTTGTGGATCTGACGGATAAGCATCTTGCCAAGCCTTCCATGTCCCGGTTGGAAGCTATCAAATCAGAACCGGGTTTTATCGTTGTTCCAGATTTCAAAACTTTATTGCGGGCAGTTGCCTGATCGGAGGGAATATATGGAAAGTGTCAAAGAGGAAAAAATAATCGGAATTCTTTTATTCAACGGCCCTACAAATATCCCCACCCTGCTTAAAGAAACCGGTTTACCATCAAAAACCATTTATCGGGCCATGAATTCATTAACGTTGAAAGGAGTTATTGAAAAAACAGGGAACCAAATAAGGGGAAATTTTTACCAGATAGTCCCTGCGATGGTTCCCCCTGAGGTTTCAAAAAACTTCCGCTATCGGTTGGGGGTTTTGATTGACGGGGTCGCTGAATTGTCAGAATCAAGTGATCCAGCAAATTCATCAGTGATTGATATTTTTGTCAAATCGGGAATTTTTACCCTGGAAGAAATGGTGAATTTGAAGTCCTTGTATGAAAAAAAATGGGAAGAAATGTCATTCCTGAAAAACGAAAAATCGGAACTTTCTTTCTCCCCGGCGGACATTGTCAGAGAGGAAAAATCGAGGAAAATAGCCAATTGTCAAAATGACATTGTCAAAATGACAATTAATTCGGGTAGTGAACAAATCCCTAATTTTGAGCAGGCGAAAACCATTGACAGTCAGGGGTCTCAGGATTTAATTGTCAAAATGACAATGAATGTAATCCGTCAGTATAGTATTATATATAATATAAATAAAATAAAAGAATATAATAAGATATATAATATACTGACGGACTGCACTAATTGTCAAAATGACAATAAAGATCCCGACATTGGTTCCTTTGGTAAAATCTTCAAAAAGTTGTTTCATGGGTTTTTGTTTGATCTCCCCGATGAAAAAAAAAAGGCCCTGTCCTCCGATCCCAAAAGATTTGGGGAAATGATGTTAAATCTTCTTTTCGATGAGCCCACCCCTTTCGAAGAAGAAGAAACTCCCCAGGAAAAAATCCTGCCTTTTAAAAAACCTGATGGAGTCAAAACTCGAAAAAAGAAATCTCCCCCGAAGAAAAAGACCCGCCCTTCCAAAAGTAAAGTTCAAGCGGAGTGGGAAGAAAAATCCGCTTCCGCAAGAATGCACCCCGACTTCTGGAAAATGTCCCCGGTGGAAAGAGATTATGAATTTGCCAAAACTTATGTTGATGTGATTCGGCGAATGGAAGGGGACAGTAAAGCCAGCACTTGGCATTTAAAGTTGGCTGTTATCAGCCTTTCGAAATTTATGAACCCAGGACGGGGTGCTGCAAAATATGTGAAAGAGGCCCATTCTGCAAGGATAAAGGCCGATATGTGTGGCGCCCGATATCTGGACTGGATACTTGCCCGGTTTAATGCCTGGGACGGCGGGTCCAAACATAAGAGTTCATCTTTATACCCACCGATCCGGAACCTGGCTTCTGAAATCCAGAGTGAAGCCTGGGAAGGATATCTAAAATCCATCAAAGGTTCCGTGCTGCTTTATACGAGAGTCAGCCTAACAGGAATGGAACTCCCCTTCCTGTTACCCGAAAACTTCCATTCCGACGGCCATCTGGAGAAAGCAAAGGCCAAAGCCGGTGATCCATCAGTAGACCAGAAAAAAATCCGTGAATATGACATGCAATGCAAATTATACGAAGATTTCATTTTTGAAGATATGAAGCGGATACATGATGACACTGGAGGGCGGCTTGATGTTAAAGATCAGCTTAAAAAAGCCATTGCCAAAAAAATAATCCCGGCAGATTGGGTTTATGGGTTCGCCTCCCACCACAATCTGCCAGAACTAAAAGATGCAGAACATCTAATCAAAATCACCCCATAGATATCGGAAATTGTTCCCGATTTCAAGGAGAATCGTATGTCTGAGGAAAAACCTTTCGAGGGTTATACGCCTGAATTCCAGTTGTACAACCTATCGCTGATGTATAACGACCCAAAATTTCTGGAAATGGTTGTCGGAGTAGTCGAGCCGGAGCATTTTGATGAAAAAATTGATTCCGTGTTTGCCGAGATATTTTTGGATTATGGCAAGCATTTCAAAGACCCGATCAGCAAAGAAGTCGTTGTGGCCGAGCTGAGAAAATTGAAAGCCAAGAAAAAAATCGAGGAAGAAGACCTTCCCAACTATATTGCCCGGTTTGCCAAAGGGATCATGCCCATTCCCAAGGCCGCAGGCTGGATCAAAAAGGAGGTCCAGGATTTTGTCTGTTCCAAAAGCCTGGAGGTAGAACTGGTTAATTCAGTCGATCTTTTGAAGAAAAAAGAGTTTGGGCAAATCGTTACCCGGATACAAACAGCCTATGACAAGGCCACCAACGTTACCGATTCCCGGCCCCGGGTGTCATTGCGGAAAAGCAGAAAAGAACGAGTCAAAAGATATGCCGACCCTGATGCCATGTCAAAGATCCGGGGGCATTCAACCGGCATCCGGGAAGTTGATGAAATTCTTTATGCCAAAGGCGTGGCCCCGGGGGAAATGATTGTGTATTGCGGTTCCCCTGGCCGTGGCAAATCAATTATCCTGATGAATTCGGCCGTTCAAGGCATGCTGGACGGAGAGAATACCCTGTTCTACACCCTTGAGGTTGCCCGTTCCATTGTGGAAGCCAGAACGGATGCCTGTTTGACCGGGGTGCCTGTTGTCGAGCTTTATTCTGGCGCATCCACCATCGAAGAACGGTGGGATCTGGTGGAAGCCAGAAAGAGTCTGGGCGAAATTGATATTGTCGATTTGCCGCCCCGTACCCTAACCCCGAACATGATCCGCAGGGATTTACGCCGGTATGCAACCGAGGGCAAAATAATCCATCGGGTGGTTGTGGATTATGCCGACATCATGGCGAGTGACCGAAAAATTGATGAAAGACGGTTGGAACATGGTGATGTTTATGAACAGCTCCGTGGCGTTGCTAAAGAGTTTCAGGTGTCTATGTGGACCGCTTCCCAGGCCAACAGGGATTCATTGAGAAAAGCAGATGTCGATTTGGATTCATTGTCAGAAGACTTTTCCAAAGCAATGACAGCGGACTTCGTAATTGGCCTTTCTCAAACGAAAACAGAAGAAGGTGAAAGAATTGACGGACGCGGGACCGGTGCCATGCGATTGTTCTTTGGTAAAAACCGAAACGGTAAAAAGGCCGTGACCGTCCGGTTGATGACCGACTTCACCCGGATGAGGATGTCCATGGAAGACTGGGACGAAACAGATGGATGGTTTTATGGCGCTCCAACATTTCGGTTGCCTGTCGCTGCCTGATAAACGTCCTGAAATGATCAAAACTTATTGTTTCATGCCGATTCACACTACATTACGATAAATCATGTTTATATGACTTTCATGTTAAAATTTGGGGCATTTAAGCGAGTTTTAGAAAATTGGAGAAATCATGTTCGATTTTGAAGAATACGTCAAAGAAACTGTGGACTATCGAGAACAGGTAACAAAGCCGGAACAGATCAATGTTAACTGTATCAACCCTGATTGTGATGACAATTGGCGGAAGCGAAAGAAAATGACCGTGAACACCGAAACCAGGATTGCCTATTGTTTCAAGTGTGGCAAGTCCTATAAGCCGGTTAATTTTGTGGCTGAGGTGGAAGGGATTTCGAGATTTGAGGCCATGAAAATTGTCAAAGCCGGTATGAAAAGAACCTTTGGCCCGAACCGGTTGGAAAACGCTCTGATGACAAAACCGGAGCCCGAACTGGTACCCGTGACTGAGGAAGATAAATCCGTCCAATTGCCCTTTAGTATTCCGATAGAACCCGGTTCAGAACCCTATAAATACTTGTCCGGACGAAATTTTGAAGAGGCTGTCATTGACCATTTTGGCTTGAGGTATCAACCGGCAGGCCCCTATGGACGGCGGATCATTATTCCGGTTTGTGTTGATGGCCGAGTGGCTACCTTTCAGGCCAGGGCCCTCGATGCCCATGCAAAACCAAAATATCTTTTTCCCCGGGAAGGGGCGTCTCAATTCCAGTCTGTTCTTTATAATTGGGACCAGGCCAAAGAATATGAAGAACTGGTCCTGGTTGAAGGTGTCACCGATCTGTGGCGCCTGTGGGTTCAAGGAATTTACAATGTGGCCGGCACTTTTGGAAAATCCCTGAAAAAAGAACAACGCCGGTTGATTCTGGACAATCCGAAAACAAAAAGGGTTGTGCTGTTTTGGGATGGCGAGGCCCTGGATAAAATTTATCAAACCGCTGGAGGATTGATTGATTCTATTGATGTTCAGGCCGTTGAGCTACCGTATGGAATGGAACCGGACACATGCCCCGAGCCGGCCCGTTATATCGCCTATGCAAAACCGGTCAAAGCCATGTCTCCCCTTGAAAGAAAATTGAGGGGAGCACGTATAGCAAAATAATTTTGTCTTTTTCGTCAATACAGGAAATTGGAGGCTATAGGTTACCAGAGAACAAAAAAATAACCTCCAATAAAAAAATCGAAGGATTAAAATGAAAACTAAACCCACCCAATTACAGATGTACTTTAGTGCAGTGGAGAACACTGCCCAATGTGATGAAACCTTTTTTTTCATGGCCAATTGCAAAGAAAATCCCTTAACCAATTCCGATCTTAAAAAAGCAATTGAACGTCGCCCGGAACTTTGGGGCCGGTACTCCGGTTTTATCGGGAAACTTGCTGATTAAGGAGAAAGGAATGAACTTAAAACTTTTTAGAACCAACATGGATATGGCCCTGACCAACCCGTACTTCGAGTCCAACCCATTCCCGGAGCTGCATTGGAGATCCCGGCGGTTCCGGGTGTTCGCCAGATGGTGTATCAGTGAACGGTTGAATTTCTGGCCGGCATGGATCAATGAACGGACAAAAGAGTCCCATCATGCAGATAAGGTTTAAAAAAAGCCGTTTAATTATTACAGTAATTAATTACTTAATTTAATCAAGAAGATATGTTAAAGGCGGGTTTAAACTTGACCCGCAAAGGAGCTTAAAAATGAAGATACAAAATGCCAAAAGAACCACTACCGAATTTGCAATCCCCTACGAACACCGACAAGCAATGACATCCATTGACGTTGCCATCGGACAGGACATCTGTGAAAAGACCGCCAAACTTTCTGCCAAGCCGGTACCCTTTGCTGAAGCCTGTTTTTATTTTCTGGATGCGGTCGGGGACGGCCCCATTGATGTGGTGAAATTCTGTAACTATTTGAAAGAAAACGGATGCCCGGGCCAGTCCCGGTTTGTCTTGGCTACCATGCTGAGGGAGAAACCCACCATTATCTGCCGGATTTATGGGTGATGCCATGAAAAAATCTATTATGAGAACCATAATCTGTTTTGTCGCTATCATGGGCCTGTTCGTTGCCGGATCGGATGGGCCTTTGTTCCCTTCGATTAATTGCCTGGGCGCCCTCATTTTCACCATCATTTGTATCGTCACTGGTTGCCGTGTGAATTCAATCCAAACCCACAATAAAAGGAATCTTCCCAATGCCAGAAACACCTATTACAATTATTAAAAGAGCTGCCACCCTTCGAGAATCTTTGAACCGTCACAACCACCTGTACTTTGTGATGGATAAACCTGAAATCGGTGATCTGGAATTTGATGAGTTGTTCGCCGAGCTGGTCCAGATTGAAAAGGATTACCCGGAATTGAAAACCACTGATTCTCCAACCCAAAGGATCGGGTCCACCCCTTCTGATAAGTTTGAAAAAATCACTCGGGCAACCAAAATGTATTCCATTGATAAGGCATTCACCGAAGAAGAAATTAAACGATGGATGGATCGGGTGGAAAAGGTTAACCCTGAATATGTTTTAGATGTCAAACTGGATGGCCTTGCCATTGAGCTTTCCTATGAAAACGGTGTGCTGGTGAACGCAGCCACCAGAGGGGATGGTTTAATCGGGGAAATTGTGACAAACCAAATCCGGACCATTAAAAATATCCCATTGACCACAAACCTGAAAGTAAATTTTCAAGTCCGGGGTGAAGTGGTTATGCCTAAAGCCGTTTTTAAAAGGCAAAATGAAATCCGGGAAGCTAACGGGGAGGAACCATGGGCAAATCCCCGAAATGCCGCAGCGGGGGGAGTCCGGCAACTTGATCCTAAAAAAACGGCTGAACGGCAGTTGAGATTTTTCGCATATTCAATCCATGGCCTGGAAGGAATGCCCGGAGTTGAATCGCAGTCAGAAGCCATGTTCACCCTTGCCGAAATCGGTTTTCAGACAACTGCGGATGTGGCCCGGCAGTATTCTCCAACCAACCTTAAAGGCATTGTCGGTTATCTTAAAGACATTGAAGACCAAAGGGATGCTCTGGTTTGTGAAATTGATGGTGTGGTTCTCAAGGTTGATGATTTTAAGGACCAAGTGGTCCTTGGCTTTTCTTCCAATTATCCTAAATGGGCCTTGGCCTATAAGTTCGCCGCTGAACAGGTCACAACAACGGTTCAGGGGATTGATATCCAGGTTAGCCGTACCGGAGCTTTGACCCCTGTTGCCCGTCTTGAACCGGTATCTGTTGGTGGTGTTGTGGTTTCCAATGCCACCCTGCACAATCGACAGGAGCTTACCCGGAAGGATGTCCGGATAGGTGATACTGTCGTGGTCCAGCGGGCCGGTGACGTGATCCCGGAGGTGGTCCGGGTGGTGATGGAAGAAAGACTTTCATTTGCAACAAAGGCTTTTGTCATGCCCGATGAATGCCCCGTTTGTGGCGGAGAGGTCGGCAGGAATAAAGATGGTGATGCCGTCCTCCGGTGCCTGAATTTTAATTGCATTGCGCAACTCAAGGCTAGGCTGAAACACTTTGTTTCCCGGGATGCTTACGACATTGTTGGTTTCGGAGTCAAGCTGGCTGACCAACTTGTGGAAGAAAAAGTGATTACCTCAGTGGGTGGAATCTTTCACCTGACCACCGAACAGCTGGAAAAAATGGATCGGATGGGCCAAAAATCAGCCGAAAAGCTTATTGCTGCAATTGATAACCGCCGGAAGATCCCCTTCGACCGGTTCCTTTATGGCCTGGGCATTCCTAACCTTGGCAAATCAGTATCAAAATTCCTGGCCGATAATTTCAACTCTCTGGAAGAAATTGAGAATCTGACCATTGAACAATTAGAAGCTCTGGAGGGGATCGGCCCAGAAATCGCTCAGGCCATAAACACCATCGGAAATGATCCAAATGTGGTTAATCTGGTGGATGAGCTTCTTTATTCCGGAATTGAAATCATTTACCTTGAAAAAGCGGTACCTACCGGGGAAGCCCTGGCCAACAAAAAATTCGTCATTACCGGGTCGATGTCAGAGCCCAGGGCAGCAATTAAAAAGCTAATTGAGGACAACGGCGGTAAAATATCCGGGTCCATATCCAAAAAGACCGATTTTCTTGTCTATGGTGAAAAGGCCGGGATTAAAAAAGCCAAGGCAGAATCCTTGGGCATTGCCTGTATCACCGAGGCCCAATTAAAAAAAATGTGCTGAATAACAGTAAACAGGAGCCATTATTCCCCTGAAATAAGGGCAGATCTAATTAAACTCAACGCTTTGGAAGTCGATGTTATCGATATTTAATTCTCAAACAAAATAGCACCTTATGAAAAAAATCAAATTTTACTATTATTTTTTGCACGTACTATTTTTTAAAATCCGTTTAAACATATGTAGGTTTTGAATTTTGACGGATAATTATAATTTATGCGAGAGGTTGATACAGATGATCGAATTAGCGATTGTTGAAAATGAAGCAATGAGTTATCAAGAAAATCTTTATAAAGGAGAATACCTGACAAACTGCCATTATAGTTTTTCGGAGGATTCTTTCACTTTATTTTCTCCGAAAAACGATGGGGAACACCAATTTCAGGTTACAATCGATCAGGAGCTCTTTGGTAACCTTAGGGGTGGCTTCCCTAATTTTAAACAGACAGATGAAGATAGAATGGGGTTTTTCCCGGCCATTTTTGATTCTCAATTAGTATTCGAAAAAAGTCCGTTTACTGTCCTCAAATGCTGTGAATTTGGGTCAGATTCTCCGCGCTTTGATTTATTATCTCCCGAAGTGACTGGCTACTACAGGTTTCTGACCAGTAATGATAATTTGTCAACCACGATAATGGTGTGTTTTACAGAACAATATTCCACTATTATGTTTCCGGATACGGATTCTTCCAAATGGCCGGCAATAATTTATCCAAGCGATGTTGCAAAACCTGCTTTTCTCACACACCCACCTGAAACACCTAAGGAAATTGACCTTTCCACTGCATTGAAACAATGCTGTATAAATTCTTGATTGTAAGGAGCGAACCAATGGTAAATGCTTTACTTCATTATTATAAAAAAAAAGTTGTCCCATGGGAGGCGTGTAAATCCCGCCCCTGTCGAAGTACGAATTGTTTATTTAGTCGATATATGCTTGGATTTAGTTGTTTTCCCCGGTCGTTGCCACTGTTAAGATTGAGAGGCTAAAACTCCCAAACGATATTTTGAAAGAAACAATCGAAGAACAGGTCAATCAAAGTTACATTAAATAATTAATTGATTAACCTTGACACTACCGTAATTATTTATTATCAATCAGGCCAAGTATTTTTTTATTGAAATGTACTTGGCCTGAGATTTTTATTCCAAGTAGAGAGGGAGGATAATATGGCCTTTACCACATTTGATGAGAACGACACGCTGGCTGCAATGGTTAAAATGAGAAGGACCGCTTTAGATCTAACACAGTTGGACCTTGCCAAAAAACTTGGATACACGCTTTCTAATTTTATTGGAATGATTGAAAACGGACATGCAAAATTCCCCCGGGAAAAAGTTATTCCGTTTGCGGATACCCTTGGAATTCCCCGTGGTGTGTTCATCCGTGCCTGGCTCAAACAGTATCAGACTGATTGGCTTGAGATCGTTGAGTTCAAACAGGAATGGTTAGGAAACTAACTGCAAAAAAACAAAGAACTAAGCAACTGGAGTTTCGGCAGTTGCTTTTTTTTAAATGTTTATTACAGTAATTAATTAATTAATAGGCAAAATTAATTAATTAAAATAGAGGTTATTAATGGCAAATTCCACTGTTTCTTCTTTTTTCATGAAACGTCTACCGGCAGACGAATACACTCTTTTTATCTCAAGAACTGACCAGGCTTGTATGGAGGTCAAGGAAGACGACACGGGCCGTAAAACGATTTTTGTCTTTGGGTCAATATTGACTTTAATCTTACTCGAGGTAAATGATGAAATTTATCAGATTATTACATCCGCAGTTGATGGAATAATCTTGTATCAATTATCAATGGATGCCCCACCAGAACAATTATTGGCAACCATTGAATCCTTGGCCGGCCAGACAAGCTCCTAAAGATCTTCATTATATATAATCTGTTTTATTTTCAAATAGCGCCCAGTCTGGTGAGAATACAGGAAACTGGGCGCTATTTGTTTATAGATCAAATGATAATCGAAGGGAGAAAAGATGGAACAAACATTTTTCAAAATCGCCTTGGTGAATACATCAGGGGGAAGCAATAAATTTTGGAAAGCCTCAATCGGAAATGAATCTTTAAAAGATGGGTACCGACCCTCCTATCTTGCAGAGTATGGAAAAATCGGCACCCGGGGTACCCCAAACTCGCAGGCTAAAGGTTCGCACATTGAAAACTGGAAATTCCTAAAAAAGAAGATCCAGGAAAAATTGAAAAAGGGATATATCTTTGACGTCCGAAACACTTCAAAGCATTTCATTATCCCGGAAACTTTTTTTGATGGCCAGAAATTCACGGAAAAGCAAATTATGGAAACAAAGCGATTAGCACGGGATGTAGGATCATTTTGCGCTAATCGCTTTGATTTCAGTATCACCCCTATTTATAAGGGTGAGGGCGAGATCCGGGAAGCCACAGAAGAAGATATCAAACCGAGGCAAAAGCCCACCACCGGTTTAAAGGATATGTTATCCCGGCGTAAAAAAGAAGCCAAATTTGAATTTTAACATCACTCAATCACAGCAATCAATTACTTGAATAAAGGAGAATTACCAATGATAACTTGCAACGCATGTGGACACCAGGCCCATGATCTGAAACCCCATTTTATTGGTGGCCGTAAACCTTCCTGCACTATGGCTTTGGACGAATACCAGAAAAAATACCCTGATGAAGAACTGGTTTCCGAAGCATTCAGGGCAAAACTGGCAGAATTAAAATCAAAGAAAAAACTGAATGCACTTACCCCTAAAAAATATTCCATCGCTAAAACCTTCGGGTTGAGCATGGGAAAAGATAGCATGGTAACCGGGTTCGTTGAAAGAACACAGGCCGTACCGGAGATCGATCCTGAATACAAATTCCACCCCGAGGCCACAAAGATCGTACTCCTTGGTTTGCAGACCAACCGCCCAACAATGGTTCACGGCCCGACAGGTAGCGGTAAGAGTAGTTTGGTCGAACAGATTGCCGCCCGGATCAATTATCCGGTCATGAGGGTCAACCATCATAAGGACATGTATTCCTATGATATTGTTGGCCAGAAAAAGATTGAAGACGGTACGACCGCTTTTGAATACGGGCCCGCCCCGGTCGCTATGAGGCAGCCTATGATCCTGATTATGGATGAATGGGATGCCACCAACCCGGAAGTCGCCCTTCTTTACCAAAGTCTTTTAGAACGTAAAGGGGATGGCAGCCGGCTTGGTAACCTTGTATTGACCGCCAATGGTGGCGAGCGGGTGGAATCAGATCCTTTTTTCAGAATTATTGCCACATCGAATACCACCGGTTTGGGTGATGACAAAGGATATTATCAAGGCACCGAAGTCCAGAACATTGCTTTTGTTTCCAGGTTCCTTCTTCGGGTGAAGCTGGATTATATGGATAAAAAACAGGAAGGGGAGTTGCTGAAAAAGAAATTTGCTTCTTTATCAGAAGAAGAAGCCACCGGCTTTGCAAAGGTGGCAAGCCTTATCCGTAAACGGTTTGAAGCAGGAGAATTGAACGTCCCCTATTCTGTTCGAGATCTGATCAATTGGGTGGATCTTTACCTCATGATCGGGGATGCTTCAAAAGCCATGCAGTTTTCCTGTACTTCTATTCTTCCCTACACCGATGAAAAAATCATTTCCGAAATTGTTCAACGCACTTTCAGTTAAAACCTAAACAGGCCTGGAAACCGGCCGTTTTTATGGAGGTTAAAAGATGTCCACACTCATTGCACGTTCTGTGCTTGAAACTGTTGCAAAAGCCCTTTCTGATGCCCATGACGTTAGGGTCGTTTTTTATGGTAATGAATGTAATACTGATGGTAAAACAATCACCCTTCCTTCCTTGCCGGATAAGATCCCCGCAGACATGATCCTCATGCTTCGTGGTTACCTTGATCATGAAGTAGGCCATATTGCCTTCACCGATTTTAAAGCATACCGGAAATTGCCAAAAAACAAGACTGAACAGTTCGCCTTGAATGCCATTGAAGATATCCGGATCGAACTTGCTATGGAGAATATCTGGAAGGGGTGCAAGGTTAATTTTGAGCGGGCTCATGATTACACCACGGATAAGATCATAAACCCGGATAAAAAAAGGAAGGAAGCTTCCGTTGAATGGGAAGATTATGATGCCGTGACCAAAGTATTCATTCTTTTTATTTCAGCCGCCCGTTATGGTTATGACGTTCCTATCCTGGCCAAACACAGTATTGAATATATGCCCATCATTGATGAAATGGCAGATGAAATCGAGGAGGCCCAAACCCTTGAAAGCACCAAGGAAGCATACAATCTGGCCGTAAGGGTTCTGGACAAAATCGAGCATATAGCAAGGGATTTTGAACGATCAATGGTGTCAAAGAAAACCAGGTCTAAACCGTCAGAAAAGGGGGAAGGAGGGAGTAGCGGCAGAAGCGGAGGCACTGCCGCTGCACCGGGGGATGGGTCCGGGGATGGGTCCGGCGTCGAAGCTCCTACAAAAGGCCCCGAACGAAAAGCCGATAAGCCGATAATTCCAAAGGAAGAAACCGGTTCCATAGAATATGAAGATACCTTCGAAGAAGAACCCGGCAGCGAAGAAGCTGACGATGCTGGAGAAGTTGATGGGGCTGGAGAAGCTGACGATGCTGGAGAAGCTGACGGGGCCGTAGCGGAGAAAGAAGAAGACCTGGAAGGAGACGTCACGGAGGAAGAAGATGCCCCGGAGGAAGATCCAGCCATTAAAGAAGAGATTCTTGAACGTCTCCGTAAATCTTTGGAAGCAGATGATAAAAAAATTCTGCCCGACATCGGCAAAGATATTTCTAAAAAGACCGGTTCATTGAAAGGTTATCGGGTTCTCACATCCGAAAAGGATACATTTTTAGAATGGCCGGGAACGGAAACGGGCCTGGAAGAATATGAAGCCTACCGGAAAAGAACCCACGGGGTTGTCGGTGTCCTTAAAAACCGTTTAAACAGACTTTTAATGTCCAAAAAGCGGGCTACCTGGTTAGGCGGGAAGCGTCATGGGATTATGAATCCTGCGACACTTCATATGGCTGCACAGGGGACTTCCGATAAACTTTACAGAATGAGGAAGGAAGGAAACCGAATCAATACCGCCGTGACAATTCTGGTGGATTTATCCGGGTCCATGGGTGGTGAGAGAATGAGAAAGGCCACAGAAACAGCCGTATTGATGGCTGAAACCTTGAACCTTGCCAATATTCCTTTCGAAATTTTAGGGTTTTCCGGTGACAACACCTATTCATCAAAGCGGGATGGAGGATACGGCACAAGATTTTCCCGGTATGGTTCCCTGGATATGTTCTATTTCAAAATGTTTAACGAGGGCCTGAACCAGTTAACAAAAAAGCGGATAGGGTCTATGAGAGCTTTGGCACAGAATTATGATGGTGAGAGTGTCCGTTTTGCAGCCAACCGTCTTTTGACCAGGGGTGAACGTAAAAAGGTAATGTTCGTCCTTTCAGATGGGGCTCCGGTTGCCAGTTATTGTGATTCCAGTTCTCTGGCCCCTCATTTAAAGCAGGTCTGCACGGAGTTGGAAAAAATGCCTGACTTTTTCTTGTGTGGGTTCGGAATCCAAACTGAGGCCCCCAAACGGTTTTATCGGAATTATGTTTTGATTGATGATTTGAAAGACTTACCCCGGGTATTAATGGAAAATCTTTCAAAAGCAATTTTGTAAATTTTGTAAAAAATGACTTGGAAAGAGAATACAGAAAACTGGAGGCTATATATAATTAGTTCTTGATTTAATGATTTTATTACAGTAATTGATTACTTACTATATTGACGGAGGCCAAAAATGACTGACCAAATCCAAGATGATAAACCCAATTGTTTCGGCAAACTTTATGATGAAACAGACTGTGTAGAATGCATTTTCAAGTATGAATGCAACGACGGAACAAAGCTGAAACCTGTTATGCAACTTGCAGATGATGAAGATTTGGAAGCCGCTGCCGCAGCAGCCCTGGAAGCGGAAGAAGAAGTGATCGAACTTGCCAAGGATATTGAGGCGGAAGTTGCCACTGACAAAGAACCTGTCAAGGAGGTTAACGAGGCTGAGAAAAAAGCCACCCCCGAGGCCAAAAAAGAAGCGAAAAAGAAGCCTGTTACAAAGAAAAATGAAGTTGAAGTTTCCAACCGCCAACCTTTCAAAACACTTATGGATAGTGGGAAAATCACCCCGTTTGTCGATGAAACAAAAAAGAAAACATACATGCAGGTCAAAGATGACGGCATCCATGTATATAAGTCCCAAATTTACCATGAAAAAAATCTGGCCGAATTTGCCAATTCAGGGGCGAATCCCTTCAAAGATGGGTCAATTCCCGCCGAAGCCTTTAAATTCCTTGAAAAGGGGGATGAGGTCACTTTCAGGGATGCTTTCAACCACCTGAAAACTGCATTCCCGGGAAAAAATGATGCTACCCTGATGAACAGGGCCGCAGATGTTCTTTCCGGAGCCCATTTTTTTGGTATTGCCAAAGTGACCCGCAAGGTAGGCCGTCAGAAGTTTTTCCAGATGCAATAAAAAAATTCAAGGCAACAGGGATGCCTTTGCTTGTCCCTGGTGCCTTTGCTTTAAGGAGATAAGATTTGGACTTTATCCAATTACATAACCATTCAAGCCATTCCCTGCTTGACGGATTGGGGAACCCCGGGGAATGGGTTCACGCAGCAGTTAAAAAGAAGATGCCGGCCGTGGCAATTACAGACCATGGTTCATGCAGTGCCGCACTTGAATTCTGTAAAGCAGCCAAACAAGCTGGTATCACCCCGATTGTCGGAACCGAGTTTTATGTTAATGATGACCCCGCCTACCGGCCTAAAAAGAAGAATGAAAGGCCACCACGTTTTCATTTAACCGTCCTTGCAAAGAATTGGGAAGGGCTGCAATCCATTTTTAAAATGCTGTCCTTGGCAAACAGCCAGTTTTATTACAAACCGGTGTTGTCCATAGACCAGTGCCATGGATTTGAAAATTGTGTTGTCATGACAGGTTGTGCCATCGGTATTCTTCAACACCCCCAATATGCAAAAATTACCCGAGGACTGCACAAAACCTATGGGGATGACTTTTATATTGAAATCATGCCCCATCCTATTGAAATTCAGAAAATTGTTAATGAACGAGCCGTGGAAATGTGCAACGAGTGCGGGATTACCCCGGTGGCAACCAACGACTGTCATTACCCGACAGAAGAAGATACCCTGGCCCATGACATCCTTTTAGCGATCCAGACCAACCGGCGCCCGACAGATGAAAAGTTCTTTTCCTTCATTGAAGGTGATGAACCTCTGGCTGGTCTTTACCTTAAAGATGCCACAGAAATGATGCACAGTTTCAAGCCTATGATTCAAGACGGTACCTTCGACCTTGCTTTTGTTGCCAAGGCATTTAAAGCCACCAATGAAATTGCTGCCAAATGTTCCGGGCTTGAGATCCCGGCCCTTGACTTCACCTTGCCGGCAATCCCTGCGCTAAAGGGAGCAACGGCATCGGATGAATCAAAGTTCCTGATTAAAAAAATTATGGAGGGCTGGAGAAAGCTGGATTTGACTGCCGAGGAAACCTCTGTTTATAAAGCCCGGCTCCAGCATGAATTGAAGGTCATTTCCAAGATTGGAGCTGTTCGGTATTTCCTAATAGTTTGGGATATCATCCGGCAGGCCAAGGAAATGAGTATCCTTTGTGGGTTTGGCCGTGGTTCTGCCGGTGGTTCCCTTGTGGCTTATCTCCTGGGCATTGTTGGTCTGAATCCCCTGAAATATGAACTGTATTTTGAACGGTTTCTCCGTGAAAATCGTATCGATATGCCTGATATTGACCTTGACTTTGCAGGGAAAGACCGGGACCAGATCATTGAATACATCCATGAAGTATATGGGGATGAAAATGTTTCCCATATTTCCACCCCGTCGATCATGCACGGAAAAACAGCCTTTCGAGATGTTGCCCGGATCTTTGCCATTCCCTTTTTAAAGGTCAATGAGCTGTCCAAGCGTATTGATAATGATATCCCCTTAATGGAAAACTTTGAAAATGATGCCATTCTCAAAGTTTTCATGAAGAATAACCCGGAGGTTGTCCGGTATGCTTCCCGTCTTGACGGCCAGCTCCGGGCCAAAGGGCTCCATGCAGGCGGGGTAATTATTACCGAAGGCGGATTCCATCATAGGGGTGTTCTGGAATACCGACAGAAAGCCACCACAATTAACTGGCATATGGATGAAGTGGAAAACTTCGGCCTGTTAAAGGTTGATATTTTGGGATTGAATAACCTTTCAGTCCTGAATGACACCGCCAAGCTGGTGAAAGCCAGATCCGGCCATGAAATAGATTATTTCAGCATTGTGCCGGACGACTCGGAGGTATTGAAACAATTCTCCGATGGCAACACCATGGGCTTTTTTCAGTTTGAATCGAACAGTGCCGCCAGTTTGTGCAAAAGGCTGGCACCATTAACCGACTTTGAAACCCTGATCCATGTCAATGCCCTGAACCGTCCAGGTCCTTTGGATTCCGGTATGGTGGAATCTTATGTCCGGCGGTATCGGAAAGAAGAAGCAATCACCTACCACCATCCCACGGAAAAACCGATTACTGCTGGAACCTTGGGACTACCGATCTTTCAAGAGCAGATTATGGCTTATTTCGTTCGTTTAGCCGGGTTTACATGGCCGGAAGCTGATACCATGCGGAAGATCATTTCAAAGTCAAAGGGTGTTGAAAAACTGGAAGAAAAACGGTTGGTCTTTATTGAAGGTTGTACCAAGACTTCCGATATCTCCGAGGACAAGGCAAATATCATTTATGACCAAATCGTAAAGTTCGGTAAGTATGGGTTCAACAGAAGTCACGCTGCCGATTATTCCCTAATTTCATACCTTACCGCCTGGGCAAAATTCCATTACCCGGCAGAGTTCATGTGTTCCCTTTTGCGGGTCGCCACAAGTGATGCCGAAAAGACAGGGGCATATATTAAAGAGATTCACCGCCTGGGCATGAGGGTTTCCCCCCCGGATATCAATGATTCTGAAAATACCTTCTCCGTTGTCGGGGAATCCATTGTGGTGGGCTTTTCTTCCGTCAAGGGAGTGGGTCCGGCTGCTGCGATGATGATCCAGGAAGCCCGGCAAGAAAAAGGCAGGTTTAAATCATTCCAAGATTTCATGAATAAGACAGAACGTAAATCCGTGAATAAAAAGGCCGTATCTGCCCTTGCAATGGCTGGAGCCTTTGAATCCATTTGCCACAATGCAAAATGGATTGTGGATTGGTATCCCGCCTTTGTAAAAGGTGGAAAGGCCCTTGCTGAAATCCCAGAGCCTGGAAGTTATCGAGATTATGAGCCCATGGAAAAGGATTCCATGAAGATTGAGAACATCCCCGGAGTTTTTACCGGTGATGATATCAATGTGACGGCCACTATGGAGATCGATAAACCGGTTCTGGAAATGCTTCAAGGCCAGATCCGAAAATGTGATAAATGTGAGCTTCATTCGGCATCAGGCCCGGTACCCTTCCATTTTACACGTGATAGCCAAATCCTTCTGGTGTCACAAAAAACCGATGCCCGGGAAGAAGCCTCAGACAGGCCCCTGGTTGGAAAGATGGCTGCCACAGTCGAGGGATATTTCAAAGAACGCCTGGGTCTGACCCCGGGTAAATTCTTGAAAGCCAATATTTTTCAGTGCCGGCCTCCTGGGGATAAATTATCCAAGGATCATTTGGAAAAAACAGAGTGTGCCAAGATCTGGTTGGATAAACTGATCCGGGCCACAAAAGCACAGGTCATTTTTGCCATGGGTGGTGCGGCCCATAATTTTTTCACAGGAAAAACCTTCGGGATTAATTCTGCCAATGGGACCAAGTTATGGTTGCCGGAGTATCAGGCCTTGGTAATCTTTGCGATCCACCCCGGGCAGATTTATTTCGATAGCTCCGGTGAAAAAGAGAACATGTTCATAAAGGCAGTGGACGTTCTGAAAGATTATTTGGAAAAATAATAAAAAGGTTCTCACGAAATGAGAATACAGAAAATTGGAGGCTATTAGTGAACAAGAAGTTCAAAAAAAATGTAATTTTTTTCCGGTCAATGGTTTCCGGCCTTTGAGATGAAAATACCGAGGGAGCCGGGAACAAAGATCGGCCTGAATGTAACAAAACGTGAAACCTAAAATTCAGCTTTTAACACGGCAGATTACCTGCCAAAACGTAATATCAAGGAGAACTATTATGGCAAACCTTCGTGAACTGAGAAAACGGGCAAAAGCACTTGGCATTGATTACAATAAAACTGACACCATGGAAGACCTGGAAGAAATGATCACCGTTGCCGAACTTGAAAATGAAGCAGTAACCACCCCGGAACCGGAAGCCAAAAAAACACCAGAACCAGAACCCACCCCTGAGCCTGAGCCAAACCCGGAAGAAAAACCCACCCCTAAACGGATGCCAAAAAAACCGGAAGGGATTTCAGAAAAAAGTTCTGATCCGGTTGCCATTGCCAAAGAATTGGTCAAGGGGCTTGAAATCAATGAAGCCAACCTGTCGCAGGATTTTGTGGAACAGGCGGCCAAGCATGCCAGGGTTGTAATGTTGGTTGCAAGCTCCAATGCCAAGGTGATGACCGCCAAATCCCGGCAGAAAGTTGTAGCCGCCGAGCTTTTCAAAAAACATAAAGAATTGTTGATTGAAAGCGGAACTCCGAAACCTACGGAAAAGGCCATTGGTGCCGAGGTTGAAACTGATCCGGCATCGATTGTAGCCGAACAGAGCATTATCGATAACACCGAGGCATACACCATTTTTAAGGGTCTTCTGAAATCCTATGAAGACAGAAAGGACATGCTGGTTCAACTCGGTACCGCTGCCCGGCAGGAAAAAGATCAAGTTGGCTTTTCTCTCCATGAAAAAGCCAAAGACACCCTTAAATCAGCCTGACCACTCAGCAATTTAACTTTTAAAACCTAATCGGAAGGTGCTTTCACGCTATTATTGCGCCTTTCGATTACAGTAATCAATTAATTGATTTAGACACGCTTTCTATTTAAGGAGAAACATCATGGCACTAAATCTTGAAAAAATTAAAGAAAACCGTAGAAGAGCCAAAGAAGATGCCAGCCGCCGGAATGTCAATTATTTCCAGTTCCAGAGTGGCCGAAACATCGTCCGTATAATGCCTCCGTGGGAGGGTGCTGATGACTTTTCCCGGGCCATGGGAAAACACTGGAATCTTGGACCTGAGGGAAAAACAAGTGTGTTCTGCCCCAAATATACTGCCGGGATGCCCTGCCCTATCTGTGAAGAATTGGACAAAATCTGGAAAACCAAGCCGGATGATGCCACCAAGGAATGGCTCAAGAATGTGGGAGCCAGCCAACGGTACTATGTGAACCTGGTGGACCTGAACGACCTCGAAAAGGGGGTCCAGGTAGGGGAACTGCCCAAGACCGTTTTGGAAGAACTTTGGAACATTATGGTCGATGAAGACACTGGGAAAGGCGATATTACAGATTGGGATACCGGATTTGATGTGATCATTGAAAAGACCGGTAAAGGGATCGGTACCAGGTACAGTGTCCGTGCAAAAAACTCCCCGACTGCTATCAGCAAGGCCGAATACGAATCTGAATTGGTGAATCTGGAATCTTTTGTGAAGACCGAATCTTATATCAATTTGAAAATGATCTATGAAGGGAAAGCCCCGGAATCATCTGGTGCACTCCCTGCCCCGACTATTTCTGATGCCAAGACCATAGGTTCTACCGAAACCGAACCGGATTACATCGCACCAGAACATACCGATGTCACCAACCTTGTGGACGCTGGCCTTCCTGCATGTTTCGGCGGTTTTAACGAAGACAACGACAAATGTTTGGATTGTCTGGAACAAGACGATTGCGAGGAAAAAATGGAAGAAGAAAAGGCCAAGGCTACCACCCCAATCAAAACCACTACCCTGACTGCTGATCCGGACCCAGTCGTTGAAAATGAGGGAGAAGTGGACGATCTGATGGCACAGCTCCAAGACGCCATTGATATGGGTTAACCCTTCTACTGCCCCCGGTTCCCGCCGGGGGCTTTTTCTTTATCTAAAAGGAGGTAATAAATGATTTTTATTGTTGATGGGAATAACCTTGCATTTTCTTCTAACATGGTCATGCGGTTGCATACTAAAGATGATTTTCCCACACAGGCCATTAAAGGTTTTTTCAACTCCCTTCAGTCATATGCCAAATTGTTCTGCCCAACACAAATTTTTGTGGCTTGGGACGGTGGTAAATCCAAAAAAAGAATGAAACTTTGCCCTGAATATAAAGCGAACAGGGCCAAAGAGAAAACCCAACAGGAAGAAATGGATTTCGAAGAATTCCTGATCCAGATACCGGAAATCCAAAGAGGTGTGTTCCTCTTGGGTGCCTATAACTGCCGTGGCGGAGGTGTCGAGGGCGATGATATCATTGCCGCAATTGCTAAAATGGCCGTCAAATCGAAAAGAAACGCCATTATTTTTTCATCGGATGCCGATTTTTACCAGTTAATCAATGAATTCATTTCCGTTTACTCAGTCAATTCCCGGGTAAAAGGAGAACGTCACACCACTTTGGCGAACATGGCGAAAATCCGTGGTTTGCAGCCCCACCAATGGCTTGAATATAAAGCCCTGCTCGGTGACAAGTCTGACAATATCACCGGAATCAACGGTGTCGGAGAAAAAACCGCTTTGGCGTTTATGAAACAGTTCGGGACGATTCAAAATTTCATTGATAACCAGAATTCCGATTCTCCCACGAAGGTTGGCACCCGTGAAAAACGAATTCTGGAAAATAAAGAGTTAATCGAACGGAATATCAAAATGATGGACCTGACCAATCCTGCCGGAGACCTTACCGGCGTAAAGATGCTGAGGAAGAAAACAAATCCCAACGCCCTGAAAGCATACTTTAAAAAGTATGAACTTAAATCCTTTTATCTGGATTTCCCCACCTGGATTTCACATTTCCATAAAATAGCGGAGGCAGCATAAGCGATGACACGTACCCCGAGAAAAGAAGTCCCAACAGCAATGCCCGAAACCGATTTTAATGCCCTTTTGAAAGAAGTCAAATCAGCCCTTGGTTCCCAACTGGTCATATTAAAAGATGTTGAAATATGGGTACCCACCGGGATTCCCCGGATGGACCTGGCCCTTGGCGGTGGGTTCCCTGCCGGTAAACTTTCGACCCTGATCGGAAAAAAGTCCGTTGGTAAAAGTACTTTGACCGTCCATATTTTAAAACAGATCCAGAAAATGATGGGCTTAGCAATTGGCCTGGATGCAGAAAGGGCAAACCTGAGATCCCGCTGTGAAGCACAAGGCCTTAATATGGAACGGTATATTGCCACGCAGCCTGAATCCCTTGATACCTTTGAACGGGAGAATTTCAAGACCGGTAAAAATGAGAAGGTTAAAGGGGCCTTCGATATCATGGAGTCAGTCTTGAAAGTCGTTTATAAAAAATCCCCTGATACCCTGATGGGTGTTGTACTGGATTCCGTGGCCGGTTCTTCCGTGGCTTCCGAGATCGAAGCGGATGTGGGAAAGGCCGGCATGGGAAAACATGCCCGAGTCCTGTCACAGGCATTCAGAAAGGTCATGCCTATGATCGATGAAATGAATGTCTGCTTTATCCTTGTGAATCAGCTTAAAGAAAAGATCGGGGTTGTTTATGGCAGCCCAACAACCTACATCGGCAAAAACCCCATAGATTTCCATTCTTCAATCACCCTTGAAATGGTTCAGGGCGGGACCTTTCCAAAAAGTTCAGATGAACCGGAGGGTATTATCACCAAAGTGTGGGTGTCCAAAAACAAGGTCTATAAACCGTTCATTAAATTTGAATATGTCACTTGGTTTGACCGGGGGATCGACACCCTTTGGGAAGCCATAGATTTCCTTCAAAGGGATTGTGGAGTTTTTGGCGCCACCTCCGGGTATCTGGAATGGGAAGGTAAGAAACGCCGACAAAAAGAACTTTATACAATGGCCGTGGAAGATCCAGCCCTTGGGGCAAAATTTGAACAAATGGCGAAGGAGGTTGTCGATGAAAAACTTAAAAAATACAGAGATTCGATGGCGGATATTGGTTCTAAGGTATCTGGCACGTCTGCTGCCTGAATGTAAATTCCTGACACAGGAAAATGAAAAGCTCCAGAGAGATTTGAGCCAAGAATTAGAAAATAATTACAACAACTAAGAATCAATGAGAATACAGGAATTTGGGGGCTATTAACAAATAGAGATTATGAAAATAACTCCCAAATTCCATCATAAAAGAAGGAGATTTATTTTGAAAATTGTCGTTTATTCTGATCCCCACCAGCATGAATATAAAAGCCATGCCTGGGTAACTGGGGACGGCCTGAACAGCCGGGTTGAAGATGTAGCCCAATCCGTAAAAACCGTTTATGACTATGCCG